>JMSV01000023.1_pt1 | contig 51279 bp, 47 predicted proteins | sample 179021 | NCBI WGS metagenome assembly JMSV01 (sample SAMN02769581, study PRJNA246767) | bioreactor metagenome | isolation source: Culture-2 Bioreactor Bmz derived from microbial biomass from the upper 2 cm... | place: Germany: Bremen | collected day 87 after inoculation | reverse complement strand
ACAGATGGTGCAAATGCAGGGTCGGTTTTTTTAAGAAATGGGGAATATAATTGTACAAATGTATGTGGGACTCTGCTGCCTAAAACCAATAACAATTTACTAGATTTTTTAAAATATTCACTGCAATATACTGCTATATATCATAAAAGAGCGGATACGAATGGTTACAAAATTATGAATAATGAAATGGCTAATATTAATTTTCCTGTTCCTCTACTTAAAGAGCAACAAAACATAGCTAACTATTTAGATGAAAAATGCTATCAAGTTGAAAGCATTATAGAAAAATCTAAACAGGCGATAGAAGAATATAAAAAGTATAAAGAATCTCTTATTACAGAAACCGTTACAAAAGGGCTTGATAAAAATGTTCCTATGAAAGATAGTGGTGTTGAGTGGATTGGTGAAGTGCCAGAAGGTTGGGATACAATTAAACTAAAATATGTTTTCGAAATTGTAAAAAATATTTCTGGAAAGCTTGGGTATGATGTTCTCTCCGTTACACAAAAAGGATTAAAAGTTAAAGATATAAAGAGTAATCAAGGGCAAATAGCAGCTGATTATAGCAAATACCAAATTGTTGAAAAAGATGACTTTGTTATGAATCATATGGATTTGCTGACAGGGTGGGTTGATTGTTCTGTTTTTGAAGGGGTCACAAGTCCTGACTACAGAGTATTTAGGTTGATTAAGCCAAGTAAAAATAGTAAAAGATATTTCAAATATATAATGCAGATATGCTACTCAAATAAAATATTTTTTGGACTTGGTCAAGGAGTTTCAAATTTGGGTAGATGGAGATTGCAAACAGATAAATTTATAAATTTTGAATTGCCTCTTGTATCATTTGAAGAGCAAAAAGCGATAGTGAACTTCTTAGACAAAAAATGCTCTGAAATTGATAGTATAGTTTTGCAGAAAGAAAAATTGATTGAAGAGCTAGAAACATATAAAAAAGCATTAATATATGAATGTGTTACTGGGAAAAGGGAGGTTGTGCAATGACAAAACCTGCAAGAACTATGAAGGAACTCGAGAAACAAATTCAAAAAGAAGTTAATAAGATGAAAATAAAAGTGCCTGTAAGTACTGATGTAAGGAGTGGTGGTATGGTCAGATTGAATAAAAATGAAGAAGAATTGCTCAAAATTTTGAAAGAAGCGTATGAACAATCTGATGCAAGTGATTATCAAGTGGATTTGAAAGTTAGCGATTTGCCAGCATACATCACACCTAGTATTAAAGAGCTATCAGAAGAATTGAAAAGAGCAGGATACATTGCTAGAGCTGATTTCTATATGGGAGGTAATTTCCCATATATAATCACGCCTAGTCTATTATCATATTTTGATGATAAGGCAAAAATTGAAGCTGATAATAAAAGTTCAACGGGAATTACATATAACGTTGGCTCGATCAAAGCTGATGGTAGTAATGTTGTGCTCGGTGATGTTATAAACTCTAGTTTGGATATTGACAACTCTATAAAAAATATTTATGAGAAAATTGAATCCGATGGTAAAGAAGACACTGAGGAGCTGAAGGCTTTAATGTCTGAAGTAGAAAAGGTTGTTGATGAAATTAAGATAAGAGGAGTAATACCAAAGAATAAAGGTTTAATGGATAAATTAAGCAATCATTTAGAAAAACATGGATGGTTTTATGGTGGTGTTATTAACTTGATAGGAGCAGCTGTATTACAGTTTGTAGGTTAATTATGGGTAAGTTTTTAAAGAAATATAAATCTCATATCGTGTGTTGTTTTATTTCAGCAGTTATTACAACAATATTTTTAATTTTTGTTTTTAAAGGTTGGGATTGGTTGCCTAAAGAAAACTATATATTTAACTTTGATACATTTATTAGTTTTATAGGTGTTGTGGGTTCTATTGGAGCAATTTTTATTGTTGTTTGGAGCACTAATAAACAAATTAGTAATCAGAACAAAGAAGCAAATAGACCTTATCTTATTTCGCACGCTCCGCATAATGACGTTAAGACCAGTTGGATATCTGGAAAAAGGTCTTTTAATTGTAAAAACACAGGTAAAGGAATATGCGTGAATATTGCAACATGGTCTAAAGAAAATGATTCATTTGAGAAATATTCCAATGTCAGTATAGATTCTGCAATAACATTTAAAGTAAAAGCTGAAACGGATGAGGATATTAAATTTATGATATTTTATAGCGATATCCTATCTAATGTCTACCCAGTATTAATGATATATGATAAATATAATAGTAAAAATGAATTTAGATTATTGTCAGAAAAGTCACAGGAATTTAAATCTTATATTTCATCAAATGTATTTAAAGGGGTTTTGGACAAGTATAATTCACTATTTTGAATTACAAGGAGCAAATAAATGGACAGAAAAGAAAAACGTTTCGAACAAGATATAGAAAACTTTATGCTTACAAATGGCGGATATACTAAAGGTAGCATGAATAATTATGATGCTACAAAGGCTATGAATATACATACTCTTATAAGCTTTATTAAAGCTACTCAACCAAAACAATGGAAGAGATATAATAGTATTTATGGTTCTGATAGTGAGAAAAAGTTATATAAAAGATTTAATGATACTGTCAATACGCACGGTTTATTATATGTTCTTCGTAACGGTTTAAATGACAGAGGCGTAAGGTTAAAGGTTTGCTTTTTCAAGCCTGAGACATCGTTAAATATGGACTCATATGAAAGATATAATCAGAATATTGTTGAGTGTACAAGACAGTTTTACTATTCACCAGTCAATAAGAACTCTATTGACATGGTATTATCTTTAAATGGTATTCCAATAGTAGCTATAGAACTTAAAAATCAACTCACTGGACAAAGTGTTGAAAATGGTAAAGCTCAGTTTATGTATGATAGAAACCCTAAAGAACTATCTTTTAATTTTAACAAGCGTTTCTTAGTTTACTTTACGGCTGACTTATACAATATCTACATGACAACAAAGCTTGCAGGTAAAAATACATTCTTCTTGCCTTTTAATATGGGTAGTAATGGTGCAGGTAATGTTGGTGGAGCAGGAAACCCTGAAAACGAAAAAGGCTATGCTACATCTTATTTGTGGGAAGAAGTTTTAACGAAAGACAGTTTGATGAACATTTTGCATAAGTTCTTGCACCTTGAGGTAAAAACGGAATCAAAAATAATTAATGGTAAAAAGCAAACGAAGACAAGTAGAACACTCATATTCCCAAGGTATCATCAACTAGATGTTGTAACAAAACTTGTGAACAATGTTAAGGAAGTAGGCAGTGGTAAAAACTTTCTAATCCAACATAGTGCAGGTAGTGGCAAATCTAATAGTATTGCGTGGCTTAGTTATCGTTTAGCTAGCTTGCATGATTCATTCGATAAAAACATTTTTACGTCGGTAATAATTGTTACTGATAGACGTGTTTTAGATAGTCAATTGCAAGATACTATTAGTGGATTTGATCATGTGGAAGGACTAGTTGAAACCATAGATGATAAGAAAAAATCTGTGGACTTACGTGATGCTATTAATGATGGGAAAAAGATTATTATTACTACGTTGCAAAAGTTCCCAGTTATTTATAACGAAATAGAAAGCAACGTTAATAAGAGGTTTGCTGTTATTGTAGATGAAGCTCATTCTTCTCAATCAGGTAATAGTGCTTCTAAGTTAAAAACAGCACTAAGCAACACAGAAGAAGCTCTAAAAGAATATGCAGAAATCGAAAACTTTCAAGAAGCAAATACAGAGGATTTCGAAGATAAAATTGTTAATGAACTTATTAATCACGGAAAGCACAACAACTTATCATTTTTTGCATTCACAGCTACTCCTAAAGAGAAGACACTCGAAATGTTTGGCGAGTTGCAAAGTGATGGTTCTTTTACTCCATATCATATTTATTCTATGAAACAAGCTATAGAAGAAGGGTTCATTCATGATGTTCTAAAAAATTATATGACGTATAATAAATGTTATAAAATAGCAAAAAACACACCAGACAATCCTGAACTGAATGAAAGCCAAGCAAAAAAGGCAATTGTAAGATATGAAAGCTTACACTCTTATACATTAGCGCAAAAAACAGAAATTATGGTAGAGCAATTTAGAGAAATTACTTCTAAAAAAATTGGTGGTAAAGCAAAGGCAATGATTGTAACATCTTCAAGGTTACATGCAGTTAGATATTTTCATGAGTTCAAAAAGTATATAGATTTAAAAGGCTATGAAGACTTAGATGTATTAGTAGCCTTTTCAGGAACTGTTTCAGATAAAAATAATGAGTATACAGAAGTAGGACTTAATATCAATAAAGATGGCGAACGAATAAGTGAAAAACAACTACCAAAAGCTTTTGAATCTGATGATTTTAATATGTTAATTGTAGCAGAAAAATATCAAACAGGTTTTGACGAACCATTGTTGCACACAATGTTTGTTGACAAAAAACTAAAGGGAGTTAAGGCTGTTCAAACTTTGTCACGTGTAAATAGAACTACTAAAGGCAAAACAGATACATTTATACTTGATTTTGTTAATGAAGCCAATGAAATTCAAGAGGCATTTGCTAAATATTACAGAGAAACTACACTAAATGAAGAAGTCAACGTTAATTTAATTTATGATACTAAAATAATACTTAGGGAACATAGGTTATATAACGATTTAGACATCGATAAGTTTAATAAAATTTTCTACAAAGGTTCTCAATCTAGCACAGATTTAGGAAAAATCACAAGTCTATTAAAACCAATTGTTGATATGTATATGTCACTTGATGAAGATAGTCAATATGAGTTTAAAAAGGCAAGTAGAAACTATGTAAAATGGTATAGCTATATAACACAAATCATAAGAATGTTTGATAAAGACTTGCATAAAGAGTTTAATTTTTTAAGCTACCTGAATAAGCTGTTACCTCAAAACCCTAAAGACAAAGTTGATCTTGAAGATAAAATCAAACTTGAGTTCTATAATCTTAAAGAAACATTTAGCGGTTCTATTAGCCTAGAAGAAACGAATGAAGGTGTATTAGAGAATGCTAGAAGCATTGATACTGGAGTGAAAACCGAAGATGTTGATGAATTTTTAGAAACTATTATAAATAGCATTAACGAGAAATTTGATGGACAATTCACTGAAGGCGATAGAGTAATTGTAGAAACAATTTATGATAAAGTGGTCAAAGATAATGTAAAACTAAAAGAATATGCTAGGAAAAACAATTCTCAGATATATGAACATAGCATTTTCCCTGAAATATTTAAAAAAGTGGCACATGAGTGTTATATGGAGCAGATGGATTCTTTTACAAAACTCTTTGAAGATAAGGAATTTTATAATTCTGTTATGCAATCAATTGCTAAAGAGTCATATCGAGAGCATAGAAATGGATAAATAGCTACATAAGAGCATTCATATGATATTTAATAACCATAACACGAGAAATCTTTTTCTCGTGTTTTTTTATACCCAAAAATGAAAGGAGCATTATGAGAAAACCAAAAACAAAACCGATAATTAACAAACCCAAGACCTTGGATAATTCAATCAAGAAAATTGATAAAACCAAGCAGGTAACCAAAAAGATTGATGAGCAATTGCCTGACACTCAAAATGACAGTGCTCAAACATATGCAGTAGATAACGCAACGCAACTTGCAACGTTTACTGGAACGCATGTGATAAAATCGCCATACGAGACAGTAAAGTCCGTTAAGCAAGCAAAAAACAGATATGATGAGTATCAGTCTTGCAAAGAAAATGAAGCCCAAAACAGCTATGATAGTAATGCATCTAAGCCGAAATCATCCAAGACAAAACAGCCATTTCAAGCACAAAACAACACTCATTCTACAAACAAAGATAAGAACATAATAAATGATTATCCTAAATCTAAAAATGAAGTGTTATTAAAGCAAAGAGATTATTCAAGGCAAAAATATATTAACAACGAAAATAAGTTAAATATATCTGATAAAGAGATAAATAAAAATAAGCTTATTAAAAACGAAAATCTTTTAAATAAAATCAAACCCAAAACTAAACAAAATGCCAAGGCACTGGCAAATTCAAAAAAAGCAGTTAAGTCTGTTAAAAACACGAAGCGTTCAATAAAGAATGTTAGACAAACTGCAAAAGCAACAAAGCAAGCTGCCAAAGCCACAGCAAAGACAACAAGACGAATCGCACTGCGAGCAAAACAATTTGTAAAAGCTACATTCGTTGCAACCAAAGCTACAGCAAAAGCCTTTGTATCAGCAATCAAGGGGATTATCTTAGCTACAAAAAGCCTTATTGCACTGATGATTGCAGGTGGTTGGGTTACTATTATTGTTATCATCTCGCTCGCAATAATTGGACTAATAGCAAGTTCGCCTTGGGGCATGTTTATTGATGATGGAGATGATACCAACCTTTCTATTTCGCAGTGTATTGCACTCATAGATAGCGAGTACACGCAGAGCATTGCTGAAATCATTAGCAATGCTGGCGATGTTGACCAAATCGTATATGAGGGTGATTCCGATGCCACTACAATAAGGGCAGGCAACTGGGTTGATGTGCTGGGCATTTTTTCAATACTTGTGACTAGCGATGAAAACAACCCATCAAATGTTATGATTATGAACGATGATAAGATGCAAATTTTGAGCGATGTTTTTTGGAGTATGAACTCAATTACATATCGAATTGAAGAAACTGAAGTCGAACCTGACCCAACACTTACGCCTACTAGCAATACACCTGATGAACCGACACCTGAGCCAACACCAGAAACGGAACGAAAATTATATATCACACTTAACAGCATGCCTTACGAAAACGGAATTGATATTTACAGTTTTAATGAAGAAAAAATCACAATGCTTGAAGAACTTATGAGTCCTGAATACTATCCATTATTTATGGAGCTATGTGGCATGAACAGTTTTGTAGGTTTAACACCTGACCAGATTAACAATCTCATAAATGATTTACCTATTGGAACTAAAGGAACAGAAATCGTTAAGTTTGCAATATCTAGGCTTGGTCATCCATATTCACAGCCCAAAAGAGGACAAGGAAACTTTGTTGATTGCTCATACCTAACACGTTGGTGTTATCAGCAAGCAGGTGTTTCTCACTTTACGGCAGGGACAGCAGCAGAGCAAACAAGATACTGCGTTGATAATGGATTAGCCATAGCATACAGTGATTTACAGGCAGGCGACCTTATATTCTGGTCATTTAACCCAAATGGTAGATTTATGGATGTAACCCATACTGGAATCTATGTTGGCGATGGAATGGTTATTGATGCTTCGTCATCAAGAGGAATGGTTGTATATAGAAATATTTTTGGCATAGGCAATATTGTTGCTTGTGGCAGACCTCATGTAAGATAAAAGAAAGGATTTTATAAATGAATAGAAAAAAGACTATTATTGTGATTGGTATTATGCTAATCACTACTTTTATTGTTACTGCATTTGCAGTAATTAAAGCTAGAAAGATTAAGGAAAACAGTATTAAGTGGATTCCAACTATCCAAGAAAGTTATGTTGTAGATGACAACACTACTAATGATGAATTTGACACATCAGAGCAAACAAACCCATCACCAACATCAGAACCATTGGCTACACCTATATTGCCATCCACCACTACTACTCCAACATATCAAAACACAGCTATTGCAAATATAACTATTTCAACCGATAAGAAAACAAAAACATATGATATTATGCCTAACGTTGATGAAAAGACCCTAAAAAAGAATATTGGATATCTTCCCTCATCTGCATATTTCGGTGAAATTGGTTCTTGTATTTTAATGGCTCATAGAGATACAGATTTTAGCATATTAAAATACGCTAAGATTGGTGACGTTTTTACCGTTACAGACATAAACAGCAAAACCTATAATTATAAAGTTACTTCAATAGAAATAATCGAAAGTGCTAGTGAGTTGAAATTCACTGCAACCAGTGACCCTACACTAGTTTTGGTCACATGTTATCCGTTTAGGTATACTGGGCATGCGCCACAGAAGTATGTGGTGAAATGTATATTGCTATGAAAAAAGCAAGCAGTAAATTTCTGCTTGCTCCTATTTAACTCTTTAAAAATTGGCTATCATACTGCAAAGGCATGATTACATCAAACCCTCTATTCTCCATAGACTTTAGTTTTATCAATAGCAAATTCACGTCAGTATATAAGCACCTTGCCATTTGAGATACATCCAAATCGTGTGACAAAAGGTCTAGCACTTCCTTATCAGATATCAGAATCTCGCACGCAAAAACATTAGCCTCATATTCATCTTTACCAACATTCATAAGAAGCGTGTTTTCATTGAATCCAACAATATTTTTGCTACGGTGAACAATGGCGTGTCCAAGTTCATGGGCGCATACAATCTTGCGTTCCACTTCATCTAAGTTTTCATTAAGTATGATATATCGATTTTTCTGATGATACTTATAGAATCCTTTTAGTCCTTTAAGATCTCTATACCATACATTAATTCCTAGATTTTCTGCTAACTCAAAAGGATCATTGATATGAAATCTATTTATTAACTTGTCAGCTATCTCTTTAATATTTTTCAATTAAGCATACCACCTTATTGATTATTTCTTAAACTCTTTGGGAGTAAACTTCTTGTTTTTATCCTTGGAATCAAAATATATTTCTTTCATAACATTGAAAACAGCATCTTTGTCCTCTTCCGAAAGCTCCCCACCTGCAAACATTGCAGACATATCACTTATGATTTCTTCAGCTTGTTTCTTTCCACGATACGAATGTTTTTTTACAGCATCCATAACGAATTTGTCTTTATCCGTTACCAAATAATCAATACTAACCTTAAATAATGAGCTTAATTTCATACAGTTTTCCATAGATGGCTTTGTTTTTCCTTGCTCATACTGTTGCACAGCACGTGAAGAAACCCCTAAGTATTCAGCCAACTGCGATTGAGAGTACTTTATTTCTTGTCGTAAAACTTTTATCTTTTCGTTTAATTCCATTTTTTTCTCCATCTTGTAAAATATTATTGACACGAAGTTGTACTACGTATATAATGAACATGCGTTTGCCGAACTGCGACTACGGTAATTGTAAAACATATTGGAAAATATGTCAACTAAGAATAATAAGGAGATCAAACTATGAATGTAGAAACGACGGTGTTAAAAGATAGTAAAAGCTATCATAATGCAAAGTTGTTGCTAGAGCAATATCACAAAGTTATTTGGAGATTAACACTGGATTTAGAGGATATGGAAAGTTTAATAAATGAGGATTTTAATGCAGAGCTATACGATTATATCGATATATTAGCCGATATAGATACATCAGTAAAAAAAGAGCGCCTTGCTCAAAGATTGCAAAGTTTGGAGCATAGTAAATACTTAGTCCTGCTAATGGATAAAGCAGTTGTGCAAATGAGCGAATATCCGACCAATGGTCAATATTATCAGCAACTTGTACGAAAACGCTATATGGAACATAATCGACTGAAAGTGGATGATATGTTAGATAGCTTTAATATATCACGCAGAACATATTATAAAGATTTGAAAAAGGCTATTTCTGTATTGGGCATAATTTTATGGGGATTTAATGAAAAAAAGCAACTTGCATAATAATATTATCTCAAAAGAATAGTCGAACCACTGCTTATGAGGAGAACAAGATGAAGTTATTAATGAAAAACATAGATGTAATTGCATGGTTTGATAAAAAGGGTGATATCAATCCATGTAGGTTTCGCATAGCCAATGACGATAAAGAACAGATAAGAGTAAACATAGATAGAATTATTGGCAAAACACAAGAACGCTTCGCAGGCAATATTATGATTGTATTTGATTGTCAATCAGTTATAAAAAATACAGAAAGACGATATCAGATTAAATATGAAGTGGCAACTCAAAAATGGTTCTTATACAAAATATAAGTGATACAAAATAGTATACGAAAATGTATATTAAAAACGCCCTTGTTGGTAGACTTTGGAAAGTTTAATATGTGTAAAGTGAGATTACTATAATCAAAAATTAGTCTTTAAGCAAATACTGCTTGAGGACTTTTTTTATCTCACAAATTTAGTAATTGGCTTAAAGCGAGTCGCTGTTACCTGTTGGTAGCAGTGGCTCTTTTTTTATGCCTTTTTTTAAGGAGTAAACATGCACAGCATACGGTCACCAACAGAACCCTTTCAAATTTACGTACTAATTAATCCAAATTTGAAAGGAGATAGCAATGACTATCAATTATAAAAAAACATATTTAACAGACGGAACACAGGTAAAAATTACCCACGAACTATTCAATCAACTAAAACAATGGGAAGAGGAAGGCTATAACATTCCATATTCGTATATCGATATTCTAAAGCAAGAGGATAACAAAATGATAAACACTAATAGGAATTACTCTATTCATAATATCTCATTAGATGAGCAGTTATTAAAGAGAAACGCTAATCCAACTCTTATGTTAGATGAGAATAGTGATACCGAGATGGAGTATATGAGGATAGAACTAAAGAGAAATGTAATGAAAGTTTTAAACTTTTGCACAGAGACACAAAGACGCAGATTTATAAAATATTACTACTTGGGATTCAACAAATCTGAAATAGCATCGCAAGAAGGATGTTATGAAAGTGCCGTTAGAAATTCTATTAAAAAAGCAGAGAAACTGATTATTTTTCATAAAAATTCATTTTAGTGGTGCGAATTTGCTTTCTGCCACTGCTTTATAGTGAAGGGGTTATTATTTTAACCTTTTCGCTGTACCTTGACAATTACATAAAAAGATACTTTAAACACAAGTGTTTATAGCCTATATGAAAAGATAGGCAAGCAATCGCCAAGACATACCTGCTATTGAAAATAGTTAAAAGATTATATCAAAGGTATAGAGCGTAACAGGTTTTTGTATAAAAAGCAAAGCCTGCTGTTGCGATGAAAAATATAAACACTAACTTACTACACGTTAGTCGGCTATACGATAAGGAATATAATCCTTTAAAAACGGGCGAGGTTAAAATCCTAAGTGTTCAGATAATGTTTGAGCAGTTTTAAGTATCTTGTGATTATTACTTGTAATAAAAAAGAAAGTATATACCATGGGGCAAGCTTCGGTTTGCCCTATGAATATATTTTTCAGAAGGAAAAAATAATGAAAAAAACAAAACCAAGCGTAGTTGGTGGTTTTAAGAATAAAAGGAGTAAGTATTATATGAAAGTAAATATGATTATTTTAAATGTTTTATTAGAAGAATCGTTGATAAACAGAGAAGAGTATGAGAATGCTATCAAGGAACTTACAAGAATAAAACAAAATGATATTAATAATAATGTTGTATATAAAACTTCTTATTAATTAATTCTAGAAAATACTGTCGCGAATTTTATTGTATTAAGAGGATGTGTTAAAATTACAGTATAAACTTATTGAAAAGGGGAACAAATGAAAAGAGTAGTGTATTATGCAAGAGTGTCAACAGAAGAAGAACAACAGGCATCTGCATTATTGACACAATGTAGTGAAAACGAGGAATATATTTCATCAAAAAAAAGTTGGTGCTGTGTAGACAAATATATTGATGAAGGTAAGAGTGGAACAACAACATATGGACGCACTGAATTTTTAAGAATGGTAAAGGATATGGAACAAGATAAATTCGATATTATTCTTATTAAACAAATAGATAGAGGCTGGCGCAACTTAGCTGATTGGAAGAGATTTGAAAAGATACTTATACAATGTAATATTAAGTTGTTTATTCGTCTTAAAAACGATTATTATGATATTGAGGATGATGGTAGCTATATTAGTACAACTATGGATAGTATGTTTGCCGAGTGGTACTCTAGAAATCTTTCTAAAAAATTGAATTCCGCACATAAAACAAGAATGAAAAAAGGTACTATTGTTACTAATGGAAAGTTATGGGGATATAAGCAAATAGATGCTGACCTAATTGTCAAAGAAGATGAAGCAAAGGTTGTACAATACGTGTACAATACTTATATACTAGGGAAAGGCTTCAGAACAATCGGACAAGAACTTAATGATATGGGGATAAGAAATAGAAATGGAGGTATGTTCTCGTTAACCACATTGAAACGAATGATTCGTAATGAAAAGTATAAAGGAACGTTGATATGTGGGAAGCAACATAAAAATTTCTATACAAAAAAAATCGAACCTGTGCCAAAGGAACAATGGATTATACATGAGGACAGAATACCAGCTATTGTAAGCAAGGAAATATGGGAAGAAGCTAACCAAATATTAGATGCAAAAAGGAAAAGGTATAGCACAAATGGAAAAGGTGGATATTTTCAAGGAACATACCCATTGAGTTCAAAAATAAAATGTTCGTTATGTGGAAAGAAGTATTATCATGATATATTTAGTGTAGCTTCTGGTAAGTATGGAGTATGGGAATGTGCAACTTATAAATCATATGGTAAAAATGAAAGAGGTTGTAGTAATACAATTTTAAGAGAAGCTGAACTGACTAAAATCGTGAAAGATATTATCTATGACTTGTGGATAGATAAAGAAAAGAATATAGAAGATATTATTAGTGTATTGGAAAAAGTAACAACAACAATTGATAATAGTAAAGAACTATCTAAGTTAGAGCTGGATAGGAATAAACTAAAGCAGAAAAAAGAGAAGAATTTCGATTTATTTGCGGAAGAGATTATTTCGAAAGATGATTTTCAAATAAGAGATAAAGAAATCAGCGCAAAGCTTGACATATGTGCAAATAAATATCATAATTTAAAAAGTAATGAAGAATCACAAAATAGAGGAGCGAGAATTAGGAAGATAAAAAGATTTTTTGATCAAAACTTGAAAGATGTATCATCGATAACAGATAGAATGATAAAGGAGATGGTGAGTGAAATTGTTGTTTATCCAGATAGAAAGCTAGATATAACAATTGCTGGTCCTTTTTACCCGTGTGTGTCCACTGTTAGATCGTATTGATATGCATGTTGAGCTTAGTGAAGTAAGTTATAGTGATATCTCGTCTAATAAGCCTTGTGAGACTTCTTTTAAAGTAAAAGAAAGAGTAGAGGCGGCTAGAAAAATCCAAAGGGAAAGATATAAAGATGCAGGTGTGTATACAAACTCTCAAATGTCTGGTCGTATGGTTAAAAAATACTGTGAGGCGGATGAAAAAGCAAAGCAGTTGATTGAGGATGCGTTTAAAACGTTGGATATTAGCGCAAGATCATATACTCGAATTTTAAAGGTTGCAAGGACGGTAGCGGACCTTGAGGGTAGCGAGATGATAAAGCTTAATCATGTTGCTAGTGCTGTACAGTTTAGGACTCTTGATAGAAAATATTGGGGGTAGAATTGATGTTTTTTACAGTGAAATCCTAACAATAATATTGGTTTTATTTAAATAAATATTGCTAGTATATACTTTGATTTTTAGCAGTATATACTTTCACAAACTATTACTCATATGCAAAACTTATTGCAGGTTTTGACAATGATTGCTATAATAACTCTAGGTTGAAATTGGTACATAATTTATTAACATACATTTTTAGGAGGAATTTTTACATGGCAGAGGCAAAAAAGAGAAAGATAATATCTGCGGCGGAAGCTAAAGGCGGAAAAGGTGCAAAAGCTAAAAAGCAAAGAAAGAATAACGCTAATCCAAATGGTGGAGATACTAAAGGTTTGCGTATTGCGGCAATAGTTCTTTGGGTTTTAGCTATTGGATTTGAAGTTGCTGCAATTTATATGCTTAATATTGCTGATACAACAATGATGATCGTAGCTATCGTTTTAGATGGAATATGTGTAATCGTTGGTTCATTATTATGGAAGAAAGCTAATCGTTCTAATCCTTGCAAGTCAGATAGCAAATTTGTTAAATTTATATGGGATCAAATGGGTGTTATAGCGGCTCTTGTTGCATTCATCCCACTTGGCTTGTTTTTAATCAAAAAAGCTGATCACTTAGATCCGAAAATGAAGAAAATCATCACAGTTATTGCGGCGGTTGTTTTTTTGGGTTCTGTTGGATCATCTATTGATTATAACCCAACAACTGTTGAAGATGTTCAAGTTGCAAAGATTGAGCAAGCTGCTGCTGGACAAAGCGAAAACTTTGATGGTACATTCTATTGGACTCGTTATGGAAAATCTTATCATGCGGATCCAGATTGTCAGACGCTTAGAAACTCTTCTGTTCTTATTCAAGGTAGCTTAGCAGAAGCTTTTGAGCAAAAGAGAAATGACCCTTGTGATTTCTGTGTTGGTGATGTTAGCGATATTGATGTTTCAGCTATTGAAGAATCGGCAGAAGAAGAGGGTTTGGTTGATATTGATATAGATGACGATGATCCACTATTAGAAGATGCAGTTGAAGAGGAAACAGTGGAAGAAACGGAAGAAGAAACCGAGGAAGCTGCTGAGTAATTTATAGCAAAAAGTAATGCGGATTGCCGCTAAAAAAAATATTTGACCCTTACATGCTTTGCTTGTAGGGGTTGATAATTATAATGGTGAAAATGCAATACAAAATTTCAGGTTTAGAACAACTCGACCAGTAAAAAAGTCAGTTGGGCTGTTCTAAATTTTGTAAAAGAACAGAATTATAGGTTTTAATAGTATCTATAATCGATGTTGAGTAGAGCAATATGATGCTGAGGGTGATATGGAAATAGAATTAAATGAACAAAATAGATATTGGCTATGGCTAAATTCTATTAATGGGATTGGACCAAAAACGTTTTATGATCTTATTGCTAAATTTCAAGATGCAAAAAATGTTTTTGATGCAGTGAAATCGGATAGTAAACTGTTTGATGATTTAACTCACCAACGCAAAAACATGATATTTAAATATGCAAGTGAAGCATATATTGATGGTATATTAGAAAAATGTGAAAAAAATGATATCAGCCCTATTACAATGCTTGATGAAAAATATCCTAATTCATTAAAAGATATTGGAAATGCACCGCCAACAATTTATGTTAAAGGTGATATTACTGATATTGGTGAGCATACAATTGCGATTGTTGGTACGAGAAATTGTAGTCATAGAGGTTTTGAGCTTGTAAAAGAGATTTCATATAATCTATCAAAGAGTGGTGTTAGAGTTATATCTGGAATGGCAAGAGGTATTGACAGTGCTTCTCATATTGGAGCACTGCAAGCTGGGGCTAGAACTTTTGCAGTTTTGGGCTGTGGGGCAGATGTTATATATCCGCCTGAAAACTTTAAGATCTATGATGAGATACTCGAAAAAGGTGCGGTTATTTCTGAATATCTTCCAGGAGTGCCACCACTTGCTGGAAACTTTCCATCACGTAATCGGATTATTAGTGGACTTGCAAAAGCTGTATTATTTGTTGAATCATCGTTTAAATCTGGTGCTGGGATTACTGCTGAATATGCAACGCAGCAAGGCAAGGATTTGATGGCTGTGCCTGGTGCTCCATATGATACAAAATCGCAATTGCCTAATCATATTATTAAAAATGGTGGATTGCTTGTTACTTCGGCTGATGACATATTGGATGAATATAATTGGCCTAAACATGGTCAAAATGTTAAAAAAACAAAGAAAATGAATATAAAACTTGATTTTTTTGAAGAGCAAATATATAATCTGCTTTTAAAGGGCGATTTATCAATAGAAGAAATAGAAGAAAAATCAGATATTGATCAATCGGAAATATTATCAAGTTTAACAATACTTGAAATAAAAGGGGTTATAAATAAGAATCCTGGAAATATTTATAGTCTGAAATATATTTTATAAAATGAAAGGGGTCAAAATGGCGACGACCAGACCTACTAAAAAAGCAAAAGCGAATGTGAGTGATAAGATACTAGTAATAGTTGAGTCACCTGCTAAAGCAAAAACAATAACAAAATTTTTGGGGCGAAAATATTTTGTAAAAGCATCTAATGGACACATTAGAGATTTACCTAAATCTAAGATTGGTGTTGATATTGAAAACAATTTTGAACCAGAATATATCAATATTCGTGGTAAAGGTGCTCTTATAAAAGAACTTAAAACCAATGCAAATAACGCAAAAGGCGTATATCTCGCAACTGACCCAGATAGAGAGGGTGAAGCTATTTCATGGCATATTGCTAATATACTTGGTATTGATGTGAATGATGTGTGTAGAGTTGAGTTTAATGAGATTACAAAAACCGCTGTTAAAGCTGCAGTTAGCAATCCTAGAAAAATCGATATGGATTTGGTAAATGCTCAACAAGCAAGAAGGTTGCTTGATAGATTGGTTGGATACAAAATCAGCCCAATATTATGGTATAAAGTTAAATCCGGTCTTTCTGCTGGGCGTGTTCAATCCGTTGCAGTAAAAATCATATGTGATAGAGAGCAAGAGATTCGTGACTTTATTCCAAAGGAATATTGGACAATTGGTGCTACTTTAAAGACCAAAAAGGATGAAGTTTTTGAAGCTAATTTTCATGGTATTGATGGAAAGAAATTTGAGATTGAAAACAAGGCTGAGGCTGATAAGATTTTAGATGCGATTAATAACAAGGATTTTGTTGTTGATAAAGTTAAAGAATCAGTTAGAAAAAGACGCCCATCACCACCGTTTTCTACTTCTACATTGCAACAAGATGCATCAAGAAAACTTGGGTTTTATACAAACAAGACTATGAGCGTTGCACAGCAACTATATGAAGGTATCGATATCAGTGGTTATGGTACAACTGGTCTTGTAACATATATCAGAACTGATACAACACGTGTATCTAATGAAGCGATTACAGCTGTTAGATCCCAAATAACCGAAGTTTATGGGGAAAACTATCTTCCAGACAAGCCGAATGTATATAAGTCTAAGAAAAATGCACAGGATGCTCATGAAGCTATAAGACCATCACATCTAGAGCTTTCACCTGAAAAAATCAAAGGCGATCTTACTGCTGATCAATTGAAACTATACACTTTGATTTACAATAGATTTTTAGCATCACAAATGAATCCTGCATCGTTTAATGCGGTTTCTGCTGATATATTGTGTAGCGGTTATACTTTTAGAGCGACTGGACAAAGATTGATATTCGATGGATTCTTGGCTGTATATAAGAATTATAGCGAGAGTGAATCGGAAGATAAAAATAGAATATTGCCTAAGCTTGAGTCTGGTGATGTGTGTGATGCGAATAAGATTACACCAAAGCAAAACTTTACTGCACCACCTGCAAGGTATAATGAGGCATCTTTAGTTAGAGTTTTAGAAGAAAAGGGTATTGGAAGACCGAGTACATACTCGCCAATCATCTCTACTATTATATTTAGAAAATACGTTGAAAGAGAAGGACGTGCTTTTAAACCTACATTCTTAGGTGAGGCTGTAACTAAACTTTTAGAAGAGCATTTTAACAATATAATAGATGTTGAGTTTACTGCTGGTATGGAAGAAAAATTGGATAACGTTGAAAATGGAGATCAGAACTGGAAAGCGATTTTGGCAGAGTTCTATGGTCCATTTGAAGAATCACTTTCAAAAGCTGGTGATATCAAACGTGTTGAGCTTCCTGTTGTTACAACAGATGAAATTTGTGAGGGTTGTGGAGCGAACATGATTGTTAAAGATGGAAGATTTGGTGAGTTTTTGGCTTGTCCAAATTATCCAGAGTGTAAAACAACAAAGCCACTTGTAAAATACACAGGGACTAAATGTCCTAAGTGTGGGAATAGAGTAGTTGAAAAGAAATCCAATAAACGAGGCAAGGTGTTCTTTGGATGTGAAAAGTACCCTGACTGTGATTTTGTATCATGGGACAAACCTATTGATGAAAAATGTGGTGAGTGTGGAAGCTACATGGTACTTAAAAAAGTTAAGAGCGAAGATGTAAAGAAATGTTCAGATCCAAAATGTATCTCGAATGGGAAGAAAAATGAAAAGAGTTAATATTATTGGTGCTGGACTTGCTGGAGTTGAAGTGGCATGGAAGTTGGCTAATCAAGGAATTGAAGTTAAGCTATATGAGATGAAGCCAGAAAAAAAATCTCCTGCTCACAACTTGGATAGCATGGCGGAATTGGTTTGTAGTAATTCGCTTCGTGCTGATAGACCAGAAAACGCTGTTGGTCTTTTAAAATGTGAGATGCGAGAGCTGGGATCAATCGTGATGCAGGCGGCTGATGCGACAAAGGTACCTGCTGGTGGTGCATTAGCTGTGGACAGAAAACTTTTTTCTGAGTATATAACTGATAAAATATGTAATCATAAAAACATTGAGGTTATTAACAGTGAAGTTTGTGATATTAATAAAAACGACGTGACGATTATTGCAACAGGACCTTTAACTTCTGATGGACTTTCAAAAAAGATTGAAGAGCTTGTTGGACAAGAATATTTAAGCTTTTTTGATGCGGCGGCACCGATTGTATCTGCTGAAAGCATCAATATGGACAAGGCTTTTTTTGCATCCCGCTATGATAAGGGTGATGCTGATTACTTAAATTGTCCAATGAATGAAGAAGAATATACGGCGTTTTATAACGCATTAGTTGAGGCTGAAACTGTTGAACTTAAAGGTTTTGAAAAGAAAGCTGTGTTTGAGGGTTGTTTGCCGGTTGAAGTTATGGCAAAGCGTGGTATGAAAACATTATTGTTTGGACCACTAAAGCCTGTTGGGCTTCTTGATAAGCGAAAAGAAAGTGATAGATGGGCATATGCAGTTGTTCAGCTTCGAAAAGAAAATCAAGAAGGAACTATGTTTAACCTTGTTGGGTTTCAGACAAACCTAAAGCATGGAGAGCAAAAGCGAGTTTTCTCCATGATACCTGGGTTAGAAAATGCTGATTTTGTAAGGCTTGGAGTTATGCATAGAAACACATTTATAAATTCACCTAAGCTACTCAGCAATAGATATAAGCTTATTTCGCATGATAATATCTATTTTGCTGGTCAGATTACAGGTGTTGAGGGATATGTTGAATCTGCCGCATCTGGACTTTTGTGTGGTATATATCTTGCAAGTGAGATGTTGGGAAAAGAGATTGAAGATTTTGATGATACATGTGCTATTGGTGCACTTTCTAAGTATGTTTCAAATTCGTTTACAAATAATTTCCAACCTATGAATGTGAATTTTGCTATAATAAAAGAAAATGAAACTAAGATTAGACAAAAAAAATTGAGGAATCTAGCTATATCTGAGAGAGCTTTGAAATATATTAAAGATATGAAGAGTAAGTATTCTTTGTTGGAGGAATGACATGTTTAAAGGAACAACGATTGTTGCAGTAAAAAGAGATGGAAAATGTGCGATAGCTGGAGATGGTCAAGTAACGTTTGGAGAGCGAACTGTTATGAAACATACTGCGGTTAAAGTGAGAAGGTTATTTGATGATAAAGTGATTATGGGGTTTGCTGGTAGTGTTGCAGATGCTTTTTCACTGGCTGAAATGTTTGAGGCAAAACTTGAGCAATACAGTGGAAGTATGAAAAGAGCAGCCGTAGAGCTTGTTGCTGATTGGAGAAATGATAAAATTCTTAGAAAATTAGAGGCGATGCTGTTGGCCGCTGATAAGGATGATTTACTTATTATCTCTGGAACTGGCGAGATTATCGACCCTGATGATGGGGTTGCGGCTATTGGATCTGGTGGTGAGTATGCAAGGAGTGCGGCAAAAGCGCTTTATCAAAACACTGATTTATCCGCTAGTGAGATTGCAAGAAAGTCTTTAGAGATCGCTGGTGAGATTTGTGTTTATACGAATGGCAACATTACACTAGAAGAAGTTTAAGTAAAAATATATAGAGGTAGAAGATATGAATTTGACACCAAAAGAGATTGTTAATAGATTAGATAAATATATAATCAGCCAAGATGACGCAAAGCGTGCTGTTGCGATTGCTCTTAGATCTAGATATCGTAGGGCTCAGCTTTCTAAAGAGATGCAAGATGAGATTACACCAAAGAATATAATCATGATCGGACCTACTGGTGTGGGTAAGACTGAGATTGCAAGAAGACTATCAAAGCTTATGAATGCGCCTTTTATTAAGGTTGAAGCGACAAAGTTTACCGAGGTTGGTTATGTTGGTCGTGATGTTGAATCTATGGTTAGAGATTTAGTTGAAGCTTCTATTCGTATTGTTAAAAATGATAGGCATGAGAGCATAAAAGAAAAAGCAGCTGATTTAGCGAAAAAGCGTATCATCGATATTTTAGTTTCTGGACCGCCAAAGCAGGCACAACCAAATCCTCTTTTGGCTTTTATGGGTCAGACTCAATTGACATCAAATGTTGATGAGGAGGAAACTGAAGAGCAGAAGCAAAAGAGAATGAGTAAAAAAGAGCAAATTACATATGATTATGAGGCTGGAAAGCTTGAAGATAATTTGATTGAGATAGAAGTTGAAGATACTGGTGGCATTGGTATTGAGATTGCTGGTATCGGAAGTGATATCAATATTGGCGAAATCATGGAAGGTATGATTCCTAAAAAGTCCAAGAAAAGAAAAGCTACTGTATCTGAAGCTAGAAAGATTTTGGAAGCAGAAGAAGCTGATAAACTTATTGATATGGATGAGGTAACGTCTACTGCCGTTGAAAGGGCAGAGCAAGACGGAATTATCTTTTTGGATGAAATCGACAAGATTGCTGGTAAAGCTAGAAACAGTGGACCTGACGTTTCTCGTGAGGGTGTTCAAAGAGACATCTTACCGATTGTTGAGGGTAGTACGGTTGTGACTAAATATGGTCCAGTTAAAACGGATTACATATTGTTTATTGCGGCTGGTGCTTTTCACATGACAAAGATAACTGATTTTATTCCAGAGCTTCAAGGAAGATTTCCGATTAAAGTTGAGCTTAAAAACTTAAACGCCGATGATTTTAAGAAAATTTTAATTCAGCCTAAAAATGCTATTATTGAGCAGTATAAGGCGATGCTTGGAACTGAAAAGGTCAATCTAATATTTGAAGATGAAGCGATAACGGAGATAGCAAACTATGCTGTTATGGTAAATGAGACAACTGAAAATATTGGAGCTAGAAGACTTCATACTATTATGGAAAACTTATTGGATGATATCTCATTCAATGCTGGTGGGATTGAAACGCAAGTTGATGTTGTTGTTGACTGTGAATATGTTAAAACTCATTTAGGCGATAATTATAAGAAACTAAATTTACAAAAGTATATTTTGTAGATTAAAAATAAAAATTCACTAGATAAAAAGAGGTATTAAAGAATGGCAAAGAGACAATTTAAAGCAGAATCAAAGAGATTGCTTGATCTTATGATCAACTCAATCTACACACACAAAGAGATTTTTTTAAGAGAGCTACTTTCTAATGCGAGTGATGCTATTGATAAGATCTATTATAAAGCACTTAGTGATGAAAACATCAGCTTTCACAAAGAGGATTTTTATATCAAAGTTTTTGTTGATAAAGAAGAGAGAACGGTTAAACTTTGTGATACTGGTATTGGAATGACAAAAGAAGAGCTTCAAGATAACTTGGGTGTTATAGCTAAAAGTGGATCGTTGAAGTTTAAAGAAGAGATTGAGCAAAAAGAAGATTTTGATATCATCGGTCAATTCGGTGTTGGATTCTATTCTGCATTTATGGTAGCTAAAAAGGTTATCGTTACAACAAAAGCTTTAGGTAGTGATGTTGCATACAAATGGGTTTCTGAGGGTGCTGATGGATATTCTATAACAGAGTGCGATAAAGATTCTGTTGGAACTGATATTGTAATCGAGCTTAAAGACAATACTGATGATGAGTCATATGATGAGTATGCGGACGAGCATAGAGTTAAAGGCATTATCAAAAAGTATTCTGATTTTATTAGATACCCAATTAAGATGGATGTTTCGTCTTCTGTTCCAAAAGAGGGAGAAGAAAACGAGTTTGAAACTGTTATTGAAGAGCAAGTTGTCAATAGTATGGTTCCAATCTGGCGTAAAAACAAGAATGAGCTAACGGCAGAAGATTATGAAAACTTCTATATGGAAAAAAGATATGGATTTGATAAGCCTGCAAAGTATGTTCATATCAATGCAGAGGGAATGACAAGATATACTTCGATTCTATATATTCCAAAGAGCACTCCGTTTGATTTTTATAATAAAGATTTCGAAAAAGGTTTAGGACTTTATGCTAACGGCGTAATGATTATGGACAAATGTGCTGATCTATTACCAGATTATTTTAGCTTTGTTCAAGGTATGGTTGATTCAGAAGATTTATCACTCAATATTTCAAGAGAAATCTTACAACACAACCGTCAATTAAAGGTTATAGCTAAAAACATCAAGAGCAAGATTAAATCTGAGCTTAAAAAGATGATTGTTAAAGATAGAGACACTTATGTTGAGTTCTTCAATTCTTTTGGCAGACAGCTAAAATATGGCGTGTATGAGAATTTTGGAGCTAACAAAGAAGATTTGGTTGATCTATTGATGTTCTATTCTTCAACAGAGAAGAAACTTGTAACTTTGGAAGAGTACACAGCTAGAATGAAAGAGAACCAAAAATATATCTATTATGCTAGTGGGGATTCTGTTGAGCGTATTGATTTATTGCCACAAACTGAGCGTGTTGCAGATGAAGGATATGAGATTTTATATTTTACTGAGGACGTTGATGAGTTTGCAATAAACATCGTTGCTGAATACAATGAGAAGAAATTCAAGTCTGTATCAAGCGGTGATTTAGGTCTTGAAAATGATGATAAAGAGGAAACTGAAGAAGCAAAAGAGGAAAACAAAGATATCTTTGAAGCGATGAAAGAAGCTCTTGGCGATAAAGTTAAAGAGGTTAGAGCATCTAAGAGATTAAAAAATACTCCTGTTTGTCTGTCTACTGATGGTGATCTTACAATAGAGATGGAAAAGGTGCTAAGCACAATGCCTAACAATCAAGGTGCAAAGGCTGAAAAAGTGTTGGAAATAAACACAGACCATGCAGTATTTGCTGCTGTTAAGTCAGCACTTGAAAGTAATGGTGATGATCTTAAACTCTATACAGATCTATTATATAACCAAGCATTGCTTATGGAAGGGCTGCCTATTGAAAACCCTGTTGAGTTTTCTAAAAACATCTGCAAGCTTATGAAATAGTTTTAATTAAAATTTATACAATTATCAAAGCAGAGTAGCTGATTTGTATCGCTACTCTGTTTTTTGATTTAACAAATAGAAATTACTATGATTGATAGTATAGTTGCCTATTGCAAATTTTGTATTATTTTGGGATAATATAAAAAAATCATGTAGGTAATATTATGACCGTAGCAACTAGCAATGAAAGATCATATTTTGATGGAGGACTACTTCAATATATTGGATGGTCAATATTAGGAGGATTAATTACTACTTTTTACATTAGGTATTTGTGCACCTTGGGCGATTTGCATGATATATGGCTGGAAGATTAATCATACAGTTATTGAAGGAAGACGTTTAAAGTTTACAGGAAGTGCAGTTGGTTTATTTGGAAATTGGATTAAGTGGTTATTGTTAACACTTGTAACGTTGGGCATTTATTCTTTTTGGTTATTTATTGCTTTGGAAAAATGGAAAACTAAAAATACTACATTTGCAGATTAGTAATATAGTATTACACATTATAAAAGATCGCTATTATCAGTATGCGGTCTTTTTTTATTAAGCAAAAAAACAATTGGGAAACTTTATCACTTTAATTATGCTAGTAACTTAAATATTTATAAAGACCGTAATTGTAAAAATCTTCAACTAATTCATTTAAAGTTTGCATTAATTAAAAAAAGATAATATAATTATCTGTATATCTGAACTGAGGTTTATTGAATTTGGAGACTATTATTAAGACCAACATTAAAACCGCTAATATGTACATTGATGGGCAGCTTAAAGTCAATGATATTTACATTGAGGGTGGGGTAATCAAAAAAATACGTGAAGATATTCGTCAAAATATGTTTTCTGGTGTATATGAATTGGATGCAGAGGGACTCTACGCTGTTCCGACATTTGTGGACAGTGGGTGTTTTTGTCTTGGGTCAAAAATTGATGGCAAAGAGCTTCCTATTATTGTTTCACAAGATTATGTACGTTTTGGTTTTAATTCATTTGTAACGTCTATAAACATCATGGATAAAAAAGAGAGATTGATCAACCAAAAGCGTCAAGCTGTCGAATATAAGCGTGAGGGTATGGATGTAAAGTATTTGTCTGGAGGTTTAAAAGACAGAGCTTATCACGTTACAAAGGATATTTATACTGATATTATTAGTGCTAAAAACTGTGTAGGTGCGGCCGTAGCTCATAATGATTCATATGGTAGCATTGACGAAAACAGAATTAGTCGGCTTTCAACGCAAGTTGAGGCGGCGGCATATGATAAGAAATCTACTGGAGTAGTTTATTTATATTTGGGTGATTTGTCGCTAGATTTTTCTGATTTGAGTCGATTTATTTTAAACAAGCAGGGTAGAGAAAAAACGGTTATCCCATGGTTTTGTAATAGAGGGGTAAAGCTTCTTGATTCTTCCATAGATTATCTTGATAAAGGTGGAAAAATAAATCTTGTTGCTGGAGCAAAGCAAGAGGATATGAGTGAGGATTTTGTTTCACTTTGGGATTCTCTTGTTGCAATTTATAAAAGAAGAAGTTCATTAGATGGTGTGCTTGTTTCCTCATTTCATGGTGGCTATTTGCCTAAAAAAGATGATAAGACGGTCGATCAGCGTGGTGCAGTTTCCAATATATATTTTGGAGTCAAAAAAGCAGTTGAGATGGGGTTGCCTATTTATGAGGCGATCAAAGTCCTAGCTTTTAATGGGATTGATACTTTTGATATTGAAAATAAGGGTATGAATGAGAATGAAACTGCAAACTTTTTGATAGTGGATGACAAGTTAAACTTGCGATATATTGTAAAAGGTGAAGAGCTTATTAAACCAAAAAGCTTTAGGGATTTGGTTTTGTTCATATAGTTAGATTATATTAACGCTTATTATATTGTGTAATAAGTTGGTTGATAAAATATTTTTTAAGGAGAAATTTAAATTGAATAGTGAACAGATTTTTAGTATAAAAAATGGCGCATATCTTTATATCATGGGCATCATCGTTGCTGTTTTTGTTTTAGCACAATCGGTAATATTCCTTATCAAGGCTTGGAAAAGGGGAAAGCAAATAGGTCTATCAGAAGAAAAGATGAAGGCTGCGGCGGTAAGTAGTGCAACATTTTCTGTTGTGCCATCAATTCCGATTGTACTTTCGCTACTTACTTTGGCGACAACCTTGGGTGTTCCATATGCATGGACAAGGCTTACTGTTATTGGCTCTATGATCTATGAGGTGACTGCGGCAGAAGCTGTTGCAGCGGCTGGTGATTTAAATGCAGATCTCAGTGTTTTTGCTGCTGCTATGTGGGTTATGGCGATTGGAATTATGATTGGACCTATCTTCAACATATTCTTTTTGAAAAAATATCAGGGAAGAATTAAGTCGCTTTGTGAAAAAAACAGGGCTTGGACAAATGTGCTTATCTCCGCACTTTTTATGGGTATGATTGCGGCTCTTGGAACAAAAGAGATGGCTAAAGGTGGAGTTGCACTTTATACGCTTTGTACTGGTGCGGTGCTTATGGGTCTGTTTGGGCTTATCATTAACCTTACAAAAGCTAAATGGCTAGAAAACTTTGCATTACCACTTTCTATGCTTGGAGCGATTGCGGCTTCCGTTTTGTATGTTTCAGTTGGACTAGTTTAGAAAGTTGATGAGGGAATAAAAGATGAATAAAAAACCTATATTATCGGATTATGAAAATCAGATACACAAGTTTGGTCGTTGGTCAACTGTGTGTGCTATATTATTATTACTTACAATACCGCTGTTGTTTTGCGTGATATACAATGTGTTTCCCAACATGACTGCATTTATGGTTGGAGCACTCAAAATTATACCTATGTTTTATGCTGTTGGAATAATTGAGATTATAAACTATGCGCCTATGCTTGGTTCTGGTGGAACTTACTTGGCGTTTATTACAGGAAACCTTACCAATATGAAAATCCCTGCGGCACAAGTTGGGCTTAATCGTGCTGGCGTTGAAGCTACATCCGAAGAGGGTGAAGTTATCAGTACAATAAGCGTTGCAGTGTCCACGATTGTTACTGATGTTATTATAATAATTGGAATGATCGTTGTTATACCATTAACAAAGTGGATTGATTCAGTTCCAGCATTAAAACAAGTGTTTAGTCTTAGCGATGGTTATGTTATTGCGGCACTATTTGGAGCACTTGGTGTTGTATTTATCTCAAAAGCTTGGAAGATTGCTGTTGTTCCTATGCTTGTTATGTTGGCAGTTTTTGTATTTGTACCTGGTGCAGTTGGAAACTCGACTATTGGAGCATTATCTATTCCTGTTGCAGCACTTATTGCAGTTGGATTCTCTAAGTGGATGTTTGACAAAGGTTTTGTTGGAAAAGAAGACGGAGAAGAGCAATGATTATTTTATATTCAGTATTAGCGATTATTGCATTAGTAATTATTGTTATTTGTATTAACACAATTAGATGTAAAAAACCAGAATTGAAAGATATTGTGTTTTCTGATTATAAGCTTGATACTGATAAGATTTGCGGGAACCTTAGTGATGCAATAAAGTATAAAACCATAACAGCGAAGTATAATGCTGATGTGGATAGTGATGTGTTTATTGGGTTTCATAATTTTTTAGAAAAAACTTATCCTAAGCTTCACAGTACACTGACTAAAGAAGTGGTCAATGATTATAGCTTGCTTTATAAATGGGAATCTTCGAAGGCATCGGAAAAGCCGATCGTATTGATGGCGCATATGGACGTTGTGCCTATAAGCCAAAAAACTTTGGATGAATGGGAATATGAGCCTTTTTCTGGGCATATCGATGAAGAGTATGTTTGGGGTAGAGGTAGCCTTGATATGAAAGGGCATCTGATTTCTATTTGTCAATCGGTTGAGTATTTAATCGAAAATGGATTTGAGCCTAAACGTGATATATATATTGCTTTCGGTCATGATGAAGAGAGCATTGGCAAAAATGGCATGGGCGAGATTGTTAAACTCTTTAAACAAAGAAAAATCAATCCAGAATACGCATTCGATGAAGGCGGCGCTGTTATTGATGGAAAGATGCTGGGTGCAGACTGTAAGCTTGGACTTGTTGGTATATGTGAAAAAGGATATGCTGATATTGTTTTACAAGCAACAGATAAAGGTGGGCACTCATCACAACCACCAAAATATACTTCGGTAAGCAAGATTGCTGAGGCAATTGTTATGCTAAAAAACAATCAGTTGAAAGCTACAATGAATAAACCGTTGAAGGATTTTCTGACTTATGTTAGTCCATATATGAGTACACCTATGAAAATATTGGCTTCTAACCTATGGCTGTTTAGTGGCCTTATGGTTTGGGCTTTCGGTAGATCAGCTACAAGCGGTGCATTAACAAAAACAACATTTGCACCTACTATGCTTAGTGGCAGTAATGCTACCAATGTTTTAGCGCAAAGAGCATCAGTAAATATAAACTTTAGAATTTCGCCTGATGATAGCGTTGACAAATTGGTTGCACATATTGAAAAGGTGCTGAAAAATACTGGCGTTAAAATTGATAGCATCAACGCACATGATCCATCTAGCGTTAGTGATATAAAATCCAAAAGTTTTAAAATGATTGAAAAGACAATGAATGAAACTATTCAAGGGATTGTTGCAAGTCCATATCTTACCATTGCGACTACTGATAGCAGGATGTTTTCTGGTATCGCTGATAATATTTATAAGTTTTCGCCGTTTAGATCGATAGAGCATGATTTAGGTACGATACATGCTAATAACGAGAGATTGGCTAAAGAGAGTTTAATTGAAGGAGTGAAGTTTTTTATCAGATTAATCGAGAACAGTAATTACTAGTTTATAAAATTTAAGCCGTTTATTTTGGCTTATATGCAATTATACATATTTTATTGGAGGAAACATTTTATGAGTAACTTTGTAATTATGGTGGACACAAACTCAGAGGTTCCTTTTGAGTTTGCTAAACAAAACGACATTAAGGTTTTTAAGATGCCTTATACGGTCGATGGTCAAGAGTATTTATATGATTTGGGTGAAAACACAGATTATGAGGAGTTTTACACTAAACTAAAAAACGGTTCAAAAGCTGCTACATCAACAAGATCACCGTATGATGTGGAAATGTTCTTTAAAGAGCAGTTAGAGGCGGGGAATGATATTTTATATATCGGTTTTTCATCTCAACTGAGTGCTCATTTATCTATCTGTATTGCGGCACAAGAAAAATTGATGCAAGAGTATCCAGATCGTAAATTCGTTATCGTTGATAGTTTAAATATCTGTGCACCACTTGGTATTTTGATTATGGAAGCTGTTGATATGAAAAAAGCTGGTTGCGGTTTTGAAGAAATTGTTGATTGGCTTGAAGAAAACAAAAGCAATGCAAATGCATGGTATGTTGTTGATGATTTAATGCATCTAAAGCGTGGCGGAAGATTGTCAGGTGCAGCAGCTGTTGTTGGAACTTTGATGGAAGTTAAACCAGTATTGTGCGTTGATGAAGAAGGAAAATTAAAAGTAGAAGAGAAGATTAAAGGCAAAAAGAAAGTACTTAAATATCTAAAAGCTAAATTTGAAGATACTGTTGGTGATTCTAGCAAGGCAAATGTGTGCATATTGCATGCAAGTAGCTTGGAGGCGGCAGAAGATTTGAAATCAAGGATTGAGAAAGATCACAATCCAAATAGACTTTGGGTTCAAGATATCGGTCCTGTTATTGGAGCTCACTCAGGTCCTGGAGTACTTAGTGTTTGTTATGTAAGTAAGTAATATATGGTCTACTAATATAAATTAGTAGACCTCAGACTGCCGATAAAGGGTGAAACCGCAAAACAATGGCTTAAATAAGCAAATGTTTTGCTTGCTTCGTCAAAATTATGCCACAAACCAGTTACGTACATATAGTACGCGCCTGTCTTGTGTCACAATGTTTTCCTAGCCTTGCACCCTTTTTTGGAAGTCTGCTAACTCATAGTTTTTTGTATCAGACAGTGTTCTGCTAACAAAATTAGTAGGCATAATACTAATCTTAGTTTTTATAAATTTGGATTAGTATTATTAAAAAATATAGATATAGGGGTTATTATATGAAAATAAGATTTTTTGGAGCGGCAAGATGTGTTACTGGTTCTTGCTATATGATTGAAACACAAGACACAAGGTTTATCGTTGATTGTGGAATGAGACAAGGTTCTGATAGAAAGAAAGTCTTGAGTGATAAGGATTTTGCTTTTGATCCAGCAAGCATTGAGTTTGCATTATTAACTCATGCACATATTGATCATAGTGGATACTTGCCACTTTTGGTTAAAAAAGGATTTGAGGGAGATGTTATTACAACATCTGCAACAAAAGAACTTTGCTCAATAATGCTTCCTGATAGTGGACATATTCAAGAGATGGAAGTTTTTTGGAAGAACAAAAAGCTTATTAGAAATGGTAAAAAACCAATTGAACCTAAATATACTGTTGAAGATGCACTTGAGACAATAAAGCAAATTAGAGGCGTAGAATATGGAAATGTTACTAAGATCAACGATTATGTAAAAGTTAGATATAGAGATGCTGGTCACTTACTCGGATCTGCTAGTATTGAGGTTTGGGTTACTGAAAACGGCAAAGAGGAAAAAATAGTATTTTCTGGTGATATTGGAAACAAGGATAAGCCGATTATTAAAGATCCTACTTATTTAGATAAAGCTGATATAGTTGTAATGGAGTCAACTTATGGTGACAGAAAACACCTTGATACAATGGACTCGGCGGATCAGCTTAGAATCGTGTTAAGAGAAGCGATTGCTAGAGGCGGTAATATTGTTATTCCATCTTTTGCAATAGGGCGAACACAAGAAACACTTTATGATATAAGCAAGTTTTTAGAGGATGGATCTGTTCCTGGTCTTGAAAAAATGCCGGTATATATTGATAGTCCACTTGGGATTAAAGCGACTAATATTTTTGAAAAGTGTTATTTGAATTATTATGACAAAGAAGCAATGGGACTAAAAGATGATGGCGTTGATTTTTTATCATTTGATACACTTAATGTTGCTCAATCTGCTGATGAAAGTAAGGCAATTAACTTTTTGAAAAAACCTGCAATTATAATTTCATCCAGTGGTATGTGTGATGCTGGTAGGATTAAACATCACCTAAAGCATAATATATGGAAACATGATACAACTGTTATTTTTGTTGGATATCAAGCTTATGGCACATTAGGAAGACGAATTTTAGACGGTGTTGATGAAGTTAAAATCTTTGGTGATGAGATAAAAGTAAATGCTAAAATTGAGCGAGTAGAAGGGTTTTCTGGTCATGCTGATATAGATGGTCTAGTTGAGTGGATCGACGAGTTTGATGAAAAGCCTAAGACTGTTATTGTGACTCATGGTGAAGAGAAAGTAGCAGTAGGGTTTACACAGCTTTTAAGTGATAAAGGATATGATGTTGTGTGTCCGGTATTGGGGCAAATGCTTGATACTCAAACTTCTGAGGGCGTTGTTACAGAGCAAAAGGTTATTGATATTAGCAAAAAACATAAAAAATATCATAAACCAAAAGCTAAGAGAAGAAGTGATATGGATGAAGCTTATGCAATGCTTAGTGCTATGGAAAATATGGATGAAGCAAAAGGTAGGCAGTTTATGACGGAATTAAAGAGCTTAATGGAAAAATGGAGCTAAAAAGAATAATTTTATTGTTGATTGGCAATAGGTTAAATAATAGCCAAAATGTAAAGTTTTTATGTCTACTATTGCCTTGCAAATGAGTTTATGACATAATAGTGGTGCTCTAAAATTACTATATAGCGGATGAAAAGATGTTCGCTTATGACTATAAAAATTATTTAATATCAAGAAGATGATGCGGTTTTATGTTTTGTAAAGGTGAAAATATTACAAAAATTACGATTGCATTTCTATTTACAATCAATATAGTTTGATATATTATTGTTTTCATCGATTGATATAGCTGGAGAATTTATAAATGGCAAAATTAACTGGAAAAAAGGGAAGAGTGACTTCATCGACTAGAACTAGTAGTGCGGTGAGAAGACCTAATTCTTCTGCACCAAAAAAACAACATTCATATAAACCAAAGCAATCGGTTGCTAGAAAGCCTGTTAAGACTACAAGGACTACTGGTCCTTCTCGTGTATCTTATAAGAGTGTTAATGGCAGGTCTACAAAGAACATTAGCACCTTTGCTTTGAGGATGAAAATTTTACGTGCATTGATGATGAAACATCAAGTAGCGATTATTATTGTCGCTTGCGTAATTGTTGTTGGTTTGGGTGTTGGTGCATATTTTATGTTTTTCGCTGGTGATAAACAAGAAGTTGCTACCGTTACTGAAAGTGCTGAGGTTGAAAAACCTGTTTTAACAGAAGCAAGTGATCCACTTGTTAATAAAGAGTATACGCAAGAAGAACTCGATGGGTTATCTGGAAAAAATCTTGATATGGATGATGCTGAATATGCTGAAATTCTTGATAGTGAAAGAGTTTTTATTGGTGTAACGATTGGTGAACCAACAGAATATGAAGCAAAACTTGTTCAAAAATTAGAAGAAGCGATTAATGAAGAATATCATAATGGTACAGTTGGGGATTGTATACCATATAACTCTAATGGAGATATAAACCAACAGATTCAAGATGTTAGGTCGCTTATGAATATTGGCGCAAAAGCTATTATTATATGTTCGACAAGTGTTGATGAATATATTGTAATAACTGATATGGCAAAGGAAAAGGGAATTAAGGTTGTTGCAGTTAATGCACCTATTGATAGTGGTTATGATATCAATATTGTTGCTGATGATAATGATTTTGGTATAGCAAATGCTACCTTTGTTTCTAACAATATCGGAAAAGGTAATGTTGTTCAATTTATTGACGCATCCGAAGGCTCTGGGAATAAAGCTAGACTTGATGTTTTTAATGCTAAAGTGCTTGAGTTTTCTAATGTAAATCTCAATGCTACTGTTAATATGGATGAAGGTATTAGTGCAAGCAAAGCTTATGATAGCATTAAAGAACAAGGTACCATTGAAGCGATATATGCGGATAATGGATATGCTTTGGGTATTTTAGATGAAGTAATTAAGCGTGAAGAGTTGCCAAAAGTGTTTATTGGAGATGCTACTGCTGGATTTATTAAAAGGTGGCACGAGCTTGTTACAACAGGGGTTACTATCCAAAAGACAAGAGAAGACGACGATGACGATGATGCAGTTAAGTATGATGCTGTTGTTTTGTCGCCAAGCATGAAGGTGTTTGTTAGACCAGCCCCATTAGGTGTGGCGGCAACTGCTGTTAAGTTTGCGATTCGTTTGGCTGAAGGAAAAGAGATTAAACCTGAAGCTCTTTCTGATAATAAGACATATTATTATACTGGAAGCATTGCAATAATTGAGTCTGTGTTGCCATATTACTATGAGATGGTTAAAGATAAACCTGATGATTTTGTTGTAAATGATTGGCCATCTGATTATGAAGTTGATCAGTATTTTGAAGGAACAGATGCTTCTTACTATGATACAACTGAACTAAAGTTATCCAATGAGAAAGTGGAAGTTCAGCCAGAGGTTGTTGCAGATACTGATGAAGATACTGATGAAGCTGAAGAAGCGGATGAGAATGCTGACGAAAAAACCGAGGATGAAACGCAAGAAGCAACGGAATAATATAAACATAATAAGAAAAAACTCATAAATAAGACTTATAAGATTTAAAAACCCTTTTATTTATTACAAAAATGGATAAAAGGGTTTGTATTATTTTAAAGATATATGATTATTATACGCAGTTTTTTACATAAATTTGTGTATACTTGTGCAAAATATAGAGAAAAACAAAAAGCTAGTTAAAAAATTAACAATATCAGCGAAAAATACTTGAAACATTCGCTGTTTTATTATATTATTTATAACAGCAATGTTTATTACTAGAAATAGTTTAATAATTAATATTTAGGAGGAAACAAAATTATGGCAATTAAAATTGGAATCAACGGTTTTGGTCGTATCGGAAGATTGGTTTTCCGTGCAGCTATCAAAAACCCAAATGTAACAGTAGTAGGTATCAACGATCCTTTCATCGATCCTGAGTATATGGTATATATGCTTACATATGATACAGTACACGGTAAATTTGACGGAACAGTTTCTTATGACGAAAACTCAATCACAGTTAATGGTGAAAAAGTTAACGTTTATGCTGAAATGAACCCAGCTGACATCAAATGGTCTGCTTGTGGTGCTGACTATGTTGTTGAATCAACAGGCGTATTCACATCTACTGAAAAAGCTTCTGCACACATCGCAGCTGGCGCTAAAAAAGTTGTTATTTCTGCTCCATCACCAGATGCTCCAATGTTCGTTATGGGCGTTAACAACTCTGAGTACACAAAAGATATGAACGTTGTTTCTAACGCTTCATGTACAACAAACTGTCTTGCTCCAATCGCTAAAGTTCTTGACGATAACTTCGGTATCGTAGAAGGTCTTATGACAACAGTTCACGCTACAACAGCTACACAAAAAACTGTTGATGGTCCTTCAAAGAAAGACTGGAGAGGTGGTCGTGGTGCTGCTTTCAATATCATTCCTTCATCAACTGGTGCTGCAAAGGCTGTTGGAAAAGTTATTCCTAAGCTTAACGGTCTATTAACTGGTATGGCTTTCAGAGTTCCAACTGCAGACGTTTCTGTTGTTGACTTAACTTGTCGTTTAGACAAAGCTGCTAGCTATGATGCAGTTAAAGCTGCTATGAAGACTGCAAGCGAAGGCGCTATGGCTGGAGTTTTAGGTTATACAGAAGATATGGTTGTTTCATCTGACTTTATTGGTGATGCTAGAACATCTATCTTTGATGCTAATGCTGGAATCGCTCTTAACGATAACTTCGTTAAAGTTGTTTCTTGGTATGATAACGAGTGGGGCTATTCAAACAAAGTTGTTGACTTGATTGAATATATGGCAACAATCGGCTAGTTTTAAAATAACAAATTGTTATTGTGGACACTTCATTTTTATGAGGTGTCCTTTTTTATATATAAAAAAAATGGTAACTTATGGCTGCGGTCAATCGTTGATTTTATATAGTTTGGATTAATTAGTTGGATATGAACTCGGCTATAAAGTTCAAAGTGACTTTCGGCTTATACTTGATAGATATTGCTATAACTCCAGCTTTTTTTTGCTCAATGGAATTTTCAATTCATATAAATGTATTATTTAAGATATTTTTGGTAAAAATATAGGGTATATATTCAAAGAAAAATGAATTATACACTGGATATGCATATTATTAGGAGATTATATAAATGAATAGATTAATTTCACCAGCACTTGCTATTGACCTTGGAACAGCTAATACCTTAGTTTATATGAAAGGTAAAGGAATTATTTTACGTGAGCCTTCCGTTGTTGCTGTTAAAAGTAACAGAAAAGATGTTTTGGCTGTTGGAGCAGAAGCTAAAAGGATGATAGGAAGGACACCAGGTAGTATTATTGCGGTTAAGCCATTAAAAGATGGGGTTATTGCAGATTATGATACTACGGAGATAATGCTCAAGTATTTTATTAAAAAGGCGTCGGCAAATAAGATGCCATTTAGAATAAACCCAAAAGTTTTAATATGTGTTCCTTGTGGGATTACAGAGGTTGAGAAGAAAGCTGTTGAAGAAGCAGCTAGATCGGCTGGTGCACGCGAGACATTTTTATTAGAAGAGCCAATGGCGGCGGCGATAGGTGCTGGTTTGCCTGTTAATGAAGCCAAAGGATCTATGATTGTCGATATAGGAGGAGGGACAACTGAGGTTGCTGTTATTTCATTGGGTGGGATAGTCAATGCAAAATCGTTGAGGGTTGGTGGAAACCACATGGATGAGGCGATTGTTGAATATATTAAAGAAAAGCATAATATGATGATTGGTGAAACCACAGCTGAATATATTAAGATGAAGATTGGTACAATTTTTAAGAGTTCAAAAGTTGAAGAAATGGAGATACGAGGTCGAAATCTTGTGCATGGTATGCCATCGAGCATAATGGTTAATACATCAGAGATTATGGAGGCGTTGTTGGATCCGTGTAAAAAAATTATACTTGCAATTAAGCAAGTGTTAGAGCAAACACCACCTGAAATTTCTGCGGATATAATAAAACAAGGAATTACACTTTCTGGTGGAGGTGCGATGCTTGTTGGGTTTAATCGTTTAGTTGCTAAAGAAACTGGTATGCCTGTTGAAGTATGTAAAAACGCCTGTGATTCTGTTGCATTTGGTGCGGGAGAAGCATTAGAGGAACTAGAAAAACACAAATTAGCTTTCAGTTTTTCCATGCAAGAGCAGCATTAAATAAGGTTAGATAATTGTCAATTATTAGACAAGAACTTTGTGTAAACAATCTTGTTTTTTTTGTGTAAGCACATAATTTTGTGCTATAATGCTAGTCGAAATAGTTTTGACTAGCGTTTATATTTTATCAATGATTTTATTGCTAAATAAGTTATAATGAGTTGATGATTTAAAAAGTAATAAGAGTTTGATTTTGTTGAATTTTATAGCAAAATTAAAGTAGTGAAACATTTATACCATAGGGGGCACACTGTGGCAAGAAAAAAAGGTTTTATAAAAAATAGACCGGCATTGATAACAATCATAGTAATATTTGTTCTTATAGCTTTGATGGTTATGACTGCTGGAAATCATAATATGAGTGGTGGGGAAAGTGTTGTTGGAGCTGGATTGGTTCCGATACAAAGCTGGATTTATTCGGCGACTGATAATACCATTAATTTTTTTAGTAGAGTTTTTAATCCTACTGATCTTAGAAAAGAAAATAAACTCATGAAAGAGGAGATAGTTCAATTCCAAAGTGATTTGAATGCTTTCGATGAGATGAAAAAAGAAAATGAACGGCTTAAAAAATTGCTTAATTTTAAAGAGGACAGTGCAGAGTTTGAGATTGTTACTGCTAAGGTTACTGGTAAAAACCCTGGAAACTGGTTTAGCATGTTTACCATTAACAGAGGAGTATTGGATGGCGTTCAAACAGATATGCCTGTAATCACATCTGATGGTCTTGTTGGAAGGGTTGTTGAAACGGGTGCAACTTGGAGCAAGGTTATCAGCATTATTGATCCTAATAGTGGAGTTAGTTCTATCGTCGAGCTTACGCGTGATAATGGGGTTGTTAGAGGGACCGCACTATCAAACACAGCTAATCCTCTGCTGGAAATGTTGTTTTTGCCATTTGATGCGGATTTGCTCCCTGGGTATCGTGTTATCACATCTGGACTTGGTGGAGTTTTTCCTAAAGGTCTTGTTATCGGTGATACTGTCGAGATTACTCGTGGTACTGATAATACACAAAAAGCAGCTTTTGTTAAACCAGTTGTGGATTTTTTGCATATCGAAGAAGTTATGATTATTACATCATTTAAGTCTGATGCATATGTTCCAAACTTACCTAATGATGATATTGTAAATGATGCCGAGAGTGCTCAATCTGATGAGATGATTGAAACTCCAGACGAACAAATTGTTATCGGTGAGGATTAATTATGAAATTGTTAGTTATGACGTTGCTTATTATATTTAATCTATTCTTATCGGGTTCAGTTTTTACTCAACTGCAAATGTTTGGTGTTTCGCCAGATATATTGATATGTTTTATTGCGTCAATATTATGTATTGAAAACAGAGTGAATAGTGTTATTTTTGCTATTCTTGGTGGACTTGCATTGGATATTGTTTTTTCTGATATGATTGGATTTTATACATTGCAGTACTTTTGCAGTAGTGTTGTTATGTATTATTTTGCTCAGAGGATATATAGAGAATCAATAGTATTTCCAGCGATAGTATCGTTTTTTGGTGTTTTTGTAAAAGAAGTTGTGTGTGCAATCATCATTTTATTTATGGGATATGAATTTGGATTTATACAGTTAATTTTTAGATATGTTTTTCCTGGCATGATTATGACAGGTATAATAGCAATATTTGTTCATGTGTTTGTGAAACAAATTTATAGGTTGAAGTTTATGCGTAGAAGAGCAACAACAGAGTTTTTGGATAATCTTTAGGGCGGTGAAATATGGGTAGTGCAAAAAGTAGATATATCATTTATGGTTTGATGCTACTTGGCATGTTTTTAATATTGATTTTTAATCTTTTCGATTTGACTGTTGTTAAAGGAGAGAAGTATTTAGAGCTTTCTGAGAACAGAAAAAGAAAGGTTGTTGCTGTTCAAGGAACGAGAGGAAGTATAATGGACAGAAACGGCTTGCCTCTTGCTTATGATGAAAAGAGTTATAACGTTACTGTTGTTAAAGACCCCAATGTTAACTCAACATCTGCTAGAGCCTATTATAGTGATATATTTATTGATGCTATTAATATCGTAGAAAAATATGGTGGAAATACCATTGATAGTTTTGTTATTAAAAAGGATGAGAAAGGGAATTTTTATTTTGACTTTGGAATCTCGAATGTTGATGCTAGAAAACGAAGAGAAGAAAACTGGCGTAAAAATATGTTCGTTGGATTTGAGAGAACACCAGAGGAAATATATGTTGAGTTAAGAGCAAGATTTCTTATTCCACAAGAGTATTCTTATGAGGATGCAAGAAAGCTACTTTCCATATGGCAGGAAGTTCAGCTTTCATCATATCGTGCTTATGTACCAGTTATTATTTCAGAAAACGTTGATATTTATACCGTTTCAGAAGTTGAAACTAGGGCGAATGACCTTGAAGGAGTATCTGTTCAAGAAGGAACAATTAGGACGTATGTTCAAGAAGACGTTGCTGCGCATACAATCGGATATTTGGGAAAAATCAATACTGCTGAAGTTGGAGAAAAAATGGTAAAAAAGGGTTATGATCTTGATGACCTTATCGGACTTTCTGGCATTGAAGCTTCAATGGAAGATGTACTTACTGGTAACAGTACTGAAAGGCAGGGCACGCAAGATGTTGAGGTTGATTCTCGTGGATCAATCACGAAAGTCTTTACATCAACACCAGCAAAACAAGGAAATTCAATAATGCTTACCATTGACCTTCAGTTGCAAATGGCGGTTGAAGAGTCATTAAGAGAAAATATAATTAAAATCAGAAAATCTCAGGAAGAAGCTTATATAGACCGCCCTCATCGTTATGATTCTGATATTCTTAATAAACCAGGCGTTGAAGCCGAAGAAGGTGATGATCTGATGGAATATTTAGATCTTGCAGATTCTGGGGCTGCCGTGGTAATGGATGTAAACAACGGTGATATATTGGCAATTGCTAGTTATCCAAGTTATGATGTTAACCTTTTTACTGGAGGAATAAGCGAGAAAAATTACCGTATGCTTAGTGAAGACCCAGCGAACCCTCTTTTTAACAAGGCGGTATATACAAAAGCTACTCCAGGATCTATTATAAAAATGGCAACAGGGTTAGGTGCACTTATGACGGATAGAGAGGAATTGGGATTAGAGCCTTTTGTAGGTTCTAACAAAATACCTTATGACAGAATAACCCTTGAGACTAGAATTGACGATATAGGATATTATAATAAATATACTGTACATGGAAAATCAAAGAAATGTTGGGCATGGACTCCAAATGATCCTGCGCCAGCTCATCAACGTCTTGATATAATAGGAGGACTAAAAAACTCTTGTAACTATTATTTTTATACACTTGGTGATTATCAAACAATAGGTCAAATAAATTATTGGAGCGAAAGGCTTGGGTTAACTTCACCGACAGGAATTGAACTTAATGGTGAGCCAGTTGGACAGATTGGAAACCAAAAGGGTCTTTTTGATAATACTAGATCCGTATATAATCAGGATACATCCATTCCTTTCTTGGTTCATAAATTAGTTAGACGGGAACTTGTTGAAATAGCTGAATTTAGAGGAGTTGAATATTCTGATGAAGTAATATTCGATACTGCAAGCAAGATATTAAATATTATCGAAGATACTGACGAAGATATTCTATTCGGTCCTGAAATTAGACGAGTTTTAAGTGAGGAAATGGATATTAGTCAAACCATGTCGCGTCAAAGACTTTGGGATAAAGATATTGCAAGTATTATGACAGAGCTTGATTGGAACCCTGAGTTTACGCTTGCTACCGCTATTGGTCAAGGTGTTACTGCGGTAACTCCTTTGGCTGTTGCTAGATATGTTGGTGCAATAGTTAATGGAGGTACTGTTTATAATACTCACGTTGTGGATAAAATTTTATCCCCTGAGGGTGAAATAATAGAAGAAATTCAGCCATCTATATATGGTACACTGGATGATGTGCCACCCGAATATTTAGATGCGATGAAAGCTGGTATGAAAGGCGTTATTGATCCTGATGGTACAGCTGGAAAATACTTTTTGGACTTTGATTATGCAAGAGATATGGGCGGAAAAACGGGTACAGCAGAGATTTCGGTTATTGACCTAGAAAACAACTCTTGGTTTGTATCTTTTGTTCCTTATGAGAAACCAGAAATAGCAGTTGTTACTTTTGTTCCAAATGGATATAAAGGTGAACTTACTTCTGTTGTTGCAAGGGATATTATAGAGTTTTATATGGATAAGAAAAAAGAAGCCGCGCCAGAGAATATTCCAGATATTAATGATATTGTTTCTTAAATAAACTAAAAGTCTTTTGAAAGTGAAATCATTCAAGAGACTTTTTTTATATGCAAATATGCTGTTAGTATAGATCTTGCGGTTTTTCTACAAGAGTAAAATTGCTCATTTGTGCTTCATTGATATCAAATTTTCCATCAAGTCCATCGGTTATATATATTTTTTTATCTTTGGTGATAAAAATAGCTTCAACGTTATCAAGACTTTCTATTATTTCAATACCTTTTTCAAGACCTACAAGTAATATGGATGTGGAAAGTGCATCGGCTTGAGTTGAATTTGGTGCGACAATCGTAACTTGTTTTATATTAGTTTCACAAGGATAACCTGTTTTTGGATTCAATATGTGATGATATATTTTACCTTCATGCTCAAAGAATCGCTCATAATCTCCAGATGAGACAACGGCATTATCTGAAACATTAATGCTTAATAGGTATGCACCTCTGTCATCATTTGGGTTTTGTACTCCGATTGCAAAATCACTTCCATCGATCTTATTTCCTATCAATAGAACATTTCCACCTAAGTTGATAAGTGCACTATTTACGCCATTATCAACAAGATAAGCCTTTACTTCATCGGCTATTGCTCCTTTTGCAATTGCACCTAAGTTGATAATCATTCCAGAATTTTTAAGCATCACCTGATTGTCATCTTGAAAATCGATCATTTTGTAATCGATTTTGGATACGGTAGATGCAAGTTCGGATTTATTCGGCACATAACCATAGGGTGGGTCGATTGCCCAAAGATCAATAAGGGGACCAGAGGTTATATCAAACAGCCCATCGGTTAGCTTGCTGTATTCAAAGCTGTCGAGCAATAATTCATATGTGATATCTTGTACTTTTACAGCTGATTTTCCAGCTGCTTTACTTATATTATAGATATCAGTATCTATAATGTGGGCACTTAAAGTGTTTTCTAGTTCATATATTAAATCAAATGCCTCATCAATCACTTCTTCATTTATTCCATCATTGTCATAATGATACACCTTTATATCTATAAGAGTATCAAGAGCAAATGCTTTATCGGAAAGAATTGCTTCTTTATTTTTACATCCACTTAGAAAAGTTATAGCAATTAGTATTGTGCAGATTAAGAGTATCTTTTTGTTCATTTAGTTTGTCCTCGTAGTTTGGTAATATAATTTTGTATTTGTTAATCATTTTTCGTTTATTATATATTTTTATACTGTGATATGCAATCTGGTAGTTATTATATTGCTTGAATTAAAGAATTAATACTTGTATAATGTGTTAATATATAAGTGAAGTTATTGGTTTGTTAATTTAAATAAATGAAAATAGGTTACTGATGAAGAAAAAAGAGATAATATTTTTTGCTATATTATTAATTGTTGCGATTATAGCACTTTTAGCAATTCAAATTTCAAATAATGGCGATCAAAAATATGTTAGAATACAAGTCGATGGCGAGGAATATAAAAGTTTTAAGCTTAATGATGATACTGAAATGAGCTTTACAATCGAAACTGAACATGGAATAAACGAGGTTGTTGTAGCTGATGGGCAGGTTGATGTTGTATATGCAGACTGTCAGGCACAGGTTTGTGTTAATACAAAAGAGGCTAGTAGCGCAAATGATCTAATTGTATGTTTGCCGCACAAGCTTGTTATTGAGATTTTGACAGAAAAACAGTTTGAGAAATGAGAAATATGAGAAATAAAGCAAGTATTATTACGAAAATAGCAATGCTTATTACTGTGGCATTGATTTTAAGCTATATTGAAACTCTGTTGCCTGTGATTCCGATTCCTGGGGCAAAGATGGGGCTTTCTAATATAATTACTCTTTTAGCATTATATACGTTTGGTTTTCCAACAGCACTAATAATTTTATGTATACGTGCAACAATTTCATCGCTTTTGTTTTCATCTATATTATCGCTTGCATATTCTCTTACTGGTGGGATTTTAAGTTTAACAGTTATGTATCTGTTACTTAAAGTTATGAAAGATAGGCTATCGCTGATGGCGGTAAGCATAATCGGAGCAATAACTCACAATTTTGGACAATTGATAATTGCAATATTGATACTCGAAACAATAAGCCTTGCAACGCTTTTACCTTGGCTTATTATAATAGCTGTGCCAGCTGGAATAATAGTTGGACTTTGCGTCAAGTACAGTTTAAAACATTTCAAGAGTATTCTAAATATCTATTGTTAGTTTTTTTTGATTAGGTTATTAATATTTATAAAGCCAAGTGAAATGCTTTTTTTAAAGCGAATCATTTGGCTTTTTTTATTGAATGATATTTATATTATTTTTCTTCAGACTTAATCATTTTATTGATTTCATAGTTTGTAACAAGATATGAGATTATTCCAGCAGCAACATAAGCTATTAGGGCAGAGTAGAAGATACCTGTTGTTTTAAAACTCTTTGATAGAAAAAATGCTAATGGAATATAAAACACAAACATGTAGGTGAATGTGAGTAGGGCAGACTTAATTGGCTTTTTAATAGCATTGAGTGTGGACATTGATACATTGATGATTCCACAAAAACCGATCCCTATAATCGCAATACGGACGTAATTTGCCATTATTAGCTTTACGTCATCACTTACATTGAATAAGTTTGAGATAATAGGGGCGATAAAGAAGAAAATTGGAATTGCGATTGCTGAATATATAAGCGAATAAGCGCTTGAAATATGATAGCCTTGTCTTATTCGATCATACTTTTTCGCACCATAGTTTTGTCCAATCACTGCAATCATTACTGTGGATAAAGCATTGATAACACTAATTGCTATATGTTCAATCTTTAGACCAGCTCCGAATCCAGCAACATCTGGAATGCCAATTTTTGCAATCATTGCAGTTATTATTCCTACACCAAGAGGTATAATCACACGAGAGAATGCTGTTGGTATGCCGATAAACAATACTGACTTGGATGATTTTATAAACTCTTTTAAATGCATATCAAAAAAACTGATAACTTTTTCTCGTTTAATCAATACGTATAGTGCGAAAAGAAAAGTGGAGAATCTCGAGATTACAGTTGCGATGGCAGCACCAGTGATACCAAGACCAGAAAAACCCCATCCGAATATGAATATTGGGTCCAATATTATATTTAATCCTGCGGCGATAGTCATAGCTAGGCTGGGTATTTTTGTGTCACCTAATGCCCTTATTATCCCATTACCAACCATTGGGATTACAACAAATGGAACCCCAAAATACCAAACTCGCATATATGATTTTATAAGTGGTAACTCCGTATCGGTTGCACCCAATAATGTAAAAAGTGGTTTTATTGTAAGCAAGCCGACAAGGCAAACAAAAGCTACGATTATTACTGAAAGAATTATCCCGTATGTGGAAGTTTTTTTTATCCATTTTTCGTTTTTCTCACCTATGTATCTAGAAACGACGCTGCCAGTTCCCATTGAAAGTCCTTGAGATATGCTCATTACAAACATTACAACTGGAAAGGTGAATGAAATTGCGGCTAACTCGTTTTGTCCGAGTCTTCCCACAAAAAGTGAATCAGCAAAGTTAAATGCAACCATACCAAGCATACCTAATATCATAGGTAGAGTCATGGATAAAATCTGTTTTTTTAAATTTTCTTGGGTTAAATCTTTTCGCATGGAGCGTTTTTTCATTATGATTTTCCTCATTTTCTTTTATCAAAAGGAGCGATTGTTTTTTTTGAATACTTATATAAATAATCGCTATAATATTGTCTTGATAGATATTATCTTTCACAAAAACTGTTAACTTTAAATATTATATTATGAAAAACGATATTTTTCATCAAAAATTTATAAAGGAGTGAATATTTTGCAGACTAAATATAAAAGCATCAACGTACATGGGTATAGTTTTGACATAGAAGCAGGTGATTTTAGCGATTCAACATATTCTGTTTTATTGAATGTAAGTGCGAAAGCCAATGAAAATGATAAGTTGTCATATTTTATTTTAGGTGTACCTATTGATAATAGAGAAAAGCTAGATGTTACAGAAATTTTGTCATTTGATAAAAAAAGAGATGATTGTGATTGTGACGATAATGTAAAGTGCAATATTTTGAAAGTTGATGATGATGATATCCCGCTTATTGGGTTGCGCATTGATGAAGATGTTGATATGCCAACGGCAAATACATATCAGTATAAATTAAAACTATCAAATAGGCTAGATTTTTTTGCACTTGGTATGAAATTGAATGAAAACGTATACATAATGGAGGTTGAAAAAGACATGGAAAACAACGAAATGATCGTAACAGAAACAATGCCAGAGCAGGTACAAGAGGCGGAAGAAAAAGCGGTGGTTGCTCCAAGACCTGATCCAAAACCTGATCCAAAACATAGACCTAAAAAGGCTGTTTGTCTCCCTACATGTGAAGATTTTTGCTTATACTTTATTGTTCCAGAATGTTATTCACTTTGTGATTTAGATACTGCAAAGATATCAGTGTTTAAAAAGTGTTTGTTTATTGAAGGGGATAATCTACATGAAAATGCAAAGGTTTGTACTCCTTGCGGAACAGTACATACAAGATGTACAATTTATAGAGAGAAGTTGATGGGTAGCGTTAAAATCAACGCATCGTTGCAGATAAAAAACGATGAGGCATGTGAAGAGTATGCGCAGGTGTGTGCGGATGAGAGTTTTTGCATAGACGAAGTTATCGGATATTTTTCTAAATCAAAACAAATTAGCATGGATAAGATTTCAATATGTCCTGATTATAAGTCTTTGGATATAACTGTACTTAATGAATGTAATGGGAAAAAAGCTATTCGTCTTGATGGTAAATTGATTATCAGTTTAAAGCATTGTGATCGATAGATAAAAAATAAACCTCCAAACAGTAGATTGTAATATCCAAAGTTTGGAGGTTTTTTTAATTATTTTATAATTCTCTTCTGCCCTCAAGAGCTTTTGCTAGAGTAACATCATCGGTATATTCTAAATCACCACCGACAGGGATACCATGAGCTATTCTTGTCAGTTTAACACCGATTGGTTTTAATAATCGTTGCAGGTAGATAGCAGTTGCTTCACCTTTTACATCAGGGTTTGTAGCTAAAATAATCTCTTTTACTGTATCGGATTTCAGCCTGTGTAATAATTCTTTTATACGAATTTCTTCTGGACCAACACCTTCTATTGGTGACAAAACACCGCCTAAAACGTGATATAATCCTCTGTACTCATTAATTCTTTCAAAAGCTAAAACATCCTTAAAATCTTCAACAACGCATAATATTGATTGATCTCGCTTTATATCAGCACAGACATAGCAGACATCATTATCACTAAGATTTCCGCACTTTTCGCAATATTTGACATTCTTTTTAACATAATATAAGTTTTTTGCAAACTCTTCAACATCAGCATCTGACATTTTTATTACATGAAAAACTAGACGCATTGCTGTTTTAGAGCCAATGCCTGGTAATTTTGAAAAACTATTTATCAGTTTTGCTAATGGCTCGATTATAAACATATTATTTTACCTTAAAACAGGTTGCCAAGTCCGCCTGTCACTTTTCCCATCTCGTTGTTTGAAAGCTCATCAGCTTTGTTTAATGCTTCATTAACAGCCGCTAAAACTAAATCTTCTAGCATTTCGATATCATCTTCATCCACAGCTTCTGGAGAAATTGTGATTGATTTTACTTTTTTTGCGCCATTTGCAACTACTTTTACAACTCCACCACCAGAAGTTGCTTCAACTTCCTGTTGTTCCAATTCCGCTTGTACTTTTTGCATCTTTGCTTGCATTTGTTGTGCTTGTTGCATCATTTTTTGCATGTTCATATTTTACTTCCTCCAATAATTTTTTATTTTTATATTTCTTTAATTTCCATATCACCGAACATATCAGGTGGGAAAAAATCGCCACTATTAGTTGCATGTTTTTTTGTTTCAATAGGAGTTATATCCAAAATTATTTCGCGCTCAAAAACTTGCATAACACATTGTTTTAGCTTATTTCGATTGTTTTTTTCTATAAGCAGACTATATGACATATCACCGTCGATTTCAAATAAAAGCTTATCGCCTTCGTTGCCGAGCATTACCAATTTTCTTACATGGGGATATAGTGGAACAATCTCCATTTGAACTTTGGTTAAAACCTCTTCCCATTTTTGCTTATAATCACTGTCTAAATTATATGATTTCTTTTTTGCTTTTACATCAGAGTTAACTTTAGGCTTTTGGGTTGGTTGCGTATTTTTTTGTACACTCTTATTTTTTATTTCCGTATTTTCTATATTAATACCATTTTTTTTTAGGTCTTCAATTTTGCCTTCGATTCGCTCTAGTCTACTCGAGTCAGTAGCGCTATCGTCGATATTAGGACTCATCACTTTTATAACGGCTGTTTGCAAGATTATTTCTGGTAGTGAGTTTGTTCTAAGAAGACTTTCGTTTTCGATCAAGACATTCATAGCACGCAATAGTGAGCTTTCGCCAAACTTTTGCGCCATATCTTTTAGAAGGTCTGCTTCACCTTCCAAAACTCCAGCAACTTCGGCACTTACACCTTTTGATATATAAAGCATGCCTTTAAATATATATGCTAGGTCTTTTAGTAATATCTTTATATCTGCACCAGAATCTTTTATCTGTTCTAGCTTTAATATTGCATTTTTCTCATCGTAGGCTGTGATGAAAGATACAAGCTCGATAAGTTCATTTCTACTTGCGCCACCAATAACCGAAAGGATATCTTCAGCGGTGATGTTTTCTGCACTCGATATACATTGATCTAGAATAGAAAGAGCATCTCTCATTCCGCCCATTGCGGTTCTTGCTACCAATATAAGAGCTTCATCAGTGACTTGCACTTCTTGATTTTGTGCAACGAATTTCAACCTTTTTACGATATCAGAAGTGGATAATCTTTTAAAATCATATCTTTGACATCTGGAAAGGATTGTGGCTAAAATCTTTTTTGGCTCAGTTGTTGCGAGTATAAATATTACATGTGACGGTGGTTCTTCTAATATCTTTAAAAGAGCATTGAATGCACCTTGAGATAACATGTGAACTTCATCTATTATATAAACCTTGTATTTTCCTTGTGCAGGAAGAAGGCTTGCTTTTTCTCTTATATCACGAATGTTTTCTACGCCATTATTTGATGCTGCATCTATTTCAATAACATCAACGCATGAGTCAGAAGCGATACCAGTACAGATATCACAAACAAGACAAGGTTCAATTCCATTCGGATTTAGGCAGTTTATTGCTCGTGCAAATATTTTAGCTAAACTTGTTTTACCAGTACCTCTAGGTCCTGAAAATAGATAAGCATGTGCAACTCTCTGCTTTGTAATCTGATTTTTAAGTACATTAACAATATGATCTTGTCCAACAACATCAGAAAACTTTTCGGGTCTATAAGCACGGTATAACGCTAAATACGCCATTATTCTTCCTCTTCTACATAGTTTGGATCTGTTGGGTCAAAATATTTACCTTTTGGTATATCGTGAATAGCTCTTATTAAATCTGGAGTTTCAATCCCCCTTGGGCTTGCATTAACAACTTCTACCGTAGTTCCAAGAGGACAATTCATATAAATCCAATATGCAGAACCTACATTTGTTCTAAGACATCCAGCAGTAGAGTTTGTTCCAATCTCTTTATATGTGTTTCCATACATAGTTGTAAAGTCTTGCTCTGCAAAAACTGGCCCATGCATGTATATTCCATCAGTAAATTGACTAACATATGGTGAATATGAATATGGCTGGTCTGTTCCAGCACTGTCGAATTGTTTCCATTCATATTTTTTGCTCAGTGCAAACACACCAGTTGGTGTTTTTCCAGCAGTTTTTCCTGTTGCAGTCAAAAAACATTCTTCTAATATCGTATATTCACCGTTATCATCTTGTGAATAAACGTTAATCGTATGAGAACCTTTTTCAATATAGATATAATATGGTGATGGCAATGGATCGACGCCGTCAACATGAACTGCGAGTACAAATGCTTCAGAATCATTAAACATTACTTTGTGCCATTCAACACCAGCTTCAACAAGTTCGAGCTTGTCACCTTTAACCGCAGTACCAACAACATCAAAATCAGCGTTTGGTAATGCAAAAACAGCTTCACTTACAATATCGGTATCGTGGTTTACAGTAACTTCTTGTTTTGCTTCTTCGACTACTGGCTCAGGTGTAGGCTCAACCTCTTTAACCTCTTGAACTGCTGTTGGCTCAGGGTTAGAAACCTCTTGAACTTCTTCTTTTTTGCCGCATGCGAATAAGTTTAACATTATTAAAATCGCAATTGTTACGATTAATATTCTTTTCATATATAACACCTTTCGTTTCATCTAAAAAATATACAAGCTAAATAATCTTTTTATCTGTTTTAAATATCATATACAATTCTATTTTGAGCGAGTGGTATTGTCAAGTTATTAGAAGAAGTATTCCTATATTTTTTGTAAACTTTCTGTTATGGGCTGGTGTTTCTTGACTGAAACAAAGTAATATAGTATTCTATATTTTAAGGAGAGATATCACTGATGGCATCAAAACATATGAAGAAGAGAAGTCTTAATACTATATATTCACCAAAATCATACAATAGAAATAATTTTAGTAAATATTCACCGCGTGCAAGAATGGTGAGGTTGATTGCTTTTTTAGTTATACTCTTTTTAGCGTTTATTTTTGCTTTGGCAGTATGGATTGTGCCAAAAATTACTGTTAGAAAAACAGAAGAAGTTATAGTTGAAGTGCTTCCAACACCAGAGCCAACCGTTGATCCATATAGAAAGCTTTTTATGCCTAATGATATCAGTTTTATTGATGATTTGCCATCATGGGTGAAAACGGATTGTTATGGTAAGCCTGTTGTTCTTCAAAAAGAAGCGACTGAAAATGGCGAAGTTATAATGGAAATGGTTGATAAAGAAAATATAATTGTCAAGGGAAAAACGCAGGATTATTATCTTGTATTATATAATAAATCATATGGATTTATAAAGAAGGAACATGTTTTTCAAGGACCAGTTTCAAGAACACCAGAGATTATTAATGAAATATTGATAGACGATTTGCTGTCTGGAATCAAGAAGAGTTCACATCTTGTAAATGTTGAAGAAGTTGTTCCAGGAGTTATTGTTGATATGACATTAGCTAAAGCTGATAATGAATATTTGGGCACAAAAATGTACCCATTACAGCTTTGTTTGCTACAAAGTGATACTGCAATAAAACTTAAAAAGGCACAAGCACTTTTCACAAAAGATGGGTATACTATGGTGGTATGGGATGCATATAGACCATATTCTGTAACGGTTGAAATGTATGAAAATTTTGGTTCTTTAAGTAAACTTATTCCTGGTACACTAAAGGGATCAAAGAACAATCGTGGTGCTGCTGTTGATATTACAATCGTCAAAAACGACGGAACTCCTGTGATAATGCCATCTGAAACAATGACGATGGATGAAGAAATGGCGGCTAGAAGAAGTAAGAGTATGTCTGATGAAGTAAAGGCTAATGTTGACTATTTGGCTTCAATTATGCGTCAAGCGGGATTTGAACATTCAGTAAGCGAATGGTGGCATTTTAATGATATGAAGTGGAAATCTTATCCTGTTATGGATTATGATCTTTTCGATTTTTAGTAAATGAGGGAACTGATTTGAAAAAGAAGTCTTTTACATCACAATATAATACACCTGAAACCAGTGTTGATATGAATTATGATGCATGTGAGTTTTCAATTCTAAACTCTAAAAAGAGAAGAATTGGTATATTGGGTGGAACATTCAACCCTGTGCACCTTGGTCATGTAAAAATGGGAGTTGATGCACATGATGAATTTTCGCTTTCTAAAGTGCTTTTTATTCCAACAGCGAGGCCACCTCACAAAGATAATAACTTGATTGAAAGGGATGTTCATAGGATTTCTATGTTGGATCTTGCAGTGAATATGCCATATATGCAAATATCTGATATTGAACTAAGTCGATCTGGTGTAACATATACTATTGATACGTTGAATATGCTTAAAAAAACTTATGCAAATGATGAGTTTTATTATATAATAGGCTCAGACACATTGTTTGTGCTAGATAAATGGAAAAACTTTTATGATGTTTTAGGTCTAACAAATTTTATTGTTTTTGTTAGAGACGATGATAATATGAGAAAGATTAAGTGTTGTATGGAGTTTTATAATTCGCTAAATAACAAGTGTTTCTATTTAGCAACAAATCCTGGACTTGATATCTCATCAACGATGATTAGGGATAGCATAAAAAATGATGCTGATTTAAAAGACCTTTTAGATGAAAAAGTGATTGATTATATTAAGGAGAATGAAATATATAAATAATATGATTAATAGAAAATTACAAATTAAATTACTTAAACAATATATATCGGATGAAAAAAGAATTAAACATTCGATTGCAACAGAAAAGGTTGCGATTAAACTAGCTAAAATACATGGTGAGGACAAAGAAAAGACAGCGACTGCGGCTCTTTTGCACGATATAGGAAAAAACCTTTCAAAGGCTGAGCAGCAAAGTTTTATAAAAAACTATGATATGTCATTGACAAAGATGGAAAAACTATCAGTAGAGATTCTTCATGGTCACTTTGGTGCATTGATATTGATGGAGAATGGTTTTAACGATGACGATATGATCAATGCTGTAAGAAACCATACTATTGGTCGAAAGAATATGTCTAAACTTGAAAAGATAATATATCTTGCAGATATGATTGAGCCTTCAAGATCATTCAAAGGTATAACCAAACTAAGAAAACTAGCAAAAAAGGATTTGGATAAGGCTATGCTTTTTTCTTTAAAACTTACCATTAATTCGGTAATAGATAGAGAAAGATTGATACATCCGAATTCTGTTGAGCTTTATAATAAATTAGTAAGAAAGTAACAGTGTGATATAAATAATAAAAAAGATGAAAGGGATTTAGATGAGTAACGAAATAAAGAAATTTGCTTTAGAAGTAGGCGAGGTTTTAAAAACTAAGGATGCGTTAGATATACAGATTATTGATGTTAGTGATCAAACTATTATTACTGATTATTTTATTATCGCAACAGGAAAGAACGTTCCTAATGTAAAGGCGATAGTTGATGAAGTTAAAATGAAGATTGCAAAATTGGACAGATTTCCAGTTAGAGTTGAGGGCGTTAAAGAAGCAAGATGGGTTGTTTTGGATTATAGTGAAGTTTTGGTTCACATCTTTCACAAAGATGAAAGAGAATTTTATAATTTAGAGCGTCTTTGGGCTGATGGGGATAATGTTACCTGTCTTTCATAAAAACATGTTAATATCAAAGTCTTTTGCGGGTAAAACTGGGAAAGGCTTTTTTTATTATCTATTAGTAATGGATTTTATAGTGTTTGCATAAAAGATATGCCATGTGGGTAGTAAATTATATTGATAAAAAAATAAAGCTTACAGTCGTTATCACTGCAAGCTTATATG
>JMSV01000022.1_pt1 | contig 52124 bp, 40 predicted proteins | sample 179021 | NCBI WGS metagenome assembly JMSV01 (sample SAMN02769581, study PRJNA246767) | bioreactor metagenome | isolation source: Culture-2 Bioreactor Bmz derived from microbial biomass from the upper 2 cm... | place: Germany: Bremen | collected day 87 after inoculation | reverse complement strand
ATGATACTGTTCCAGTTGAGTTAAATGGTAAAGAGGAACTTACAAGTAAAGCAGATATACTTCAAAAAATAGAAAGTGAATTAGAAGAGCCTATAAAAGAGCCAACAATTAAAAAAATTGTTGTACCAAAAAATCTTATAGCTAAGCAAGTGCATAAATATGATAATAACAAAATAGAAAACGCTTATAGATTTATTAAACAATCACTTCAAACTTCCTATGGAAATTGTGTAGTCGATAATATTTTTTCGGCAGATATAAACGAAGATGGATATAGTGAGTTTTATTATAACATTCGTTTTGGAAAAGAATATTCATTATATAGTATTTCAAGTTATGATACGAAATTAAATGATAGATTACTTGTTCATGTTCCATTAAGAACAAACTCTAACTATCGCTTCATTATTTACAACGAATCTATGTTTCTTGCCTTTAATGAAATGCAAGACACTCCTATGAGTAATTTATTTGATTATGTTTTTATCCCAGTTATAGAAGATCAATCGTTGAACTTTGTAAGATGTGATGATGATTTAGAAAAACAGATTATAGCACATTATGATAAAGTGTACGATTAGTCAGCAAAAATTGATCCATAGAAGACAAATAATCTCTAATATATTATAAATAATTATAAATTTACATATTTTACTATTGACAAATGAGGGTAATTGGTTTAACCTCATTATGTGGTCACAATCATTAACCTCGTGAAAGGGAGGGAACACTTATGGATAAAAAACTATCTAACGCTGAAAAATTAATCATGGAAGTATTGTGGAATAAAGGCGAAGTTTCTAATTCTACAATTTTAAATGAGCTAAAAGATATTAAAGAATGGTCGAGGCATACGATAAAAACATATCTGATTAGACTAAAAGAAAAAGGTATTGTTGGTGTAAATCAAATCAATGCAAGAATGAATATGTATTTTCCGATAATGACTAAAGATGAATATCTCTCAAAAGATGCAAAAAGATATTTTAATGAAAACTATACATCGCTGTCTCATATGGTTTCTGGTCTTTTGGATGAAGAAACAGTTTCTAAAGATGAAATCAATGAGCTTGAAGCGTTGATTAAGGAATATAAGCAAAAACTCTAGGAGGATATTATGCAAAATATAATACAGAACTTAATACAATTATCGTTGTATTCGACGGCGTTGATGCTTGCTGTGATAGTCATTAGATTAATATTTAACAAAAAGATCAAAGCTATTTATTTTACAAGTCTTTGGTTGTTGGTGTTAATTCGATTGCTTGTTCCAATAACGATCGAAACTGGCATTCATATTGGGAATTTTATAAAAACCAAACAACCAACAGAAACTGTTATACAAGACACAGCTTTAAATGAAATCAATATAACACCAATGGCTACAAATATTAATGTTGCTGATATTGATACCACGCAAGGAATTTCAGTTGAAAACAAGAAAAGCTTTTTTGAAAGTATTAACTACTATCTTGTTGCTTTTGTAATCTGGATTTTAGGAACAATAATAACTTTAAGCATAAATAGAATAAAGTATCGTTTATATCTTAATAAATTGAAAAAATCAAAACTCTTATATAGCAAAAAAATTAGTAAGCATTGCCATATTATTAAATCAAAATTGAAAATAAGAAAAAGCGTAAATTTGGCTATAAGCAAGAGCATTGATATTCCAATAACTTTTGGAGTTTTTAAGTCTAAAATACTCTTGCCGTTTCATTTAGTAGAAAAATATAATGATGATAAAATAAAGCTAGTATTAACTCATGAACTTTGTCATATTAAACGTATGGACAGCCTTAGAAATACTATGTGGCTAATAGCAAAATCATTTCATTGGTTTAATCCGTTAGTATGGATTTCATATAGGAAAAGTTTGATTGATGCTGAGCTTGCATGTGATGATATGGTAATTGAAGCGTCAGATAGCAATGCAAAAGCAAGATATTCTGAATGTCTTTTAGATGCAGCTAAATTATCGCCATCAAAGTTTATTGATGATGGAGCAATGGCTTTTTGTAAGGATAGCTCTTTATTAGGGGATAGGATTAAAAGGATTATTAAACCAAGCTTAAACAGTGGTTTTGCAAGGTTGACGATTATAATAATTTCTATAATGGTGATACTTGCCTGTTTTACGACTGCTTGTATCCCAAGTGATAATACAGCTGATACTGATGTAATAAAAGAAACAGAAACAATGCAAGAAGAAATGCCACTACAAGAAGATCAAGTAGATGTAATTAAGCAAGAAACGGCACAAAATGAAAATGGCTTTAAGTCGTCAGGCGAGTATAAGCAAGCATCATCACAATACAGATTAACGGATAGTGAAAGTTTTGAGATGGTTAGTATCGGAAAATATTATGGCGATTGGATAGCTGTGTTTAAAGTCGATGATGGTCAAACAACGGTTCAATTGTTGAATTCAGATATGTCTTTGGTGTCACTCAAGTCTGCTGAATTTGAAAAGATCGTACCTGTAATGCTAGGCGAAGAAGAGCTTAGACAAAAGGTTGAAGAATACCTTGGAAAATATTATCCGAATATTTCAAAAGAAGTGATGCAAGAACAACGGTTTGATTTGGTAGAAGGGTGCTATACGGAACTGATAGTGGAAAATGAAGATGGTGAGCAACAGTATATTGCCATGGCATTGAATGGGCAGGGGAAGTTGTTTTTTACCAATATTACACCTGATGTAGACACCTCTAAGCCGATTGGTGACATAATTGAATTGGAAATTAAAGCACGTGAATATGTACTTGCAAAGCAAGCATTTGTATCAGCGGACAAGCTACAATTTTCTAGTCAAGATGAAACTTCACAAGAAAACAACTTTATTTATGACTATTTCTCAGAAAATCCAAGCATTGACGATTATTCTTTTTCAGCAGCTGTTTTTGTATCAGAGGCAAGTGGTGAAGTGGTGGAGATGGTAATACACCCAATATTCGGTGAAAAGGATACACTTGTATGGTCAGATGTAGAGAAAATGTCAGCTGAGTATATTAGCAAGTCGTATGATGTTGATAAGGACATATTGTTCTTTAATGGATTCTTTTTTACATTTGAATATGATGTTTTGGCATACCGTGCAACACTTTTTGATGAAGCAGAAAAGAAAAAATATATTGTTGATATTGATGCAAGTGGTGCAATGCTATATATGACCCAATCAGATGCGACATTTTTGGGGTAGTTAAAATGAAATTATAGATTAACTGGCTAGATGGCAAAATGCTGTCTAGCTTTTTATATTCAAAATGTAAACAAAAATGGGTTAGCTTAATAATAATGCGATATCTGATCTTAGTTTGTATACCTCGTCCGGTTTTTAGTAGCATCCATAGTTGTTAAGTAAAGAGATTTTTAAAGGGCTTTATCGCTAGTAAAAATAACTTTCCTCTTAGTAACTTTACGATATTGATGGTTTAGATTTTCAATAATATTTGTAGTGTGCATTATTTTTTGGCTTGTCCAGAGAAGGTGAAAATGAACATAAAACCTCCATCACGGTTTGTTTTACACCGCTGTTAAGTTCACCAAATTAAGCACTGTTTATAAAAAAATCCCCTCACTTGATTAAATGAGGGGATTATATGTTTTATGGTTTAAAAATCACTATCGTTGTCTAGTGGTATCACTTCATCGGGTGATACTAAATGCTTTGTAGGTGTTTCTATGTTGCTACTGATTAATTCTTTTGTTTGTTTTTTATTTTTGCTATTACTCTTACGCTTACTCTTCTTCTTTTTTGAACTTGTTTTTTTAGCTTTATCATTGGTGCCTTTTACTAGGCTATTAAGTTCAATTACAACATCTTCAAGAGATTTCGCTTGTGATTGTAATTCTATGGCTGAGGCGGCAGTTTCTTCCGCTGTTGCAGCATTAATTTGAACAACTTTTTCCATCTGACCAATTGCATCGGTCACTTGCGATGTGCCTCTAGATTGTTCTTTGCTTGCTGCAGCTATATTGTCCATTAGCTTGTTAACATTGTCGGTCTTATCTGTGATTTCATTCAGCATATTAGCAACTTCATCACTAATTACGACACCAGATTCTGAAAGTTCGATATTTGCTTCGATAATTTCTGCGGTATCCTTTGCTGCTTGAGCGCTTTTTTGTGCAAGATTTCTAACTTCTTCTGCGACAACTGCGAAGCCTAATCCTGCATCTCCTGCTCTTGCAGCTTCAACAGCGGCATTCAACGCCAACATATTTGTTTGGAATGCGATTTCATCAATTACTTTGATAATTTTTGAGATCTCATCACTTGATTTTTTAAGTTCGTCCATCGTATCGTTCATTTTGTGCATTTTTACTGATCCATTTGCTGCAGCTTCACTCGCTTCTTTTGAAAGGTCATTGGCTTGCATTGTGTTATCCGCATTTTGATTAACCATAGATGCTGTTTCTTCCATTGTTGCAGATGTCTCTTCAATAGATGCTGCTTGCTCTGTTGAGCCTTCGGAAAGCTGTTGTCCCGCACTTGTTAATTGTGATGATGTGGATGAAACAAACTTAGCAGAACTAGATAATTTGTTCATATTTGTTGTTAATTGTTTAACTAAGGTACGTGTTATGAATACTGCGAGTAATACGCCGATTATAACGACTCCAAATCCAATTAACAAAGATAATGAAACCGCAAGGCTCATATCTACATCCATTTGTGTTTCTTGTTCAGCAGCCAGTGTTTCAGTTTCACCTGTGATCTTAAATGCCAATTCTCTTAATATAGCTTGTTCTGCTACTTGAGCGTCTAAGATACCTTTATATTCTTCATATTTCACTTCAAATTCGTCGATAAAATATATTGCGCTTTCAAGTAAACCGCGCTGGATTACATTATCTAAATTATTATATAACCAATTACATTGGGTTCTTAATGAATCGATCTGCTTATAAACTTCGTCATCATATATTTCATCATTATGAAGAAGGTATCGAAGTTCAGAAATCATTAAGCTTTGAATTGTGACAAGTGCTTCTTTTGCATTTGAAACTTCTGTATACTTTTCGTTCAGTTCAGAAGCTAGTGGTGGGGATTTGCTTTCGGTAGAAGCAACAAGATCATTATAAAGCTCATCTTCTGTTTTTGCTATATCATTTAATTTAAGAAAAAGAACATTAATAGTATTAACTAAAGCAATAGAGTATGCATCGCCTTCGTTTACCAGATTTTTATATTTTTCAAACGATTCATAGTATAAATCTAAATCGGATTTCATAGTATCTATCTTGTTTTGATTTTCTGTATCTGTATATAAATTAAGTCCATCGTTCATGAGTATTTTTGTATCTTGATATTTGTTTTCTACTTCAATGGCTGCTTCAGGAAGTTTTACTGTATAGTAATCTAATGTCCAACGTCGCGTTAATTGTGTGCTTGCATTGATTGCATTTGCATTTACTAATCGGTTTTTTCCTGATTTCAATGTGCCCAACGTATAATTTTCCATAACGAGTATGAACACAGTTAGTGTTAGTAGTAATCCAAAGGCTATAAATAACCGTTTAGATAATTTCATCTTTTTCATTTTAATATATCTCCCTTTATTGGATTAAACAAGTTTTTGCATGTCAATATGTCGTTTACCTTTCCCATTCCCATTAGGAAAGCTTGATCGACATCAGTTTCATATTGTGGTACTGGTTTAATATTGGATTTTTCAATCGCTAATACTTCATTTATGGTATCAACGACGATTCCATTTAAACTAGTTGAGGTTTGGATTATTAATTTTACAACAATTATTGACGTTTGCACATTATAATTTTTTTCTTCGAAACCAAACTAAAGCCATAAGTCTATTTAGCCATAAGGTTACACCTTTTACAAACTTAGGCAGTCTAGGTACTTATGTGTTTTATATCATTCTAATGATTTCCTTAACCTTTAGTATTGGAATTGCATACCTTTTTTCATTGAATACAAAAGTTCTTCAAGATTTTTAGAATTTAGATTTTTGAATTATAATATACCTAAATTTTACGTTAAATTAAAACCTTAAATGATGATAAAAGTACGAAAATTATAGTAGATCTTTTTTATATATTACCATGTCTGGTAACGATTTTCAATCATTTACAATAAATTATTGTTATCAACTTTTTGATGAAAATACTCAACATAACCAGATAAAATCAAATTAATTGCTATTTGAATTTTATCGATTTGCTTAATTGAAGCGAAGAAAATCATATTAAATATACGAAGACGATGATTGATATTTTTGGTGCAGAGGAATATGATAGAAAGGATCCTTGCTTGAATATAATGAGGATGTGTATGTTGCTGGTTTTACGCTTGTAAAATACGATGGTAATTGGTGGGGTGAATCATTAAGTTTAACTTTTTCAATGATACTGAGGGTGGAATATTTGAGGCTGCTGAGCAACAGTATCATATCAGCCTGTTTCTTGAATTGTAATATTTTGTGTGGTATTCTAGGTGGAAAGTATTGGCTTCAGTGATATATGCTATTTCTATATCAGAGTTATTTGAAGTACTATATCTGATAGTAGTATTTGTAATATACATTGCTTATAATCATTAGGAGTGGTTGATAAAGAGATTAATAATAAAGAACCTAAACATTCCATTTAGGGCGTAACAACTAGGGAAACTGAAATTCTAGCATTGGTAGCAAAGGGGTTTGTTGATAATGATATATGTGAAAAGTTAGATATTTTAAATAGTACAGTAAGGAATCATTTTTGCAGCATATATAAAAAACTGAATGTGAAAAATAGAGTACAAGCAATTATAAAAGGTAAATAAATGAATATAATCTGAAGAATACATTACATTTGTCATATATGAAAATATAGTGTTTTTTTGTATCATTAATTAGTTGAGATTTGTGTTGAAAATAGAATATAAATGGGTATAAGAAAAAACAGAAGTAGTTATATAAGAAGAGGTCTTTTATCAAATGGGTGGCAATGATTTACACATTGTTAAAGAGGTGCAATGTTAAGTTAACGAGGTGGAAAGTGAAAGAATATAAAATTAAAGAAAATGAAGCAACGATGATTGGGAGAGCTAGTTCAAATACGATTCAGATTGATGAAGCGTTGGTGTCATCTCATCATGCAATGATAAAAAAAGATGGTGATGGAATCATTATCATTGATAATAACTCGAAGAATGGAACGTTCATAAATGGGCAAAAAATAAGCATGCGACATGTTGTCAATGGCGATATTATTTGCATTGGTTCTGTTGCGATAAAATATAGTGATGGAAAGCTCGGTTTTAGAAGTGAAGATATAATAATTAACGATGAAAAGGCATGTGAAAAGAGTTCGAAAAATCCTGTACAAACGCATTTTTTTGATTTGTCAGATGGATTTTGTACGATTGGTTCTAGTGCAACGTGTACACTTAAACTTGGAGAAAAGACGGTTTCTAGCAACCATGCGATCATCAAGAAACAAAACGATCGCTTTATGATTATAGATAATGACTCTACGCACGGCACGTTTATAAATGGTCAAAAAGTTTCAATTCAAAACCTTAATAATAACGACCAAATTAGAATTGGTGATAATACATTTTATTATGCGCAAGGAAAGCTTTATAATGAAAGACCGAATACACAGACATCTAATATTGCAGCGTCCGAAAATGTGATTGAGAGGGCGAGCATAATTTCTGAGCCTAATCAAAATTTTGAGCAACAGAAAAAAAAGCCGGATAAACCCAGAAAAATTAAAATAAAAGCATTAATTGCATCAGCAGTGGTCGTGGTTCTTTTGTTCACAATTATATTATCGAGCGCTTCAAAAGTAAAAAGGTTAGCAAAGTATGAGGTGAATGAACTTGGGAATTACCCATCTATTGGACAATTAGCCTTTGCTTCGCCTTACTACTATGTGAATGTAGATACACCGACAGACAAAAATAGGGCATTTGCTGGTTATATGAGTGTGTTGATTAAAGATAGTTTGGATGCTTCTGATCTGCTTATGAACAAGTTTTATAAAGTTCAAAAACAAGCAAAAAAGCTTAATGATTTGGTGATGGAAACGGCACAACTTTGTGATCAACAAGAATCAACAAACTATCTTGGTGAAACCGAGTTGTTGCGTGATATTGAAAGTTTGCAAGGTGGATATGAAGCAAGCATGCAAATGTATGAACTTTGCAAGATCAAAAAACAACAAAACGATATGGCGTTTGCGGATGTTGTAAGTATGAAAACGGTGAGTTCGATTCAAGCTGGTGAATATCTTTCTACGCAAGTAGCATATCTGGCAATGATGGGTACAACGCTTTATAATAATCATTACGAGAATGGTTCACACGAAATTAAGGATAATTTACTTGATATAAGGAACATTCTTAATGATCCAAAACTCTATGATAATATAGCCTATATGAATTCGTGTGCACAGTCAATTGACGATTTACTCGTTTATATTGATATTGCAAAAACAGAAGTTGCGATTGAAAACCTTAAATATATTGAAAATGATATGCCGTATGTTTTACGTGATATTCAATTAGCACAAGAATCACCTAAAGTTCAAGGAAGTGATTTAACGAATAGTGCTATTGCGGCAGGACAATTACATGGATTTGTATCAGCATTTAAGCCAGTGCTTGAAAAAAAACTTGTTGATTATAAGTTGGAACATGATTTTAGTTATTATGCGTTAAATGATAATCCCTTATTGCTAACTGCTCATGCAGGAACTAAGTCAAATTTTGGTAAGTCAATTGATGTTTCAGCAACAGCAAAGAATGCAGGCTTAAAAGCAAGACCAAGCGGAATATGGGCTACACTATCTGACGCTGCAAGTGCAACGTGGTCTGGTGCGAGTTCGGCAGTTAATACAGTTAGGACAAGTGTAAACGTCATGGGTTTAGCCATAGGTGATGTATCCTATCGTGCATCTAGGTATGCACTAGGAAAATACTATGGCAATAGCGCAGATGATATTGCACACGATATTAATAATCAATCAACTGAAATAATTGATAGGTTGGAAACAATTCAAACTGATGATGGTAAAGAGGCAAAACAAATCATTGCTGGCTTTGAAGGGTTTGAGAACACAGTAAAGCAAGGTTGGGGCAATATCGGTAGCATCTTTGATGTGTTGATTGGGGATGGAAGCGAAATAGTAACTGGAATTAATCCTGATTCAACATTTTTTGCAGACATACTTGGTAATATCGGTAATGTTGCTGCGGGAAACTTTACTGGTCTAGCTAAAGGAACGGCAAGGATGGCTAACCCCAATGCAACAGCTGGGGATCTTGCACAGGGCGCATTTGAAATTTATAGTGCAGTGGGTGCATTTAAGGCGAAAGATTTAGGTGATCAAGGGCTTCATTTAGCTGATGACCTTGTTTTTGATTCTGGCACAGCAAAAGAGATATTATTGGGGCAGTTTGCTAAAGGACATCTAACGAATGAGCTAACAGCTTTAGTACATGATGGGATTGATTACGGCGTAACTAGCTTTGATAATCAAATGCAAAAGCCAACGCCTGTTGCTGATAATCTTAATGATGTTGAACATTATGAAGTCTTTATCAGTTGTACGAATAATAAGCCAAGTATTGATGAGAATGTACAGTTTACTGTGTCTGGAAAAGATATAAACTTTAATGAAGTAGAAATTGGTTGGGACTTAGGCGATGGAAATGAGATTTTAGGTGATCAAACATTTGCGTGTAATTATGATTATGCTGGAAATTATACTATCACAGCGACTATTTATCGGGATAATGGGAGTGATAGGATTCCTATTGGCAAAGGTGAATATAATATTGACGTTCAACAGGAAATTGAATTTATAATGACTGTAAGCAATATAAATCCAAAAGTTGAAGAGCAAATTTTACTTGAAGTTGAACCTTATTTAGAAAGAGTGCACTATGTTTGGTCAGTTGGTGGAACTACACTTGAAGGTGCGGCTATTAACATACACTATACAAATTCTGGAACAGATACGATTACGGTTCAGGTTATATCTGATGGTGAACTTTTGTTTGAGGATAGTGTTAATATTACGACGTATGATGATGAACTAACTACGCCAACGCCAGCACCTGCGACTCCAACACCTCAAGTGCCAGCAGATAATACACCGCCTTCTAATAGTGAAGTTCCGACAATAAGTGGTGTATTTAATAAACACGTAAGTAATCCAAAAGGTTATATGGTATACGTTTTTCAAGGTAATCAATATCAAAAATACTTAGTTAATGAAGGTGCTTATGAAAGAGAAGGGATTGCTTATTTGGCTAAAAGCACTCCAAAAAGTGAAGGGTATTTTGAGGTTAAAAGAAAAAACACCTATGGAGAATCAGGTGAATATCAATTTTATATAAGCACTTCCGCTGGAGCAAATTTATTTGATATTCATGAAAATGATTTAAGTGGTAGTACAATAATTAGCGGTGGAAATGGTGTATATAAAAAAGCACAGTAACTGAAATAGTTAGACGGGGTGTATTATGAGTAATAATGCGATAGCAGTGATGGAACTGAATAAAGGGTTTAAGCTTTGTTATGCGAGCTTTTTTCAAGATTCAATTATAATATTTTTTATTGAAAAGAGCGTGGAGAAAGAGCTTCGAAAGAACATGAAACGCTTGATTAAGGAAAACAAGATTAAGCTATTTAAGCGTGGAGAATTTGCGGAAAAATACTGGGAAGATTTTGCGAATGGTTTTATGGAAAAAACAAAGCAAGAGCTTTTGGCGCAAAACAGTGAGAATATGGAATTAAGATACTCAGATATCGAAACTGTCAAAGTGACGCCGTATCGCACACATACAAACAAAGCTCATGAGACGCCACCTATTGCAGGTCAAGTGTGGCTTATCTGCGGTGAGGAAAAATATCATTTTAATCATAAGTATAAGAAAGAAGATAAAAAGCTTGCAATGTTGAGTCAGATATTTGCGCATAAGTATGTATTTAGAGAAAGATAAATGATGCTATAATAAATATGGCATGGTTGAAAATATTGAGACTTATATATCAAGTGGCGGATATTTTGTTAAAGACGATATGCTACATTAATATACTTAGTTAGATGGTGTACCATGCTTAAATGTGATTGAGTATAAAAGAATTAACTGAGAAAAGGAGCGATTATGAGAAAGTTTTTTGGAATTGTATTTATTGTAATAGGGTCGATTGTTGCACTGTTTTTTGTTTTGAGCGTGTTGTCAGAATCGACAAGTGGTACTGATATTATTGGTTTGGTTATATGGTTAATACCTGAAGCACTGCTTATATGGCTGGGTGTGCATTTGGTAAAACCGAAAAAAGATAAGGTTGTAAAAAAAGATAAGGTTGTAAAAAAAGAATATAACAGCCATCAGCCTGATCAACCTTCAGCAACACCAAAAATTTCGTTAAAGGAAGTTAAGCAGCTTGTTTCGGAAAAATTAGCACAAGTCCCTTTTGCTGGATATACTCTTTCGCAAGAGCAAACAGCGGTAAAACTTTTGCAACTAAATGACCCAAAGATGCCATTTGAGTTTTTGGGTAGTGATGATGAAAAGATTGATTTAATTGCATACTGGAAACTTGCTGATGCGAATTATTTAGGTATACTTGGATTTTCAAAACACAGCATTCAGCAGGAATTTAAAGTGTTAATGAAATTTGACGAGCAGAAAAGTGAGATTCGATGTCTTGATAAAAGTAAAGCTAAATCATCGGGCTTTTCTCCAATGGGTGGCGGGATGCAGTTTTCATCTTTTAGCGGAAAGCAATCATCAGTTCAAAAGCAAATTGTAATAGGAAGAAAAAAAGATGGCTCAGTAGGGAGAGTTGCGGATATAAATCTTGATACGAGGATATTGCACAATGCAATAAAGGAAGTGTCGGACAAGTGTGGTTGGAAAGTTAAGAGAGTCGTAAAATTATAGTTGTGATTTAAGGTTTTGGACAATAAATCATTTAGCGATTAAATAAGAATAAACAGTTAGTTTTGAATCATTTTAGGACTAGCTGTTTTTTTATATCCAAATTACAAATAAATAAAGCAAATAAATATTAAGTTGCTAATTTTTGTTGCTAATAATATAATAATATTTAATATAAACAAAGAAAGAACAAACTAATGAATAAATCTTTCAGTTTGAAAAGTATACTAATTTATTTTCTAACTTTGGTTGTTGCATTGTCAATTATACTAATCGGTACTATTTCATATACCATTTTTTCGACAACAATAACTGAACAGATTGCAACATCACGTATTGATGTTTTGTCTCAAATTTCTGAAAGGATTACAGCTTTAAACGAAAAAATCGAAGTTGTATCCAATTTTTATCATTACAATAATATAATTCTTGACCAGTATGATGATAATACATTTGATGAAAAGGAAGAGACATTGATTATTGATAAATTTCATCAAATTGATCGATTATCACACGAGACGATAAAAGCCTTGGGCATGGAATTTAACTATAAATTTGTTGTAGATAATGAATTTTCTTATGATTCTGAAGAGGGAAAAACAAATTTGAGCATTAAAGATTATGAAAAGGAGTTGTGGTATTCTAGGATTACTGATGCTGAAGGTCAGACGGTGTGGGTGTCTACGCATATGGATGAAAGTAAAGATGAGTATGTTTTTTCATTAGCACGAAGCATTATCAACCCAGAAAACAGAGAGAATATTGGACTTTTTTTATTTGATGTTAGTGAAAAAAACATCTCAGATACATATGAAAATTTGATCAATAATAATGAAATATACGTCGTTGATAGTGAAGGGAATATTATTTCACATAGTAACAAAGAAATGCTGGGCATAAACTTTTATGAGATGGATACTTTAGATCGTATATTTGAAGGCGATGATTATAAGATTATTGAGAAAAATGATCGTGAATATCTATTTTCTAAATATATTAATCAAGAATATAATTGGCTACTTGTTGAAGAAATTCCGCTTGTAAATGTGCTGGCACCGTTAAAAAAAATACGGAACTATATTATATTATGTGGGTTATTGGTTTTTGCAGTATGTATCGGAATTATCATTATTTTATCGACGAAAACAACAGCACCATTAATGCGCCTGTGTAAACAACTTGAAAGTGTAGGTAATCAAAATCGTGCTACAACTGTTTTTGATATTAAAGGGTGGCAAGAGATTGATAAAATTTGCGATGAATGTAATCATATGAATGATAGGATATTATCCTTGGTTAAAGATATTAAACGTGAAGAGTCTGACAAACGAAAAGCAGAAATGGGATTTTTGCAATCTCAGATAAATCCTCACTTTTTATACAACACACTATTTTCGATCAAGTGTATGGTAGACATGGGGGATAAAGAAAAAGCGATTGGCATTATAGATGCATTTACTGCCATTATGAAGTATATATTGTCTTATTCGGAGCCGGATATATTTATCTTTGAAGAGCTGAAATTTATTGATGATTATATGTCGCTTCAAAGATATCGATATGGTGACAGATTTAATTTTGAGATGACTTGTGATGATAGCATACTCAACCACAAAATTTTACGCATGATTATTCAGCCACTGATTGAAAATGCAATATTGCATGGAACGAAAGATGAGAAAAAAGTTATAAATATAGCACTTAGCATAACGGATTTTGAGGATAAGATAAAGATCGTTGTCAGCGATGATGGTGCAGGTATGAGTAACGAGATAAAAAATACATTGTGGAAGAGTAAATCAGAAGATTCGCAATCGAACATGATTGGAATGAAAAACATAACTGATAGAATAAAAATGAATTATGGAAGCGAATACGATTTGAATATTATCAGTGAACTTGGAAAAGGCGTAAAAGCAATTGTTATTATCCCAAAAAACTTATAGAGCGCGGTGATAGATATGAGTACAACAAAAAGACCAATAAAAATATTAATTGTTGACGATGAACTTCCAATCAGAGAGTGGTTGGCTTTTTCTATTTCTTCAATAAGTAAAGACGAAGTTGAAATTGTTGGTGTTTGTAAAGATGGAAATGAAGCACTTGATTTGTATTTAAAAAAGCAGCCAGATATATGTATCACGGATATAAAGATGCCGAATATGAATGGTATTGAACTATTAAGAAATATTAAATCGCATGATGCTGATGCATATGTTGTGATGCTGACAAGCCATGATGATTTTGAATTAGCAAGGGAATCGTTAAAATATGGTGCAACAGAATACGTGCTCAAAAATGAAATCGATTCTGAGGCGCTACAAAAAATCGTAGATGGCTATATTGTTAAAAATCAACCTAAATTCCAGTCCAAGTTTATTTATGATGATACGATAAATGTTAAAGCTGCATTTAGTGGGGATTTTCACAATGCAAAAAAAATAGTTGAGGATGTTGGCAAGCTTAATAATGATCAGTTTGTATTGATGTCGCATAAAAAAGATGGATTAGATAAAAGCACTTATGAGAATTTAGCACACAAGTTGGATTTTGTAGAATCAGGTTTTATTTATAATTATGATATGAACAAGATCGTTTTTATTGTTCAATTAAAACATTCAACCAGCCAGATGGAAAAGTATAATTCAATATTAGTTGTTGCAAAGGAAATCGAGGCATTATGTGGCTTTCCTGTTGGAGCGAGTGGGATACTGAATAAATCCATTACAATCGAAAATGCGATTAGAACAAGTCTATATGCATTGGGTTTGTCGTATTATGATAAGCGTCCTACTTGTATGTATACGTGGACTAAGGTTGATACGCAAAACTTGCTTAAAGAAATATTATTACTGCGGAAAAAAATAATCGAAATGATTAGTATCATGAACTTCGAAAAAGCAAAGAATGGGATTTCGGACTTATTTGATTACTTGAATCAACATAAGTTTGCGGATATAGAAGCAGTTAAGTTAGTATTGATAGATTTTATCATATCCTTTAAGTTGTCAAAACTTGAGTTTTCTTCAGAAAAGCTTAGTGCAAAGGCGTTTCAGTATCAAGAGGAGATTCACAAGGCGACTCGTATAAGTGATATGGCATCTATTATAGATAAATTTATTTTAAAAGTATTTGAGATTGATGAAATAGCCGATAATAATTTTTCAAAATATGTTAATAAAGCAATTGCTTTTATACATGAAAATTATGCTTCCATTGAACGGATATCCGAAATATCAGATTATTTAGGTCTTAATTTAGAGTATTTATGTCGACTATTTAAATCAGAAACTGGTGATACGTTAAATAATTACTTGACTGATTACCGTGTGAAAATTGCATGTCATCTTTTAAAGACAACTGATTTAAAGGTGAATGAGATAGGTGAAAGGGTCGGATATAATAGCCTTAGCTATTTTTCTAGGATATTTAGAAAGAAGATGAATTTAAGTCCTTACAATTATCGTGCTAAATTGGATAAAAGTAACAATTAGCATTATTCTTACACTGCGCATGTCAATATATTAAAATATATAGCAAAATTTTAAAATAATTTAATTCATTTAATTAGGTAAAATCAATATAATGCATATTTTGAGCAAGGTTTGTTCATTGGAATGCGGATTAATAAAACTATAATAAAAATATAAGGAATAGAGGTTATTTTTTATGAAAAAAGTCGCTGTAATGTTGTTAGTCTTGGTGTTAACTTTTAGCGGATGTACATTTAAAAATAATGCAACGCAATCAAATTTAGTAAATGAAGATCTTAAAGTTATTCGTGTTGCTGCAAATCAGTATTTTTTGGGCACTCCGATTTCTTATATTATTGATAATAAGTTGGATATTGCGAACGGACTTAAAATTGAGATTTCAGTTTACCCAAGTGGGGTTCAGGAAAATGAAGCGATTGCAAATGGAGAAGTTGATGTTGCGCTAATCGGTGGGTCGTTTGTTTTTGGTGTGGTGCAGAGTGATGCTAAAGTGATTGCTGAATACATTCATTCCAAAGGTGGCAATGCCATTTATGCAAGAAAAGGTGAATCCTTATTTGATGTAAAAGGGTTTAATCCAACATATCCAGATGTTTATGGTGATAGAAGTAGCGTTATTGGCAAAACAATCTTTTTAGAAAAGGGTACAACGGCAGAACTTTTGACATCAAGGTGGCTTGAAACGATCGGTGTTAGAAATGAAGATGTGCAGCTTGTTGATATGGATTTTGCATCATCGTTTGATGCATTGTTAAAAGATGAAGGTGATATTGCTGCTTTAGTTAGTCCGTATTCGTTTTTAGCTGGAGATATGGGATATAAGAAAATTGCGAGCTTTGAGGAGTTGAGCTATCCATTTTATGAAGTTATTGTTGCATCTAGTGATGCTTATGAAACAAGAAAAGACGATCTTGCAACATTTTTAAGCCTTATCTTTATGGCAAATGATGCACTTGAGTCTAGCTCTAAAATGAAGAATGATTATGTGATGCAATGGTATGAAGAATCAGGCAATCCTAATACGAAAAAGCTTGTTAAGGCTGAATCTCGTGAAAAGGATTTTATTACATCCAAAGAAGCAAAGAATTTGCAAATGGGTGTTTTTGAGAAAAAGTATGCAACTTTTATGGCGCAAATCGGAAACTTAGATGCGAATCAGGTGAAGATTGTTGAAGATAATGTAAAAACAGATATTTTAGAAATGGCACTTACAAAGTTGGAGTGATAATTTATTTTTCCTCCTAGACTTTGTGAAAATAAAGTTTAAGCCAATAATGGCTAAAAAAACAGGAGGAAAGTTTAAATGAAAAAATTGTTAGTAATGGTATTAGCTCTTATGATGGTTCTGTCTATTTTTGCAGGTTGCGCAGCACCAGCTGCAGATGCTAAAGCAGAAAAGACACCAGCAAAAGCAGAGGAAAAGGCAGACGAAGTTGCTGAAGAATCAGCACAGCTTCCAGTAATAAGAGTTGCAGTTATGCCGTATTATCTAAGTGCTCCAATCGGGTACATGATGGACAACAAGATTGATGAAGCAAATGGTTTCAAAATTGAAGCTGTTATGTTTGTGAGTGGTGGTCCAATCAACGAAGCACTTCCAGCAGATGAATTTGATATTTCACCAACAGGTGGCGCATGGTTATTCGGTGTTGCTAACTACGGTGCATATGCAGTTGGTAGTCACATTGCGGCAACAGGCGGAAACTCAATTTGGGTTAGAAAAGATTCTGATATAGCTAAAGTTATCGGTGCTCAAGCTGGATATCCAGATATGTTAGGTGATCCTGCATCAGTTAAAGGAAGTCAAATTCTACAAACAAGCGGAACAACTGGTCAATTGATGATCGAAAAATGGCTACAAGCTGTTGGAGTTCCAACAAGTGATGTTGAAATGGTACACATGGACTTTGCTCAAGTATATCAAGGATTCAAATCTGGTGAAGGTGATGTTGCGGCGTTAGTTCAACCTTACAGTAGCCAAACCGAAGAAGATTGGGTGATGGCAGCAGATTTATTCCAACTTAACACACCTCTATATGAAACAATCATTATGCCTAAAGAGAAATATGAAGATCCTGAAATGTTCGATTTAGCGGCAAAATTCCTAAACACAATGTATGCAACATATGATATTTTAGAAGCTGATTATGATGTTAAAGTTGCGGCAGTTTCAAAATGGTATAAAGACAATGGTAATGATACAGAAGAAGATATTGTTAGAGCTGAATGTGAAGCTAAACCACTTGTTACTTCTGATATAGCAAAAGAATTAGAAATCGGCGCTTATGAAATGGATATGGCTAGATTCTTTGTATCTGTTGGTAAACTTGAAGAGAGTAAACTGGCTGGTATGGAAGATAAAATGGGTCAAGCACTATTAGACGCTGCATTTGCACAGTAATAAACAATTGATTCAATGCAAGATGGTACTTAGCGGTGCCATCTTGTTTAAAATCAACAACAAAAAAGGACGATAAAAACATGGATAAGAAAACGAATAAAAAGTATGTTATTATTTCGATCATTTCCTTGGTTGCATTTATTGGCTTATGGGAGCTGGCAACAGATGTATTCAGATTTTTTCCTGATTATGCACTGCCAAGCCCATACAAAGTAATCACTACTTTTATCAAAAAACTATATGACCCAAATCCAGATGGTTCTGTGCTGTTTGAGCATATTGGTGCCAGCCTGCAAGTGACGTTAACGGGTTATGTTTTAGGCGCAATATTTGGAATCACACTTGGGATAGCAATGGCTTGGTATAAGCCGATTGATCTATTTGTAAAACCAATATTTGATCTAATAAGACCGATACCACCGATTGGTTGGGTACCTATCATGATCTTATTATTTGGAATTGGATTAGAATCGAAAGCAATGGTTATCTTCATATCAGGAAGTATACCGTGTATCATAAATTCCTATTCAGGAATCAGACAAACTAGTGAAGTTCATATTAACGTAGCAAAAACATTTGGTGCAACCAAGTTTCAAGTGCTTAGAAAAGTTGCGATACCAACAGCAATGCCGATGATTTTTACAGGTCTAAAAGTTTCACTTGGTGTTTCTTGGATGACAGTTGTAGCGGCAGAGTTGGTTGCGGCATCTAAAGGACTTGGCTATATGCTTCAAATTTCAAGAACAATATGCAGACCAGATATCATTGTTATGGGTATGCTCGTCATTTCTGGGGTAGGAACAGTTTTGATTACTATCCTAGCATTTTTAGAAAAAACATTTGTGAGGAGGTAGTATGAAAAAATATTCAGTGAATTTTCAAAAAATATATATGGCTGTCTTCGCATTTGTCTTCGTTTATTTCTTTTGGTACTTTTCTGTAAAATATACGGATGTAGCACTATTTTTTCCAATGCCAAAAGTCGTATTTGAATATTTTGTAGAATCATTAACAGTACCGATTGGTAAATATACATTGATCGGACATACATTATTTAGTTTAAAGAGGGTTGCAATAGGATTTGGATTATCATCGATATCGGGAGTAATTTTAGGTGTAGCGATGGGATATTCAAAAATCATCAACTCGATAGTCAGACCGATCTTTAACATTATCAGACCAATCCCAGGTCTTGCATGGATTCCTTTGGCAATACTATGGTTTGGAATTGGAGAAAATGCAAAATACTTTATTATCTTTATGGGTGGTTTTGCAAACGTTGTACTTAATTCATTCGATGGTACAAATAATGTTAATAAAACATTGATTGGTGCGGCTGAATTATTGGGCGCAAGCAAGAGTCAAGTGTTCTTTAATATTATTCTGCCAAGTGCAGTACCATATATCTTTGCAGGTTTGCAAGTATCGCTTTCAACATCTTGGATGGCAGTATTGGCGGCAGAGATGGTTAGCTCATACGAGGGTGCAGGTTGGATTATCAATATGGGAATGAACACAGCAAATACAGTACAAATCTTGTGTGGTATGGTTGCCATTGGAATCGTTGGATTTATATTAGCAACCGTAATGAGAACATCTGAGAGGAGGTTATGTTCATGGACGATAAGAGGAAAGTAATGATTGAGTGTAACAATCTTGGTAAAACTTTTTACGCTAAAAACCGTAAACAAGACGAAACAAATGAGGTTATTAAAGATTTTAATCTAAGTATAAAAGAAAATGAGTTTGTTGTACTTTTTGGACCTGGACAATGTGGAAAAACGACTATCTTGAATGTTTTGGCTGGTCTTGAGCCAGCATCCACAGGTGAAATCAAAATTAACGGTCAATTCGTTGATGGACCGAAACCTGATCGTGGCATGGTTTATCAGACAACGGCATTGTTTCCTTGGATGAGTGTTGAGAAAAACGTCAGCTTTGGTCCACGTATGAATGGCATGAAGAGGGCAGAGTGGAAAAAAATCGCACAACATTATATCGATTTAGTTGGACTAGAGGGGTTTGAAAAGAGCTTCCCAGTTAAACTTTCAGGTGGAATGAAGCAAAGGGTTGGTATAGCGCGAGCATATGCGAATGATCCTGCGGTTATTTTTATGGATGAGCCTTTTGGTCATTTGGATGCACAAACACGTTATTTGATGGAAGCAGAGATTGAACGTATCTGTTCAAAAGAGAAGAAAACTGTTGTTTTTGTAACAAACAATGTTGAAGAGGCGATTTATTTAGCGGATAGAATAATTTTGTTGAAAAATTGCCCAACAAGTGTAGAAAAGGAATATGTTGTGGATATGCCAAGACCTCGTAATTATGTTTCCGAAGAGTTTTTAAAACTTAGAAAAGCGATTACAGAGGAAATGGATACGACACTTTAAAGAGGTGAATCATGGTAAAAGATAAAGTAAAAGTTGAGGTTCGGGATCTTACAAAGTCCTTTGGTGATTTGTTGGTTTTGGATGATATCAGCTTTGATGTTAAAGACGGCGAATTTTTGTGTATTGTTGGACCAACGGGTTGTGGTAAAACAACATTTCTAAATAGTTTAACCAAACTATATGATTTGGATGCAGGTTCAATCAAGGTTGATGGAGAGGAAATAAATCCAATCAAACATAATTTGGCCTATATTTTTCAAGAGTATTCAACTATGGAATGGTTAAAAGTACAAGAAAATATCGAATTCGGATTGAAAATAAAGAAAATAGACCCTGAGATTATTAAAGAAAGAGTTGATAAAATCATTAAAATGGTTGGGCTGGAGAAGTTTAGAAACTACTATCCAAGTCAGCTTTCAGCGAGTATGTTGCAACGTGTTGTTATTGCAAGAGCGTTTGCGATTGAGCCAGATTTGCTATTAATGGATGAACCATATGGGCAATTGGATTTGACGCTGAAATATAAACTAGAAGATGAACTCATTAAGATGTGGGAAGAAACAAAGCAAACCGTTGTTTTTATTACGCATAATATTGAAGAGGCTGTGTATCTTAGTGATAGAATATTGGTGCTTTCTAATAAGCCGACAAATATTAAAGAAGATATAGTTAATGATTTGCCTAGACCAAGAGATATTGCTTCAAAGGATTTTGTTGAGCTTAGAAATAGAGTAACAGACCTTATCAAATGGTGGTAGGGTAAATAATAAAATTAGAGGAAAGAAACTTATGAAATATAATCTTTTAATTATTACGCCAGATCAAATGCGTGCAGACTATTTGGGGTGTTATGGGCATCAAACGATTAACAGCAAAAATATTGATGCACTGGCGAGTGATGGCGTGAAATTTGATCAGTGTTACTGTGCTGCTCCGCTTTGTGGTCCGAGTAGAATTAGCTTTGCTACATCTACATATTTTTCTGAGCATAATCATCGTAACTATTGGTCAACTATAAGTCCTGATGTGCCGAATCTTGTTAAGTCGCTTAAAAATGAAGGATATAGGACAGGAATGTTTGGTAAGAATCATCTGTTCACTTACGATAGATTAGGGGAGGTCTGGGATGAGTTGGACGAAGTATGTTTAGGTAATTATGATGGGCATCCTGATTACGAACATTCTTGGTCATCGTTTACAATGGATAAAAACCACGAGTTTAATATCACAAAGCGACTAACGGATGAGGCTATTGATTTTATGCAGGACTCACAACAACCATTTATTACATGGGTTAATTATCAAGATCCACACCCAGCGTTTTGTTGTCCACCGCCATATGATACGATGTTTGATCCAAAAGATATTGAATTATCAGAGGCATATAAGAACTATGATTCGGATGCCCAGCCAATACGAAATGAAGTTTGGCGTAAACATTCAGAAATGGATATATGCAGCGATGCTGATATGAAAAAAGCGATTGCGCACTATATGGGGCAGATTCGATATGTTGATGATAGCGTTGGGCGAATGGTTGAAGCATTAGAAAAATCAGGAACAAAGAATAAGACGGTTATTTTATTCTTCTCTGATCATGGCGAGCTTTTGGGCGATTATGAAATGACGCATAAAAACCCAACTTTTTATGATTGCTTAACGCGAATACCTGTGGTTCTAGTGCACCCAGATGGGCGATGGAAGAATATAAACTTTGATGGATTAATCGAGGAAGTTGATTTAGCACCGACTTTGCTTGAAGCTTTAGGCGTAAAGGCTCCACCGACAATGGTAGGAAAATCTTGGGTTAAAAGCTTGGATGAGAAGGATTATCAAGGAAAGGAAACTATCATCTGTGAAGCGGGTGGCGGTGCACCAACATGCAAAGAACCAATTGATGGTTATACAATTAATGCGCCACATGTGCCAACATCATTTGGTACTGGTGCGATGATTCGTAAAGGAAACTTTAAACTTAGCATATATGCGGATGATCGATGTGAGCTTTATGATTTGAGCACAGATAAATATGAATTAAAGAATCTATATGATGATGAAAAGTATATTACGATTCAAACTGAGATGACACTAGAACTGCTTAAAAGAACGATGGATGTTAAGAAGCGAGATGTTGGTCTTGAATGGAATTATTCAGACTATATGCATGATGTTAGGTTTGAACCGATTGAATGTGTTGATGGTGTTTTAGAAGATATAAGAGCATCGGAATAGTTATATATTTAAAGATAATAAAGGCGGCTGATATAGTATGGTTGCCTTTTTTTTATCCCTGTATACTTTTTGGATAGTATTAATGGCATAACAAGGCATTGATAGATTAAAATATAAAGAAAAATGTGATATACTTTATAATACTTTGGATAATAAAAAGAGTGGAGTGTTGGAATGAATAAAAATTTAGTTTTGCTGATAAAACCAGCTTCAGGGAATTGTAACTTACGATGCAAATATTGTTTCTATCATGATGTGCTTTCTAACCGTGAAATTTCTGATTATGGGATGATGAGTGAGGATACGCTGGAATCGATTGTTAAAAAGGCATATGATTATGTAGACGGCATAGTTACATTTGGTTTTCAAGGCGGTGAGCCGACTTTGCGAGGGCTTGATTTTTATAGAGCGCTTATTGTATTAGTTGAAAAATACAACAAGAGCAATATTGAAACGCGATTCATGATTCAAACAAATGGCATTTTGATCGATAAGAATTGGGCGGAGTTTCTAGGCGAAAATAAATTTTTAGTTGGTCTTTCATTGGATGGCAACAGGGATATTCACGACTTGCATCGAGTTGATGCAAACGGCGATGGTACGTTTAAGCAGGTCATGGAAACGGCGAAAATACTCAATAAATATAAGGTGGACTTCAATATTTTATGCGTGGTGACAAAAGCATTTGCCAGACATGGTGCGAAAGTTTATACGTTTTTAAAATCAGCAGGGTTTAGATATCTTCAATTTATCCCTTGTCTTGATAGTTTGGATGAAAAGCCAGGGCAAAGCCCATATTCTTTAACGCCTAAGAGCTATGGTAAGTTTTTGATTTCGTTATTTGATTGTTGGTATAAGGACATGACGAATGGGAATTATATCAGCATACGAATGTTTGATAATATTCTTAGTATGTTGAAAGGTTATCCGCCAGAGTCTTGTGATATGCAAGGGTCATGCAGTAAAGGTACGATATTAGAAGCGGATGGAAGCATGTATCCCTGTGATTTTTATGTGATGGATAAATGGAAACTCGGAAATATAAATACAGATAGTTTTGAGCAAATGCAAAATAGTGAAAAAGCAAATGAATTTGTCTTGTCATCAAAGAACATCTCAAAAGATTGTTTAAACTGTGAATTTGGACGAATCTGTCGCGGTGGATGTCGCAGACACAAAGAGCCAATTGACACAGATAAACCATTAGAAAACTATTTTTGTGAATCGTATAAGCTTTTTTATTTAAAAACATTAGCATATTTCCAACGGATTGCGCGAAGTATATAAAGTAAAATTGGCACGTTATAATCGAAATGAAAGGGATGGTATGCGTTGCATATATGGGAGGGTATGTATTGCATATATTGAAGTGAAGTGATAGAATGCATAAATAATATATTTATATAATAAAACAGTTGACTATAAAAGTAACTGTTAAACGAACAGATGCGTTGGAGGAATTTAATGGGTGGTTTCAATTCAAATTATATGCGGCATATGAAAAGTTTTATCAAAGATAATAAAGGTTTGTTATTTATTTTAGGGATTATATGTACGCTGTCATATGGTTTTACAATATCACATCATTCAATTGGGGTTGATAACTTTGCTCATGATTTATACTACAAGGAGTTTGGAGCAATTAGTCAAGGAAGAGCATCGCAGCAGCTACTTGACTTGGTGTTTAATGCATATCATTATGATGCTTTCTGGTCCAATTTTTTAGGTGTTGTGATATTGTTTTGTGCGACCATTTGTTTTTGTATACTATTTCAGATAGTATCCAATAATAGAGTGCCAAAACTAGCGCTAATGATATTTTCTACAATATTTGTATCATATCCGATTATAAATGAGCATTTTATTTTCTTACCACTGGATTTACCTCTCTGCTATTTGCTTTGTGCACTCACATTATCGTTTTTGAATTATTCATTTAAGCAAAAACGCATATTGGGTTTATTGGCGATTATATCACTCGTATTTTGTGTTAGCCTAAATGAAAGTATCGCTATGATGATTCTATGTGGACTTTGTATCATGTTCATACTTGAGTTTATTTATAATGATAATCACAAAATAAGAGACAGCATCAAATTTTTTGTTTATTGCGTCCTAATACTTGGTGCTTCAATAATTATTGAAAGTTTGATCTTGAAACTTTTAAATATAATTATAAATCCTGATATTCATATAGTTGCAGGGAATTCAATGTTATTTTGGAAATATGCACCTTTTTCTGTTGTGTTTGAACAATTGTTTTATGGCTTGATCTATAAATATGGTTCAATGGCAAAGCAATATTTTCCAATTGCTATTTGGGCGATATCTGTTGTGTTTTCACTTTTTTATGCAGTTTATTATGCAATAAAAAAGAAAAGTTTTTCTATCATTATATATTTGATGCTTTTTTTCTTTTCAATAGTTTCTGTTGAAGTCATCACTGGACTAATCTTACCTTATAGAACGAGTAGTACGCTTAATATGTTTGTAGCATTTACTTTTATGGCTTTCTTCCTGATTTTAGAGAAAAAATGGATGAAAACTGTATATATGTGTTTTATGATTATCTTAGTTATCAATCAATCTAGAGTGATGAACGAATGGTTTTATAATGATTATCTAAGATACCAAAATGACAAAGAGATTGTTATTGATATTTCTAATGACTTAGAATCAGAGTTTGATATAAATAAACCAGTCGTTTTTATTGGGTGGGTCAAGCAACCAGAAAACATAAAAACAATTAAAAACGAGTACAATGGTGTATCGGTAATATCTATATACGCAGACAAAAGACCAAATAATGTAGGCGATAAAGTGAGTCGAGCAGATTACCAGCTTTTACATGATTTTTTTGCTGTTGAGGGTCATAGATTTAAGGTAGCAAGCTATCAACATTTTGAACAAGCCTTGATAGAGGCGGAGAAAATGCCGAATTATCCGCAGAGTGGATATGCAAAAGAGTTTGAAGATTACATAGTAGTTAATTTTAACTAAAAAGAATTTATGTGATTATCCGTGCTTTATGGATGATTATAATATTCATCAATGCAAGATAATTGAGAATATTTATCTTTATGACATGCAAAATAAATCACTTATCTGTTGAAAGCTCAATTCCTTCGGAAATTTCAATTAATTCATGCCTTGATCTAATAGAAAGTTTTGTATAGATCTTTTGGATATGGTTTTTTACTGTGTTTATTGACACAAACAACTCTTCACATATTTTTTGATTTGAATACCCTTTTGAAGCAAGCACAAATACCTCTGCTTCTCTGTCGGTTAAGTCGAATTCATCAATAAACTCTGAAAGCTTTGTTTTTTTAATAAAGGAGTTTTTGTTAATAACAGATTTTAATATATCGCCAAAAAGGATAATTGAAAATATACCAAAACCAGCACTAACAGTTTGGAAATTTATTTTTCTTAGAAAAACAATGTCAACAATACTCAGTGGAATAAATGATATCATAAGTATCAAATGAGATGTTTTCAGGTTGTCATTTTTGTTAGAATAGAACAAGCAAATAATTCCGATAATCCCCATCCCAGCAAACATTATTGGATAATATAATCCAACCGCTTGAGATAGGTGATTCATGCTTAAAAAATCTTCTACAACAACCATTATGAATATCAAAAAAACAGCGAATACAAGAATTAAGGTTGTCGTTATACGTTGTATATTACTTCGTCGTTTATCATCAAGATCTTTTAACACTTGCTCAACAATAACATAAACACTTAATCCAGTTGTAAAAACAAGTGCGATACCAAAAAACAAAGAAATATAGGTTATGTTTAGTGAGCTTGATTCTGATGGACCTAAAACAGCAACACAAATATTATAGATCGAGATAATCGCTAAAGTAATTGACACTACGATCATTCGTGAGTAACGGGGCTTCTCTTTTTCTTCAATTATTTTGTATTTGCTTAGGTACGAAACAAGAATAATTGGGCCTTGACCCATAGAAAAAACAGAAGCGTTTAATATAATTATTAAAATGCTCAAATATATATTCATTATGTAATCCTTTTCAATTATATACTATTATTATACACCAATAAATTAAAATAACCTAATAAATTGAAAAAAGACCCTTGATTAAAAGAGTCTTTTATACTGCATATTTTTATTAATTTTTTAAATCGGTTTATCTTCTTTTTTATAGATTAAATAGTATAAGCTTGGAACCATAAACAACACCAGTGCAGTGGACACAATCAGCCCACCCATGAATGATGCAGCCATAGGTCTAAATATATATCCACCAAATATCGCAAGTGGTAGCAGACCAAGAATGGTTGTAAGGCTAGTTAGAAGAATTGGTCTTAGACGCCTGTTTGTGGCTTGTATGCAGCTATCAAACACACTGTATCCTTCTCGCCTTAACTTATTGATGCCTTCAACCAACAATATACCGTTATTTACAACTATTCCAACCAAGCTTACTAAACCCAGCATGCCTGTCAATGTTATGAATTCGTCCATAATAAGCAATGCGAGCAAAGAACCGATAAACGACAAAGGTATTGATATAAAGATTATCAATGGTTGTTTAAGGGAGTTAAACTGAAAATACATGATTAAGTATATTGCTAATAGTGCTACAATAAGTGCAACACCGAGTCCGCCAAAAACCTCTTCAGTTATTTCATTTTCTCCTTTAAAGCTTACTTTTACTTCTTTTAAATCCATTGTGTCAATGATATCTGCGATAGTGTTTTGTAAATCGTAAGTGCTATATCCAGTTGCCATATGCGCATCGATTGTTGCACTGTATTTTCCATTAGTTGAGTTAATATACTCTAAATTGCTCACCTCACTGCTGTATACTAAATCTTGTAGAGGTATTTTTTGCCCATTCGATTTTAAGATGTTTAAATCCAACAAGTCGCTCTTTGAAATAATATCTGTTTTTACGACTACATCGAGTTCATTGCTGCCGTCATCATAATACTCACCATTTTGTGGATTTACTGCTTTTGCAATTTGTTGTTGTATTTGGATTACAGTAAGACCATGATACTCAAGCTCATCTGCATCAAATTCCAACTCTAAGTCCAAGCGATGTTCTGCAATATTCAATTCTCCATAGTTAAAGCTTTTTTGCTTTTCTATTTGGTTATAAAGATATCTTGCTTTTTCATTCAGCTCATATAAGTCATCTGACTCCATCACCACTTGAACGGGAGCTCCTGAGCCTCTTAACTCAATACGCTCTACTGAAAAACTACCATACTCCTCTAGTGGCTTTAATTGTTGACTTATTTTTTCCATGTAATCGGGTGTTTCTTTGGGTAGACAGTCAAAATTAATAAAGAAGCGACCGTTTTGTGGCAGATTTTCTACTGTTCCAACGGACATATCAAATTGTGGTAAATTTCCACCTTGCGAATATCCATAACTGATAATATCATCCTGATTTAATACGACTTGCTCTATCGCTTGTGCGTAGTGAAGTGTGGCTTTGTTGTCGTTTAATTCACCATATTCATAGTCAATATAAACCACGCTTTTTTCTGGTCTTGGTAGCATATCTATTTCCAATACCGTAAAGGTTGTTACGGCAACAATTGCCAGCAAGGCAAAAGCTACAATTGTTGGAATGACAGAGAGTTTAAACATGAATTTAATGCCTTTTGTTAAAAATTTAAATTCTCTTATGTGCTTTTTTCCTTTTGCATTTTTATGTGGTTTAAACATCATGCTTGCAAGAACAGGAGCTAAAGTCATAGCAACAACAAATGAAATGCTTATAGCAATTATTATCGTCAGTGGTAGAGAAAATGCTACATCTCCTGCAATACCTGGTAATGCCAATAACGGTATAAATGCGGCTACGGTTGTTAAAGTTGAAGTTAGTACAGGCAGGAAGTTTTCTACAACAGCTTGGATGGATGCTTCCTTTCGATCCATTCCACTGTCCAGATTATGTTGAACTGCTTCGCTTATTACAATAGCATTGTCCACTAAAATACCAATGGATACGATAAGTCCAGCGATAGTCATAAGCTGCAAACTGTTACCAGTATAATAAAGTAACCCCATGGTAGACATAACGACAACTGGAATACTGATTGCAATAACTAGTGCATTGCGTATTCCTAAGCCAAGTAATACTACTAGCATAACGATAGCCATACACTGGAGCAAGTTAATCATCACTTGCCCAACCTGTTCCTTGACGTAATCTGGCGAAAAAGACATTGTTGTGATCGTTGCACGTTCATCTATGTTTTTTTCAAAATCATCTACAACTACTTTTATTTCATCGCCAAGTTTTACAAAATCAATACCGTCTTCAAAATACATTTCCACAAATGCTACCTGTTGTCCGTTGAATGAGTAGATTTTTTTATTTTGTGTATTTTCCATATTGACGTCGGCAACATCTTTTAAAAGATACTCGCCACTTTCATCCTCATATACCACCATAGCATCCAATTCGTCTATATCAGTAAATTTACTGTTGATGATGATACTTCCTTTTTCATCACTATTTACATCTACGGAGCCAAGAGGAACCTCTGTTGCTTCTGCTGCGATAATGTTATTGATGTCCGATACGGTGAGGGGTGTTTTTTCCAGCTCGTCATAGTCAATCTCAACTACAATTTCTTTTTCATATGGAGAATTGGCCAATGTGTTATTTACATGTTTGATGCCCTCTAAGTCACCTGCTAAATCTTTTGCTATTTGCTCAAGGTCAAACTCAGATAATTTATTGCTATGAATTGCGAATATTGCACCTGGTGCTTCAAATTCTGTGGTCACATTTATATCTAAAATACCTTCATCTAGATCCGCATTCATTATTTCATTTTCTATCTCATATAGCACATCGTCCGTATTTTTTAAAGTCATGTCCAATTCAAATTGAACAATTGCAACATTGTCATATGCAGTTGAATTGTAATCTTTTACTTCTTGATAAGAGTTAATAATCTGCTCAATATCTTCAACAACCTTAGTTTGTACCTGTCTTGAACTATACCCAGGTACGATTACCTGAACAATTCCCATTGGCATATTAATCTCGGGCATTTCCTGCTTTGGAATGTTTATATAGCTATATGTACCAAACAGCAAGAGTAAGATAGAAATAATGAGCACGATAATGCGCCTGTTTATGATACCTTTGACAAATTTCTTCATAATACCTCCACTATTTAGTCACTTTTGTGTCTGTCATTTCATCAATAATAGAAAAATCATCGATTGGGTTATGCGATATATTTAAATCACTAATGCTTGTTAAATCGATTATAAAACTCAAATCATCGATATTATTAAAGCTTATATCTAGGAAAACTAGTTGTTCGAGGTCTGAAAAATCATGGATTTCTCTAATATTATTACCACTTAGATTAAGTACCTCTAATCGACTTAAATTTTCTATCGGTTCAACATCTTCGATTTTATTGTCGTGCAAATCCAATTTCTCTAGTTTTTTAGGTTTGGATAAGTTTTCAATACTCTCAATATCATTAAGGCTTAGATCTAATATTTCTAGATTAGTCAATTTACCTAAAGTATCAATATCTTCAATGTAGTTTTTTGATAATGATAATTCCTTTAGTGAACTTAAACCAGATAGTTTATCGATATCTTCGATTCTATTATCATTTAAATTTAAATACATCAAGTTTTTCAACTTTGAAAGATCGTCAATTTCCTTGATGTTGTTTTTGCTTAAATCCAATTCTTCGATGTCGGTGGATTCTATCAATGCAGAAATGTCGGTAATTTTATTTTCACTTAAATCGACTTCGATCAAAGAATCAAGCTCGTCAAACACATCGATATCCCTAATCTCGTTTTTTGATAGATTTATAATCGATAGATTTTCAAGGTTTTCAAGTTCATCAATCTCTCTGATTTTGTTTTCACTCAAATTCAAATATACCAAATCTTCAAGCGAGTATATTTCATTACAATCTTCGATTTGATTTGCTGATAAGTTTAGGCTGTTTAAATCGATAAGATCAGAAATCGCTTCAATATCTATTATCTGATTATCGCTTATATCGAGTTTTTCTAGATCTTCAAGCTGTGAAAGTGATTCGATATCTTCAATTTGATTATTGCTTAAACTCAATGCTGTTATGTTAGTTTGGCTATATATTGGGCTTATATCTTTGATTTGATTATCATTAAGATAAAGCCTTTCTAAGTCTGTAAGGTTTTTTATTGGCTGGATTGAATCAATCTTGTTTTTTCCTAAATCAAGATTGATAAGTTTGGTTATATCAGACAAAGAACTGATATCGTTAATCTCATTGTTTGAAATATTTAGCTCAGTGATACTAACAAGTCCTGATATCTCTGAGATGTCTTTAATTTGATTATCGCTTAAATTTAGTTCTTCAAGATTGGAAAGATAAGCAAGCCCTGTAATATCATCGATATTCTTTTCTGATAAATCCAGATATTTAATTTCTTCAAAGTCTGAATGACTAAGATTTTCGTCCGTTCCAAAAATAGCTTTCATCTCTTGGCGCAATTCACGCGACTTGAATATATCATTTAAATCATAAAATTTCGATTCGGAATCCATCTCGCTTGTTATAGGTTCAAAACTTACCTCTTTTGTATTCTCTGGTGAATTAGTTGGTGATTCTTTGGCATACATTGGTTTATCTTCCTTGTTGCATGCGACTAAAGATAAAGTTAAAACTATAATCAGCATTACTACTAAAACTTTTTTCATATATTTTTTCTCCCTATATTTTTTAAGACCTTTACAAGTATTTTATTCTTGCATGATTATAAACTACATCTAAATAGGAAAAAGAGATATGGTTAAAAGGGGTGAAACAAAAGAAATTTGGACTATATTTGCATGGTGCAATTGACTAGTCACTCGTACTATATGCGTTTTTCTATGCTCAATAAGCGGCTGAGGATATTCAGAATATGGATGTTGTTTTAATATATCGTTAAACAATTGGTGATGGGTGAGAACTAAATACTGTTTGAATTTAATATGGTTAATTAATGCTTATGTAGAGTAGTAGAGAAGCATTAATAAAAACATACTCAAGTTATTACTTAGTAAAATGGATTATTACATATGCCTTAAATGTAAAAAAAAGGTATACACGTTTTGATTGATATGATAATATATATATAATCATTATAAATATATCATGATTCTAATTAAGTTCTATATTATGAGGTGATGACAATGAAACAAAGTTATTTGCATCTTTCACAAGAACTAGAGAAAAAGGAAATTAGACCTTCACATCAAAGACTCAAAATACTTGAGTATTTTTACGCTAAATCAAATCATCCAACAGTTGATGATATTTATAAAGCATTAAAACCGAAAATGCCAACGATTACAAAAGCAACTATATATAATAACCTCAAACTTTTTTTACAAAATAAAATAGTTATTGATGTTCATATTGAAGATAATGAAGTGAGATATGAACTCATGTCAAAAGTTCATGGTCATTTTAAGTGTACACAATGTGGAACTGTATAAGATTTTTTTGTTGAAATTGAAGATATTCCTATTGATGGGTTGGATCGATTTCAGATTGATAATAAAAACGTATATTTTAGAGGTGTTTGTCCTAAATGCCTAGCAAAATAAAAGAAGAGAAAAAAGATAAGTGTCAAATGGTGTAGTTACATCAAATATTGGACATTTACTAATTTTCTTGATATGAGTACTGAATGGGAGGGCAATTACGTGTTGAAAAAAATCAAACAATACTTACTTATTATATGTGGAAGCATTTCCTTGATCTTAGGCATTGTGGGTGCATTTTTACCTGTGCTTCCAACAACACCATTTTTGCTATTGACGATTTTTTGCTACTTACGAAGTTCTCATCGGTTATATCAATGGGTGATAAATAATAAAATTTTCGGTACTTATATCTATAACTATATGACGTACCGAGCGATCTCAAAGAGTACATGTATACATACGTTTATTTTTCTTTGGTTAAGTTTGATCTTATCAATGGTTATTATTAAAGATGCTTGGATAGTATTCGTTCTTATTTGCGTTGGGATTGGTGTGAGTATTCATATATTCACCTTAAAGACGATAGATGAAACCTAAATCTGGGACGAAATCTTTTGAAAATCAGAATGTGTAAATCGAGTAATGTTTAAAGATATTGCAATAATAAAATATTTAAAGGAGTGTGGGATATGAAAAAATATGTATGTACGGTCTGCGGTTATATTTATGATGAAGCGGCAGGCAATCCTGAAAGTGGAGTCGCACCAGGGACAAAGTGGGAGGATATACCTGAAAGCTGGGCGTGTCCTTTATGCGGCGCAACTAAAAATGAATTTGAATTAGAAGTGGCAAAACAAGATGCTAGTTCGATAGAGGTATCTGATTCTTTAGAAGAAGGACATGATTTAAGAAAACTATCTTATGGTGAAATTAGTGCACTTTTTTCAAATTTAGCAAAGGGTTGTGAAAAGCAATATCGAATGCAAGATTCTGCTAGGTTTGCTGAACTGTCGAAGTATTATGCTGGTATTAGTCAATCGTCAGATAAAAAACAGTTATCTGATATTGCTGATTTAATTAAAAATGATTTAGGCAATGGCTTTTCTCAAGGGAAAACGCTTGCAGAAAAATACTTGGATAGAGGAGCACTTAGAGCACTTGTTTGGGGAGAAAAAGTAACAAGAATTCTATCTTCTATATTGAGCCGATATGATAAGCAAAAAACGGAATTATTGAAAAATAAAAATATATATGTATGTGAGATTTGTGGATTTGTATATATTGGAGATGAATTGCCAGAAGTATGTCCTGTTTGTAAAGTGCCAAACTTCAAAATGGGCAAAGTACAAAAGGAGGCGATATAATGCGCGCTGTTAGAAATATAAGATTATGCACAAAGGATTGCCTTTGTCTTTACGTTTGTCCAACTGGTGCAACGGATACAGAAGATGGTCAAATTGATGCGGCTAAATGCATCAGTGGATGTCGTGCGTGTGTTGATGCCTGTACATCTCATGCTATTTCACTGGTTCCAGATGAATTTCCACCACAGCAGAAGAAAACGGATGAGGTGAAAGCTGCCTTGCGTGCTTTATCGGCAAGCAAAGTTGAACAGGAAAAAATTGCATGTGAAATTGCTAAGTCATCGTCTGATCCTGTGATGGGACAACTAGCAAAAGCAATAAAGCTTTCCAACAGATTTATGACAGAAGATTTGCTTCGAGAAGCGGGCTATATGCTTCCACAGAGTAAAAATGTAGAAGTGTTATTACAATCCCTATTACAAGCAGATCAACCAGAGGGATTTCCAAAAGAAACAGTAGAACAATTATTAGAAACATTTAATGATAACAATAAAACGGAGGAAAAAAATATGAGTGAAAGTAAGACAAGTAAAAATTTGATGGATGCATTTGCAGGAGAATCACAAGCAAACAGAAAGTATTTGGCTTATGCAAAAAAGGCAGAAAATGATGGAAAAACAAATGCTGCAAAGTTGTTGAAAGCTGCCTCTGATGCGGAGACGCTTCATGCATTAAAGCACTTTGAAGTTGCTGGAAAAGTAGGATCGACGGTTGAAAACCTTCAGGATGCAGTTGCTGGTGAAACACATGAATATAAAGATATGTATCCTGGTTTTATTAAGACAGCACAAGAAGAAGGAAACACAGCTGCTATTAGAACCTTTACTTTTGCTATGAAAGCCGAAGAAGTACATGCAAGACTTTATCAAGAAGCGTTAGATAATCTTGATGAAACTGATGAAGTCTTTTATTATTTATGTCCTGTATGTGGTAATATCGAAAAAGCTGTTCCTGATAAATGTTGCATATGTGGGGTTCCAGGAGTGAAATTTATTAAATACTAAGGTTTGTATTTTAGTAAATAAATATAATAGAGTGTATGAAGGTTTATTCTTAGAACATCAGAAATGGTGTTCTTTTATACTTTGTTTTAAACTAGTGTGCAAACTTGACAATCTATATATTATTTAGTAACTTTTATATTAAAAAGAATTAGGAATATGAATATGATAGATAATAACAAGATTAAGGTCAAAAAATATAATATTGAAAACAGCGAGAATGATGTTAAAAGCACTAAGTATAACAAAGGATTGGTTTTAAAACTGATAATAGCATTTGTTATTATTGCAATAGCGATTATTTTTATACCCCATCTAACACAAAGCTGTGATAAATCAAAGGATGAAATTGAAGCCGACGAACTTGAAAAACCCGTTGCTGAAAGTGTGGAATCTAATGATTTAAAGCAAGTAGAAGAAAAGCAAGATATAAAGAATAAACTAGAATATATAGAGCAATATTTTAATGCTAATAGAAATACTGTTGGATATATAAAAATTGATAACACAGCGATTGATTATCCTGTTGTACAGACAGATAATAACGAATTTTATCTTGACCATAATTTTGATAATAAGCAAGACAAGCGTGGTGCAATCTTTATGGACTATCGCTGTGATATAGAGGACTTTGGTGCGACGAGAAACATGATTCTTTATGGGCATCGCATGAAAGATGGGGCTATGTTTAAGGATTTAGTAAAATATGAAGATAAAGAATATTTCTTGAATAACCGAAAGATTCACTTTGATACTTTAGACAAGGCATATGAATGGGAAGTTTTTGCAGTTTTTGAAACAACAACTGACTTTTATTATATAGATACTGAATTTCCGTATGATGAAATGTGGATCTGTTTTTTAGAGCAGTGTAAAGACAAGTCGATGTATAAAACTAATACTAATTTTTATAATGATGATATAATTCTTACTCTATCAACTTGCACAACAAAAGATGACGGTCGGCTTGTTGTAATGGCTAAGCTTTTGCAATGACGATTAATGCATAGTAGATTAAAGGTGACGGATTTATATGGACATGTAAAGAATCGGTTTATATTGATTGATTATACGAACAAAGCAAGTAACAACGAAATAGATGGGTGATTTTAAGGGGTATTCTTGAATTTTAAGGAATACCCCTTCTTTGTGTAATAGGTTAGTAATAGGCTGTGTGATATTATGTAATATATTTTTTAAGAAGGGTTTTTAATTATGAAAAAGAGAATAAAATATATTATACCTATTATATTGATGCTGTTTGTATTTGCGTTTAATATATCATCTGTAAGTGCCGCTGGTACATATTTTTCAGATGATTTTGAAGCTGAGACGAATGGAGCATCACCACCGTATACAAATTTTACTGAAGAAAGTAAAACTGGAACCGGTAGTTGTTCGATTAGAGCTTTACCTGGTGCTAGCCAAGTTGTTTCACTTGATGCAAGTTTGAATGATACATATAATATTATAGCGACATTTAATGAGCTAGATCCAACGGATGCAAAATTGACACTATTTAATGATTTGTATATTAATTCAATGGGTGGAGCGACTTATATTACGTTTGGTAATCAATCGATTCAAGCTGCTTATGTGATAAATGCGGATGGCAGCATCGAAAGTGCAAGTGGTACGGCTATTAGTGCAAGTGGAACGATTATTGGACGTGTAGAATACAATTTGCAAACGGTAATTAATATTAACTCAAAAACGTATGATATTTATGTAAACAATATTTTGGTTGGCGATAATATTGCGTGTGAGCCATCAAGTGTTACGACTTCTGGTTTTGTAATGTTTGGGATTGATTGTACGTTGACCAGCCCTCCTGGGGTAACAACGGAGACTTTTTTTGATAATATTAGAGTTGTAGGGACACCACCAAATCCGCCAAACCCACAGACTGGAGATTATTCGACAAACTATTTATTGTTTTCATTATTAATAATACCAATTGTCTGCATGGGTTATTTTATAAGAAAAAAAAGATTGTTATAGCAATTAAATAAACAATGATTTGTGTCCGATGGATATATGGATGTTGAAGATCAAAGTGCAATAAAGATTTAGACTAATTAGATTGTATTTATTAGAGATTGAACTAAATATTTTGTTGATTGTTATTTAGGGTGTTGCCTGACCTTTGAGATTTTTTGACAGATTTATGTTGCTAAATTGCTTAGTAAATAATACTAAATAATTTAGCAACCCTGTTTTTATCTTTATTTTAGAATAATTTTTCTATGCTTGAATAGCAGATTTTTTAGTACTACCTCAAACTTGAATGTTGGATTTATCTATTTTTAAAATGATAGAAACTTGATTTTATTGCTTTTTTGAAGTATATATATGATAGGGTATTAAAAGATTAGAAATATCAAAAAAGAGTAATTTAGATAATGAGGGGGATTATGAACAAAAAATATCAAATAAGGCATATCACTATTTCGGCTGTATTTATTGCTATTGGTGTATATTTGCCGTTTTTATTTCACAGTGTACCAAATGGAGGTGCGATTTTTTTACCAATGCATCTGCCTGCAATGTTGGCTGCATTTTTTTTGCCACCAGCTTTTGCTTGTTTTATTGGGTTTTCGACACCTATTTTATCATTTGTTTTAACTGGCATGCCTCCACTAGCACCTATACCTATGGCGATTATTTTGGCATTTGAAATTAGTACATATGCTCTAATAATTTCATTATTAAGAAAAATTGTATTTAGAAGAAAACATATTCTTTCTCCTTTGATAGCTGTCGTGCCTGCACTTTTTGTTGGGCGAGCAATTAGCTGCGGTGTTATATTTGTGCTGTTGAAATTCTTTGGATTTGATAAACTAAGTCCAATAAAATTTGTTGTTGGAGCGACTACGATGGGTATTGTTGGTATAGTTGCTCAAATAATTTTTATACCATTTTTGTATAAACTTTTAGTGAAAATATTACCAGGATGGAATGGTCAAGAACGGTTTTTGAATAAATTACATAAAAAGAAAGAAGCATAAACTTGGTGTTTATAATATGAAGTTTAATTTTTAATTAGGGGATATGAAATATGGACGATTTGAAATATGCACAAAAAGAATTGATCGAAAATGATTATACTCTGTGTATTGTAAAAGAAAACAGTATTGTTTATTCTTCAAAAAAAAGAGGGGTCTTGCCACTTTATCAATTATATGTTTCTGGTACAGATTTGATGGGTTGTTCTTGTTCTGATAAAGTAATTGGTTTAGGTGCGGCTGTATTTTATGAGAAACTAAGACCGCTTATAGTATCTACAAAAGTTATCTCAAAGAAAGCCTATGATTATTTAATAAAATACAATATTCCTATCGATTATGAAATAATGACCGAAAAGATATTAAATAGAAATAAAGATGGCTCTTGTCCAATAGAAAAGATAGCAGAGAGTTCAGAGAGTTTTGATGAATTTATTAAAAGTGTTAAAGAGTTTTTTGAAAAATAAAATGTGAAATTTAGAGGTGTTCTCAAATTTTGGGAGCATCTCTTTTTTGTGTAGTATTTAATACGGTGTAGGATTTGCTGATTAAAAAGTAAAAAATATATTTAATAAAATCTTGTTTTCGCTTATTTGTATTTTGTAATTAATCTGTAAAATATGTGATTTTGAATAATGGTGTACAAAATAGGTTGTCTGCATTATAATGGTGTTTAGATATAAAATAAATAGATATGTTTAGTATGTTTGTGACAGTATAGTGTTCTTGCTAGGACTTTACTTAACAGCACCCGTGCCCAATTGGGGTAGGTTTTATTAAAAGGTAATAAATCAAAAGTTCGTTTTAAAGAATTATTATATTAGTACCAAAGTTTTTATATCGTTTCTTCGACTATTATTCCGTTTTTTTGGAATTTTTTTAGATTATCATACATGAGAAAATTATAAGGCTCATCAGTTCCGTTGAATAGGGGACAAATGTTTAAGTAGTTAAACAAACTCAGATACAGATATTGAAAATCTGTAATCATTATTAAGGGATAAATTAGTTAATAAGGTTTAAGTTATTAATAACTTAATTTAGTTAATAAAAGGAGCGTACATTTATGAAAAAAATTAGAAAAAAGAACATGAAAAAGAACGTGAAAAAGAATATGAAAATATCTACAAGGTTACTACTTAGCTTTGGAATGGTAATAGTATTGTTGATTTTTGTAATTGGCATAGAATATGTTTCAATAAATAGTATACGATCAGCAAAAGAGCGATCAGATAAAGCGGTAGAAATAAGTGAAAGTACACTAATGACTAGACTTTGGACATTGGATTATTATACTACAAACTCTGAGGAATCATTAACTAAAGTAGGCGAGAGCTATAAAATAACAAAGGAACTTATGGATGAAGGACTTGTTATTTATACGGAAGATGAAGATCATAAAAAGATGGTAGTAATTAGAACCAAGATAGATTCATATTATAATTCATTTAATAATTATAAAAAATATGTAGATCAAAACGATGAATATTTTTATGATATGGTAGATTCTGCTAATAATGTTTTGACAAAATTGGATTATTTAGATATATCGCAGAAAAGTGATGTTGGTTCTATTCAAGTAAAAAATGATTATGTGGAAGGTGCAGATAATAGTTCTGATTTGGTCAAACAAATGATGGATGAATATGAAGAGACCTCATATTCGAAAGATGCTATTAGAGCAATTCAAAATGTAACTATTGCAGAATTAATGTATTTTTATAGTAAAGAAGATTCTTTTGATAATAAAGTTTATTCTGAATTAGATGATCTAAAGGCACAATGTGATTGGCTATACGATAATTATAATTCAGTAGTCGATAAAGATGCAATAGATGATATTAGAAGTTATATAGATGATTATATTGAAAAATATGAAGCATATAAGGAATTATTAGATTCACAAGCGGAAGAAGAAGTAAAATTGAATGAGTTGGCAGTAAGCATTATAGATAATGTCGGAGCGCTAGCTGATGCACAAGAAACAAAAATGGCAAATGGTATGACCTATGCTATTACAAACGCAGTAGTAGCGGGAATTATAAGCATTATTATAGGATTGTTGCTAGCAATTTTTGTGTCTCGTAAATTGAATAAACAACTGTCAACAAATATGAATCGATTGTCTGATTCTGCAAAACAAGTAGCATCTACATCCACGCAACTAACATCTGCAAGCCAACAGCTTTCTTCGGGTTCTGCGGAGCAGGCGGCTTCAATTGAAGAAACATCAGCAACAATGGATGAAACATCGTCCATGGTTAAACAAAATGCAGAGAATACAAAACAGGCAAATGGTCTTTCAAAAGAAGCAAGTGAAGCGGCAGTGTTGGGATTAAGCAAAATGCAGGGCATGACTGATTCTATGGAGGAACTTAAAAAATCAAGTGGTGATATTGCAAAGATTATAAAAGTTATCGATGAAATTGCATTCCAGACCAATATGCTTGCACTAAATGCAGCAGTTGAAGCGGCAAGAGCAGGAGATGCAGGATTGGGCTTTGCAGTAGTTGCACAAGAGGTTAGAAATCTTGCAGGAAAGAGTGCAGAGGCAGCAAAGGATACAGCGGTGATTATTGATAAAAATATCGAACTTTCACAAAAAGGTGTACAAATCAGTGATGATATCAATGTTGCGCTTGAAGAAATTATGTCAAAGACAGAAAATGTTAACCAGATAATGTCTGAGATTGCACAGGCCAGTGAAGAACAGGCAAAAGGTACATATCAAGTAACACAGGCAATTGGTGAGATGGAAAATGTTGTACAAATAAATGCGGCTACGGCAGAGGAAAGTGCAGGTTCAGCTGAAGAATTACAAGCTCAAGCGAAATCTCTTGAGGATGTTGTAAGTGAACTTAATGAACTTGTAAAGGGAGCAAAAACAAAAGTAAAAAAAGCAAAGTCTAAGATGGAATTGGATTCAGGTAAACAAAGTGATGAACCAATTATAGAGGAGTTAGAAGAAACCGATTTAGATACTGATTCAGATACAGAAAATAAGCAGTTGATGTCACCTGATGATGTGATACCGTTAGATGAAGATGATGAATTTTAGAGTTAATAAAAGTCACCACTCATTTAATACTTTTTATAAGATAAATGACACAATATTTGCTAGATAAAACGCTGAATATTATGTTAATATTGATTTTATCGTACCCATCAAAAAACTACTTTATATAGTAGTTTTTTGTTATATATGCGGATAATATGATTGGGGTTATATATTAGAGATCAAAAACTTATCACAATTTTGGAATTGATAGTATAACGCAATTAATGGTTAAAAAATATATTGAGTGACAAATGGGATAATATGTAAACAAAGAATAAACAAAAAAAAGTTATTATGGACATATGTTCTTAATGATGTTAATATATCTTCAGTTTGAAAATTGTTTTATATCTGTTGTATCACAAAAAAATGCAGGGTAGGACAGACGGATAAAGGAGAAACATTATGAATAAAAGATTAATTTTAGCATTGCTTATTATTTTTGTGCTTATGATGACAGCGTGTCAGCAGGAAATTGAGCAGGATTGCACAGAATATAAAGCGAAAATAACAAATATTGATGAAAAAATATCTGATAATGGTGAAAAATATCAAGATATTGAACTTGAAATGATAGAAGGTCCAAATGAAAGTGAAGTATATTATATTACATACAGTGTGCAGGTGGATCATTATAAGGATTTCAGTGAATATCATAAAAATGATCGTGTTTTTGTAAGTTTTTGGGACAACCCTGAGACTGGAGAGACGGTTGTAACTATTCTAAATCATTATCGAACGCCTCGTGTGGCTATATTGTTTTTAGTATTTTTGGCTGCAATAGTTGTAATTGCTGGTAAAAAAGGATTAAAAACTATTCTTGCATTGGTTTTGACCATAGCATGTATTGTATTTATTTTGATTCCAATGATTGTAAATGGAAGAAACCCAATACTTTCAGCTTTACTCTGTGGGGTAGCAGTTTCGGGTATTACATTGGTTACAGTTGGTGGGTTTAACCGAAAAACGATGGCAGCTGTTTTAGGAACATTGTCTGGTTTGGTATGTGCTACTGTATTAACGCTGATTGTAAGTCAAATTATGCGCATTTCATGTATGAGATCTGAAGATGTAGAGATGATTGCAATGTCGAATATCGATTTTGATTTGGATATTAGGGGTATATTTACAGCAGGTATTTTCATAGGGTGTTTGGGTGCTGTTATGGATGTAGGTATGTCTCTAGCTTCATCGATTCACGAGATAAAAATCGCGAGTCCGAGGATATCAAAAACTGAGCTGTTTCAAGCAGGTATGCGTGTTGGACAAGATATTATGGGTACTATGGCTAATACATTAATCTTGGCATACACTGGTGGTGCACTTATGCAGATGGTGGTTTGGAAAATATATGGGACGTCATTTATTGATATGTTGAACAGGGAATATATCGTGACTGAAGTTATTCGAGCATTGTGTGGTAGTTTTGGAATGTTGCTTACTATTCCAATAACGTGTTTAATTGCAGCAAATATCATAGATTTAAATAATGAGCCAGCGAAAGATGAACGACGAAATGCCAGAAAATTAAAAAAATATTATAGATAGTAAAGTGTAAGTGGGCACAACAATATTAGCGGTTTACCATTGCTTAAATTATAAAATATGATTTGTTGTAAAATAAAAGAACTTAACAATTTTAGCTAGGTTCTTTTTATATTATGCTATAAATAAATGGGGCATATGTTATATTATTGTTCTGTTAATGCAATATGATTGAGTAGACCGTATATTATAGTATATCGTAATAGATATAATTATTTATTTTGTAACTGATACTGTTTTGGTGTCATATCATAGTTTTTTTGAATTGTTTGATAAAATTTGAAATGTTCTCATAACCGAGCTTATAGGCAACATCTGTAACGTTCATATTATTTAGCATATCGGTTGCTAATTCTAGTTTATAAGAAATTAAATAGCTTTTAGGTGTTATACCAAAATGGGTTTTAAAAGTATGAGAAAGATTAGATTCGCTCATTTTAAAAATTTTTGCGATCTCAGCAATTCCTATATTTGTTAGCGCTTTACGTCTCATTAAAAAAGCAACTTGCTCCATTGGGTGTTTTGCAGTGATTGAAAATATATGAGGACCGACTTCGGTTTGTAGTAAATATCGTGGCAGTGAAATGAAAGTTTCAACAGCATTTGATATGGCTATTAGCGACACTGAATGTGTCCATTGCGGACAATGTAGTGCTGTTTGTCCTACTGGGGCTATCACTGTTAAAGATGATACTAACCAAGTTTGGAAAGCTATATATGACGAAACAAAGAGGGTTGTAGTTCAAGTTGCGCCTGCTGTTCGTGTTGCTTTTGGTGAAGAGTTTGGATGTGATATTGGCGAGAATGTTATGGGCAAAATAGTATCGGCTCTGTCAGCTCTTGGATTTGATGAAATTTATGATACTTCTATTGGTGCTGACTTGACGGTTATGGAAGAGTCAAAAGAGATGCTTAAAAGACTTGATACAGGTAAGAATATTCCAATGTTTACATCGTGCTGTCCTGCTTGGGTTCAGTTTGCAGAAAAGAAGTATCCTGAGTTTACGGGTTCACTTTCATCATGTAAATCACCTAACAAGAAGTAATCAGAATGATTAAAAAAGCAGGAATTGTATTTGCAGATCTTGAGTATAAGTCAACAGATATGCCATTTGGTCTAACTAGTGGTGCTGGAATAATCTTTGGAGTGACTGGTGGAGTAACTGAGGCTGTTGTTAGAAGAATTACAGATGATAAAAGTTGTGCGGTTTTGGAAGAAATTGCTTATACAGGAATAAGAGGCATGCAAGGCTCTAAAGAATCGATGCTTCAAGTTGGTGATAAAGAAGTTAAAATCGCTGTTGTAAGTGGTCTAGGTAATGCAGATGCACTGCTTAAAAAAATTAAAGAAGGAGAAGTACACTATGATTTTATAGAGGTAATGGCATGTCCTGGTGGTTGTATTGGTGGAGCTGGTCAGCCATTTGCTAAAGATAGGAATATCAAAACTCAAAGAGCGCAAGGGATTTATGCGGCTGATAAAGTCAAACAGATTAAACGTTCTGAGGAAAACCCAATGATGCAAGCACTTTATAGTGGTGTTTTAAAAGGTGAAACTCATGAGTTATTACATGTTAAATATTGCAATCAAATTAATAAATAAGGGGAACAGACTATGATAGTTTTACAAGTTTGTATTGGAAGTGCATGTCATTTAAAAGGTTCATATAACGTAATAAGTGCTTTTCAGCAGGAAGTTGAAGAGCGAGGTTTAAGTGATAAGGTAGAAATAAAGGCGGTATTTTGTCTTGGAAAATGCACTGAAGCTGTTTCTGTTAAAATTGGCGATGAAGAGGAGATATATTCTCTTTGTGTTAGAAACGCTAGTGAGTTCTTTGATAATCAAGTTATTAAAAGAATCAAATAATTTTACACACTCTTTATTTAATGCGTTTTTAGCTAAGAGGTTTTATGTTGAGTTAATTTCTTAGCAAAGCGCATATTTTATCAAAAGGTTTGTGAAAACAATCACGATATTTTATCAAAAAGGGTTTACAGAATGAAAAGATTGTGATATTATTCTCAGGAGTGATAAATAATTCACAATAAAGTCTCAGAAACTTATATAAAGGGGCGATATTTTTTAGATGCATATGTGAAAATAATCACAATAATCTAAGGGATACTAATAAGTAAATAATAATCAAGAACGATTATTTAAATATTTGAAAGCTAACGGAGGAAACAAAATGAGCAAAGTTACTACAGTTGAAGAGTTACAAGCTAAGATTAATGATGTTAAACAAGCGCAAAAGGAATTTTCAACTTTTTCTCAAGAGCAAGTTGATGAGATTTTTAGGGCGGCAGCTATGGCTGCAACTAATGAGAGAATAATGCTTGCAAAAGAGGCAGTAAAAGAAACTGGAATGGGTATTGTTGAGGATAAGGTTATAAAGAACCACTTTGCTTCTGAGTATATTTATAATCAATATAAGGATGAAAAGACTTGTGGTGTTATTGACAGGGATGTTGCTTTTGGAATGACAAAAGTTGCTGATCCAATCGGTGTTGTTGCGGCGATTATTCCAACAACAAATCCAACATCTACTGCGATTTTTAAAGCACTTATTGCACTTAAAACTAGAAACGGAATCATATTTGCACCACATCCAAGAGCAAAAGAGTGTACAATATTAGCAGCAAAAATCGTATTGGATGCGGCTGTTGCGGCTGGGGCACCTAAGGGTATTATTGGCTGGATTGATAAGCCATCACTAGAATTGAGCGATACACTGATGAAAAACTCAGATTTAATTCTTGCAACTGGTGGTCCTGGAATGGTTAAAGCTGCTTATTCTTCTGGAAAACCTGCAATCGGAGTTGGAGCTGGAAACACTCCTGCGATCATAGATGAAACTGCTGATTTGAAGATGGCTGTTAGTTCAATTCTTCTATCAAAGAGTTTTGATAACGGTGTAATCTGTGCATCAGAGCAAAGTGTAATTGTTTTAGATGAAGTATATGAAACAGTGAAAAAAGAGTTTGCTGATAGAGGAGCACACATTTTAAACAAATCTGAAACTGATAAGGTTAGAAAAATCATCTTGAAAGATGGACATATCAATGCGGCTATTGTTGGACAATCTGCATTTGACATTGCAAAAATGGCAGGATGCACAAAGGTTGCTGAGGAGGCAAAGGTACTTATTGGTGAAGTTACTAGCATCGAAGCAGACGAACCGTTCTCATATGAAAAACTATCTCCAGTACTTGCTATGTATAAGGCTGAAAGTTTTGATGTGGCTGTTGATATGGCAGAAAAGCTAGTTATCGCTGGTGGAATGGGACACACATCAGTTTTATATACAGACCAAATTAAGGGTCAAGAGAGAATTGATAAGTTTTCTGCGGCTATGAAAACAGGAAGAACAATAATCAATATGCCATCTTCACAGGGTGCGATTGGTGACCTTTATAACTTTAAACTTGCACCATCATTGACATTGGGCTGTGGCTCATGGGGTGGAAACTCTGTTTCTGAGAACGTTGGAGTTAAGCATTTAATCAATATTAAAAACGTAGCTGAGAGGAGAGAGAATATGCTTTGGTTTAGAGTTCCAGAAAAGTTGTATTTTAAATATGGATGTTTAGAGGTAGCGTTATCTGAGCTTCAAGATTTAGGAAAAAAACGTGCATTTATCGTTACTGACAAAATTTTGTATGATTTAGGAATGGTGGATCCGATTGTTGCACTTGCGGATACAATGGGAATTGAAACAAAGATATTCTACGATGTAGAGCCAGATCCGACATTGGGAGTTGCAAAAAAAGGTGCAAAGGAAATGGAAATATTCAAGCCTGATACGATTATTGCTATCGGTGGTGGATCTCCAATGGACGCGGCAAAGATTATGTGGGTTTTATATGAACATCCAGAAGTTGCTTTTGAAGATTTAGCTATGAGATTTATGGATATTAGAAAAAGAGTGTTTAAGTTTCCAACACTTGGCAATAAAGCAATGATGGTTGCTATTCCAACTACTGCTGGTACTGGATCTGAAGTTACACCGTTTGCTGTTATTACTGATGAGAAAACAGGAGTCAAATATCCATTAGCTGATTATGAGCTTACACCTGATATGGCGATTGTTGATGCAAGTCTAATGATGAACATGCCTAAGGGATTGACATCTGCGTCTGGAATTGATGCATTAACTCATGCGATTGAGGCTATGGTATCTGTTCTTGCATCTGAATATACAAATGGTTTGGCTCTTGAGGCGATAAGGCTTATTTTTAAGTATTTGCCAGAAGCTTATGAGAATGGAACTGAGAGTATTATTGCAAGAGAGAAGATGGCTAACGCTTCAACGATAGCTGGTATGGCTTTTGCTAATGCTTTTCTTGGAGTGTGTCACTCAATGGCGCACAAACTCGGGGCAAAGCATCATATACCACATGGTGTTGCGAATGCAATGCTTATCAACGAGGTGATAAAGTTCAATGCTGTTGATAATCCAAGAAAACAAGCGGCTTTCCCACAATATAAGTATCCAGATAGCAAGATTAGATATGCGAGGATTGCGGATCATCTAAAACTTGGTGGAAAAACAGATGCTGATAAAGTCGAGCTTCTTATCAAAAAGATCGATGAGCTAAAGGCTAAAGTTGGGATTCCTAAGACCATTGAGGAATTTGGTATTTCTAAGCAGACTTTCTATGCAAGCTTGGATGAGATGTCAGAGCAAGCATTTGACGATCAATGTACTGGTGCGAATCCAAGATATCCATTGATGAGTGAACTAAAGCAAATGTATGTGAATGCTTTTGAAGGAAACGTAGAAAATAAATAGAAAACAAATATAGTAGATGTTGTTTAAAGTGGAGCAGGGGTGGACAGAAAATCAAACTCTATTCACAAAACAACAAGCTAAAACCACTAGAAATGGTGGTTTTTTCTTTTGCATAAAATTATATGTGGTGCATGTAAAATAAAATTTATAGCCTATAATTTATTATCATGCTTTACTAGTTTTATCATTATTTAATTATAGGATATAGGATTTTTTAGTAAATATGTTATAATCTAAATAGTGTTAAATTGCAAAAATATATTACAATTAGTTTGTGCAAGAGCTAATCTTTTATAGCTATTAACTTGTTTAAATATAGCAGTTGATAAGATTATAGTAAAAGGCTATTTCTCTTTTTATAATTACCACTAAATACTTGTGTAATTATGAAAAATATGCTTTAATGTATGTTGATAAATATAAAAAGAAAATATATATGATAATATTTTTTGGATAAAACAAGAGGTGCGAATGGAAAAAATAAAAAGATATTTACATGGATTTATTAAATATAGATACTTGCTTAATTTAAGAACAATACATGAAATAAAAGCCAAATATAAAAACTCTTATTTAGGGATAGTGTGGAGTTTAATCAACCCGCTATTGCAAATGGTAGTTTTATCGATTGTTTTTTCGGCAATCTTCAAATCAAGAATTGAAAACTTTCCGTTATATATGATAAGCGGTAAAATTGTCTTTGATTTCTTTTCTGAATCAACTTCACGTTCTTTGATGACTATTTGTAGATCTGCTGATTTAATAAAGAAAGTATATTTTCCTAAATATATTTTAGTATTATCGAGTATATCAGCTGGTTTTGTTATTATGTTAATATCACTAATCGACTTAGTTTTGGTAATGCTAGTAACAGGAGCTCCATTTACTATATATCTTTTATATGCACCATTGTATTTGTTTTTACTTTATATATTTGTTGTGGGATGTGGTTTAATACTTTCGACTCTTAATGTTTTCTTTAGGGATATGGAACATTTGTATAGTGTACTAATTATGTTGTTGATGTATTTATCAGCGTTATTCTATCCAGTTGATATAATTCCAGCAATGTATCAAAAATTCTTTTTATTAAATCCAATATATCATTATATTGTAGGATTTAGGTTTGCGACGTACTATGGAATAGCGCCAGATATAGGCAATATATTGTACTGTGTTGGTGCATCTGCAATTACCTTTTTTGCTGGGATTGTTGTGTTTAAAAAGAATCAAGATAAATTCATACTTTATATATAGGTGGGTATATGGGAAATTTTGCAGTAAAAGTTACTAATGTAACGATGGAATATAGACAGACAACGGAAAAAGTAGAAACCCTAAAAGAATATCTAATTAGAAGGCTAAAGGGGAATGTAACATATAAAGCTTTTAGAGCGCTAAATGAGGTTAGTTTTGAGGTCCAGAAGGGTGAAAGAATTGGGGTAGTTGGTCATAATGGTGCTGGAAAAAGTACGATTATGAAAATAATTGCAGAGGTGCTTAAACCGACTAATGGTGAAATAATTGTAAATGGTGTTGTTGCACCAATGCTTGAACTTGGCGCTGGATTCGATCATGAGTTTTCTGGATATGATAATATTTTTTTAAACGGATCGATTCTTGGTAAAAGTAAAGAGTTCTTGGAAGAAAATCTGGATAAGATTATTGAATTTGCTGATTTGGGTGATTTTATATATTCTCCTGTAAAAAATTATTCTTCTGGAATGAGAGCAAAACTCGGATTTGCGGTTGCAACTTTAATTGATCCTGATATTTTAATTATTGATGAAGTTTTGGGTGTTGGTGATGAACATTTTAGAAAAAAAAGCAGTGATAAAATGAGAGAGTTAATCAACGGCGGAGCAACTTCAATAATTGTTTCTCATTCAATCGAACAAATTAGAGAATTGACTGATAAAACACTATGGCTTGATCATGGTAGAGTTATGATGTTTGATGAAACAAATAAAGTTTGTGATGAATATTTAGAGTTTATGAATACGAAATAATTTTAAGTGATAATTAGATAAAAAGTTAAATTAAGGAGCAAATTAGTTAATAGCTAGCTCCCAGATGCGTTAAGTATTAGGCTAAATCATTAATGGTTATTTATGGGTGTTTGAACGTAAAATAACTATTGGTGAGCTTATAAGAATCCAAAATAATAATGGTTTTGATTTTATATATGAAAATGAAATTTGATTATTATTGCATTATCAATAAACTAAACATCTCCAAAAACACAATTTCTACCATATTCTTTTGCCTTATAAAGCATATTATCAGAACGGCTAATAAGCTGGTCTATGCTCTCTGTTTGGTTGTATTGTGCAACTCCAATACTTAGTGTTACTGGAGAATCGAGAGTTTCCCATTTTGTAGTATTAACCACTTCTTTTATGCTTGTGGCAACATGTTTAGCTGCATCTAGCGGGGTGTTAGGTAAAAGTATTAAAAACTCATCTCCACCATACCTAAAAACCATATCAGTTGATCTAACATTTTGGAAAAGCAATGCAGTTATCATTTTTAATATCTCATCCCCTTTTAAATGCCCATATGTATCGTTGATACTTTTAAATTTGTCTACATCAATAAGCAAAATGGATAAGCTGGTGTTTTTCTTGGCATTTTTCTGTATCTCAGATTCTATAAATTCAAAGAGTTTATTTCTATTATATGCACTTGTAAGTTTATCATAATATGTGATCTTCTCTATTTTATTGCGATTTAAAAGCAAGATTATACCGATGATTACAATCAAAGCCCATATAAATACCAGTGCTATGTACTGGTATATAACAGATGTTCTCAATGTATAAAAATATGAATCTTCATCAATAAATATAAAATATCCGCCATTGTTGTTTGCTATATTATTGATTCTTAGAAACACTAATGAATAATCAATGTCTGGGTATGAAATGGTAATAAAAAAATTATCTTGATATGACATTAGGTCGGCATCATACCAATATAAGTCCTCATAAACTAACTCTTCAAATACTTTTTCGTGTAAAGCAGCAAAGTCTTTGGGTCTTGAGAATGAATCTTTGTCTAAATAATATTCGTTAGTAAAAGGAAGAGAGCGATAATCTTCTTTTATTATTTGGCTTTCGTGCAGCGTATCTTCTATAATGGGTTTAGAAATGATAAATGCACTTTCGATATTGAACAGTGAACTCATCAATTTTGTAATAGAGGAATAACGGACACTTATTTCAATATATCCCACATGCTCATCATTGTATATTAACGGATATCTATATAGGAAACTGTTATAGGATTTACTCTCTTGCATCTTGTTTTCAAAGTTTTCATTTTCATTATATGATAAGCTACTTTCAATCAATTGATTATTGCTCAAATTTAAAAAATTTGTGTTGTCATACAGAATAAAACTGAAATCATCTAGATTATCTGCTGATGCTCTTTTATATATTTCTTGAGAAAATCTTTTGAGTTCTTCACGCAAGTTTTCTAGTTCATCTTCATTAGCATAGGTAGCACTATGCATTGTTTTCATTATATTATCATTGACTATGATTTCATTATAATAATTATTAACAAGTTGCTGATATCCATGGAGAATGGTTTGATATTGTTGATCGTATTTTTTAATAACTTCTTCCTCAATGGCATACAGGTTGTTGTCATATGTATTATAGGCCATATACATAAGCATAATAAACAATACTGTTATTACTAAAATCATTATTATGCCAATTGCTATTAGTTTTTTTTTGACTCTATTACTTTTCGCCATTTTTTCTCCAGCTTATCAATGTGATTTTATGTGTATGGTTTGTACAAATTTATTTGATATATTAAAATATGATACTATATAGTGAAGGCTTTGTCTATAACTAAAGATAATGAAAACATTACATTTATAGCTGTTTTTCTTGTTTATGTTGTTAAATATTTTATAGTTGTGTGGGTGGCGATTATGTTGTAAATATTGACAATGGGTTTGGTTAAGCATATACTTTTAGTAGAGATGATTTTTAAAGGTAGATGGAAAATAGTATTGCAAAAAAACAGGTATTTATGTGTTTGTTTATAAGATATAAGGGGTGTTATTATGAGAAGTGGACCAAGTACATGCGGAAAAACTGATTGTGATATTTGTAAATTAGACAGTAAATTGATGTGCAGATATGGAATAAAGGATTCTTTCTTTTTTTTAATCGCGATACTCCCTTCTTTTGTCGTACTGATTGCTGGGACGATTAAAGCAGGATTGGGTGTTTGGCTGTGGGCGTGGTTAGCCTATGCCGTTATTTTCTTCCTTTTTATTGAGCCTTTGGTTTTGTGTAGATACTGCCCTTATTGGGGGATGCAAGGCAAAGAGCTAAAATGTCATGCGAACTATGGTGTTATTAAGTTTTATAAGTATAAACCTGGAAAATCAAATCGAATAGAAAAAGCGTTATTCATACTTAGTGCTTTGATATTTTTGTGCTTTCCGTTGATTCTTATGTTTATTGGAAAGCAATATCTACTTTTTGCTATTGGTGCTATTAGTATCTTTTCATTTATTTATACGGCTAAAAGATCCATCTGTACAAAGTGTGTTAATTTTTCTTGCCCAATGAACTCGGTTGAAGAAGAATATAAAAAGCGATATCTTGATAAAAGCGTATAATAAAATCTTAAATAAATATCTACAAATAAAAAACAACTTTTATGTTGTTTGCATAAGTAGATTTTCAATAAATATTATTTAGTACAAATTCATATAAACTATTGTTAAACTAGAAATCTTATAGTATATTATATATAACAATAAAAAAGTGTAAATATGTCAATAAACTGATTTATTTACATCTTGTCGTATAATGTTTTTTTAACTTATCAGATACAAATATAAACTAACAAAAGGTTATAATCATAGTTTTGCATAACCATTATGGATTTGGCTTAACGATTGATAATATAACATCTTTTGCAATATCGATATTAATGCCAAAATTTAACATGAGTAGTTTGCTAACATATAAAACCTAATAATAAATAAAAACATCATAGAAATACACAAAGTATAAAGGAGAATTATGCTGAAATCTGATATTGGAATTGGTCTTATTTATAATATTGCTTTGCTTTTAATGCTAGGTATGGTCTACATGATGCTGCCTATAAAAAAATTACGCAAGAGTATTTATCGTCAGATTGTTGTAGGTTTAGTTATTAGCATTATAGGTGTTGCAGTTATGGTAAACCCATTTATTATTATGCCTGGTATCCAATTCGATGCTCGCTCGATTGTTCTATGTATTTCTGGTTTGTTTTTTGGCTTAATTCCAACTTTAATTACCTCTTTTTTTACCATAAGTTTAAGGATATATTTGGGAGGGGAAGGAGCGTTTGCTGGAGTATTAGTAATCCTTTGCTCAGCAATCATTGGGTTGTTTTGGAATAAAGTATATT
>JMSV01000021.1_pt1 | contig 54690 bp, 54 predicted proteins | sample 179021 | NCBI WGS metagenome assembly JMSV01 (sample SAMN02769581, study PRJNA246767) | bioreactor metagenome | isolation source: Culture-2 Bioreactor Bmz derived from microbial biomass from the upper 2 cm... | place: Germany: Bremen | collected day 87 after inoculation | reverse complement strand
ATCCAAATATATGAATATTTTCATTAGTGGTAAAATAAAAAGCAAAAATATATTAAAAATATCATTTGTTATTTACTATTTTCTAAGTTCAGCAATTCACATTATAATTAACAATTCATTTGCATCTTTGATATCTAATCTAATATTTATTTTGATAATATCATACAATTATTCAAACAAAAAACATACTAAAATCAAGACAATTACATTTAAGCTTTTAGGTGTAATTTCTATATATGCATTTTTAATACTATCCGAATTTGTAGCTGTATTCTTTATAAGGAGTATTTTTTCTACATATAAACTACTAAGTGGGTCTTCAAGATTAATTATCGAGCTGATTTCAATAAATATATTCAATTACTTTTTCTTATTGATCGTCAGTAAATTTAAAAAGCAACAAGAGGAAACAGAGATTTCCACTTTGCATTGGGTATCTATTTTTATTATTCCATTGGGAACATTATATGCAACTATATCATTAATAATAAACTTAGAGAATCAAAATAGTATGATTGTTGTTACATTTGCTGTTTTCTTATTTATTATAAATGTTATAGTTTTTTATCTTTATGATTCACTATTAAAAACTCATAAAGACCAACATGAGTTTAGCATGATTAAAATTCAAAATGAGGCGATTACAAACCAATATAGTAATATGTCTTGTCTTCTTGAAAATACATCTATAATCAGACATGATTTAGTTGCACATCTGGCTTCACTAGAAAACTTAATTATAAAGCAAGAGTATGATGATGCTATAAACTATATAAACCAAATTTCTTCGCAATTACGCTATTCAGATATATATGTTGAAACAAATGACGATAATCTAGACAGTATTCTTAACTATAAAATTTATCAAGCGAATAATAACAAAATAACTGTGAACTGCTCAGTATCATTAACACAAAAAATAGCTATAAGTATATTTGATTTAACTGTTATTATTAGTAATTTAATGGATAATGCAATTGAAGCTACTAAAAGAATAGAAAATACAAGACAAAGAATCATTGATTTGGATATTGATTTAAAAGACAACCTCTTGCTAATCGATATTAATAATCCATATAATGGTAAATTGAATTATAATAATTCCACTTACAAATCTACCAAACCAGATAAATCTATAAGTGGATTTGGCTTAAAGAGTATTAAAAACTCAGTTAATAAATACAATGGCATTTTAGAGATTGATCATTCTAATGATGCATTTCATGTAGGTATAATGTTATACAACACATAGAATTATTTTAGTGTTCATAATATACATACGAATTTCTACATATACATACGAATTTCTACAAACCAATAAACGAATTTCTACAAACCGATAAACGAATTTCTACAAACCGATAAACGAATTTCTACAAATTCATATTCCAGCTCTTTTTTGTGGTATTATTTTTTCGACAAAATATTATATGTGAAAAGGAGATATTATTATGAAAAACTTTTTATTCCACGTAGGAAGTAAAATTGCTACATTTGCATTATTGATTGTAGCTATGAATATTAATTCAGCGTGTACATTTATTCATCATCAATCAAAAATGCCAGAAACAGCAAAAAAACTTCGTAAGTTTTAAGGAGTAATTTAATGTTTGAAAAATTTGCAGATGTCCAAGTTCAGAATGGAAATATAAGTAGTGATGACAAAGAATTAATTATCTATGGCCTAAAAGAAGGGGTTATTATGATTGGTAATATTATAACCACTTTACTTATTGGAGTAATGTTTAGTATGTTGTGGCAAAGTATAGCTTTTATATTCTTTTACAGTCCACTTAGGGTATTTGCAGGCGGCTCTCATTCAAAAACTCATTTACGTTGTTACATATCCTCTATTCTTATAACAATTTTCGTATTGATTTCAATTAAATATTACCCCGATAATTATTTAATTGTTTCAAGTATTGCTTTGATTTCAGGAGCTATCATTTTGTGGTTAGCTCCTGTAGAGGATAAAAACAAACCTTTGGACAAACTCGAAGTAACGGTTTATAAGAAAAAAGCTAGAATCATATTAGCTTTTGAAATAGTGATTATATCAATACTTATAGCCTTCAATCTTATACATATAGCTAAATGTATCGCTGTTTCGTTGTTTACATTGTCGATAACACTTGTAGCTGGAAAGATAAAGAATATAAGAGAAGAAGAATATAAAGTGAAAAATTAACAAAATGATTAATAAATTGCAATGTTTGTAGAGTACCTTAGATATTAGCTAATAACTGATATTGGTAATATAATTTTTACGAAAGGTGGTGACTATATGCGTATGATTGTGTAAAAAAGTCCTTACAATAACGTATAGGACTGGACCCCTATCGCCTAATGGTCAGGCGATGCTAGTTATGTAAGGACATTTGTATTATAGCATAAGAAGACCTTAAATAAAAATATTTTAAGGAGAATACTTATGAAAAAGAACATGAAACTAATGATATCTGTTTTAGTTATTGTAGCAACTCTCTTTGGTACTATGGGAGTAGCATTTGCTCGTGACTGGGGATATATGAATAGAACACTTTCTGGTAATACTACTAAACAGTATACCACTGATCGACATAGAGATGCTAGTTCAACCACCGCTGTGGTAAGTACACGTCATTATGACGATTACTATGTATCACCATCTAGTGCGTCAGTAGCATGGCAATCTCTATATATGCCTTCTAGTGGAGCTAAGTTAACCTTCTCATCAACTCCATCTGTTGGTGATGATGAGTACGATCTTACATCATATAGTTGGTATAAGTACTATACTGGTAGCAGTTATGATTATAACTTGAAACTTTATAACTATAGTTCGTATAGCAGAACTATCAAAGGAAAATGGGCTCCTTAAACAAAATACATGAGCAAATATACGCATGGGGTAACCCATGCGTACAAAATAATCATACTAATTAAGTGAGGAATCACATGAAAGTAAAAATATTGTTTGTTATTATAATACTGGTTCTGCTAAATTCTGGTTGTGAAGTAAGCTATCACAACTTATCATATAACTACATTGATGATAACGTAGCAGAAGCATACTCCAAAAAATTTAGTAATCCTTTTCATATATATGAAGAGAATCTCGAGAAAATTTCTACAGTAAAAAGCAAAAGTCTTTTAAAGCCTATTAAGTATATAGATTTATTTTTAAAAAAATATTATAGATATAACTATACATTTGAGGATAAGCTTGAATTTGAGACAATTAATAATGTACTTGATAACGAATTAATAAATAACAATGATATTATAAATTATTTTGATAAATTAAATGATTGTATATATAGGATTGAAGGTGATTTGAATATCGATTCTTTATATATCAATGACAGTGTATGTACCTTTATAGACACTGAAAACAATAGTATTATAAGGCTAGATATTATCATAAACTGGAAAATGTATGTAGACAGGTCATTTAGAATTCAATCCGAGTTCCCTGCTATACATAAAGGAGATAATATCTATTTTATTTCCCTTTACCTCAAGGAACAAAATGATACTTATAAAATAGTCGCATGGCTTGAATCATCAGGTTTATATGGGCAAACTATGCTATTTTCTTCGAATGGTATGAGCATGATTAGTGACGCTAATGAACTTGACAACTCTTTGTTGTCAGATATTGAATAAAGGTGAGAATATGAAAAGGTATATTAATTATTTAGTTGCAAATTCCTTATATTTGAAAATTCCATTATGTTTTTTCGTAATGCTTAGTATATCATCTGTCATGTTAAAACAATATGAAAGTTGTGATATAACAGTAATAGAATTTGTACTATATGTCTTTCAAGATAAGCTGTTTTTGAGCTATATTTTAACCTTATTTTTACTAATATTCATTAACAATTTGTTTAGGGTTAGAAATATTGATTTGCAGTATATAATACGACTTAAAACAACAATAAAATGGTATATAGCTAACTTTTCAGCATGTGTAATTAATTGTTTAATTTTAGTTATTTTAATTTTTTTATCGCTTGCTTTTGTTAGTTATTTTAACGGATTTAAGCCAGTATTATTTTGGAGTGAGTGTGTACAAATGAGTAGTATCAACTTCGTTGATGGATTAGATTATACTGGACACCCTTTTGATATTCTTATAATTAATGAAACCTCACCTTTTGTAGCATTAGTTCAAGGTATTTTCACTTTATTTTTTAGATGTCTTTTTTATGCTAATTTAGTAAATGTGTTGCAAATACTGGTCAAAAATAGATTGATAACTATATTTGTAGTTATATTAATGAATATAATTGATGTATATTTTTATAATATATTTGTAATGGTGAATATGTTTGTTCTTCCTAGCGAACACTCCATTGTTACAAGCATAGCTGGAGAAAGTACACGTTTTTTATTTTCATTAATATATTGGTTGTTGGCTATAATAGGCTCCACAATCTTCTGTATTATAAATTCCCATACTCAAATAGATTATATGATAATAAGTCAGTCAAAGCAGTAAACCTTATATTAGGAGGGCGTTATGGATTCAAGAAAACTAGCAGTACAATTAAACAATGTAACTAGAGAAATAAATAAACATGTAATATTAAACAATATGTCTTTAGAAATTGAGCATGGACAAATTTGTGGTCTTATGGGTAGTAACGGTTCTGGAAAAAGCATGTTGCTAAAAGTTATTAGTGGATTAATTGGCATAGATAGTGGTTCAGTTTTTGTATTTGGAAAACAAGTTGACCAAGAAAGCTTAGCAACGGATATTGGTATTTTAATTGAAATGCCGGGGCTATTACTACATAAGAGTGCATATCAAAATTTAAAAATGCTATGTATGAATGACAATAAAGAAAACCAAATTGACTGTTCCCTTTCTAATTTAGGGTTGAATCCGTCTGACAAGAGACCTGTTAAAAAATATTCATTAGGAATGAAACAAAAAGTCGGAATAGCTCAAGCAACATTTGATATTCCAAAGCTAATATTGTTAGACGAACCTACAAGTAACTTAGATGAGAAAAGTGCTGAGAAAGTATTTCAACTTATAGATTTTTTAAATAAAAAGCATGGTGCTACAATTATTATAACCAGTCATCAAAAAGAAACTATAAACAATATCTGTAATAGTATTTTTAATATATCCCATGGAAACATTGATAAGGTATTATGAAAGGATTTGTATAATGAGAAAACATATTTCCAATTTGATTTACCAATCTATACTCTCTAAAAACTTTTTTATTGCAGTTTTATTAGGCTTTGTTACTGGTTTATATAATGTCTTTGAGAATATGAAAATGACAGCATATTTAGTTGATAGTGGTGTGCTTAATTTGTTTTTACAGACAATGCTATTTAAAAGGAACTTGTTTGAAATAACTGCACCCTTTATAGCTTGCATAGCATCTAGTGTTATACTGTATGATGAGCTCGAAAGTGGATTTGCAAAACAGCTTATAACTAGATATGGCTTTAAAAAGTACTTTTTCACAAGGATAGCATCTACTATAGTTGTTGCTACGTTAGCTATAGCTTCAATATCATGTCTATTGTTTTTATTTGACGCAGCAGTTTGTCCTCAAGCATCTTATAAAATATTTAAAGTTGATGCAAACTCATCATTTGCATCAATATATTATAAATCAATGTTCATGTATATAGGCATATTGCAAATCAACTTTTTTATTGCATTTGCAAGCTATGCATTATTGGGTTGTGGTGTTTTCTTATTATCTAATAATTACTATGCAGGCTATGTAGTACCTGGTGCATTTTATATTTTCTGTTCATATTCAAGGGGAACATTGTTTAACAGTATAAATTTTTTACCATCTTCTACATTTTCGATTCATTTGAATTTGACAGAAAGTTTACTGTACGATCATTTGTTAGTTCTTATTATTGGGTTAATATTCTGTATATGGGGGTATAAAAAATGGAGCAAACTAATAACATTTTAAAAAAGAAATCTGATTTAATAGTGTTATTGAAGCTTATTATTTATATATTAATAGTTTGTTTATTATGCATTTTTACATGTGGCATCTACAAAATTGAATCAACATCAATGTACCCTACATTAGATGATAATAATTATATTTTTGTAGAAAAGTTATCAAAACATATTAAGTATGATTATGACGACATTGTTATATTTGACAACGATGCAGAAACTTATATAAAGCGTATAGTGGCATTGCAAGGTGATGATGTAGAGGTTTATTCTAACAAAGTTTTAGTGAATGGATATGTTGTAGACAGAAAAGTAAATACATATGATATAAATTATCATTATTCAAGTACTGTACCTACTAATAGCATATTTATTATGGGTGATAATCGTACCCATTCTATAGATAGTAGATATTTTGGAAGCATAGATAAATCTAATGTAATAGGTAAATTATTATTTTATATAAAAGGTAATAAATAATAGTAAATATTATGTTATTTAGATAAGAACAAATACAAAAGGAGATAAATATAATGAAAAATAAGTTGATTTTAATATCATCAATACTTATAGTACTTTTGGTGGTTACTGCATGTCAGTCTACCCCAGATGAAAATGTTGTATCACAAAAGAATCAAAACGAAATGATTGAAGCTGCCTCAAATAATGACAATGGAGAACAAGAATCAAAAGAAACAACTTTTTTGAAAGATAAGTCGTTGCCAAAATCATTTTCAGATTCATTTAGTAGTTCAGACTCAAAATTAGTGGTAAATGTCGATGCGGAAATCACTGTGCCTAAAGTTGATGAAATACCTATATATAAAGTCAAGTCAAGCGGATTTTCCGAAGAATATGCAAATGATCTTTATAAACTACTGTGTGGTAATACTGATATGTATTTTGCAACACAATCATTTACAAAAGAAGCAATAATGGATGAAATTCTTGAACAAAAGAGACAATTGCAAAATAATGAAATAAGCCAAGAGGCTCGTGTAATAACTGAGGAATATATAGAACGTTTGCAAAAAGATTATCAATCTGCTCCCGATTCAATGGGTACCCCAATTGAATCAGTATCTTTTAATACAAGGCAAAATCATAAAATGCCTTACTCCTTTTTTGAAGTAACCGAAAATACAGCTGGTCAAGGTGGCAAGTATTTCTCAGTAAAAAATGACCCAATATATGAAAATGAAGCTGTTAAAAACATTGACGGAAAAACCTTTGCTCCTCACAGCAATGCTTACATAACTTTTTACGATTTTAATATAAAGCCAGAAGGCGAATTGTACGAAATACGTGAAATTATGGGAGAAGAAATAATTGATGAGCTAAATATCAGTCCATCGCAAGCACAAAAGAAAGTTAATGATTTATTGGAGAATATTGGTATCGATAATATGGAAATATATAGTATTTGTCTCATGTCCAATATCCCAAATGCTAGCAGTTCAAGTGATGCAAAGTATGGATACAATATTAAGCTTCATCGTATTTTTGATGGTGTTAGTATAACCAGTCCTGAGTATAGCACATATGTAGATGATCCTAGCTACGGCTTTCAATGGGACTATGAAATATTTAATATAGGACTTAATGATGAAGGTATTTATTCTTTTTATCATAAAGCTCCTTTAGCAATAAAAGACACTATAGTTGATGAAGCTATGTTACTTAATTTCAATGATATTATGGTTGTTTTTAACAATATGATGTTTATTGCAAATGAGCCAGAGTCACATATTGCAGAAGAATATAGTTCTATAACATTTGAAATATCGAATATAACGTTATCATTGCAAAGAATATCTGAACAAAATTCAGTGACAAATGGGTTACTTGTACCAGTATGGAATTTCTATGGTGAAAAGATATATACATATACTAATGGTTCGTCATATAAATATTCGGATAGAGTACGGGCAGAATGTCCTGAAGGTGCTGGTGGAGTTGAGAATATATATTACCCATTTCTATCTATCAACGCTGTAGATGGAAGTATTATAAATCCACAAAGAGGTTATTAGCAACACAGCGAAAAGGGATATAGTAAGAATATATGCATGAAATGAAGACGGATTTAAACAGAAGTGTAAATAGTGCAACCTTTTTAATATCTATTATTATAGTTATATTTGTAGTAATATTCGGAGCCGAATGGAAAATAGTGTTCCCAGAGCACACAAAACAAGGGTTAAAAATGTATTACCATAGCGAGATAATCAAGCACGGCATGTCCTCAGATATAGCTTTGCTGATTGTACCTATAGTATGCACCTTACCCTACACCACAGTCTTTTTGGATGAATATACTAGCGGATATATAAAATCATATTTGATGCGTTGTGATAAAACCGAATATATCAAAGGTAAGGTTATAGCTCCTGTTATCTCAGGAGGTCTATGCATCTTTATAGGGATAATAGCTGCAAATTTTTTACTAAGCATCATCTATTCTCCAGTAGAAATTTACGATGAAATGGCTGTATCACCATTCTTAGATATATTGGGGAAAGCTTGCATATACTTTCTTGCAGGTGGATTTTGGGTTAGTGTAGGTTTGCTCCTTGCAAATATTACTTTATCAAAATACATGGCATACGCTTCACCATTTGTCATATTCTATGTACTTGTAATCTTTCAAGAGAGATATTTCAGAGAGTTTTATATACTAAACCCAAAAGAATGGTTAATAGTGGAACAATTTTGGGTGATGGGTAGATGGGGTGTTGTCGTAATGATAATATTGATGATTGCCACTATGACAGTGATAAACTTCAGAGTGATTGAAAAACGTATTAGTGATTAAGGGCTTATATGAAATTAAGAAATAGTATCAATCAAATATGGCAAATAGCTCTATATAATTTCCGAGGATGGAAGAAAAATCCTAAGTTATTTATAACTTTTGGACTTGGGTTTGTATTGTGTTTTTTGCTTACAGATAAATCTGTTAAATTCTCATATGAATATGAGACAATTATGCAAGCTGTTGAACCATTTGTATGGTCTTTTGGTGATTCCAATTCAATTATGCTTGCTTCGCTGCTTTTGATACTCTTGTTCTCAGATATGCCGTTTTTAGGAACAGGTATTCCTTTTTATTTAATGAGAACAACAAGATTTCGTTGGATGCTAGGACAAGTTGTGTATATCACGCTTGCGACCTTTATATATATGCTGTTCGTACTGGTTTCTAGCATCATTGTATGTGCAGCAAATGCCTTTTCGGGCAACATGTGGTCTGAAACTGGTGCAATTCTTGGATATTCCCAAGCAGGTAAAGCGGTGGCTCTCCCCTCCTCCGTTAAGACAATGGAAATGAGTACACCTTATCAATGTATGAGTATTATATTTTTATTGATGTTACTTTATACACTAGTATGTGTTTTTATCATGTTTTACTTTAACCTGAAAAAGGGGAAATTTTGGGGAATCGCATCAGTTTTCACATTCAGTCTATATGGATTCTTACTTAACCCACAAATATTTAAACAATTATTTGATTTAAGAGATGAACAAATGTATATTGCGAATGTTGCTACAGGTTGGTTGTCTCCACTTAACCATGCAACATACTATATGCATAACTTTGGATATGATTTACTTCCAAGACTTTGGCATACATATATTTTCTATGCAGTCGTTATTAGCGTATTATTCATTCTATCTTATTTCACTATTAGAAAATATAACTTTAAGTTTATTGGAGGTACTAACTAAATGAAAAAAATTATGGAACAAAAAAACAAGATACTTGATGTAGCAATTAGTGTACAAAATGTATATAAAGCTTTTGGTGAAGAAGAAGTATTACATGGAATCACACATGAATTTGAAGAAGGCAAAATTCACGGTATTGTTGGCAACAACGGCAGTGGTAAAACTGTTCTTTTTAAACTGATGTGTGGTTTCCTGCATTGCACAAAAGGAAAGATATTTATTGATTATCAACAAGTTGGTAAAGATATGGACTTCCCAGATGATATGGGTATCATTATAGAAACCCCCGGATTTTTACCTTATCAAACAGGATTTAAGAATTTACATATATTAGCTTCGTTGCAAAAGAAGATTGATGATAAAACTATCTACGATACCATTAAACGTGTTGGACTTGATCCCAATATGACAAAGCCAGTATCAAAATATTCATTGGGTATGCGGCAACGTTTAGGAATAGCTCAAGCGATTATGGAAGACCCAAGAATACTAATTTTAGATGAACCATTTAACGGACTAGATAAACATGCTGTTATAGATATGAGAGAGCTGATACTAGAGCTTAAATCAAAAGGAAAAACTATCTTACTGGCAAGCCATAACCAAGCGGATATTGATGAATTATGTGATACTGTTTGTGAAATGGATGGTGGATACTTAGAGATAATAAGGTGATTAAATGGATAATTTAGCGTTAAATGATAGTCATATCATAGCAAGAAATTTAACTAAAGTATATAAAACAAAAAAGACAAGGCTCAAAGCTCTTGCTAACGTTGATGTAGATATTAAGAAAGGTGAATTCGTTTCTATTGTTGGAACGAGTGGTAGCGGCAAATCAACACTACTATCCTTACTAGCAGGACTTGATAAACCTAGCCAAGGCAGGATAATTATAGATGGTGTTGGAATACATAGAGCTAGTGAAGAAAGGTTAGTAAAATTCAGACGTGAAAATACTGGCTTTATCTTTCAATCATTTAATCTATTTGAAGTGCTAACTGCTCAAGAAAACGTAGCATTTCCATTGATGATAATGGGTGTTAAGCGAAACCTTAGAATGAAACGTGCACAGCAAGTGCTAGAAGAACTTGGATTAGGAAGTCATTCCCACCATAAACCTAATGAGCTTTCAGGTGGTCAACAGCAAAGAGTGTCTATTGCAAGAGCGATTATATCAAATCCATCTATAATTTTTGCTGATGAACCAACTGGTAACTTAGATAGCCATACTGCGGATTCTATTATGGACTTGCTTAATAGAATTAAAGAAGAGCGTGAAACAACGATACTAATGGTTACGCATGATAGTAATATTGCAGCTAAAGCAGATAGAACTATACGAATAGAGGATGGTCAGATTGTTACACGCTTGTTAAACAAAGGGGAAAAATCAGATGAATGACATAATAATTAAATTTAACAGTAGTGTACGAAATAAACGTATAATCGTTACTTTGTTTCTAATAGGCTTACTGATTACGACATATATTCCAACAGCGTTTGCAGTGGCTAAAATGGAAGTAGTAACGAATGACCTAACAGCTTCAAGTGTTAATGTCTTGTTAAGATTCAGCGGCATTACTGATGTTGCAGATGGCGAAACCGTTGATGTTTCAGCATCTATAGCAAATGGACTTGGACAAACCTTTCCAGCAAATTTTTATATGACAAGGACTGAGATCGTAAGTGGCAGTTCATGCGATACTGATTTTTCTATTCCTTTATTGTCTACTAAATATAATGGCACATATCCAGTTTCAATAACTATGACAGATTCTAATGGAAATGTAGATACTTTTAGCTTTAATGTAAAAATCACAAATGGAACTAATCCACCAACCCCTACACCTACTCCAAAAGTCGAATCAACATCTACTAGACCAAGACCAGAACCAAAGTTAATAGTACAAAACTACACTGTTAGCAAGGATAAGATTATGGCAGGAGACGAATTTGAAATAGATATTACACTACTTAATACACAAGACAGATACCATACATATAATATACTTTTGACTTATGTAGGTGAATCTGTTGAAGTATTGCCATCTGGCGAATCAAATGCCATATATATTGATGAAATTGAAGATGAAGAAACACATAATGTTTCACTAAAACTAAAAGCGCGACAAGATGCTGAGGCAAAACCTTATAAAATCAATATAACAATGACCTATGAGAATAGTGGAAGGACAGCTTATACAGTAAGTGAGACTATTGTTGTTGAAGTAACCCAACCGATAAGAATTGAACATGACGAAGTTGTTCTAGCCAAAGCAGTAAATGCTGGTGATAGTATTCCTTTATCAATGCAAATAATAAATAAGGGTAAATCAACGCTTTATAACGTCCAAGCTACACTTGAAATGGATGGTGCAATCCCTGATGCTTCTGCTTATATTGGTAATATGGAGGCAGGTACATCTGAAATGGCTGAAATCTATGTTTTTTTTGGAACATTAGATATGAATAGTGATTCCGAAGAGAAGTATGGATTTACCGAAGGAAAAATAACTCTTGTTTATGAAGATGAATATGGAAAAGAGTTTAGTGAAGAAATTCCCCTTTCAACAAGTATTGAAAAACCAGTATTTGACGGTCTTTATGCAAAAGAAGAACCAGAAGATGAGGAAAAACAAAAAGCAAGTTATTGGTGGATTTCAATTGCCTTATTATTAGCAATTGGGATTGCTGTCTTTGGTGGCATATCTTATAAACGAAAGATTGAAAAGTTAAGGCGTGAATATGGTGATGATAGTCTTTAAAGATAGGCAAAGGATGTTGACATGAATTTTATTGATTTAATTATGCTTTCTGCGTTAAATCTATATCGTAGACTTGCTAGAACATTATTAACTGTTATTGGAGTAGTAATTGGTACAGCTTGTATTATCATTATGCTTGCAATCGGCATCACGAACCTTACACAGTTTGAGGAAAGGCTAGAAGACTCTGACCTCAATAAAATTGAGATTTATTCTGAAGGTGGAGAAAGCCAGCTTAAACAAGCAAAGCTAAATGATGCTGCGGTCAATGCTTTTAATCAAATAGAGAATGTTGAGATGGTTATTCCAATGAAGCGACTTGATTTCTATGGAAAAGTTAAAAAATATTACGCTCCATACTTTTCAGTTATCGCTGTTCCTCATGAAGCACTTGAATACATGGTGAAACTAGAAGAAGGAACATACATAAATGATAACTCAGCAATGCCTCAACTAGTTATGGGACTTGGTTCTGTCAGTAATTTCATTCAGAGCGAAGAAGACTACAGTAGAAACTACGAAGGACCATCGTTGGATTGGATGAGCATATATATTGATATGTACTTAGGAGGTCAGCATGTACAAGAAGATAGTAAAATACCAAAAAGTAGACAGTATAAGTTTAGAGTAGTAGGAATTATTAAAGATGAAAATACAGAATATAAGAGCCATGATGTTTATATGGATTTAGATATGGCAAAACAGATTCTAAAGCAAAATTACAGAACCGCTAATGCTATTAATCTGGATGCTAATTCTTATGAAAATATAATTGTGTACACTAAGTCCATGGAAGATGTGGAAAAAGTATTAAAGACGATAAAGGAGTATGGTTTTGAAGCATACTCCAATGCGGAATGGATTACTGAGATGGAAAAACAGCAAAAAGCACAACAAGCACAGTTATTAGCTATTGGGCTTATCTCATTAATAGTCTCAGCTATTGGAATTGCTAATACCATGATGACTGGAATAATGGAACGCCGAAAAGAAATTGGTGTCATGAAAGTTGTTGGTGTTCCAATCAACAATATTATGCAATTATTCTTAGCTGAGGCTGCTATGATTGGATTTATTGGTGGAATTATTGGAGTTGTTATTGCTCATTTATTTGCATATATTGCGGTCACAGGTGGAGAAGAAATTAACTTTTTGGGTATGTATTTTCAACCGGGTATGAAGTTTGTTATGCCAATATGGCTTGATGCTGGAGCAGTCTTAATTGCTATGATTGTTGGAGTGGTTGCGGGATATTTTCCTGCAAGGAATGCTACTAGGATGAGTCCTACACAGGCGGTTAGAGGTTGATATAATTCTTCGAAGATATGGAGCGAATTTCCTATCCGTGAAGTTTATATAAATTCATATGAAAGGAGGTGGTGATGTGAATGAAATTGTATAAAAAGTCCTTACAAAACCAATGGTTACCACCCATCACAGGAATGTGATGTAGGCTTTGAAAGGACTATGATTATATTATCATTAAGTGATAAATTACTCAACAAATTATAGAATTTTAACTTAGAAAGGATACAAATACTAATATGATTAATAAAAAAGGAATAATCACAATGCTGATGACAATAATTATGTTATTCAGTACGGTTGCATATGCTGGTAATGATGATAGCAAGAGCAAAGCTTCGAATGATGATGCGTATACTGTTGCTTTGAATTTTATTTTAAGTAATCCACAGAAATCGATTCCAACTGAGGTGGAAGGTGACTTATATAAAAATGGGGTCAAATCAATAACGATTGGTTACCCGCATAAGTTCATTGTTAAAGATATTAAAGAACTAAAAGACGAAAAGGATAAAACCTCGGCATTCTTGTTTGCAATAACTGATGCGGAAAACAACCCAAGTGGATATGTAGTAGTAGGTGCTGATAAAAAATCCTACCCTATTATTGAATATTCATATGATTCAAAATCATTTATTGAAATTGCAACTGACGAGATAATTTCAAATGAGTATAAGGACAAAAATATTAACAAAAAAGACGTGCAGTATTATTATGTGGGAAGCTACGATTATTATGCAGAAATCAACAATGAAATATACGGATTAGCAAACGGGCACTATAAAAAGACTGATAAATCTAAGATAAAAGACAAGAAGAACAACAAAGAATATGAGCTATATTCAAAAGAAATCAACAATGAATGGAAAGCTTTGTCAAAAGGTTTTTCTGGAGGCAGTAATCCGCCTACAGGTCAGGTAATAACTTCTCCGGGTGGCTATGAAACTGGTTACTCTTCTTCATCAAGCGATTACTGTTATAATATGGGGTCATCATATTTTAAAGATACAGATTTGGGGTATGGGGAAATTTGCACTCCTACTGCAGGTACAAATTTATGTCTATATTGGACAAGAAGAGTTTCTAGCTACAGTGTTTTGAAAAAGAATAGTAGTTGGGATGATACATTTGATAGGATATTTGACTTGATGGAAACTGACGTAGGTGATGGAACATATTGGCCAAACCCAGCAAGGTCAGGAATTAAGTCGTACTTTAGAGAAAGAGGACTAAACTCAACATCAGCCTACTATTCTACGTGTACATCGACTACCCATTTTAACGACTATATTAAAGCAGAAATCAATAATGGAAGACCAATTTTAATAGCTTTATGGGAAGATGATAATTATGGTAATCATACTGTCTTAGGGCTTGGATATCAGCGATACAAGTACAATGGTGTTTGGTCTAGTCATTATATCCGAATAAATGACGGTTGGTCTACAAGTGTGAATAGATATGTTCACTATGAAACAGGAAGAGATAGTATAACTCGTATAAGAGTTACTCCTGCTTGGTAAATAAATTAAAACAAATGATTAAAGGTAAGGCAGATGACTAAACCCAAAAAGAAATTTACTATTACATTGATATTTTTTCTGTTAATTGTTGTATTGTTAAGTATGGTAATAATTCTATTTGATTTACTTAATTTTAGTGAGGATGATAAATCTCAGCAAATTAAGGAAAGCGAATTAGTTGTGATTCAAAATGAAGAACCTACTAATACTCAAACAGAAAAACATGTTCAGGATTTTGAAACATACCAAGAGAAAGAAAATCAACAAAATGTAATTGAAAAAGAAGGAGACCCGATGGAAAGTTTATATAAGTTTCTTATGGATGCTGATAATGATATCCATAATTATATAGTCGAATACACGTATATGAATGAATCATTAGATGAGAGGAAATATATTAGGTTAATGGACAATTCATACTTTTTTGATGTTACAAGAAAAATATGTATTAAAGAATTATTTGAAAATACTAGCTATTCTCGTGGAACAAAATTCTGGATAGTATTAACTAATGATGAAAATGAGAAAATAACAATTGCGGGTACAGGTAATGTTTTATTTGTTTCCACAAAAGGAGTTCAGAATAAAATATCGTGTGAAAATGGTTCTTTTGAACTATTGAAAAATGTGATTATTGACAATAGTTAAAACTACGATGTTCTTTATGTTGATTTTAATAGCTTTAAATAGTGTAATCAGACTATAGACTTGTTGCTGAGTAAACGCTGTAATACAGTATTTTGCTCAGCATCATTTCAGGTGAGATATGATGATACCTATATGGGACTTCATGGGTAATTGCAAAGTGGAATATGGTGCAATCATCCAACAGCCTGATAGTCAACCCATTGAAGTTAAAGTGAAGTCACTTTTGAATAATGCAATTGATGGAAGTATAATAAATAGCCACTTAGGCTATTAAAAGACAAATGTAAGAGATGCTAAATGAACATACTCATAGTTATTTAACTATCAACACCATTGAGGTTAAATAATAAATAGATCAATAGGGTAACTAATTTATTTATTTTATCGATTCCCAATACTAGAGGATAAACTTATCTTATTTAGTTGTACATGTAGAAGTTTATTAAGATAGATAGAAAATATTACCGCTAATGAGTTTCACTGGACTGTTCTATTTAACGATTAAGACAGATAATGTCTCAATTATAAATATATTCTGAGATATTATATAAGGAAGTGATAATAAAATTTTGTATAAAAAAGTCCTTAGAAAATCGGCTACCAACCTCTATTGTCATAAAGACAATAGTTTTTCAAGGACTTATATCAGTATATCATAAAACTACTATTAGAATACATACGGATTATTAATTCTATTTATTCCTAGCTTAAAAGGATTTATAGTTTATAGGATATCAAAAATTGATATCCTATATTTTAAGGTTACTCTTTGGTTAAGGCTTTTACCATTTCATAAACAATATTGACAGAGTGTTTATCTAAGGTTTTAAGCATACGGACTATTTCTTCTATCCTATTTCCCTTATAGGGTCTTTCTGGATAGAAGATTAGTTCTGGATTAATACATAAAATCCTTATGAGCTTGTACAATACGATAAAACTAGGATATTTCTGCTCATTCTCAATAGCAATAACATATCTACGCTTTATGCCTGTTTTTTTTGCTAACTCTTTTTGAGTAATCATTAGATCCTTTCTTGTGTATTTTATGACATCTCCAAGCTGGTTTTCATATTTATACATCTCTTTTATCCTCCTCTCTAAATATTAAGTTAAAATAGCGTTTCAAACTTATATAGTATCAGATAGACAAAGCGCCGTAAAAAAAAACAAGTATTGACGGACTTCTATTAAAGTACAAAAAATCTCATTACTTGTTTGGTAACGGAGGTTTTTTTGTTTTGTAACAAAGCTGATTTATCAGTTTTTATAAAATACATATTGAGATTTATAAATGAATCGTTAAAAAAATCAAAAGACTTTACAACTTAGAGTTTAAGCTGATAAGTGCTTTGTCAATGCACTTTCATGCAGAACCCCATTGTACATATTTCTGTTTTAGCAGAATGTGTACTTTTTTTATGTCTTTTTTTAGATGTAGATCACCTCCATCCCCTTTCAGATTTAAAAACAAAATTCTTAAATTTGAAAGGAAAATAATAATGAAAAAATATCATAAATATAGTGAATTAAATAAATATCCATCTGAGCTTGTGTTTTCAGATGAAGTCATAGCGTTTTTTGAGGAACAAATCAAATCACGACAGAATCAGAAAAAAAGCAATTCAAGGCATATATCAGACTATACAATCGAGGAAGCTGAAAATAGCGGAGAAATAGTTAATATACCTGTTACGGTTGAAGAAATTGTTTTGAAAAACGAATCAAATAGTGTGCTTTACGAATCCTTTAATATATTAACTGAAACCCAACTTAGAAGAATTAAAATGTATTTCTATTATCAGATGCCTTTAGAAGAAATAGCAAGGCATGAGAAAGCAAGTTTTCAATCCGTGAGTGAATCGATTGATGCAGGAATGAAGAAAATTGAATGCTTTTTTAAAAATTATCATTTAGTACCCTGAAAAATCGCAAATGAGTGTCCCTATATAGTAAGGGAGGTTTTTCTCCCTCGCTAGTCACTCTAGCAAACGAACTTTGAAAATAGGATAAAAGCATTTTAGCAACGAAAGTTATATGGCGATTAGCAAAAAGTACGCAAAGACCTTTCTGCATCTAGCAAATGTCAACAAGATAGGCAATCTAAGAAAGCGAGCGATACTGCTGTTTGGGGTAAAACTAACTCATTAAAGATTAGTGAAGTCTAAGCCAAATAATCTGATACTACCTAAACGTTGGGTGGTCATGCGATGGAACAAGTTTCCTAAAAATGAGCAAGGTGAAATTCCTATGCTGTGGGTAATCTCCACAGGCTAAAATGCTGTAGAAAATACGAATCTGAAAGAAATTCTAAAACAATAGTTTTAGGATATATACTATGCGGACTAGTTTTATAGTTAGTCCGTATACATATATCTTAAAATATGGAGGTCAGTTATGATTAACCAAGCTATGTTAATGGACATCAATGATGTCCATATCCAAACAAATCAACCAGTTGAAAGAAAGATAAAAAGTTATTTAGACCAAATTGCAAACCCATATCACTTTAGATGCGGTGATGTAGAAGTTACTGTTGAGTTTTCAGGAGAGAAGACACTAGAAGATACTTTATTAAATTATTTAGCTAAATAGCACTCTCAGATTTTGAGTAGAGGATTTTATGTGATATTGTTTTATAGGCACTTAAAAATCCTTCTGAAAATAACAGGAGGTAAACAAAATGGCAAGAAAAAAGTTTTATATCGAAAAACCAGAAGTCGAATCATCAGAAAATTACCAAGTTAAGGTTGCAAAGTATATGAGATTATCTCGTATGGATGGTGATAATTTAGAAAGTGATAGTATCTCTAACCAGCGTAGGCTTTTAAACAATTATATCTTAGAAAATGATGAGTTTTTATACTCTGATGAATTTATAGATGATGATTGGACAGGCACTAATTTTCAAAGGCCTAGTTTCCAACGCATGCTTAAAGAAATTCAAAAAGGTAATATAAACTGTATCATTATAAAAGATTTATCACGCTTTGGCAGAAACTACATTGAAGCAGGTAAATATTTAGAGGAAATACTTCCGAAATATAATTGCAGAATAGTATCAATCATTGATGATATTGATACAGAAAAAGATAAAAATTCTATAACTGGATTGATGGTTAGAATTAAGAATTTAATTCATGACAATAACAGCAGAGAAACCTCAATAAAAGTTAGGCATATCCACGATATGTTAAGATTACAAGGCAAAAATATATCACCTGCACCATTTGGGTACATTAAAGACCCAAGTGATAAATACAAATTAATTATTGATGAAGAAGCAGCAATAGTAGTGCAAATGATTTTCGATATGTACATATCTGGCATAGGAACAATACGAATTGCAAATAAGTTAAATGAGCTTGGTATTGTAACAAGAATTGAATATCGAAAAACTAAATCACTTTATAAACAAGAGGGATTTTGCTATTCACAAAATGGGTGGCGACCAGATGCCATTTCAGCTATACTCTCAAACAAAACTTATAAGGGTAGTCTTGATCAAAAAAGAAGCACTACTAGAAATTATAAGGATAGGGAAAAAATTTGTTTACAAGAAAAAGACCACATTATTGTTGATAACACACATGAACCAATTATCACACCAGATGTATTTGAAAAAATTCAAACAATTAAGAATACAAGGTGTGTAAAAACTTCTAGGAATAGAATAAAATTGTATCCGCTATCTGGTGTTCTTAAATGTGCTGATTGTGGTTCACCACTCATTCGCAATCAAACAACAAAACGCGGAAAACTTTATGTATATTATAAATGCCGAACATATAATCAACAAGGCTGTAAATTTTGCAACCATTCTCACAGTATCAAAGAGGAAAGTGTGCTTGCTATTTTAAGTATCACGTTAAATTCTCAAATTAGAACACTTATTAATTTGAAAAAGATAGTTCTTGAGATAAACAAAACCAAACAGATTCAAAGAATGTCAATTGATTATGATAGACTTATTAGGCAAAAGCAAATTAGAAAAGAAACCTTAAAGAGCACAAAGTTAGATGCATATATGGATTGGAAAAGTGGAGATATAACCAAAGAGGATTATTTATATATGTGTAAAAAATTTAATACTAATGAATCTAAACTTGAAATAGAAATAACCTCCTTGCAGGCTGAAAAACAAATAGAACAAGATATTCGTAACAATGATTTCCTTTGGCTTGAAACCCTTATAAATCACGGAACACTCAATAAGCTAACAAATGAAATAATTATCAGTTTTGTAGAAAAGATTGAAGTTAAAAAAGATAAGGATATTAAGATTATATTTAAGTATCAAAATCAATTTGACAGATTAGCAAACTATGTTCAAAATCATGCTTATAAGCTAACAGTAGCAGGAGGTGCATAAAATGTACATTAATGGTATAAAAGAACCTAAAACATGGAAATCTGCACTGTATAGCCGAATATCAGATAACGAAAAGAAAAAGGGTACATACGATAGTATAAAAAACCAAAATGATAGTTTGAAGAGATACGCAAAAGCAAAAGGGTTAGATGAATTTACCTTTTTTATTGATGAAGATATAGGTGGTGGAAATTTCGATAGAGCAGGTTTCCAAAGCATGATTGAAAAAATTAAGCAAGGTGAGATAAACTGTGTTGTTGTAAAGGATTTGAGCCGCTTTGGTAGGGAGCATATTGAAGGTGATTATTTACTTGAAGTATTCTTTCCAGAGAACAATGTAAGGGTTATAACTGAGATCGAGGGCATCGACAGCTTTTTAGATGCTAAACGCATGGACAGCATCGAGATACCACTCATTAACCTTTTCAATGAGCAATATCTAAGACAAGTATCTAATTCTACAAAGTCTAGCTTAAAGTTAAGTAGAAAAGAAGGAAAATATGTCGGTTCAATTGTACCATATGGATACAAGAGGAATAAAAGCAATAGACACAATTTAGTTATAGATGAAGAGGTTAGACAAATTGTTGAGCTAATATTTAAACGCTATCTTGGAGGAGCTGGATTTACTACTATTGCAAATAGTTTAAATGCTGATGGGATATTACCACCAAATGAGCGAAGAAAACAGTTAAATGGTAAAAATAATATAGATTACTCAAAAGGTTGGACTAACAATTCAGTTAGAGGTATCTTGAAACAACAGCTGCTAACTGGCGATATGGTGCAAGGAAAGACAATATCATATAGTTTCAAGGTAAAGAAACGACAACCATTACCAAAAGACAAATGGGTTATAGTTGAAAACATGCACGAAGCTATTATAGATAAGCAAACATTTCAAGTTGTGCAGGACTTAATTGCTAAAAAAGTTAAGCCACATTTAGCAGGACATAAAAAGCAATCCCCATGTGTTTTATCTGGTTTTATCTACTGTGCTGATTGTGGCAAACCTCTTGTACGGACTTATTCGACTCATAAAGGCGTACGATATAATCATATGATTTGTTCTACTTATAAAAAACTCGGCGCAAGTCATTGTAGTAATCATTTGCTTGCTGAACAAAAAATCATCGAAGTTACATTGACTACTATTAACAAAATGGTTGATACACTGTTTGATGCTGATAAAGCTATAAAAAAAAGCAAACAGCAAGAGCTTTCAAGGATTAGAACAAGACTTGATTTGAAAGTTAGCAAATTAAAAAACAATATAAAAAGAGTATCAAATGCAAAGCAAGAATTATATATTGACTATAAAGATGAAATATTAAGCAAAGCTGATTTCCTTGATATGAAATGCAGATTTGATAAAGATTATAGCGAATTAAACGATCAACTCAAAAGAGCTGAGTATGATTTATCAAACGTCAATAACGGCGAATTCTATTCTAGTGTTGGTGTAAAGACGTTTCAGTCCTTCCAAAATATTGATGAGCTTACAAAAGAAGTTTTGACACTATTAGTTGAAAACATAATTATAGATAAAGAGAAAAATATAAAAATCATATTCAAATTGAGAGACGAGTTAAAAACACATTTATCATATTTTGATAATGAAAGTGCTGACACTTTAATGATTTAACAATGGTAATTTAAATATTAAAAAACACTGTCAGATTTGAATACTATACTTTAAAATGGTACTATAAAAGCACATGGAACACCATGTGCTTTAACTTTGTCAGAAAGAACTAAATATTCTGTCCTATCTGAATTATTGGTGGGGGGGGACGGATTCGAACCATCGAAGTCGTAGACGTCAGATTTACAGTCTGATCCCTTTGGCCACTCGGGAACCCCCCCAAAATAAAAATGGAGCTGATGATGGGACTTGAACCCGCAACCTGCTCATTACAAGTGAGCTGCTCTACCAATTGAGCTACATCAGCCCGATAATAAAAAAAATATTATCTTTTACTATATAACACACAAGTTGTGTGTGTATTTGGTGCCTCAGGACAGAATCGAACTGTCGACACAAGGATTTTCAGTCCTTTGCTCTACCGACTGAGCTACCGAGGCAAAAAAAATTAAAATGGCGACCTGGAAGGGACTCGAACCCTCGACCTCTAGCGTGACAGGCTAGCGTTCTAACCAACTGAACTACCAGGCCAAATTAATGTTTAATTTTTTTATATGTTACCGCATTTGCTACATTTTTGCAAGCATCAACTGATGGTGGGGCCTCAGGGACTCGAACCCCGGACCGATCGGTTATGAGCCGATTGCTCTAACCAGCTGAGCTAAGGCCCCATAAAATTGAGCTTTTGGTGACCCCTAGGAGAATCGAACTCCTGTTACCGCCGTGAAAGGGCGGTGTCTTAACCGCTTGACCAAGGGGCCACGTATGCAAATGATTATGGTCGGGGTGAGAGGATTCGAACCTCCGGCCCCATGGTCCCAAACCATGTGCGCTACCAAACTGCGCCACACCCCGTTGCCAAACCTGTTTTTTGCGACGTCTAATAATATACCCTAGATCTATGAAACTGTCAACAACTTTTTTTATTATTTTATAATTTATTTTTCTTGTCCAAAAACAGCATTATTTGTCGAGTATCAACTACCCCAAAAGTAGCCGATTTTTTTTATTTTCCATATAGTATTCCAACATAGTCAGTACAAGAAGTATCAACCTCTATTGTGTTCTTTGCATAATCTGTAACGCTAATACCAAGCTTTGTAAGCAAGAATTTATCTTCAGTCAAGTTTTCTATGGTCTCATCAATATAGCTCGCAAAATCAGCCTTTTCCTTCGACACACAAATCGCTCTTCCCTTCGCATCCTCTGGAACCAATATAACATCCTGCATATATATAAGATCAGGATATTTATCCAAATAATATCTAGCCTTATATGCATCTAAACAAACAGCATGCAAGTAATCAGTCATAAGGTTATCTATCATCTTAGATTCCGTTTCGTATTGTCTAACCTTTGTATATTTATGACTTTGCTCCTTAACCATAAAATATTCAACAGTTTGTCTCATAACCCCAAACCTTTTATCTTTAAAATCATCCAAGCTTTTGAAATCATCAATATGAATATTATTTATTATTACTGGATATTCATTAATAAAATACTGTTGCGAAATCAAAATACTTACTTGTTCCAACAATGATAACTCATTATGATTAAACCCCAAATCATATAATCCAGTTTCCAACCCGACTAAAATATCACTCTGCTTAACATTTTTAACAATAAGCTCCACTCCAAGCTGCTGTGCAATCTGTTTTGCAAAATCAAACTCTGCACCCATTACATTAAATTCATTGTTTTCTTTTTTAACATATATGTATGGCGGCTCTGCTGGCTCGCAAGCCACAACCAAATAACCTTTATCTTGAATCTTCGTCATGGTAGTTATTTCTTTTGGTGTCGGTGTAGGTGTAGGCGTCGGCGTAGCTGTTGCAACTGGCTCTACTACCTCTTCCTCCTTTTTTCCACATCCAATAATCGAAAGACTAAGCAAAACTATCAAAAACATGATAATTATTCTGCTATTCTTATATATAAATCTTTTCATAAATATCTCCATATACTATAAACATTGTTTTTTTGAGCAATGAATGCATTTTTTACACCGATCTACTCTTTAAATATTATATCTTTTATTTATAAAATGTCAAAGGAACTATTGCACGAATAGCACTTTTGTGCTTTAATTTCACTATCATTGTAAATAAACTATTAATAAAAAATATATGGGTGAAAATATGAAAATTTGGGTCATTACAAGAAAAAACAACAAAATCGTTTTGGATAAAATCTTCGAAAACGATAATGATAATATAGAGGATATATACGATCTTATAAGCGTTGCATGCGACGAATTCGATATTGGCAAGCCTTTATACCTTTCAAAAAACGAACAAGAAGTTGAGGATTTTAGAAGAACAGTCTTCTACCCTGCTGATTTTATGGAAGTTATAAACTTCGATACACTAGAAGTTGAAATCATAGAAGATAAAGAAAAATAAACAAACAATGAATATTTGAAATATTTGCATATTAACTAAAAATATCAAATTGGAAAACATTTCATTAATACTTTTTTACCTTTTGTAGATAATAAAATCTTGAAAGGAGTTGTTATTATGGATATAGTTTCTTTAATTTTAGTTATAGTCGGTGCTTTAAATTGGCTTTTAATAGGGCTTTTTCAATTTGACTTAGTAGCGGCAATTTTTGGTGGACAAACAGGTGTTTGGGCTAGAATAATATATTCACTAGTCGGTTTAGCAGGAATCTGGTGTTTATCATTGATTGGCAAAATTACAAGAGTCAAGCGTTAATCAATATAGCAGCATAAGGTGATTATCATTTCACCTAAAATCATAAAAATAAAGCGACAATTACTAATTGTCTTAAAAAACATAAGAGAATCGATTAATAAATATCTTTAGTCGGTTTTTTTATTGCTCGTATTTATTGTAAATCTGGGTTTTTTTTATTGAAATATTAATATATAATATAAGTAATATAATTTATAAGTAAAGGAAGGAGAACTATTATGCAAAGAATGCAAAAAATAGCTGATGTTTCGGCTAAACTATTAAAAAAACTACCATCTTGCGCCTTACTCGTCAGTGGTGATAGCAAAAAACCAAATATCATGACCGTCGGTTGGGGTTCAATCGGAATGATGTGGGGAAAACCAATAATAACTGTACCTGTTCGTCATTCAAGATACTCTCATGGCCTTATGGACGAATATACCGAGTTTACTATGTGTTTTCCAAAACAAGATGATTTGATTGATGAAGTGAAATTATGCGGCTCAAAATCAGCAAGAGATACCGATAAGGTAAAAGAAACAGGTCTTACACTAGTCCCATCAAACACTGTTGAAATCGGAAACATCTCAGAATGTAATATAATCGTAGAGTGTAAAAAACTTGCAAAGGTAGAGATGCCAGTAGAAACTCTTATCGAAGATAGCCTAGAAGATAGATGGTATCCTAATGGTAATCCTCATACAATTTACTATGCTGAGATTTTAGACGCTTATGAGAGGTAATATAAGAGCAAACTGATGAATTAATTTCAAAAAAATGTAAGTTCACAGTTTATTAATTTTTTATTCTTTTAAGGTTCATATTTAAGGAGTATAAATTAACTAAGGAATTAAATTCCTTGATTTTAGACCAACCCTCTTAAAAAATATTTTATAAGAAAAGCCATCGAGCACCCAAGCAAGATGGCTTTTTTTTATTTGTATATACACTTATACAATTTATTTAGCAGTGCATTTATTACCACAAAAATCCGTTCCATCAAAGCAACAAAGATACTCTTCCTCTGTTCCACTCGATTTAACATGATTATACGCACACTCAATAACTTTTTCACTATAAGATAATGTTACCAAAACATTAGAAACAAAATCCGCATATTCTTTTTGAGTAAAATATTCCCAATTATTCTCATCTTTATAAACCAAAGCCATTGGATCAAACTTTAACACCAATTTTGCAAGCTTTGCATTTACAAGGTAACCGAAATTAGGATTTTTAGTTCTAATCTTAAAATCACAGAAATCTTTTTTACATTTTCTAATCATTTCTTTATCAAGCTCTTGTGCATAGAGTTTTTTTGCGATATGAATATAGAAATCTAAAATGGAATCTGACATTTTAAAATCGAATATCTCATCCAAATTAAAATCCTTAGCCTTTTTCCCTTTTGTATCATTTAAAAACTGTTTTCCCATCATAAATTCGATATTATGATGCATTGTAGAATCATGATTGGACTTCTTATATACAAATGGATGAACCTGCTTGTCTGTCGCATAATGACAAAGATATCCTAAAAAGTACGCTAGCAATTTATCATCACTATGTTCTTTTATATACTCAATACTCTCTTTAAAAAACTCTTCGATATGCTCAACATGCAATCTATCACCAAACTTTGGCATTGACTTTTTATCCTTTAAGACTCCATAGTTATAAAAGAAAAATAGATCGCCACCCTGACATCCCAAAAGAAATTCCTTCTTGTTCTCATTAATTAAAGATTTTACATCCTCATTTTTAATCTTCTGCGCTACTTTTTCGCCAACTAGTGTATGTGTTATTAGTTCCGGCATTTTTGTTTCCTCCTAAAAATTATTAAATTTATATTTAAACACGACGTGTTTTAATTCAATCTTATATGTTGGATTTATGCATAAAACAGCTTTTCTCATGCGCATCCAATATCCCCATGCTTGTCAAATACTCCGTGCAAATTGTTTCGCCTACAAACGAAAACCCTAGCTTTTTAAGTTCCTTGCACAATATCTTCCCATCCGAAAACGAGTTTATATAGTCTTCAAATCCCCTATCCTCTTCTATCTTACAAACCAACTTTGCATTTTTTATAACCGCAACTATCTTGCGGCGATTCCTAACAATCCCTTTGTTGTTCATAAGCGATTCAATATCGCCATCATTCATAACAGCCACCTTGTAAGGATCAAAGCCATAAAAGCTCTTTCTAAACTCCTCACGCTTATATAATATGCAACGCCACGAAAGCCCAGCTTGAAAACTTTCCAAACACAGCTTTTCAAAATACGCATTAAGACCACTACGCCTTATACCATACTCCTCATCGTGATATTTAACCATAAGCTCATCATCAACTTGAGCCCAGCTACATCTTACTATTTGCTCATCCATTACTATATTCCAACTTATGTATATTATTCTTCATCCAAACTATCAATCCATGACTTACAATCAGCATCTGATGGCATTCTCCAGTCAGCTCTCGGTGATAATGATACTGATCCGATCTTTGCCCCATCAGGCATACAAGAACGCTTAAACTGTGCTCTGAAAAATCTTGTATAGAAGTTCTTTAAATGTTGCTTAATCTCTTCTCTTTTATATTCATCACCATAAACATAATCAGCAAGCTCTAAAATCTTTTTAGGCTCCATTTGAAATCTAAGTATAAAGTACATAAAAAAGTCATTTAAGTTATAAGCACCAATCTGCTTTTGTGTATCTTGTCTAACATCATTGTCAACAGCCTTGCTAGGCAAAAGCTCTGGTGATGGTGGAATCGCAACAATCGCTTCAATCGTGGATAAAATCTGCCCACCTTCAAGATGTGCCCTCCACATTACAATCTCTTTTATAAGAGTCTTTGCAATCCCAGCGTTAACCCCATACATTGAAATTTGATCGCCTGCATATGTACAAAAACCAAGGGCTAGTTCGGATAAATCTCCAGTTCCAACAACCATACCACCTCGCTTATTAGCAAGATCCATCAAAATCTGAGTTCTCTCCCTTGCCTGTACATTTTCATATGTAATATCATGACTATCAATAGGATGATCTATATCCTCCAAATGCTGAGTTGATGCTTTTACAATAGATATCTCTTTAAGCTCACCGCCAACACTACTTACAAGGTCACGAGCTAATTGCTGTGTTTCATTTGTCGATCCAAACCCAGGCATTACAACGCCCAACACTGCGTCTGGACTAAGCCCTAAACGCTTGACCGCAACTTTTGCAACCAATAACGCTAATGTTGAATCCAATCCACCAGAAACACCCAATACAAGCTTATTGATGTGTGCATGCTTCATACGCTTCATTATTCCAGCAACTTGAATATCAAAAACCTCTTTACAGCGTATCGCCCTATCCGCTTCAAAATATGGAACGAATGGCATCTTTGATATCTTTCTATATTTATAATGCACATCGTCATCCTTTAAATCAAATTTAATACAACGATACTCTCTAGCTTCTTCAATATTTTCATATGTGTTTCTAAGAATTCTATCGTGTGACAATCTTTCCAAATCAAACTCAGAAATCGTATATTCATTTTCAAAAGAGAATCTCTTAGTTTCTCCCAAAGTATTTCCGTTTTCACATAGCACAGAATGTCCACCAAAAACAGTGTCCGTTGTGGACTCACTAGCACCAGCCGATACATAACAGTATCCGCAAATATATCTTGCTGATTGATGACGAACCATCTCTTTTCTAAAATCAGCCTTGCCAACAATCTCATTGCTTGCTGATAGATTAAAACATAAATAGCTTCCTGCCATAGCTTGATATCCAGCAGGTGGAAACGGCGTCCATAAGTCCTCACATATCTCTATGCCAAAAGTCAATTTATCATATCCAGTGCAACTAAAAAGGAGATCAACTCCAAAAGGAACTGCATCTCCCATTATTTCAATTGTTTCATTTTTAATATGTGAACCACCTTTGAACCATCTCTGTTCATAATATTCGCTATAATTTGGAATATATGATTTTGGAACAACACCTAAAATCTTTCCACTTTTTATAATAGCAGCAACATTATAAAGTTTATCCTGATAATATAATGGCAATCCAACTATGCTTATAATATCCATATCCTTTGTAGTTTCTTTTATTTTAACTAAACTCTCAATTGATTTTTTTATTATATGGGATTGTCTAAAAAGATCACCCAAAGTATAGGATGTTATTGATAGTTCTGGAAAACAAACTATATTAACTCCCTTTTCATTTAAATCACTTATCATATTGATAATATTATCTGTATTTTTTTCAACATTTCCAACAACTGTACTAGGCACAGCAGCCGCAACTCTAACCAAGCTATATTTCATAAAAGTCTTATTTCTCCTCAATGTATACGCAATAATAGCCAAACCACAGCTATTTTATAATACTTTTTAATATAATATATTATTTTACGCCTTTTTTTCGCATTTTGCAATCATAGTATTGATAAAATCACTAAATAATATGTTGTTTTTATAAACAAAATGAAAATTATAGTAAAACACATTGAAAACCTTATCATTATAATGGTATTATTATCTCCATAAATAGTGAAAGGTAAAAATTACATTGGGATTATTAAGTAAAATCTTTGCAGGCGAGAATGCCTCAAAGCTTAAAAGAATAAATAAAGTAGCAGAAAAGGTTTTTGCATTATCAGACGAATACATGGCACTTAGTGACAAACAGCTTGTTGCAAAAACAGCAGAGTTTAAATCAAGATACTTAGGCGGTGAATCATTGGACGATTTATTACCAGAAGTATTTGCACAAGTCAGAGAAGCTGACTTTCGTATTTTAGAGATGCGTCCATATGATGTTCAAGTTGTTGGTGGAATCGCACTTCATCAATGCAGTATCGGCGAGATGAAAACTGGTGAAGGTAAAACGCTAGTTGCAACAATGCCAGCCGTTCTAAATGCCATCGCAGGAAAAGTTCATATCGTTACTGTAAACAACTATCTTGCAAAGCGTGACTCGGAGTGGATGGGAAAAGTCTATAAGTTTTTAGGCTACTCTGTTGGACTTGTAACTAGAGATGTTGAGGCCGCGGACAAGCCAGCAATGTATCAATGCGATATAATCTATGCAACAAATAATGAATTAGGCTTTGACTATCTTCGTGATAACATGGTTATCAACAAGAAAAACCTTACTCAAACAAGCCTAGATTTTGCAATCATCGATGAAGTTGACAGCATACTAATAGATGAAGCAAGAACACCTCTTATAATCTCAGGACCTGGTGAAAAAAGCACTCAGATGTATGAAGTCGCTGATAGATTCACCAAAACCCTAAAAAAAGGTGAAGTGCTAGAGGATGAAAAACACGAGCAAAAAGTAACAACTGGTGATTTTACGGTTGATGAAAAAGATAAGACCGTAACTCTTACCGATGTTGGAATAACAAAAGCGGAAAGTTTCTTTAAAATCTCTAACTTAACTGATGCAGAGCATACAGAATTAAACCATCATATCAAGCAAGCACTTAAAGCTAGAAATATGATGAAACGAGATATCGACTATGTTGTACAAAACGGCGAAGTCGTTATAATCGATGAATTTACAGGAAGACTTATGACAGGAAGAAGATTCTCTGACGGTCTTCATCAAGCTATTGAGGCTAAAGAGCATGTTAAAGTCGCAAGAGAATCCAAGACTTTGGCTACAATCACATTCCAAAACTACTTTAAGATGTATAAAAAACTCTCTGGTATGACAGGAACAGCAAAGACCGAAGAATCTGAGTTTCTTGGAATCTATGGATTGGATGTTGTTATTATTCCAACCAATAAACCAGTAATAAGAGAAGATGCTAACGATGCGGTTTATGTTACTAAAGCTGGAAAGTTTAGAGCCGTTATTGAGGAAGTTTCAAATGCTCATAAATCTGGAAGACCAATTCTTGTTGGAACAATCTCTGTTGAAACTAGTGAATATCTTTCAAAGCTGCTAAAAGGTCGCGGAATAAAGCACAACGTTCTTAATGCAAAACAACATGCAAAAGAAGCTGATATCGTTGCAAATGCAGGAACATACAACTCAGTTACCATAGCAACAAATATGGCTGGTCGTGGTACTGATATCGTTCTTGGCGGAAACGCTGACTTTATGGCTAGAAAACAGTTAATGAAAGATGGCATGAGCGAAGATATGATCGAAAACTCAATAAGCCATGCAGAAACCGATGATCAAGAGATTTTGGACGCTAGATCAAAATATCACGAAACCGTGACGGAGATTAAAAAAACAACCGATGTTGAAAACAAAAAAGTTCTCGAAGCTGGCGGACTTTATATAATAGGAACAGAACGTCATGAATCAAGACGTATCGACAATCAGCTAAGAGGTAGATCTGGAAGACAAGGTGACCCTGGTGCTTCAAAGTTCTTTATCTCACTAGAGGATGATCTTATGAGATTATTCGGCGGAAATAGAGTTCAAAATATGCTGGGCACGCTAAACCCAGATGATAATGTTCCTATCGAAATAGGACTTATCTCCAAACAGATCGAAGGCGCACAAAAGAAAATTGAGGCTCGAAACTTCTCAATCAGAAAGAATGTTTTAGATTATGATGATGTTATCAACAGACAACGCCATATTATCTATGACCAGAGAAAAACTGTTTTAGAAGGTGAAGATGTTAAAAACAATATTATGGATATGCTTGATTCAATCATTGATCAAAGTATTCCACTATATTGTCCTGCTGGTTCATATCCAGAAGAATGGGATATCGACGGATTGGAAAGACACTTGCACGAGATTTTCTTACCTAAAAATTTCCACATAGTTGATAGATCAAAAATTGAAGACTATACTTCTAAAGGTTTGATAGAAAGTATCAAGAAACTAGCTAAAGACCTTTATGCTACTAAAGAAAAATACTTCGAAGAGCAAAAAGCAGATATGCGCGAAATAGAGCGATATGTGCTTCTTAAAACCGTTGACAATAAGTGGATGGATCATATCGATATGATGGATCAGCTAAAAGACGGAATAAGACTTCGTGCATATGGACAACGTGATCCAATTGTTGAATATAGAAACGAAGGTTTTGAAATGTTTGATGAAATGGTCGGCTCAATTCAATCTGATACGCTAAGAACACTGTTTTTTGGTGTTATGCTTAAAGATGGCGATCATGCACATGATAAAAAAGTTAAAAGCTATGGCGATGGTCCATCAAAACAACCAGTAAAAGCAAAACCAACGCAAGGAAGAAACGCACCATGCCCATGCGGTAGTGGAAAGAAATTTAAGCAATGTTGCGGTAAATAATATATATAAACGAGGAAATCAAACTTGTTACAATTAGAAGAATATTCGAAACAACTAAATGATATAAAAGTAGTGATTAGTCAGGCAAGAAAAGCACTGAATATTAACGAGCTTAAATCTGAGCTTGATGGGTATAAGTCCATGATGGAAAGCCCAACTTTTTGGGATGATATAGCGGCGGCTAATAAAATCAATAAAAAGGTTAAGCCCTTAGAAGACAAGATAAACTCGATGAATAATTTGGACGAAAAAGCCGATGATACCGAAGTGCTTATCAGCATGGCTCTTGAGGAAAATGATGAGAGCTTATTCGACGAAATTGCACAAGAGCTAAAAGTTTTAAGCAAAAAAGCCGATGAAGCCAAGTTAAAGGCTCTTTTAAAAGGCAAATATGATGCAAGTAATGCGATTTTATCTCTACATGCAGGTGCTGGCGGAACTGAATCATTGGACTGGGTTGAGATGCTATATCGTATGTACACAAAATACAGCGATAAAAAACGCTACAACATAAAAGTACTGGACTTTTTGGCTGGCGATGAAGCTGGAATAAAATCCATCACGTTTTTGGTTGAAGGACTAAATGCCTATGGATATCTAAAAGCAGAAAAAGGCGTTCATCGCTTGGTTAGAATCTCACCATTCGATACAGCTGCCAGAAGACATACTTCATTTGCATCTTTGGATGTTATGCCAGAGATTTTGGACGATGACGAAGATGTTGTTATCCCACCAGATGAAATAAGATTGGATACGTATCGAGCATCGGGTGCTGGTGGACAGCATGTCAACACAACTGATTCAGCTGTTAGAATCACTCACCTACCGACAGGCATAGTAACCTCATGTCAAAACGAGCGAAGCCAACTGCAAAATAAAGAAACCGCTATGAAGATGTTAAAATCTAAATTAGCGGAAAAAAGAGAACAGGATAAATTGGCAGAGCTAAATGAGATGAAAGGCGATATGAAAAAGATTGAGTGGGGTAGCCAGATTAGATCCTACGTTTTTCAGCCATACACGATGGTTAAAGACCATAGAACAAATGCAGAAGTTGGAAATATCTCCGCCGTAATGGATGGCGAGATCGATGAGTTTATAAACGCTTATCTTGCAAAAAGTTAAAACAAAAATATATAGCTCTCCTTGTAGGGGAGCTATCAAATACTAGCTTAATTTAAGCGGTTAACCCCTTTTTTTATTTACCCAAATTTATCTATCTGTAAAATTGCTAAAATTAAACCTTATGCTTTTCCCAATTGCACTCAGTTAACTCAATCTCACTAAATCTAGCCTCAAAAGAAGAATCTAATGGACTACACGCATATACTCCAAAGTTAATACACTGTGCTCCCTCAACTAAATGAAAAATCCGCATCTGATTAAAATTCACCCCATCAATCGAGCTTTCAATCATATAATCACTTTCACGCCGTGATAGCCTATAATACATGCTCTTAATATTAGCATCAATATCAGTAGTCGCCCAATCGGAATAACCATTGTTTGTAACAACACTGCCCAACCTTTGATACTTCTCATTTTCACACTCAATGGAAGCCTTAAACCAATTATCGCTGTTTTGATAGATAATCACACCGCACTGATCAAACATATTGCTACTATCAAAATCAGTCCTTACAGTGAATGAAAAATACTGCTCATGTGTGTTTAAAAGTAGCGATGGCGCATTATCATTGCGAAAGCCATAATATGTCCTCTGCCAAAAATCCGTACCACCTTGTGTAGTAATCTTAATTTCATTTTTATCAATAGAAAATTTCTTTGGCTTAAAAATCCAAAATAGTTTCTCTTTTTCAAATTTAATCATAACCACTACTCCTTGTTTTTATAAAAACATCGTTATCATAGTATTTTGCAAATCAAATCCCAGTAAAGTTGGATAAACCCCATATTTATCTTTTGTTAAAAGCTTGTTTTTTATCAGTTGCTCGATTTGCCCTTTAAATTCATGCTCAAAATCCGCATCAAATCTGCCATTATAATCTAAAAACTCAATGCCAGTATTAAGCCTTAGATGTAGCATAATATATTCATCCTTTAAATCTTTTGCGCACAACACAGTTTTTTCATCAATTGGCATCTGTCCACTCGCAATAAGGCGAATATACTCATCAATATCACAAACATTACTATATCTGATTTTATCTCCATCTACATCGATATATCCATGCGCCGATGCACCGAATCCAAAATATTGCTCATTTTTCCAGTAAATCAGATTATGCCTACATGCTCTTTTCTGCTTAGAAAAGTTGGACGTTTCATAATGAATATATCCAGCATCCCTCAGCGCTTTATTTGCATAGTGATACATATTGCGCTCAGCATCCTCAGACGGCAACATCTCGCTATCATGATATTTATCATAATATGGTGTCCCCTCTTCAATCTTCAAGCTATATGCCGATATATGCTCAGGATTATAACCCGCAACACGATTGACTGTTTTATAAAAACTATCCTGTGTCTGACCTAATAAACCAAACATAAGATCGATATTGATATTATCAAACCCTACCTGCCTAGCTATATTATATGATTCCTCAAAATCCTCGATAGTGTGAATACGCCCTAAGGTTTTAAGCTCATTATTATCGGTGGATTGAAGACCAAAGCTTATACGGTTAATTCCCATATCATAATAATGTGTAAGACTATCAAGATCAACCGTTCCAGGGTTCGCTTCAATAGTGATTTCAATATCATCTCTAAGCACAAAATTTTTCTTCAAGCTAGTTATGATATCTTCAATATATTTTATATCTATACATGTTGGCGTTCCCCCACCAAAAAATATAGTATCGACTTTTTGACCTTTTCCATAAAACTCAATCTCAGATATAAGCGCATCTACATAAGCCTTGTGATCCTTTGAGCTAATAGAAGTAAAATTACAGTATGGACATTTTGATTTACAAAATGGGATGTGTATATAAATTGCTAACATAGTTTTCCTTAATTATAGTTTTTTTTATTATATAACATCTGATAAGTAAAAAACAGCACTGAAATCTCTTCCAACCCTGTTTTTTATATATATTATTAGTATTAGTAGTCGTATCAAAGTTTAGCCAACAAGCATATTGCCCATCGACAAAGCAGCTAGTATAATAAACAGCCCTTCCATTATCATTTGAATTGTTCTTCTCATATTTAACTCCTCACTTGGTAAATTGTTAAGTAATTGTTTCTCTTATAATCACATTATGCCATACATTGGGTATTTATGCAACACTTTTGTAACATTTGTATAAGATTTATTTCATATTTGTATTATAACCAGTTAAATGATAGTCTTAAACTACTAAATATATAAGAAAAGAGAGAGTATGCAGCAGTTAGTAGATACGGAATACATAGACATGTATGATATAAATCAAGAGAATTTTTGGATAGCGATCGAGCACATTTCAAGATATTCTTATGCAACTTGGTTTTGTAAAAAAAGAAATTATAATCGTGTTTTGGATATTGCATGTTCAAACGGATATGGCACAAAAATGCTATCAAAAAGTGCTGACAAAATAATTGGTGCAGATATAAATGCTTCCCTTTTAGAATTTGCAAAAAAGAATCACGATAAAAACACAAGCTTTGTTTTAGCCGACATAGACAATGATGACCTAAAATCAAATTTTAATAATGAAATATTTGATTTAATCGTATGCTTTGAAACGCTAGAGCATATCAACAACCCACAAAAACTGCTAAAAGATTTAAAAAATATGCTTCACAGTAATGGACGTATTCTTCTTTCTATACCAAATTCAGATTGCGAACCAGTGTGCGAAAATGGAAATCCTATAAATGAACATCACAAACATGTGTTTTATCCACAAGTAATTGATGAACTGTTAAAAGAATCGAATTTAGAAGTCGAGTTTATGTTAGGACAAGGCACAATCAATAAACTGATGCGAAAACACAACGCATATTGCTGCCGAAACAAGGATATTGCACATAAAACCTCTTCAAACTTTATAATCACACAAGAATCAATAGATTATTATGTCCAAATGTTTGGCTACCCTCAAAAGGATGATTTGGAAAACTCTTATGCTCTAACATATTTGTTAAAACATAAAAAGTAAAACAAGAATCAAACCTTTGGCTCTACTATATGGCTATCCCCAAAACCGCTAAATCAAGAATATACAAAACTTTTTATAAGCTTATACATGCAGACCAGATATTTCTCTTATAAATACTGAATACTTTGGATATTTAACACCAAATACCCCAACTTATCAGGAATTAAATTAAAAAATCAATAGTATAAACTTATATTATCCAAACGATAATGTGGTTTAAAACTTAAAATTTGTTATGGATTTTGGCGAATACTATAACGTTTATACCGACCTATTCTTAGAGGTAAAATCAACAGAATAAATCTTTAACCTATGTGGACAGATATAAAATACTTATCCACATATAAAAACTCACCACCTGTGGATAAAAAAGGTGATTTTATAGCTATTTTTGGTCATTATTGGACTATACCTGTGGATAAAAGGGTGTACTATACACAACCTGTGTATAACAACATATGAATATGTGTATAACTAAATGTATAAAAATAGGAGCAGACACTAAATGTATCCACTCCTTTGTTGTTTAAATCTGTTATTATTTTAACTTTTTATAGGCTCATTTTAGCAATTCTATCAACCGCTTTTAGAGTATTTTCTTTTGTATTAAATGCTGTAAGTCTAAAGTACCCTTCACCAGAAATTCCGAATCCAGCACCAGGAGTACCAACAATTCCAGCTTCGTTCAATAATTTATCAAAAAACTCCCAGCTAGAAAGACCAGCAGGCGTTTTTAACCAAACATATGGAGAATTAACACCACCATAACACTCGATCCCAAGCTTTTCCAAACTCTCTTTAATAATCTTTGCATTAGCCATATAATAATCGATATTATCTTGAAGCTCTTTTTTGCCTTGCTTGCTATAAGTAGCAAGTGCACCCATCTGAGTGATATACGGAACTCCATTAAACTTTGTGCAATGTCTTCTATTCCACATAAAGTGCAAACTCATATCATTACCAGCTGCATCTTTACCTTTAAGTTTTTTAGGAACAACAGTATAAGCACATCTTGTACCAGTAAATCCAGCAGTTTTAGAAAAAGACTTAAACTCAATCGCAACTTCATCCGCACCCTCAATCTCATAGATTGTATGCGGTACATCGTCTTCACTGACAAAAGCCTCATAAGCCGCATCAAATAAAATAAGTGCATCATTAGCCTTTGCATAATCAACCCAAACTTTTAGCTCATCACGTGTAAGTGTGGTTCCTGTTGGGTTATTAGGATAACAAAGATAGATTACATCTGGAACTTCAGTAGGAAGCTCTGGCTTAAATCCATTTTCAGCAGTAGCAGGCATATAAATTATATTCTCATATTGAGATTTATCAACATTAAATTCACCAGATCTTCCAGCCATAACATTTGTATCAACATAAACTGGATAAACTGGATCTAAAACTGCAATCTTCATATCATCAGAAAATATCTCTTGGATATTTCCGCTGTCGCATTTAGCTCCATCAGATACAAAAATCTCATCAACCTCAATGCTAGTGCCATAAGCCTCATAATCGTTCTTGCATATAGCTTCACGCAAAAAAGCATATCCTTGTTCTGGTCCATATCCATGAAATCCTTCAGCAGTTCCCATAGTATCAGCAGCTTGCTTTATCGCTTCAACTACTGTTGGTTGTAGTGGTCTTGTTGTATCACCGATTCCCAGTTTGATAATCTCTTTATCTGGGTTTGCCGCAGTAAACTCATTGATCTTCTTTGCTATCGTAGAAAACAAGTATCCCGCTTGCAATCTATTATAGTTATCGTTAATTTTTATCATTTGTCACTCTCCATTATTAAATTTATTAAATCGTCATTAGTTTATATTCTACACTAATAACCGATTGATTTTCAACTCTTTTAAAGCTTTTATAGCTGTTTTAAGTAAGAAACAGTGTTTTCAAACTTCATGCCTCGAGATGCTTTGATATATACAACATCACCTTGCTCTATAAGTTCATCCAATTCCTCAATCATCTCATCTTGATTTTCAAAGTAGATAGATTTATTATTACACACTTCTTTCATAGCTTTATCAATAAAGATCGAATCCTTACCAACACAGATACAAAGATCAACATCTTGATTAAGCAATTCTTTCCCTATCTCTGAATGAATTCTTTCAGAAAACTCACCAAGTTCAAAAACATCACCTATGATTGCTACCTTCTTACCCTCGGTCTTAATGTCTTTTATAGATTCAACTCCAGCGATTATCGATTCTTTACATGCATTATATGCATCATCAACAATCGTCAGCTTATCCGTCTTAATAATCTTATTTCTGCTTCCAATCGCCTCATATCTTGCAACACCTTCAATAATCTGCCCATCAGAAAGCTTTAACTCTTTTGCAATCGCAATAGCTGCCAATGTAGGATAAATCATATAACCGCCAGGCTTTGGTATATAAATTTGAACATCCTCACCTTTATAGCAAACTATTATATCCGTTCCATTCTCATCCGCACCTAATACTGTCTTAACATAAATATCATTAGTCTGATCATTTCCGAAGAAAACTGGATTGTGCTCATCACCTTTTAAAGTAATAAGCTTATCGTCATCGCCATTTAAAAATACTTTTCCATCGGGCTTTAGATAATCAAAAATCTCACATTTAGCTTTTAATATTCCATCACGACTACCTAAATTACCGATATGCGACTCACCAACATTGATAATAACAGCCATATCAGGTCTAGCAGTTTTGCTAAGTCTGCTTATTTCACCAAAGTTATTCATGCCCATCTCTAAAACTGCCACCTCGTGAGTATTATCGATATTGAAAATCATCTGAGGAAGTCCAAACTCATTATTAAAATTACCTTGAGTTTTTAAAACTTTATATTTTTGAGATAGCACGCTATAAACCATTTCCTTAACTGTGGTTTTTCCAACGCTACCAGTAATCCCAATCACAGGTATATCAAACTTACCCCTATAATACTCTGCAATATCTTTGAGCGCGGTAAATGTTGACTCTACCAAGATATGTGGTTTATCATCCAACTGTTTTTCTGATATTACGCAAACTGCTCCGTTTTCAATCGCTTTGTCAATATAATTGTGTCCATCCAATTTATCACCAATAACAGCAATAAAAACATCTCCAGCCGTTACTTGTCTGCTATCGATTCTTATTTGCGTGGTTGTTTTTTTCAATATATCTTGCAATCCAAAAAACTTCCCATCACATGCACTTGCTATCTCAGATATCAGTATAGGTTCCATAATCTCTCTCCTGTTTAGTACTTTTTAAGCGAAAGCTCAATAATCTGCTCGCATAAATCTTCATAGCCTATCCCAACCGCTGCTGCTTGTTGTGGCAACAAACTCGTAGGAGTCATGCCAGGTAGCGTATTGGATTCAAGGCAATATATTTCATCATTTTCGTCAAGAATAAAATCAGCTCTTGAATACACATCCAAATCAAGAGCCTTGTGTGCTTTAAGTGCAACCTCTTGAATCCTTTTAGTATTAACTTCGTCTAAATTAGCAGGACAAATCTCTTCAGTTGCACCCACTTGATATTTGTGCTCATAATCATAAAACCCTTCATTTGGGATAATCTCAACAAGTGGCAAAGCTCTACCGCCAAATACTCCACATGTAAACTCACGACCCTTTATAAATTGTTCAATAATCATGTCATCTTCAACTTCAAATCCTAGCTTTACTTTATCAAACAGATCTTGTCTCTCAGTTACGATATAAATTCCGATACTAGAACCAGATGAACTGAGCTTTACAACGCAAGGAAGCTTGATATCATTTAAACTATCATAATCAAACCCATCTTTGCTGATTTGAATATATTCTGGAGTCGGAACTCCACTAGTTAAAAACACTTTTTTGCTAAAGCATTTACTCATAGCAACAGCACTGCCCAAATATCCAGAACCAGTATATTTAACCCTAAGCATATCAAAAGTCGCTTGGATTTTACCGTCTTCCCCATCTTCGCCATGAAGTGCCATAAACACCACATCTGCCGCCATACATATATTTAAAACATTCTTGCCAAAAACGCCTTTTCCAGCCGCATCAACTTTTGCTTTTAAACTTTTAATATCAGGCTCTTTCGTTGAAACTCGAAGTTCAATCTCTTTCCTGTCTCTACAACTCTCTATATACTCTTTATAGTTATCGCCATCAACATCATAATTTCCTATAACATCTAGTAAAACTGCATTGTGATTTTTAGAAAGTAGTGCCTTTGTAACCATAGATCCAGTGCACATTGAAACATCTCTCTCTCGGCTAAGCCCACCGCTTAATACAACAATATTCATAAAACATCCTCCATAAGCTTATATATATTAAATTTCACTTAAAAACTTGTGTTATTCTTAAAAAAATTCTTTAAGCGTAAATTATACATGCCTTCTTAATATTAGTCAAAACTTAAACATTAATAATATAAATTCTTTATAAAATTCAAACCATAAAAAATTAGCTTGGACAACATAACCGCTATCCAAGCTTATAACCCAAAACAAAATTTTCGATTTTACTCTAATTTCATATTGCTCACCCAAAGCCTAACTTCATCATTGCTTTGACCTATTTCAATATAACTTATACTATATTCTGGCAATTGAATTGAAGTCACTTTCTTTCCCCAAAATGGAATTTTTTCACTTTTTTTATAGCAGTAATTCATTTCAAAATCATAGTTATTACTTAACAAATCTTCCAAATCCGACTCATGTGTTGGAAATATGCGCATAAAAAACTCATCCTCAGAAATATACCATTTTTTATTTTTAAGATATAAGATATTATCATTTATATAAATAGCATAGTTACCGTTATCTTCCAATAATTTCGATTCCTTAATTTCACTATTTACTTTATAATAGTCGTTATATTCACATTGATTCCAAAACACAACAAAAAGTATAGATAAAGCCACTATAATGCATTTAACCCATAAAGTGCAATCCTTCACCTTTAAAAGTAGCTTTCTAAATATTCCTTGCCAGACATAACCCAAATAACCACCAATAATCAAGATACACGGTAATGACCACAAAAAATATGATATATGAATATGTACATAAGAATGTCCTTTGGCTAAAATAAACCACGAAAATGGTGCTAACAGCGACAATACTATCAATATTATATAGTTTCGATTTTTCTTTGCATCATAATCTTTATTCAAAGAATTATCACCTGTAAAAGATATTAACACTGAAACAATAAACATATTTAAAATATTCATCATTTTATAATCACCCAATAGCGGTCGCTCTTTTTTAAGATATAATTCAAAAACTTTGAAAACACTGGCGTCTAACGAGTTGGTAAATTCAAAATCCAAGTTATTTAAATTTCCTGCCCCATAGCCAGTTCTTTTACCAGCAGTAAATAACATAAAGTCTATAAATTCCTTTATGCCACCGTTTGCTTGAGATTTTAAAAACCCATGAACAACAAGACAACAGCAAAAACCTAAAATTCCAAAAAAAGATATGAGTATAAACTTCTTAGCAAATTGCTTTAATGATATTCGATTTTTTAACGAATAATATATAAATGGCAGCGTTACACATATCAAGCATGTGCTTAAATATTCATAACCACATGTACTTTTAATAAATATAGTAATAAAGCTGATTATACTTAGTATGATAATATTTGCTTTTTTATCCTTATATTCGATATACATAAAGTAAAAAAGCATTGAAACAAAGGGCAAATACATGATCCAAACAACCCAATATAGATTTCTTCCAATAACAATCAACCATTGATTAAAAAATGCAAATAACAGACCTATTATAAATGCAAGAATCCCAAACTCCTTTTTTATCCAATAAAGAATAATAGCCAACATAAGCGCAAGCATAAAAGCATTAATAATATAAATTGCTTTAATATTATTATATTTATCATAACCTAAAACCTTATCAATTAATGAAAAGACCATAGCTTGTGCACCAATCTGTTGATAATAAGGATTATACTTTAAAGATTCATATTGTGAATAATTCAAAAAAGCTTTTTTTTAAAAATTGACAAGAGTAGCAGATTCATTTTTCTGATCTGACTTAACACTTCCTAAAGACGTTTCTCTTAAATCAAGTCCCTCTATTCTATTTTTAGCCATAGCACCAATTACTAATGACTCAGAATCAGACTGAAAATTTTTAAACCATTTAGATTCATGTACTATATAGAATCTATTATTATAAACATTGACGGTCATTCCCACAACAAAAATCAAAAGCAATAATACAAAAACAATTTTTTTATATCTTATAGATCTCATAATACCCTCTTAAACTGTTACATGACGATATTATAGGCTATATGTTAATTATAGTCAACGCTATGATTATTCTTATCATTTTGTAATATTTAATAAGATTTTTGGTCTTATTAATCAATACTCTATGCTATTTTCTTTTTATAAAAATTAAATATGTTTTCCAACTTCCTAATACATAAAAACCTCCAACCACTTGCGAGTATGAATAATATGTTATATATTAGCTATTACCATTTAACAATAATGATAAATGGGTTATAATAAAGCCGTATAATAAAGAAGATAATATTCAGGAGTAAAAAAGTGCAAACATTTTTAAGTAAAAAAGCTAGAAGCATCACCCCGTATGTTCCAGGTGAGCAGTTAAACAGCAATGACATAATAAAACTTAACACCAACGAAAACCCATATTGTGCTTCTAAAAAAGTTTTTGAAGCAGTAAAAGATAATTTAGATGCAAATTTAAAGAAATATCCAAAGCCAGATGGTGGGGATTTTCGTCAAGCCGCAGCCAATTTTGTGGGCGTAGACAAAAAAAATATATTCTGTGGAAATGGGAGCGATGAAGTTTTAGCTTTTGCATTCCAAGCTTTTTTTGATCCTGATAAAAATCTAAGCATGCCAGAAATAACTTATAGTTTTTATCCAGTTTGGGCAGACCTTTATGATATACCGATTAAAAGAATCCCACTTAATGAGGATTTCTCAATCAACGAAAAAGATTATTTTGATAGCGAAGCTGTAATAATTGCAAACCCAAATGCACCAACAGGCGTCGCTTTATCAAAAGAAAAAATCAGAGCAATTTTGGATAATAACGCTTATTGCGTAGTAATAATCGATGAAGCATATATTGAGTTTGGAGCCGAGTCAGTTGTAGGATTAATCGGCGAGTATAAAAATCTATTGGTTGTAAGAACATTATCAAAATCTCAAAGCCTTGCAGGAATCCGTGCAGGTTTCGCAATAGGCGACGAAGCTCTAATCGATGGACTAAACAGAATCAAAGATAGTTTTAACTCTTATCCAATCAATAAGCTTACAAGCGTTGCAGCAGCAGCGGCATTAAATGATAAAGAGTATTATAATGATATTAATAATAAAATCATCAAAACAAGGACTTGGACTACTGATAAATTAACTAAGCTAGGCTTTAAAGTTATCAATAGCAAAACAAACTTTGTCTTTGCATCACATGATAAAATGCATGCAAAAGAAATATATTCCACGCTAAAAGAGAATAATATTCTTGTCAGATGGTTTAACAATGAAAAAATTGACAACTATCTTAGAATTTCAATAGGTACTGATGATGAAATGAAAAAGCTTATTAACTTTTTAACATCAATACTATAAAGGAGGAACTAATATGAAATATATTGATAGATATTTTGAAACTACACCAAACTGGGTTATCTTGATGATCATAGGTGCTATTATCGCAATAATAATTATTTCTTCATTAAAAAGGCATCCTTTTGTTGGCTTTTTAGTCGCAGGAGTACTCGTATTTGCTTTTTTTGGAACAGACCTTAAAGAAAAATTTTCTGACTTCGATGCAGATCAAATTATAAATAAAGAAAAAGTTGAAGATATTAGTGATAAACTTATCGAAAATGACAACTCTGGTTTCTTTGAAAATTTGCTAGAAAAAGATAGTGAAGAAGATATGCAAGATAACAACGAAGAAAACAATCTTCAAAATGATGACGAGGACAGCAACGAAGGTCTATTGTCAGACTATGAAAATTCAGCAAAAGAGAAGGCTAAATTTTTAGGCTTAAACCCACAAGCTGTTGAAATGATAAAGCAAGGTTTTTCAAACCTATTTACTAAAGACGAATAATCAAATAATGTGAGGAAAAATTTATGGATATAATTAAAAATTCGAATATGCTAGATATTATCACCGATATAATCCCATGGGATATACCAGAATGGCTTTCATTTATAATCTTGGGATTTTTATTAGTACTAGCAATCTATACAATAATAAGAATCGGGGATATGATATTTAAGGTTGTTTTAACTATTGCCCTGATAATTTTTATCTACTTGTTCTTATCAGGAAACCTCTCTTTCCCTCTATTTTCACAGGGCTTTGAGGGTGTCCAAGCGATAAAAGCGACAATTATACAATTACTATAAATTTATAAGCCTTTATGCAATAAATATATTGACATAGAGGCTTTATTATATTATCATACTATCGTGTTAATCATTTAGCACGCTAAATTATTTAGAAATAACAAACAGGAGAAATATATTGACTAGATTTAAACAACAATTGCCTGCTGGAGTTGAAGATTTACTTCCTCAAGAGTGCTTTTTAAAAAGAGATATCGAAGACAAAATTGCAAAAGTATTTGTAGCCTGCGGATATGACGAAGTGTCTACCCCATCTTATGAATATTACGATGCTTTTGCATCTGGTGCTGGTTCATACCTTCAAGAAAAAATGATCAAGTTTTTTGACTTGCAAGGTTCTATCCTTACTTTGCGTCCAGACCTTACAATCCCAATAGCAAGAATGGCAACATCAAAGCTTATGGACGAAACAAACAATCAACGCTTATTCTACTTAGAAAATTCATTTAGAATAGAAAAACCAGCGGTTGGCAGATCTTCAGAGTTTTCTCAAGCTGGAATCGAGCTTATTGGCGAGCAGAGCAAAGGTAGCGATGCAGAAGTTATATCTATCGCTATTGAGTGTCTTCTTTCTTGCGGACTAACAGACTTTAAAATCGACATCGGTCAGGTATCATTATTCAAGTCAATAATCTCTGATTATGATTTCGATGATGAGATAATCGATAAAATCAGACATCTGATAGACTCAAAAAATGAGTTTGAACTAAATAAAGAACTCGTTTTAATCGGAGCTGATGAAGATTTAAAAAATAAACTATTCAAGCTTATGACGCTTTTTGGTGATAAAGAAGTGTTTAGCAAAGCAAGAGCATTATCGGATGATCCTGCTTGCATAGAAGCTGTGGATAATCTAGAAAAAGTATATGACCTACTATGTGATTTTGGTTTTTCTGATTATATCTGTATCGATTTTGGTATGCTACATGATATTTCATATTATACAGGTACAATTTTCAGAGGTATCACAGACAAGATTGGATTTCCAATACTTACTGGTGGAAGATATGACAACCTGCTAAGCGAGTTTGGAAAAGATGTTCCAGCTACTGGCTTTGCCCTATGGGTAAAAAGGCTTATGATCGTGCTTGAACGTGAAGAAAAGCTTGAAGGTTTCTATGAAACCGATCTAATCGTATCATGTGATGCTGACGTTGCAAAAGAAGCTTATGCTTTTGTAAAAGAGCAACGTGAATTGGGAAGAAGAATCCTATTCTGTGCTGATATCAGTAAAGAAAAACTGGATACACTTCGAGAAGAGCAAGGAACAACAGCAGCTATTTACTTTTGTAGTAATGGCGAAAAACTAGTAATTTAATTAAGGTGAGAATATAAATGGCAAATGATAATAAAAAATTAGTAATCGCCCTTGCAAAAGGACGTTTGGCAGAAAAAACAATGGAGATTTTGGAGCAAGCTGGAATCGATTGTAGCGATCCAAAGACCCCATCAAGAAAACTAGTATTTTCCGATGAGAAAAACAATATCGAGTTTATAATGGTAAAACCTACTGATGTTCCAGTATACGTCGAACATGGCGTTGCTGATATCGGTGTTGCAGGAAAAGACACTCTACTTGAAGCCGATCTATCAGTATACGAAATGGCAGATTTAAAATTAGCCGCATGTAAGCTGTGCGTTTGTGGTTATCCAATAAACAAGAAAAGATTAACATCTTCAATCTTGCGCGTCGCAACAAAGTACCCTAATGTTGCAACAAAATACTATGCACAAAAGAATGAAACTATCGAGATTATCAAGCTTAACGGATCTATCGAGCTTGCACCAATCCTCGGTCTTTCTGATGTAATCGTGGACATCGTAGAGAGTGGTAGAACTCTAAAAGAAAATGGTCTTGTCGTTACCGAAGACGTTGCTGATATCAGTGCAAGGCTTATTGTTAATCGTGTAAGCTTAAAGACTAAATCAGAAAAGATTACACCGCTTATTGATAAAATCAAGACTATAATTAAAGAGCAAACTAGCTAAAGGACTGTATTTATGAAAATTAGGAAATTCGATATTAAAGATAAATCAAAAGCATTTGAGCTTTTGGAGTGCAGAAACTCTGGCGATGCTTTGGACGTAGAGCGTATCGTATTTGATATTCTTGCTGATATCCGTAAAAATGGCGATGATGCTCTTTTTAAGTATACAAAAAAGTTTGATGGCTTTGATGTAAATAAAACAAATATCAAAGTAACAAAAACAGAAATTGAAACCGCATATAGCGAAACATCCGATGAGATGATCGGAATCATCAAAAAATGTGCTGATAATATCGAAAAATTCCACCAAAAACAAAAACGAGAAACTTGGATGGATGAAGAAGATGGAATTAAACTTGGACAACTATTCAATCCTATTGAAAAATGCGGTGTATATGTTCCAGGTGGAAAAGCTGTCTATCCTTCAAGCGTTCTTATGAATATTATCCCAGCAAAAGTTGCTGGAGTCGATAATATAATAATGGCAACACCACCAGATAAAACTGGTAAAGTAGATTCTCTTATTCTAGTAGCAGCTGATATCGCTGGCGCTGATGAAATCTATAAGATGGGTGGAGCACAAGCAATAGGCGCACTAGCTTATGGAACTGATAGCGTGCCTAAAGTATATAAAATAACTGGACCTGGAAATACTTTTGTTGCAACAGCAAAAAAACAGGTTTTTGGAACAGTTGGAATCGATATGATAGCTGGACCATCAGAGGTGCTTGTTATAGATGATGCCTCTACCCCAGCAAAATTTATTGCAGCGGATATTTTATCTCAAGCAGAACATGATGAACTTGCATCATGTATTGCAGTTACGTTGTCAGAAGAGCGAGCAATTGAGCTGGAAAAAGAGATACTATCTCAATTGGATAAGCTACCAAAAAAAGATATCGCAAGTCAATCATTGAAAAATTACGGAATGATTATTATTGCGAATAATTTGGATGATGCGATTGAATTTTCCAACGAAGTTGCACCCGAACACTTGGAGCTTTGCATCGAAAACCCACAGGATAAACTAAGCCAGATTAAAAACGCTGGTGCAGTATTTATGGGTGCATATTCACCAGAACCTCTTGGCGATTACTATGCAGGTCCAAACCACGTTCTTCCAACAAACGGTACAGCAAAGTTTTCATCACCACTGAATGTCGATGATTTTATAAAAAAATCCAGCATCATATGGTATGATAAAAAAGGTCTAAAAAACGCTTACAAGGATATCGCAAAATTTGCACAAAAAGAGGGGCTAGTCGCTCATGCTAACAGTGCAAAAGTAAGGTTTGAAGATCTATAATACAAGATTATAATCGCACGCCTTTAGGCAAGCGTTTAAGTATAAGTTTAGAAGGGTAAATTCTATGATTATTGAAGAGAGAAGAACCACAAAAGAAACAGATATTGATATTAAACTAAAACTATACGGAACAGGAAAATATGAGATCAACACTGGTCTACCGTTTTTCGACCATATGTTGGATTTATTCGCAAAGCACTCGCTTATCGACCTTAACCTAACATGCGTTGGTGATATCGAAGTGGATAGCCATCACACGGTTGAAGATGTTGGAATTGTTCTTGGTGGATGCATAAAAAAAGCTATGGGTGATTGCAAAGGCATAAAGCGATACGCAAGCATGATGCTTCCAATGGATGAAACACTAGCAAGAGTTGCTCTTGATGTATCTGGAAGACCATATCTTCACTATGCGGTTGATGTAAATAATGCTATGGAAAATGGAATGGAGCCACAGGTTTTTGAGGAGTTCTTTAGAGGTTTTATCATGAGTAGTGGCATGACACTTCATATTGAAACTCTATATGGAACAAACACTCATCACAAACTAGAAGCTTGCTTTAAAGGCTTCGCAAGATGCCTTAGATCTGCACTGGAAAATGATCCAAGAGAAAAGGGTATTCCATCATCAAAAGGAGTTTTATAAGATGATTACAATAATAGATTACGGTATGGGAAACTTACGTAGCGTACAAAAAGCTTGCGAGTTTTTGGGCTATGAAGCAAAGATTTCAAGCGATGCATCCGATATAGAAACGGCCGAAAAGTTAATACTGCCAGGCGTTGGTGCGTTTAAAGATGCTATGAAAAACTTAGGCGACAAAAACTTAATTGAACCGATAAAGAATTACGTTAAAACTGGCAAACCATTTTTGGGCATATGCCTTGGAATGCAACTGATGTTAGATAAAAGCTATGAACACGGTCAGTGCGATGGGCTTTCACTTATCTCTGGCGAAGTTGTGCCATTTGAGCATACAGATCTAAAAGTTCCACATATGGGATGGAATAATCTTATCGCTCGAGATAACGCTCTTTTTGACAAAGGCGATGATCAATTCGTATATTTTGTTCACACATATTATGCATCAAAGGTTGCGGACGAAAATATAATCGCTGAGTGTAACTACGGTCATGATTTTGTAGCTGCGATTAATAGTGGTAACGTATATGGCTTGCAATTCCACCCAGAAAAATCTGGCGATGTTGGACTTGCTATGTTAAAAAGATTTGGAAAACTTTAATAGATTAGGAGAAAACAATGGTAATATACCCTGCGGTTGATATAAAAAACGGTAAAGCAGTTCGCCTAGAAAAAGGCGATATGAGTAAAGCAACAAAATACGGTGAGCCATATGAGATGGCGATGAAGTGGGAACAAATGGGTGCTGAATTTATCCACCTAGTAGACCTAGACTCTGCATTCACAGGCGGATTCGAAAACTTCGAAGCAGTAAAGAAGATACTTGAAAATGTTACAGTACCTGTACAGCTCGGTGGCGGAATCAGAACTATGGAAGATATCGAGATTAGACTTGATAATCTAAACATAAACAGAGTTATAATTGGAACTGCTGCGGTTAAAAACCCAGAGCTTGTAAAGCAAGCAGTAGCAAAATATCCTGGTAGAATCGTTGTTGGAATCGATGCTAAAAACGGAAAAGCTGCAATTGAGGGCTGGGATGGTGAAACTGATGTCGATGCGGTGGAATTAGCTTTAAAGATGAAAGAGATTGGAATCGATACGATAATATATACTGATATCTCAAAAGACGGAATGTTATGTGGACCTAATTTTGCAGAGACAAAAAACATGGTTGAAAAAACTGGCATGAACATCATCGGTTCTGGTGGCATGAGCTGTCAAGAAGATGTTGTAAACATCAAAGAAACTGGCGCAAGTGGTGTTATCATTGGTCGAGCATTATATACTGGTGATATTGATCTTAAAAAATCAATGAGCGTTTAGGCGTAAAATATAGAAAGGCGTTAAACTATGCTGACAAAAAGAGTAATCCCCTGCCTTGATGTGCACGATGGTCGTGTTGTTAAAGGCGTAAATTTTGTAAATATAAGAGATGCTGGCGATCCAGTTGAAACAGCAATGGCGTATAATATCGCTGGCGCTGATGAGCTCGTATTTTTGGATATAACAGCTTCATCTGACAAAAGAAGTATAATGCTTGATGTTGTAGCAAAGACGGCAGAACAGGTGTTTATTCCTCTCACAGTGGGTGGTGGAATCAGAACAGTTGCAGACTTTAGAACGATATTAAAAGCTGGTGCTGATAAGATCTCTGTCAACTCATCGGCCATAAAAAATCCAAGCCTGATATCAGAAGCGGCGTTGAAGTTTGGCTCTCAATGCGTAGTATTAGCGGTTGATGCAAAGCGTAATGATAAGGGAAGTTTTGATGTATACCTAAATGGTGGAAGAGTCAAAACAGAGCTGGATGCAATAGATTGGATAATCCAAGCGGAAAAACTCGGAGCTGGAGAAATCCTTCTTACAAGCATGGATGCAGATGGAACAAAAGCTGGATATGATGTAGAACTTACAAAACGTGTGAGTGAAGCGGTTAATATCCCAGTTATAGCATCTGGTGGTGCTGGCGAGCTAAGCCACTTTAAAGATGTAATAGTCGATGCTAATGCAGATGCAGTACTAGCAGCTTCACTATTTCACTATGGTGAGCTAAAAATAAGCGAAGTTAAAGATTATTTAAGACAAAACAATATACCAGTAAGAATGAAATAATAATTAAAAATTTTAGGAGAATAACAATGGAATATAAAGAACTACTATCAAAGATCAAATTTGACGATAAAGGTCTAGTACCATGTATAACACAAGATGCAAAAACAAATGCTGTTTTAATGATGGCATACTTAAATGCGGAATCATTAAAGCTTACATTAGAATCTGGCTACATGACATATTTTAGCCGTAGCAGACAAGAGCTGTGGAAAAAAGGCGAGAACTCAGGCCATCTGCAAAAGCTAGTCAACTTAAAATATGATTGTGATGGCGATACACTTCTAGCAATTATCGACCAAAACGGAGTTGCATGTCATACTGGCGAGTATTCTTGTTTTCATAACGATGCATATGGCGAAGATTCATTTGGTGGATACCGCATAATCGACGAGCTATTCAGTGTTATTGAGGGAAGAAAAGCAAACCCAGTAGAAGGATCATACACAAACTATCTATTTGATAAAGGTGTGGATAAAATCCTTAAAAAAGTTGGTGAAGAAGCATCAGAAGTTATAATAGCTGCTAAAAATTCTTCACACGAAGAGCTAACATATGAAACAGCAGACCTTCTATATCACCTATTTGTATTGCTTTCTGAGCAGGGCTTAAAACCTGCTGATATTATGGTAGAGCTTGGAAAAAGAAGATAGGCAAAAATATCTGAGGTATTATAATGGATAAAGTTAATGTTACTAGTGAGCTTAACAAAATAAACGAGTTTTGGAAGCCTAAAATTATAGGTGGTCTAAATGATCACCTAGTTAAGATTGCGAAGTTAGAAGGCGAGTTTTTGTGGCATAAGCATGATAATGAGGACGAGATGTTCATGGTCATGGACGGAACTTTAATTATCAAGTTTAGGGATAAAGACGTAGTTGTTGAGAAAAGCGAGTTTATCATTATACCTAAGGGAGTTGACCATCTTCCAGTAGCATCAAAGCCAGTAAGCATTATGTTGATTGAGCCAAAAGAGACAGTAAATACAGGGAATATCGAAAACGAGCGTACTGTATATTTTGATTGATATCCATGCCTAATTAAATAGCTTTAGCTTTTATGAAATATGCAAAATAATATAAAAATTTCTAAAAAGCTATTGACTTATTTTAAGATATGTAATACAATTAGCTTCGCTGAATTGAACCAGTGTGGGAGCATAGCTCAGCTGGGAGAGCACTTGCCTTACAAGCAAGGGGTCACAGGTTCGAGCCCTGTTGTTCCCACCAATTTCTTTTCAGCCACTTTTTTTTGTAAACATTGACTAGATTTAGTCATAGTATACAATTAAGAAAGTAAATCTTTATCTGCGGGAGTGACTCAGTGGTAGAGTGCGACCTTGCCAAGGTCGAAGTCGCGAGTTCAAATCTCGTCTTCCGCTCCAATATGGCGCCATAGCCAAGTGGTAAGGCCGAGGTCTGCAAAATCTCCATCCCCAGTTCAAGTCTGGGTGGCGCCTCCAAAGAACCACCAACTTAAAACATTATATGTTTTAGGTGAAATGAAAAAAATTATTGTCTGCATGCCGGAGTGGCGGAACTGGCAGACGCACAGGACTTAAAATCCTGCGAAGGTTATACTTCGTATCGGTTCGATTCCGATCTTCGGCACCACATAGGATATTAGGACGTAAAAAGCCTTGATCTTTTGTAAATGAAAGCACATTCATTCGTGAATGTGCTTTTATCGTACCAAATATTATCACCTTACGCAAATATAGAGCGAATTTTTTGCAATTCATCTTGATGTTTAAAAATAACCTTAATACCTTTTTTATCATCAACATATATCCTTTCAATTAACGAAACAATAATACTCCGATTTAGTTTTCTAATGTTTTTATATTCTATAAATTCATTAATGTACTCGTTGTATTTCAATTTCATATTCTTTGCCTTTGGCAACTCTATTTCTATGTGCTTTAACTTCATATTTAGACTATCACGATCTGTTGATATTATGGTTTTAATATTAATATATTCCTTTTCATTAAGTATTCCATCCTTGTAATCAACATAAGATTCCTTTACCAACTTATCTAGTTGGTTGATTTCACTTATCACCAACATCCGTTCTTTCTCCAAATATGCTACTGAACTATCAGCTTGTTTTCTCAAGGTTATTTTACTAAGTACGTTGTTTATATCCTCTATACCACCAATTTGGTGTTGTAGACTGAATAAAACCACATCATGAATAACACTCTCATCCACATAATGACTAGTACAAACAGATACACCATTTTTTTTAAAGTTAGAGCATAAGAACTTTTTATACTGTTTTCCATTTACTCGTTTTATATTCCTCACCATAGGCTTTTTGCAATCACCACAATAAAGATAACCAGCAAAAATCGATGGTTTTGTATTCCTTGTAGTAACTGGTTTCTGCATCTTAGATAAAACTTTGTTAACATTATCGAAAACAGTATGTGAAATAATAGGCTCATGCGTATTTTTAATAATAATCCACTTTTCGCGAGGTAACGGTATTCGCTTACTTACTTTATAACTAAATGATGTAGTCGTTCCTTGAACCATATCACCAGTATATATTTCACAGGATAAAATCTTTTTTATATGCTTAGTTCTCCAGCTCTTAAAAGATGGTACATTACAGTGTTTAGGCATTTTGCGTAATCCATTTTCAGCAAAGTAACCCATAGGTGACAAGATGCCCCTACTATTCAATTCTTCCGCTATCTCGCTAAGGCTTTTCCCATTGATATACAATGAAAATATCAAGATAACATTATCCTTAGTTCTTTCATCAATAACTAGCTTATTTTTATTATCTTTACTACGCAAATATCCGTATGGAAGAAACGATCCAACATAAAGCCCCCTACTACGTTTCACTTCTAAACTAGTCCTTGTTTTTGTAGAAGTATCCATTGGTTTAATCTCATTCATAAATGCAAGCATCGGAAACTCAAAACCATGTAATCTTTTTTTATCCCTATAAGTATCAAGACGTTCCTTAATAGAAATAAATCGCACACCTTTTGTCGGGAAATATCGTTGCACTAGGTTACATACTTCATCTTGACTTCTTCCTAATCTTGCAAGACTTTTTACAATAATGCAGTTAATATTTTCGTTTTCAATTTCCTCTAGCATATTTTTAAATGCTGGTCTATTAAGATTTGTTCCTGTATAACCATCGTCAATATAGGTGTCAACTATGCTAATCGAAGAATCATTCAATGCAAATTTTCCAATGATTTTGCCTTGGTTAATTACGCTGTTACTTAAATCTTGCGTATCCTTATCATCATCAGACAATCGAATATACTTTACTGCTTTCCACTTAACATTCTCTTGAAATAGACTATTTTGCACGATAGAAGCCCTCCTTGTTCTCCTCGACAAATTGTTTTATTTTGTCTATTTCATCTTGATATTTAAAAACTATTTTAACATCACTGTCTTTGCCAATATAAATAATATCAATAAGCGATGTCAACATTTCTCTATCTAATGCTTCTTTGTCGTACTGATTCATGTATTTGGTAAACCAATCTATATTTTTTTCCTTTATATCCTTACAAGAATCAAGTTCATTTTGCAAATGTGATAATTTCGATTCGAGTTTGCTAATTTGTGCTTTTATATTACTCACGAACAATTGGAAATCTTTTTTAGTGATATTTTCTCTTTTCCAATCCTTATAAGCATCAATCTTATCTTGCTCTTCACTCTCAATATCCTTATTGACTTTTCTAATCTGCAAATTTATAATTCTTGTTTTTTCTTTTACCGAATCATTCGTATATACTTTTTGAAATACGTTTGATAAATTAGCAATAGCAAATATTTGAGATTTAATTGCACTTAAAACAATTTCTTTCAAGACTTCATGTTTAATTACATGGGAGTGTGAGCAAATTTCCTTTGAGCATCTTTGATATGTTCTACATTTATACGATACATATTTCCCATACTTAGAGCATTTAGCCATACTTCCGTTACAATCCATACATCTTAGCAGTCCAGCAAAAATATGTACTCTTTTTGCATTTGGAGCAGTATACACACAACGCTTATAGTTTTCTTGTACTAGGTCAAAATCTTCTTTATTTACAATTGCTTCATGTGTGTTATATGAATAAAATCGGTTTTCTTTTGGTACAATCTCGATCTTTTTGCTAAGATAGTTTGGT
>JMSV01000020.1_pt1 | contig 59682 bp, 46 predicted proteins | sample 179021 | NCBI WGS metagenome assembly JMSV01 (sample SAMN02769581, study PRJNA246767) | bioreactor metagenome | isolation source: Culture-2 Bioreactor Bmz derived from microbial biomass from the upper 2 cm... | place: Germany: Bremen | collected day 87 after inoculation | reverse complement strand
GAATAACACCTAGCCCACACAATAACATTTATAAATACAAAAGCACTTCAAACCAATATCAGCTTGAAGTGCTAAATTTTAATCTATAATAAAGCATATACTCTATAAAATACCCATATTATCTATCCCATACATAAGTCCAAACATATGATATTCAAAAGTCAATCCACCTTGTATATATGCAATATAAGGCTCTTTAATCGGCGCATCTGCACTCAGTTCAATTGAAGCACCTTGAATGAAAGTTCCAGCCGCCATTATTACATCCTCTTCATATCCAGGCATGTCCCACGGCATTGGTTTAACAAATGATTCGACAGGAGATCCCATCTGAATACCTTGAATAAAATTAATAAGTTCATCTTTTGTATTAAATTTAATTGATTGCGTTATATCGGTTCTTGCATCAATATGATTAGGCATAACGTCATAACCAAGCTTTTTCATTACATAAGAAGTTAAAATTGCTCCATTAATACTCTGCTCAACTACTTTTGGGGCTAAAAACAATCCTTGATAAAAAGGTATATAACTTGCATTATACGATCCGACTTCATGTCCAATACCTGGTGCTGTAAAATTATATTCCACAGTTTCGATTAAATCTTTTTTTCCAGCAATATACCCACCATTTGGAGCAATACCACCGCCAGGGTTTTTAATAAGTGAACCGATAATAACATCCACACCCACTTCAATAGGCTCTTTAGTCTCACAAAACTCTCCGTAACAATTATCACATATAACAAAGCTTTGCTCTGAGTATTCATCTCTTATGGCTACTAGCTTTTCAATGTTTTTGATATTTATCGAACTTCTATAATCATATCCCCTAGACCTTTGAATATAAATAACCTTAGGCTTATTTAACTTAATTTTATTTGTTATTTGCTCAAAATCAAGCTTTCCTTCTTTCGTCAACTCAACTTGATCGAATGCAACACCTCTATTTATTAGACTATTTGGTGCATCCGAAGTAACTCCAATAGCAGTTGATAACGTATCATAAGGTTTACCAGCTACACTTAAAATCATATCGCAACTAAACAAAAACGAAGACAGCGCTAAATAAATCGCATGAGTTCCAGAAAGAATATGAGGACTTACTAATGCATGCTCCGCCTTAAACACTTTAGCAAAAACACTACAAAGTTTTTCTCTCCCAGCATCAGAATACCCATAGCCAGTCGTAGGATTAAAATGCATAGATGAAACCCTTTCACTTTTAAATGCATTTAATACTTTTGCTTGGTTAATTGCAGATATTTTCTTATGCTTTTTGAAATTTTCTTCAATTTCATCTTTAGATTCAAGCACTAAATCAATAACTTTTTTATTTATATTTAAATTAGATGTAAACTCAATAATATCATCAACCATGATTTATATCTCTTTACTTGGCATTAGATTTACAGATTTAGCTGGAGTAATAGTCGAAATCGCATGTTTGTAAACCATCATCTGCTTACCATCCGTCTCAATCATAACGACAAAATTATCAAATCCTTTTATTGTTCCTTTTATTTGAAAGCCATTACATAGATGAATTGTTGTAATCATCTGTTCTTTTCTTACCTGATTTAAAAAGACATCTTGTAATATCGCGTTATTCTTTTGCATATTTTTACCCACCTTTAATTATTCTTATATTTATTTTATACCACTTAAAATATTATTTAAACAGTTTTTTTGAGAAATATCATACCAATTGATTCGATCATCCCTTTTAAACCATGTAATTTGCCTTTTAGCAAATCTTCTAGAGTTTCGTTTAACCAGTCTTATCGCCTCATCTTTGTCATAATTGCCTTTTAAATATTCTATTATCTCTTTATATCCAATAGCCTTTAATGACTTATATTCGTCACCATATTCTTCAAATAATTCTTCAACTTCTAAAAACAACCCTTGATCTATCATTATATCAACTCTCTCGTTGATTCTATCATATAAGATGCTTCGCTCACAGTTAAGCCCATATATTTTAAAATTATAATCCTCTCGCATCTTCAAAAAATCGAACTTAGCATCAACACCTTCATTTTCGATAATTTCTAGTCGTCTTATAATTCTTTTTTCATCATTAAAGTGAATACGCTTTGCAGCTTCAGGGTCTTTTGCCTTCATCAAGTCATACATATATTGCAATCCGTTTTTTTCTTTTAATGCGATCATTTCATTTCTAAACTCTTCATTTGAAGGAGTAGCCGAAAAATCCAAGTCATATACTATTGAATTGACATATAATCCAGTACCGCCTACAAATACAGGTGTTTTATTATCGCTGTGTAAATCTTTGACTATATCAAAAGATTGTTGCTTAAAATCTGCAACATTAAAATCTTCATCAGGATAAACAACATCAATCATATGATGCTTAACGATTGAAAGTTCTTCCTTTGATGGTTTTGCAGTTCCAACATCCATCTTTTTATATATCTGCATCGAATCAGCAGAAATCAGCTCACATTCAATTTCATTTGCAACTTTAAGTGCCAGCGATGATTTTCCACTTGCAGTAGGTCCTAAGATTACTATAATATCCTTTTTCATCAAACAATCCTTCTAAAATACTTCTTAATTTCTTTTTCCGACAGAACAGCAATTATTGGTCTTCCATGCGGGCAATTCGGCACTCCACCTGTTTTTATAAATTCTTCGATCAAGTATTCAGCTTCTTTATAATCTATCTGACTGCCAGCTTTAACAGCACGCTTGCATGACTTCATAATTATTTTTTCAATATTTTTGTTTAAATATTGCTCATTATTATCAATAGCCGAAAAAACATCATCCAAAAGCTGATCTAAAGTACAAGATGACAGCAATGCTGGTATTCCAGAAAAATCGACAGATAAGTCTTCATTTAACTCCAATACAAATCCCATTTTTTCTAATAGACCAATGTTTTCTATTATCATATTATTCTCTTCCAAAGACAGTTTAACTCTTTGAGGAATCATAAGCATTTGAGTATCCACTTTATCCTGCAAAAACGCTTTTAATAGCGAATCGAATATGATCTTTTCATGTACCGCATGTTGATCAACAAGCAACAAATCAGTTCCATGTTCGAACAAAAGATATGAATTCAAAAACGTGCCTATATATCTATGCTTTATTATTTCACTATCTGGCAAAACCTTAATAGTCTCACCATCGTATATAGGATCAATACTTTCTTTCACATCCACTTCAACATCTAAATCCACTTCAACTTTTAACGGCAGTTTTGGCTCAACTTCTTTAATCATATCAAGTTCAAAAGATTTATTATCATCAACCTCAAAAATATCGCTGTTTTTAACAACAGTTTTTTTCTTAGTATAATCATCCATTATAGGAAGTGTGGTGGTTTCTATTCCAAAAGTATCGTTTATTATATTATGTTTTTCAACCTGTTTAATTGGTTTTTCAATTGATATACTTTGTTTTTGTATAATTGGTGTTTCCTCTTTTGGAGCAACCTTTATTTCTATATCGCTATCGATATCATCCTTGTTGATTACCTCAACTTTTATTGCATCTATTTTTTTATCCTGCTTTTCAAAATCATCAACTTTGCTTTTATCGCCCAAACTAATCTTTGGCATAGATCTTTCACAATCAAGCGTAAATATAATCGCTTCAGTAATAGCTCTATTAATCATTTTATCGTCTTTAAATTTAATCTCTAACTTATTTGGATGAATGTTTACATCAATCTCCTCAGCAGGGATATCTATATTTAATACATAAAACGGAAAAAGCCCAGGCACTAACCATTTTGAATATGCACTTTTTATCGCATTTGCAATTCTCTGATTCAACACATATCGCCCATTTACTAAAAGCGTTTGCATCTTTCTGTTTTTATATGCGTATTGAGGTGTCCCAATAACACCAGAAATCTTTATACCTTCATCTTGATAATTGACATCCATTGTTTTTTTACGAGCATCATCACCATAAATGGCATTTATACAAGTAGTCAAACTACCGTCTCCAAAGCTTTGCATGATGATTTTATCATTAGATATAAATTTAAAAGCAACACTAGGAAAAGCCAAAATAAATCTAGAAATTATATCAGAAACAGCAGAAGCCTCAACTCCGTTGTTTTTCAAAAACTTCAATCTAGCAGGCGTATTATAAAAAAGATTTTTAACGATTATATTGGTTCCATCAGCCATTCCAACATATTTTTTATCATCAAGAACACCACCGCTTATGCTTAAAACAATGCCACTATCTTCATTTTTTGTTTTAGTCATTATTTGCATATGCGAAACAGAAGCTATCGCACTTAGCGCCTCTCCACGAAAACCCAAAGTTCCAATTGCATCTAAATCCTTAAAATGAGATATCTTGCTAGTTGCATGCCTTTTATATGAAATAAGAGCATCTTCGCTAGCCATTCCAATCCCATTATCAGTTATTCTAATATAGGATTTTCCACCATCTTTTATTTCAACTACAATCGATGTGGATTTTGCATCAATGCTGTTTTCAAGCAATTCTTTAACAATATTGAGTGGTCTTTGAACAACCTCACCAGCGGCAATTCTGTCTATTAAAAATTGATCTAATATTTTAATTTTGCCCATAATATATCCTACTCTCTTTTTTAAGCCATTGGTTTAATTTTCGATTGTAGCTCAACCAATATATCCATAGCTTGCCTTGGTGTAATATCATCAACATCAACACTATTTATATAATCTTCAAGTTCATAATTTCTTGTTTCTTCAACAGTTTGACTATGAACAGAATCATGAATCTTTGAAGTATCTTGACCCAACACGTGACTCTCAGCTAAAGTATCCATAATATTTTTCGACCTAGCAATAACCTTACTTGGAATGCCAGCAAGTTTTGCAACCTCTATTCCGAAACTTTGACTAGTTCCGCCTTTAATAATCTTATGCAAGAATATTATAGTATCGTTGTGCTCTTTTACAGATACGCAGTAATTTTTCACACCTTCAAGTCTATCTTCCAAATCAACCAATTCGTGATAATGCGTTGCAAAAAGCGTTTTTGCCCCTATCGTTTTTTCATTATTTATATATTCAATAACTGACCAAGCGATACTTAGACCATCCAAAGTGCTAGTTCCTCTACCAATCTCATCAAGAATCAAAAGGCTATCAGACGTAGCATTTTTCAAGATATTAGAAACCTCATTCATCTCAACCATAAATGTACTCTGTCCAGAATAAAGATCATCCATAGCTCCAACACGCGTAAATATCCTATCAACAATACTGGTATTACACGATGATGCTGGCACAAAACATCCAATATGAGCCATAAGAATTATGATTCCAACTTGACGCATATATGTGCTCTTTCCTGCCATATTAGGTCCAGTAATTATGATTGTTCGCTCATCATCCATGTCCAAAGCTGAATCATTAGGCACAAAAGTTTCTTTTATAACTTTTTCAACAACAGGGTGACGTCCATCTTTTATTATAATTTCACCCTTATCATTAAACTTAGGTCTTACAAAATTGTTTTCAATCGCTACTGTCGCAAGCGATTGTAGAACATCAATATATGCAATATTTTTTGCAGCGGATTGCAATCTGACGATATACGATTCAATCTCTTTTCTAAGCTCCAAAAACAATACGTATTCGAGTTTTTGGCATTTTTCTACCGCAGAAACTCTTTCTACTTCTATATTTTTAAGCCCTTCTGTAATATACCTCTCACAACCTGCAAGTGTTTGTTTCCTTATATATCTATAAGGCACTTTATCTAAAAATGATTTCGTTACTTCGATATAATATCCAAAGATCTTGTTATAACCTATTTTCAAATTCTTTATGCCCGTAGCTGCTTTTTCTTTTTCTAATATTTCATTTATTCGCTCATCGCTGTTTTTAATTATATCCCTATATGCATCAACTTTACCGCTATAACCATCACGAATAATCTCGCCTTCTTTTAAACCAGAAGCTGGCTCATCATCAACGGCTGAATTTATAAGCACATATAAATCACTTAAATCATCAAGTCTTTCATTAATTACACTTAGAGTTTTACACTTAGTCTCTTCTAGCAACACCTTAATATCAGGTAAATTTGCAATAGAGTTTTTCAATGATATACAATTTTTTGCATCAATAGTTTGATATGCTATTCTTGTAGCAAGACGCTCCAAATCATATACCTTTTTAAGTTTTTCACGCAAGGATTTTCTTATCCCATTATTGCTGACAAACGATTCCACGCCTTCAAGACGAAACTCAATATCCTCTTTAGATTGCAAAGGTTGATTAAGCCATAATTTTAGAGTTCTTGACCCCATTGAGGTTTTTGTTTTATCCAAAACCCAGAGCAGAGAGCCTTTTTCGCTCCCTTCTCTCATTGTTGATATAAGTTCCAAATTTCTTCTAGTTGACATATCCAAAAACATATATGCATTATTTTTAGAAACCGAAATCTTATTGATATGAGAAAGGCTGATTTTTTGAGTTTCTCTAAGATATTCAAGAAGTGCATTTGCACTACTCAGTGCTTTAAAAAGCCCATCGCATCCAATAGATGTGATATCAACAATATTAAAATGCCTCTTTATACCTTCAATTGCAAATTCTTTATCAAATGCCCAATCTGGATATTTTGAAATCAGCGGAGATTTTGTTACAAAAAACGCCTTGATTTTATCAATATATTTTTCGCCATTTTCATTCATTATAATTTCATTAGGATTAATTCTATGAAGTTCATCAAACAATGAATAAAGACTACTGTCTAAACTCTTTTCACCAACATAAAAATCTCCAGTTGATACATCCGTATATGCATAACCAAAACCACCACTTTCAAAATAAAGGCTACAAATATAGTTGTTTTTATTCTGATCATCTTTTGAGTCATCCATCCTTGTCCCAGGAGTGATTACCCTTACAACATCCCTATCGACAAGCTTAACATTTGGTCCAGCTTCGCTAGTCTGCTCGCAAATAGCGACCTTATAGCCCTTTGAAATCAAAGTTGAAATATATGCATCAGCTGAATGGAAAGGAACACCACACATCGGTGCTCGTTCTTCCAATCCACAATTTCTTCCTGTAAGCGCAATTTCTAATTCTTTTGATGCTGTAATTGCATCTTCAAAAAACATCTCATAAAAATCGCCTAATCTGAAAAACACAATACAATCTTTGTGTTTTTCTTTTAAAGCCATATATTGTTGCATCATTGGTGAAAGTTTAGCCATATTTTTTCGTCCTTAATATCTTATGATAATTCCTTCTTTAATCTTGGTAAAACTTTATAAAAAACAACAGCAATAATTATCGTTCCAGAAAACTGGATTAGATTGTAAGGTAAGTTTGCAATAGCAACGCTTACTCCAAAAGCAACAGCCTCAAAGCTAGAATATCCAACAACCATAATAACACCACCAACAAGACATGCTATCAAATATCTACCAAAAGATTCATTTTTATTGATCATCGCACAAAAAAGTCCCATCATACCCTTAATTATAAAAGTAGGTACAATATAAACCCCTGCACCAAGAAGTACATCAGCAAGTGCACTACCAATAGCCGCCGCAAGCATAGCAAATACTGGATTGATCAAAAAAGCAACGATATATATTATCGTATCCCCTAAATTTATATATGCTCCTGTTACCGTCATAGGTACTGGTATCTTTATCAAAAATGTTACAACAAATATTAGCGCCGCACAAATACCAGTAATAGTGATATCTCGCAGTCCAAATTTTCTTTCGTTCATAGTTTTTCTCCAATCAAATTTCTATATATTAAGTTTAAATAAACTTGTAGACTATAATCTTTATATCAAATCAAAACCTTATGTGCAATTAAGAAAAACTAGTTACACCCACTTATTCTATATAAAAATCCTAAATATTTCAACATTTTTTGCAATATAGATGGACCATTCACATATATTAATGATATACAAATATTTTGATATTAACTGGAGGTATGTTTCTGTGTGCGGAATTGCTGGATTTGTAGATTATAATAATGATGTTTTAAATAAAGGTGTAATGCTTAATAATATGATCGATACACTATCATATAGAGGCCCAGATATGGCAGGTACTTGGCTCTCTCACACTGTCGCTCTTGGTCATAGACGGCTAATCGTCATTGATCCAGTTGGCGGTAGTCAACCAATGACAATAAGTACAGCTGGAAACTCTTATACCATTGTATATAATGGCGAGATTTACAATACGATTGAGCTTAGAAAAGAATTATCCCTTTTAGGTCATGATTTTAGAACGCACAGCGATACCGAAGTTTTACTTGTATCCTATATCGAATGGGGTGCAAACGCTCTTAAAAAACTAAATGGTATTTTTGCTTTTGCAATATGGGAAGAAAATTCAAAAAGGTTGTTTTTGGCAAGAGATCGAATGGGTGTAAAACCACTTTTTTATTCTATAAAAAACAATACAATTGTATTTGCATCAGAAGTAAAGGCAATGATTAAACACAATATGATTTCAAGCGATGTCAATAAAGAAGGGCTGTGCGAAATATTCGGTCTTGCCCCAGCAAGATCAGAGAGCAAAACTGCATTTAAGGATATAATGTCGCTTCGGCCAGCAGAATGTTTGATGTTCTCCAGTTTAGGCGTTTACATAAGTAAGTATTGGCAGTTTAAAAGTGAAATACATACTGATTCTGTTTCTAAGACAACAGATAAATTACGGTATTTAGTCGAAGACTCTGTCAGTAAGCAAATGGTGGCTGATGTTCCCATATGCACATTTTTATCTGGTGGTTTAGATTCTAGCACACTTTCTGCATTAGCTTCTAAGTTTTATCAAGCTCGCAACAAACAGCTTAGCACGTTTTCTATCGACTATAAAGATAATGCTAAGCATTTCAAAAAATCATTGTTTCAACCAAATTCGGATAGTGATTTTATCGATAAGATGAGTTCCTATATTGACAGTAACCACAACAATATCATTTTTGATAGCAAAGCACTTGTAGATAATCTCAAGCCTGCATTGATTGCAAGAGACTTACCAGGAATGGCTGATGTTGATAGTTCACTTCTGTGTTTTTGTAAAGAGGTAAAAAAGTCATTTAGCGTAGCTCTTTCTGGCGAATGTGCTGATGAGCTGTTCGGCGGCTACCCTTGGTTCACAGATGAAAAAATGTTAGACCTTGATATTTTCCCATGGGCAAATTCATTAAGCCTTAGAAAGTCCGTGCTTTCAAATGAATTAAAATCACTTCCAATAGAAGAGTATGCCATGCAAGCATATAACGACACCAAAAACGAAACCCCATTATTGGATGGCGAGAATGAAAAAGAGAAAAAAATCAGACAGATGTTTTACTTGAACATAAAATGGTTTATGACAAACTTACTTGAACGAAAAGATAGAATGAGCATGGCACATGGACTCGAAGTTCGTGTTCCATTTTGTGACCACAGAATCGCAGAATATGCATGGAATATTCCGTTTTCTATGAAGACGCTTAATGGTCAAGAAAAAGGAATTTTGCGTGCTGCAGTTTCGCATCTTCTTCCAGACGAAATTTTAAATCGCAAAAAAAGTCCTTATCCAAAGACTCACAATCCTTCATATGAAGCTAGCACTATAAATCTATTAAAATCAATAATAAGTAACAGCAACTCAAAGATTCACGGAATTTTAGATACTGACTTTATTTTAAGCGTTATAAACAAAGATTTTGATATAAACACCCCTTGGTTTGGGCAATTGATGAAAGGACCACAGTTTTTTGCATTTTTAATACAGCTTGAATACTGGCTAAATGAGTATAATGTTAATATCATTTGATTATAAAATCTAATTATAGCAATAATTAATTAATCAACACTTTTATTAAACTTTATGCTATTATAGAAAGGATGATTTTAAGAGGGTAAAATATGAAAAATAACATTGTACTAACAGGCGGCGGCACCGCAGGTCATGTAATGCCGAATATCGCTTTGATACCACATTTAGAAAAAGATTTTAACATACATTACATTGGAACTTATGAAGGTATGGAGCATTGGTTGGTCGATCCATACATCAAAAAAGGCAATTATCATGTAATTAAAGCAGGAAAACTAAGAAGATATTTAAGCTGGCAGAACTTTAAAGATCCGTTAAAAGTTCTTGTTGGGTTTAAGCAATCATACAAAATATTAAAAAAGCTACGTCCAAAAGTGGTTTTTTCAAAAGGTGGTTTTGTAAGTGTGCCTGTTGTATTTGCAGCACATTTGTTAAAAATTCCTATTGTTCTTCATGAATGTGATTTAACTCCTGGTCTAGCTAACAGGCTTTCTATGCCTAGGTGTACAAGGATTTGTGTTTCATTTGAATCAACGCTTAATCACACCAATCCTTCAAAGTCCGTATTTACTGGAACTCCAGTTAGAAGAGAACTTCTTGATGGCAATAAAGAAAAGGGCAGACAAATTTGCAACATACACAACGACAAACCTATTTTGCTGATAATGTGCGGTAGTATGGGTGCTGTTTCAATAAATAAAGTGCTCGATAATATTTTGGAAAAACTATGTGAAAACTTTAATGTTGTACACATAAGAGGAAAGCAAAATATTCGTGAAGAATTAAACCTAATTGATGGATATAAGCAATTCGGATTTATTGGTGGCGATTTAAAACACATCTTTAAGATGGCAGACTTTATGCTATCTAGAGCAGGTGCAAATGCGATCTTTGAGATTTTAGAACTTAAAATCCCTGCCCTATTGATTCCACTTCCAAAGGCTTCTAGCAGAGGTGATCAAATTCTAAACGCTGAACATTTTGAAGAAAAAAACTGGTCAAAAGTATTATTGCAAGAACAACTAACCGAAGAATCGCTACATTCAAATATACTAGAACTTTTTGCTGAAAAAGCTGATTACATAAATAATATGAAAAAAACAGGAGATGACAACGCAACCGAAAAAGTGCTAAAAGAAATCTATTCGGTCGTTAAATAATTAAATGAGTTTATTAGAAAAATACATCACTGGTTATACTAGTCTAAAATTGGATGAAAAGAAAGACAGGATAAAGGATATTTTGCTACTTAAAAATCCAATTCCTGATGCTTTTTACATTCTAGAAATAGATGGGTATGAAAAATCAATTAGAAGACAAGCAATAAATGTTTTATGCGATATAGCATTAAAACCTTCACATGCAAAAACAATCTTTAGACAATTTACACCAGAATATGCTGGTCAGATTCTATCAATAGATGATCCAAAAATCAGAAAAGCTGCGGCAAGACTGTGTGGAATCGCTAACAAAAAAGAGTATAATATTCCACTTATTGCTGCGATAGATAAAGAAGAAACAATGTATGTTTTGGATTCACTAATTTTAGCTTTAGGATATACTGATTATTCAAAGCGTTCACTTGATTACTTAAAGAGTTATACTCCAAAATCAATAGAGAAAAAGCATTTGAATAATGAAACTCTAGCTATTAAAAAAGCTATTTCTAGTCTGACTAGAATGGAAAGGATTTCAAGCGTTGATTTAAATAATATGCCCGTTATCCTTACATATTGCAGTGAGCTTCAATCAGCTCTTTCAAGCGAGATGGATGATTATGGTCTTTCTTATACTAAAACAGATATTATCAAAAATTCACTATTAGTTAAACCAAAAAATTATGTTGATGTTTTCGGTCTTAGATGTTTTTTTGAAGCCTTGATATATCTAGGCGAATACGATGATGATAATGACGAATTATTGGTAAAGCAAATTCTATCAAGAGCTGATTTGCTGTTTGGTCTTGATAATTATTCATTTAGATTGGATGTGCAATATCTAAATGCAAAGAAGAAAAGTGAGAAGATAGATAAACTGATAAAAATGATTGAATCTGATTCAAGGTTTAAATCTAGCACTTCAAATTATCAATTTGAAATAAGGTTGATTTACAAGTACGGTCAAGTGGTTGCAACTGCAAAAATACCATATTTGGATGATAGGTTTAAGTATAGAAAAAATACTATTCCAGCTTCGATTCATCCTGTTATTGCTGCAAGCATCATCCGCACATTAAGACCATATTTAAAAGAGGATGCAAAAGTTCTAGATCCATTTGTTGGAACTGGCACACTTTTATATGAGCGAGATTATATTCTTCCATGTGAAGAGCTCGTTGGTGTTGACATCAAAAAAGATACAATATTCTTAGCCAAAACGAATTTTTTCAAGCTAGATATTCCAATCAGTTTTCTAGTATCGAATATATTAGATGCAAATTTGGATCAAACGTTTGATGAGATAATATGCAATATGCCATTTGGTCGGAGAGTTGCAAACCATGATAAAAACGAAGAGCTATACGAAGGTTTTGTAAGTCTATTGGACAAATTATTGGATATCGGTGGACATGCCTTTTTATACACCAATGAAAAACTATTGTTAAAAGGACATCTTCACTATAAAGATAATTTTGAAATGATTGACGAAATAATCATCGAGGCTGGTGGTCTTTACCCATCATTATTCATTCTTAAAAAAATTAAATAATATTAAAAAAATCAGCTATCTAAAAAAGATATGCTGATTTTTTATTATTGCGTTTTATTTTAATTCTATATTTTATTCAATTTGGTTAATGTTAAAAACATCGCATGTGAGCAAGCATAGTTTCTAATAAAGTTTCGCTCATTATCTCTTCCACGACTCAGATTAAGCTTAAAAACTTCGACCTCACCATCAAAATCGATACCGACATATACAAGCCCCAACGGCTTTTCTTTTGTGCCTCCACCAGGACCAGCAATTCCAGTTACTCCGATTCCAATATCAGCCTTGGCTTTTTCACGCACACAAGTCGCCATCTCATAAGCAGTTTCTTTTGACACAGCCCCAAATTGCTCTATCATCTCTTTTTTAACGCCTAAAGAGTTTATCTTCGATTCATTAGAATAAGTCACTATCCCCTCTTTAAAAACCTGTGAAGACCCAGAAATATCGATTATCTTTGAGCTTAACAATCCACCAGTACAGCTTTCAGCAACAGCAATCGTTTTCTTTTTCTCTATTAGCTTTGCAACAAATTCACTTTGCAGATCATCACAATTGACGCCATAAACATTATCGCCAAATATAGATTTAATCTTTTCAACAACAGGATCAATAAGCTTTAAACAAGCATCTTCATCCTGCGCCTTTGCAGTAACTCTAACATACATCTCGGCTTGCTTAGCATAAGGAGCAATAGTAGGATTTTTGCTTTCAACCATCATATCATGCAAAATGCTCTCAACCTTAGATTCTCCAACACCAAAAATATGTATGTTTTTAGACATCAACGTAAGCGTAGAATCATCTGTCAGTATAGGTAAAAGCTTATTCAGCACCATCGGCTTCATCTCACTTGGCGGTCCAGGAAGCATAACAACTGCTTTTCCGTCTTGGCTATGATACATACCAGGAGCAAATCCATTCTCATTGCCTAGCACAGTGCAACCATCGATAACCAAAGCTTGCCTTAGATTGTTTTCTGTCATTTTAAGGTTCTTTTTCTTAAAAAGATTTTCGATTATTTCAATCGCTTTTTGATCATAAACCAGTTCTTTTCCAAAATGCTTTGCAACAATATCTTTTGTAATATCATCAAAAGTAGGACCAAGCCCACCTGATGTGATAACTAAATCTGCTCTGCTAAAAGCAAGGTTTATACTCTCTTCAAGTCTTTTAGGATTATCACCAACAACAACATGATGATATACATCAATCCCTATCTTAGATAACTCTTTTGCTATAAAACTTGCATTTGTATTAACGATATCTCCAAGCAATAGCTCTGTTCCAACACATACTATTTCTGCATTCATAAATTATTTTCCTTATCAAAAAAGCTTCTGTATATTAAAATACAAAAGCTCATGTTTTTTTAAATCATAGTTGCCGTTTTAATAAACTTCTCTGCTGTATCCCAATAATGAAGCGCATGAGTTTTAAGTCCATCGATTTGTTCCTGTGTTAGTGGTTTAAACTCCCCTTTAATAAATAGTGTATTGTCAGGAATTTTTTTTCTTGGCGGCACAATAGACCCAGCAGCGATAATACAGTTATTACCAACAACAGCACCATCCAGCACAATACTTCCAATACCGATAAGCGAGTTATTTCCGATTTTACATCCATGCAGATTACAGTTATGACCAACAGTTACATAATCACCAATAATAGTAGGCATATCTTTATCGATATGAACAACGCTACCATCTTGAATATTGGTATATTCTCCAATAATGATTTTGTCTAAATCTGCACGCAAAACAGCATTTGCCCAAATATTAACATTCTTCTTACATTCAACTTTTCCGATTACTACTGCGGAATAATGAATATATTTCTTTCCCTCAAATTTAGGGATATAACCATCATATACTTCAATCATTTGCTTCCCCCTCCAGCACTGTCAATGCTATTGATAATTCAACACGTTTTTTCATCATCTCACACTCTAATTTATATGGTTTGTTCAAATCATTGTTTTCATTATATGCGTTTGCCATACATCCACCACTGCAATAATACTTAGCAGGACATTGCTGACACTCTTCTTTTGTATAAACATTACATTTTGCAAATTCGTTTTGTATCTTCTCATCGATTATGCAATCATTAACATTACCCATAATAAAGTCACTATTACCAGCAAACTGATGACATGGATATATGCTACCATCAGGATTAACAGCAAAATACTCAACACCCGCCCCACAACCTCTAAGGCGCTTATTAAGACATGGTCCACCAGAAAAATCTATATTAAAATGAAAAAAGTTAAGTCCCTGTTCAACCCTTCTTTTTTCTAGATACTCTGCTAGTTTATCATACTCTTCAAAGATTTTTGGTATATCTTTTTCGGTTAGTGCAACATCACTCTGAGTTACAACAGGCTCTATCGATACTTCTTTAAAACCTAACTCGTATAGACCTATTATATCATTTGAAAAATCCAAGTTCTTGTTAGTAAAAGTTCCACGGATATAGTGTTCCTTATCCCCTCGCTTTTCAACAAGTCTTTTTGCATTTTCAAAAACTTTATCATAACTATCATTTCCGCCAGCAGTTCTTCTAATGCTGTCATGAACTTCTTTTCTGCCATCCATACTGATAACTATGTTTTTCATTTCAGCATCAAAATACTCAATCATTTCATCAGTAATATGGTATGCATTTGTAGTAATTGTAAATCTAAAATTCTTATTATATTTTTTCTCAATAGTTTTTGAGTATTCAACAACCTGCTTGACTAAATCAAAGTTGATGGTAGGCTCTCCACCAAAAAAATCAACTTCTAAGTTAACTCTATCACCAGAGCTTTTGACAAGAAAATCAATCGCTTTTTTACCAATATCAAAACTCATATCCTCATGTTTTACATTACCTGCACTAGCAAAACAATATTTACATCGCAAATTACATCCAGTTGTAACATTCAAGCAAAGTGCCTTGCATACAGGATCAAAGTTTTTAATATCTTGCGGCTCATATTCCCTTTGTGAAAACAAAACACCTTGATTTTTTAGTTCATCAATTTCACCTGTAATCTCAGCTATTTCTTCACTAGAATATTTTGTTTCCAACTCGACTAAATCTTTTTCTTGGCGGATTTTATTTATAACGTCAAAAGCGAGTTCGTTCAACAAATGAACAGACCCACTTTCAACATCTAAAGCTATGTATTTATCTTTATATTTAAATGTATGTACCATACGTTCCCTCTATCTTCTTATAAAACTACTTGCTAAATATAGATCTGCTACCTGGCTTTGTGATTGGAGCACCAGTCTTACAGATCGGACAATCAGCTTCTTCATATGAAACAACTTCCATAGAAAGCACAGCTTCAAATTTTACACCAAAATCGACTCCACCATTAGATCTATCTACAATACATCCAACTCCAACAACATCTGCACCTTGCTCCCTTAGCAAAGAAACTACTTCCTTAACAGAGCCACCAGTTGTAACAACATCTTCAACAACCAATACTTTTAGTCCTTTATCAACAACAAAACCTCTTCTAAATGTCATTTCGCCATTTTGTCTTTCAGCAAAAATATTAGGCTTTTTAAGTTGTCTTGCAACTTCATAAGAAAGAATTATTCCACCAATAGCTGGTCCTACAACCAAATCAATATCAACATCGCTAAATTTCTTAGCTAATTCACCACTCATCATCTCCGAAACATCAGGATCGATAAACAGCTTTGCACATTGCATATATTTATCAGAGTGTCTCCCCGAAGTTAGCTTAAAGTGTCCCTCTTGCATTACATCTGTTTGCTTTAAAACGTTTAATATTTGCTCTTTATTCATAATTAATTAACCTATAAGTGATCCAGTTACATCACTTATCCTTTCTATATTTTCTTCTATCATAAATTGTTTCAATTGCTCTAAAATCGTCATGCTCATATCTGGCGTTATCATGTTTGCGGTTCCTACCATAACAGCAGTTGCACCAGCAATCATAAACTCAACTACATCTTCACCTGTCATAATTCCACCCATTCCAACAACAGGAATGTTAACCGCATTATAAACTTGGTTTACCATTCTAACTGCAATAGGCTTTATCGCTGGACCAGAAAGTCCTCCAATACGATTTGCTAATATTGGTTTTTTTGACCTTACATCAATAGCCATTGCTGCAAATGTGTTGACAAGCGATACAGCATCAGCACCAGCATCCTCAACCGACTTTGCAATGCTAGCAATATCCGTTACATTCGGAGTAAGCTTAACCATCATCTTCTTTTTTGTCGCTTTTCTTGCGGCCAGTGTAGCTTCATATGCTGCCTCACATGTAGCTCCAAACTGCAATCCACCACTTTTTACATTTGGGCAAGATATATTAAGCTCTATCATTTTTATATCAGTATCATTCAGTTTTTTGATAACCTCAACGTATTCTTCAATACTAGAACCCGATATATTAGCGATTAAACAAGTATCAGTATCTTTAATTTTCGGATATATATCAGACACAAAATAATCAACACCTGGATTTTGCAATCCTACGCTGTTCATAATGCCACTTGTAGTTTCAACAATCCTTGGTGTATCATTTCCATCTCTAGATGTTCCAGTAAGTGCCTTTAGCGATATACCACCCAGTCTACTAATATCGAAATATTCGTCAAAATAATCGCCAAATGCGAATGTTCCAGAAGCAGTAATGATCGGATTTTTCAGTTTCTCACCAAGTAAATCAACAGATAAATCAATCATTATAAAATCACCTCATTTATATCAAACACAGGACCATCAACGCACGCTTTTTTCACTCCATTAACTGTCTTACATGCACACACAGCACATCCGCCCATTCCACATCCCATTCGCTCTTCAACACTGACAAAAGTTGGAATATCATAGTCTTTCACAACAGCCTTTAATGATTTTAACATAGGCGTAGGTCCACATGCAAATATCACATCAGGAGTTTGGCTTTTTAATGTATTAGCAAGTTGTTGTGTAATAAATCCATCTACTCCATAACTTCCATCATCGGTAGTGATTATAAGCTCACCACTTTTATCATCGAATTCTTGTTTGCAATATATGCTTTGCTCTCTATCAAACCCTAAAAAAGTTGTATAAGATTTATCACCATCATTGTCGATTATGCTCATAAGAGGAGCACATCCAATTCCGCCACCAATCAAGAAGATATTTTTATAACTTTCTTCAATTAAAAACCCCTTACCTAAAGGTGCTAAGATAGAAACCTCATCTGCTTGTGTAAGCTCAGACATTTCTTTTGTTCCCTTACCAACAACCTTATAAATCAAAGTCATCTCACCGCTATCACTTGAATAACGATGGATACTGATTGGTCGGCGTAAAAGTAAATCTGCCCTATTTATTTGTACATTAGCAAATTGACCTGGAACAAAATCCAAGCCTCTTTGCGTATTCAGTTTTATTATATATATGTCTTTAGCAATCTCTTTGTTGCTAATAACACTTGAGAAAATCTCGTTTTTCATATTTAGTCCTTTTAGTAATGCTTTTATTTAAAAATCTCAGATAAGCACATTGGCACTATGTCCGCTTCAGTTGTATGCATCTTAATACTATTAACCAAAACTTCAGCAGTATCAAGCGAAGTTACAACTGGTATTCTTCTCTCAACAGCACATCTTCTTATCTTAAATCCGTCCTTGTCGCTTCTTCTACCTTTTGTCGGTGTATTGATAATAAGCTTCAAATCTCCACCTTCAATAAGCTCCATCATTTTGCTATCACTATGTTTTAGTGACTTAACTAAGTTTGCACCAATAAAGTTATTAAGTAAAACTCTAGCAGTTCCAGAAGTAGCATAAATATCAAACCCTAATCTTTCCAACTCACGAGCAATCGGTAAAACTTCTTGCTTGTTGTTGTCAGAAACAGTAATAAGCACTTTTCCATCACCGTTCTCAGGAATATCAACTCCAGAAGCAATAAGCCCTTTTATAAGTGCCTCATTGTAATCTTTAGATACACCCAAAACTTCTCCAGTAGACTTCATCTCTGGTCCAAGCGAAACCTCAACATCTGGCAACTTTTCATGCGAGAACACAGGAACTTTTATTGCAAAAATATCTCTCATTGGGAAAAGTCCAGTTCCATATCCCATATCTTTAAGCTTTTCGCCTAAGCTACATCTTACAGCCAAATCAATCATAGGAACGCCCGTTACTTTACTCAAATACGGAACCGTTCTACTACTTCTTGGATTAACTTCGATGATATACATTGTACCTTCAAACAGTACAAACTGAATATTGATTATTCCAACAGCATTAAGTGCAGATTTTTTTGCAATCGCTTTTGTAATCTTTAAAATCTCTTGTTCTTGCTCTCTAGTGATTTTTGTTTTTGCAGGATAAACCGAAATACTATCTCCAGAGTGAACTCCAGCTCGCTCAATATGCTCCATGATTCCAGGAATCAACACATCTTCACCATCAGAAATCGCATCGACTTCCAACTCCATCCCTGTTAGATATTTATCTACAAGAATTGGATGCTCTTCTTCTAACTCTTGAGATGCGATAATATCCATATACTCTTTTATATTCTGATCGTTATATGCAATCTCCATGCCTTTACCACCAAGTACATATGATGGTCTAACAATTACAGGATAACCAAGATCATTTGCAGCTTTAACCGCCTGCTCAGGTGTAAGAACTGTTCTTCCCTCTGGCAAACTTAAATTTAATTCCTGCAACAAATCATAGAACTCTTCTCTATCTTCCGCTTTGTTGATATTATCAAGAGATGTTCCAATAATTTTATATCCAGCCTCTTTAACATGTTTCGCCATATTAATCGCTGTTCCACCACCGAACTGACAAACAACACCATCTGGCTTTTCTTGGTCTAAAATATTTACAACATCTTCGCCAGTAAGTGGCTCAAAGTATAGTCTGTCCGATGTGTCAAAGTCAGTTGATACAGTTTCTGGATTACAGTTTACAATAACCGTATCATATCCAGCTTTTTTAAGCGACCATACACAGTGAACACTACAATAGTCAAACTCAATTCCTTGTCCAATTCTTATTGGTCCAGAACCTAAAACTACAATTGTTTTGTTTTTAGATGGTCTTGCTTCATTTTCCTCTTCATAAGTCGAATAGAAATATGGGCTAACTGCATCAAACTCAGCAGCACATGTATCAACAATCTTATAAGATGGGATTATATCAAATTCTTTACGTTTATTTCTAACATCAATTTCTTTTACATCAACCCATTTTGAAATGGCTAGATCAGAAAAACCTAGTTTCTTAATTAATTTCAACTTATCATGTCCGATTGAATCCAAGCTCATTGTTTTAAGCTCTTCTTCCAATCCAATAACTCTCTTAAACTTGTTTAAGAACCATAAGTCAATTTTCGTCTTCTCGTGAATTTCTTCAATATCAACACCGATTCTGATTGCTTGTGCAACAAAGAACATTCTCTCATCATCTTGCAACATTATTTTATCAAATAGTTGCTCTTTGGTCTTGCCATTAGCTAAAGGAAACTCCAATGAGTATAAGTTAAGCTCTAAAGATCTTAGTGCTTTTAAATATGCTGATTCAAAGTTAGATCCAATGGACATAACCTCTCCAGTAGCTTTCATTCTTGTACCAAGTGACTTATCAGCAGATGTAAATTTATCAAAAGGCCATCTTGGGAATTTTATAACTACATAGTCCAGAGTCGGCTCAAAACAAGCATATGTTTTTTTAGTAACTCCATTTTCAATCTCATCCAAACCATAACCGATAGCGATTTTTGCAGCAATCTTTGCAATAGGATATCCTGTTGCTTTTGATGCCAAAGCTGAAGATCTAGAAACTCTTGGGTTAACCTCGATAACATAGTACTGCATGCTATCAGTATCAAGTGCATATTGAACGTTACATCCACCCTCAATTTTTAGTGCTTCAATGATTCTAAGTGAAGCAGATCTAAGCATTTGATATTCTTTATCTCTAAGTGTTTGAGATGGAGCAACAACGATACTATCACCAGTATGGATCCCAACTGGATCCAAGTTTTCCATATTACACACTGTGATAACATTGCCTTTACCATCACGCATAACTTCGTATTCGATTTCTTTCCAACCAGCAACACATATCTCAAGCAAACATTGATTAACACGACTCGCCTCAAGTCCACTCTTTATAATTGTTTTAAGTTCCTCTTCGTCTTTAGCTATTCCACCGCCAGTACCACCAAGCGTATATGCTGGTCTTACGATTAGAGGATATGCATTAGTTTTTGCAAACTCCAAAGCTTCTTCTTCACATTCAACAATAGCACTTTCCATAACTGGCTGGTTTGTACTGATCATCAAGTCTTTAAACTCTTCTCTGTCCTCAGCCATCTTTATAGATTCAATCGTTGTACCCAAAACTTCTACATTGTGCTCTTGCAAGATTCCCTTTTCATAAAGCTCCATAGCAAGATTTAGACCAGTTTGTCCACCAAGAGTTGCAAGCAAGCTATCTGGCTTTTCTTTCTTGATTATAGAAAGTACAACTTCTGGTGTTAATGGCTCAATATAAACCTTATCAGCAATAGAGCTATCAGTCATAATTGTCGCAGGGTTTGAGTTAATCAGTACAACTTCAATACCCTCTTCTTTTAGTGCAGTACATGCTTGCGTTCCAGCATAATCAAACTCAGCAGCTTGACCAATAACGATTGGACCAGAACCAATAACTAATACTTTTTTTATATTCTTATTCAACGGCATGGCTACTTAACCTCCATCATATCGATAAATTCATCAAACAGATATTCTGTTTCCTGTGGACCTGGTGCTGCTTCTGGGTGAAATTGTACACTAAATGTATCTTCACCTTTATATCTCATTCCCTCAATGGTCTGATCATTCCAGTTAAGATGTGTAACAACTATCTTTTCATCCAAATCATTATCACAGATTGTATATCCATGATTTTGAGATGTAATATATACTCTATCTTTTTTAAGATCCTTTACTGGATGGTTTGCACCTCTATGACCATATCTCATTTTTCTTGATTTTGCACCATGAGCTAAAGCAAGAAGTTGATGTCCCAAGCAAATTCCAAACATAGGTAATTTACCAGTAAGCTTTTTTATGTTTTCAACTACTACTGCATTGTCAGTTGGATCTCCAGGACCATTTGTCAGCATCACTCCATCAAAACCACCATCTAATATCTCAGATGCATCAGTTTGGGCTGGAAAAACTGTAAGCTTACATCCTCGATTAGCAAGGCTACGCAAAATGTTGATTTTTAGTCCAAAGTCCATTACAGCAACGTTGTACTTGTATTCTTTTATATCTTCATTATAAACATATTTTTCACTGCAAGTTACGCTGTCAACAGGATTCTTACACTCATAACCATTCATTTGAGCGATTTGCTCAGCAGTTGGCTTTTCTTTTGTAATAATCCCTCTCATAACTCCTTCTTCACGAACAATACGTGTTAGCTGTCTAGTATCAATACCATAGATTCCATTGATTCCGTTTTCAGCTAAATAATCATCAAGCTTCTTTTCACACATAAAGTTATTAGGTGTGTCGCAAAGTTCTCTGATAATAAATCCATTGACATGAGGTTTATGTGACTCAGAATCAACTTCCGCTATTCCATAGTTTCCGATAAGTGGATATGTCATAGTTACTATTTGACCAAAATATGATGGATCTGTTAATACTTCTTGATAACCTGTCATACTCGTGTTGAATACGACTTCGCCGACCACATCATCCTTTTTTCCAAAAAGCTTACCCTCAAATGTTTTTCCATCTTCAAGTGTTAAATAACCCATTTTCTCTCCGTTCATTTATTATAAATTTATATTTCTTCTCTTTAATGCACCCAATATATCTTCTTTCATATCAAGTGTTGCTTGCTTTGCAGCCTTTTCAAAACTAAGACCAGCATACTTTTCATTTTTATAAGCCATTAAAATTCCTCTTGATGAGTTAACAACAGCTCCGCCGCCATTTTCATCAAATGAAACTGCAATATCATCACCAGTAGCACCTTGTGCTCCATATCCTGGTATTAAGAAAAACATGTTTTTATATTTCGCCCTAAGCTCCTCTGCTTGCTTTTTATATGTAGCTCCAACAACAGCTCCAACGCAAGAGTAGTTAGACTTTCCAACAAAATCACTTCCCCACTCGCTTACTTTATCAGCAACGTGCAAGAAGTTCGCTTTGCCTTCACATATTTTATCTTGAAACTCTCCAGAAGATGGGTTTGAAGTTTTAACTAAAACAAATATCCCTTTTCCTGTTTCTTTCATATCAGCCAAGAATGGATCAATTCCATCAGATCCAAGGTATGGAGTAACTGTCAATATATCCGCATCAAATGCAGTATGTTTTTTACCGTTTATCTCAACTCCGCCTAAAAATGCAGAAGAGTAAAGTGCCGCTGTTGATCCAATATCATTACGCTTTGCATCAGCAATTACGATAAGCCCCATCTTCTTTGCATAATCAATAGTCTTCTTATATGCTTTCATGCCTTCATGTCCATACACTTCATAACATGCAATTTGTATTTTTACGCTCGGAACAATTCCGCAAATATTATTTATAATCTTTTTATTAAATCTCAATATATCTTTTGCAATCGTGTTAAATGGATCTTGAGCATCCAGTTTAGACTTAAAACCATTCGGTAAAAAATCATATTTTGTATCAAGTCCAACACATATTGGAGCTTTTGTTTCTTTTATTCTTTGCGCTAATTTATCAAAAATCATTTTACCACCTCATACTTTACTTTTCCATCCACTATTGTATAGCAAACTTTTCCCTTTAGTTTCTTGCCGATAAATGGTGTGTTCTTACCCTTTGAAACCATTTCTTCTTTTTTGAAAACATATTCTTTTTCTTCATCGAATATCGTTAAGTCAGCAACACTTCCAACTGCAATCTTACCACCTTCAAGTTTTAATATCTTGCAAGGCTTAGTCGATGTAAGTTCAACTATCTTGTTTAATGTAATCCCTTTGTCTAAAAGATTTGTAACTATTAGCGACAACGCCGTTTCAAATCCACTTATTCCAAATGCTGCGATATCATACTCAACATTTTTATCATCCTCATGATGAGGTGCATGATCAGTAGCAATCGCATCAACTGTTCCATCTTTTATAGCTTCAATCGTCGCCTCAACATCATCTTTTGTTCTAAGTGGCGGTGCAACTTTTGTGTTAGAGTCATATCCTTTAACCCATGAATCATCCGCACTAAAGTAATGTGGCATAGTTTCACATGTCACTTTAACCCCACGCTTTTTTGCTTGTCTTATAAGATCAAATGACCCTCTTGTAGAAACATGTTGAATATGAACTTTAGTATCCAAGCTTTCGGCCAATAAAATCTCTCTTGCAGTCATCGCATCCTCAGCTGCTCTGTTATTTCCACGAAGCCCCAACATCGTTGAATTATAACCTTCGTTCATAACTCCATCAGCCTTAATCTGCACATCTTCACAATGAAGTGTTAAAAGTGCATCGTAAGATTTTGCATAGTTAAATGCATTTTTCATAATCTTTCCATCAGCAACAGATTTTCCATCATCAGAAAAGGCAACCGCCCCAGCATCCAACATCTCGCCCATCTCTGTTAGCTCTTTCCCATCAAGACCCTTAGTAATCGCTCCTACGGGATAAATTTTAGCTAAATCAACTTTTTTGCCTTTATTTACAACATAATCTATCATGCTAGCATTATCAATCACAGGATCGGTATTTGCCATACATACCACAGATGTGAATCCGCCTTTAACAGCAGCTTTAGATCCTGATTCAATATCTTCTTTATATTCATACCCTGGATCTCTTAGGTGACAGTGCATGTCCACCATACCAGGAATTATTGTAAGCGAAGTTGCATCAATTACATCTGCCCCGTCCGTCTGTAAATCCGTTCCGATCTGCGCAATTTTACCATCTTCGATAAGAAGATCGCACACCTTTATTTTATCATCAAATACTACTTTTCCATTTTTAATTATTGTCATCGCTTTTTCCCCTTGTCAATAGATATAATAGAGCCATTCTAATCGCTACACCATTTGTTACCTGATCTAAAATAACAGAGTCGCTATGGTCAATAATCTCACTATTCATTTCAACACCCCTATTAACAGGCCCAGGGTGCATAATAAGCGCATCTTTCTTTGCATACTTCATAACCTCGTCGCTTATGCCAAAGTATTTATTATATTCACGAAGAGTTGGAAGCATTCCACTCTTTTGACGCTCTAGTTGAAGTCTTAATCCCATTACTACATCAGTATCAGCCGCCGCTTGTTTTATATCAGTAGTTACTCTAACGCCAGACTTTTCAATTTCAGATGGAAGAAGTGTATGCGGTGCACATAAAGTAACATTTGCACCCATAGTCATAAGTCCATGAAGATTACTTCTTGCAACTCTACTATGATAAATATCTCCAACTATTGTAACGTTCAATCCTTCAAGCCCACCAAGACGTTCTTGCATTGTATACATATCAAGTAGTGCCTGCGTTGGATGTTCATTCATTCCATCACCAGCATTTATAACTCCTGCATTGACATTCTTTGATAGAAAATGCGGCGCACCAGACATCGGATGCCTAATAATAACTATATCAACGCCCATCGCTTCCAAAGTTTTTCCTGTGTCAAATAGTGTTTCACCTTTTTGTATGCTAGACGATGATGCAGCAATCGCACTCATTGAAGCACCAAGGTACTTTCCAGCCAAGTCGAATGACATTTTTGTACGTGTACTATTTTCATAAAAAAGAGTAACAACAGATTTACCTTGTAGCTGTGGCATTTTCTTTACACCTTGATTAAGGTACTCTTTCATAGTTTTTGCAGTATCAAGTATTAACGATATTTCCTCTTTAGACACCCCGTCTAAACCCAACATATCTTTTGAACTAAGTCTCATATTTATGACCATCCCTTTCGTATCACTTAGTCACAAAATGCCCATGAAACTGTATTAGTTCCACCAATTTTACGCATTGTGTATTAAGTTTCAAACTTACTCCTCTTTTTTTACTATATAATAAAAAAACTTTATCTATTAGATAAAGTTAGTTATTCTTTTCATCAGTAATAACAACCATGTCGCTACCATCCATATCTTTTACCATAACATGAATAATTTCACTCTTTGAAGTCGGAACATTTTTCCCAACAAAATCAGCACGTATTGGAAGTTCCCTATGTCCTCTATCAACCATAACTGCAAATTTAATACATTTTGGCCTACCCATATCCATCAGAGCATCAATCGCAGCTCTACATGTTCTTCCAGAGTAAAGAACATCATCTACCATAACAATGGTTTTTCCTTGAATACTGAACGGAACATCTGTCCCATTTATTATTGGATGATCTGACAGCAATGATAAATCATCTCGATAAAATGTAATATCTAATATGCCGAGAGGAATATCTACACCTTCAAACTGTTTGATGTAACTGACTATCTTTTTAGAAATAGGAACACCACGCCTATGAATCCCAACTATATATAAATCTTCAATCGGACAATTCTCAATAATCTCATGAGCAATTCGTTTGAGTGCTCTTTCCATGTCCACTTCTGTCATTATCTTTGCTTTGTAATCCATACATATCCACCTTTATAAATAAAAAAGCCTGCGAAGTTACGCAAGGCAATAAAAGACAACAAAACAATAGACGTATAGACATATGTTTTATGTAGATATATTATCCCTTGCGATATCTCTGTACCACTTAAAGGTATTACTTTTAATATATTAAATCATATTTTCAGACTTTTTTCAAGCTTTTTTTACCCATTAATCAAGCATTCTTTTGATTTGCCTATTAAGTCCTCTCTTCCAGCCTTTATTAATGCCTTTTTGACCAAGTTTCTGTTCTTAGGATAGTTAAATTGCAATAATGCCCTTTGCATATTTCTATCCTCATATGTTTTTGCAACATATACTTTTTGTCCATTTAGTGGATTTATACCAGTATGATACATACAAGTTGCCAAAGTCCCAGGTGTAGGATAAAAATCTTGAACTTGCTGCGGAACAAAACCCTTCTCTTTTAAATAACAAGCAAGAGCAATCGCATCTTTAAGTGTGCTCCCTGGATGAGAAGAAATAAAATACGGCAATACATATTGCTTTTTGCCACAACCATCATTAGCTTTATCGAATTTTTCCAAGAATTTATTATAAACTTCATTGCTAGGCTTATTCATCAGTTTCAATACATTGTCAGATATATGCTCTGGTGCTGTTCTAAGTTGACCACTGATATGATGATTCACAAGTTCATTTATAAACTTATTGTTGTTATCATGAACGATATAATCAAACCTTAAACCAGAACGAATAAACACTTTTTTTACACCATCTATATGTCTAAGCTGACCTAAAATATCAATATACTCTTTATGGCTTATATTTAAATGCTTACATTTTGTAGGAAATAAACAAAGCCTTTTGCAAGCAACATCATCCGTTTTTTTGCAATACACATCATAAAAGTTTGCAGTAGCACCACCAACATCATGAATATAACCCTTAAAGTTTTCGCTCTTAGTCATCTTGTGCGCTTCATCAACAATACTTTGTTTACTTCGTTTAGATACATGTCTACCTTGATGAAAATTAAGTGAACAAAAAGCACACCCACCAACACATCCACGAGATGAAGTTATGCTAAATTCAACCTCTTTAAAAGCTGGTATTTCGCCCAAATACATATCATGCGGCTTGTTTTTATAATCTAAACTACAAACAGTATCAAAGTCCTGTGTGCTGAGTGGAACACTTGGAACATTTTGCACAACATATTTATTCGCATGCTTTTGCACCAAAGTTTTTGCATATCTATAATCTTGATTAAAATATTGCTTTTTAAATGCATTAGCATACTTCACCTTATCGCTCTCAATATCCTCAAACGAATCAACAACATCATAATCATAGACGTTATCTAAATAATCAGCAATGTAGCAAGTCCCAGCAATAAAAGTCATATCACTTACCGACATACCAGCTTCAAAACATTCAGCCAACTCCTTCAATGGATATTCACCCATCCCATATATAAGCAAATCAGCCGATGAATCGAACAAAATAGATCTTCTAACCTTATCATCCCAATAATCATAATGAGCAAATCTTCTAAGACTAGCCTCAATTCCACCAATAATAATCGGCACATCACCATATGCCCTTCTTATCATATTGCTATAAACAATCGTCGCCCTTTTTGGTCTCTTGCCCTTTTGACCATTTTCTGAATAAAGATCGGTCTTTCTCGGTCTTTTATTTACAGAATAGATATTCACCATACTGTCCATGTTCCCAGGACTTATCAAAAAAGAATATTTTGGTTTCCCCAAAACTTTGATGCTTTCAGGCGTAGAAAAATCAGGCTGAGCAATAATGCCCACGCTATACCCCAACCTTTCAAGCCATCTTCCAACAATTGCTGGTGCAAAAGAATAATGATCAATATATGCATCAGCTGTTACAATTATAAAATCCAGTTGCTCAATATTTCTGTCTATTAAATCCTGCTTACAAACAGGTAAAAATTCACTCAAAATGCACCCCAATATCTTGTAATAATAAAATAATTATAACTACTATATCAGCGTAATACAAGCAATATGTTTTTTACCATCATCAAAAAGTTCAATATACTCAGTATCAACTAACTCGTTATCCAAGATTATCTCTTGCTTATAATTATCATCAAAGGATTTATTGGTCACATCGATAACATATATACTGCTCCTATATTTATAACGAATCGAAAAAGCATTCCATTCATTTGGTATACAAGGCTTAATATATAAATGATCTCCACGTTTTTTAAAACCAAGTATATACTCAACACCAGCACGATATAGCCAATTCGCACTACCAGTATACCAAGTCCAACCAGCTCGCCCAGCTTCACATGCTGAATAAACATCTCCAGCTACCACATAAGGCTCACCCTTATATTTTAATGCCCCTTGCTTAGTCTTTGTAAGATTAATAGGATTGATCATATCAAACATTTTATAAGCTGTTTCATTCTTACCAAGCATAGTAGCGCTTAAAATATACCAAGCAGCAGCATGCGTATATTGCCCACCATTTTCCCTAACTCCTTTTAGATAACTTTTAATATAGCCAGGGTTATTTTTGCTCTTGCTAAATGCTGGGGTTAAAAGTTTGATAATCCCATTTTCTTCATCCAACAACAATTCATGTGCTGAGTCAAATGCCATTTTACATTTTTCTAAATCACATGATTGAGATATGATTGACCAAGATTGACTAAGCAAATCGATTTTACACTCATCGCTTTTTTGACTGCCCAATGGATCACCATTGTCATAATAGCCCCTCCTATACCATTTCCCATCCCATGCATTATCGATGCATTTTTTAAGTTTAGGACACTGTCTTTCTAGCATATTTACAGTATTCAAATCTCCTTTATACTGAGCTAACTCAATAAACCTGCTAATTACATCATAATAAAACATTGTAAGCCAAACACTTTCACCTCTGCCAGCCGTTCCAACCTTGTTCATCCCATCATTCCAATCTCCACCCTTGATCAGCAACAATCCATTTGATCCTGTTTGATTAGCATGATTGATTGCACGCATAGCATGCATATACAAAGTTTCGCAAATTTCGCTTTTTTGAAAATCAGCATAAACATCTTCACTGTGCTTAGGAATTTCAATAGATTGCAAATAATTCGTCTGCTCATCCAATATTGAGTAATCATTAGTAGCCAATATATACTCGGACAAAACATATGGCAAGAACAACAGATCATCAGAAATCTTCGTCCTTACTCCTGTCGCTTGCTTATGCCACCAATGCAAAACATCTCCCTCAACAAATTGGCGTTTTGAGCATTTTACTATCTGATTTTTCACTATTATTGGGTCAAGATAAAGCATAGATAACACATCTTGAAGTTGATCTCTAAACCCAAAAGCCCCACCTGATTGATAATACCCTGATTTGCCTAACAATCTCGAGTTTATAGTTTGATAAAGCAACCACGAGTTGATCATATAATCAAATGATTTTTCAGGTGTTTTTATTTGCAATTTTCCCAAGCAGTTATCATAGTTCTGCTTAACTAGATTAAACTCATTGCTTACACAATTTTGAACCTCAAGCTTATTTATTGTTGCTAAAATATCCTCATTATTTTTTTCAAACCCACAAACTATTACCACTTTCTCGGTTTGATACGGCTTAACAACCTTTGATATTTTTATCGCAATACATGCATTAGAACAAACACCCACACTATTGGATAATTTTGATTTATCCAATATCTTAGGATAAGCACTCTCTTGGCTAAAAACTTCAAACTTATCAGAAGTATATTCAAATTCATTGTTTAGGCTAGTAACATAAGCGTTACCAATAAAATCTTCGTTATAAATAAGATTAGTCGCAGTAATTGCCCTGGAATCTAAATTTTTAGTATATATACTCTTTTTCCAAAAATTCTCTTCTCCCAATACTGGCTCAAAATAATACATTACAGATACTTGCTTTTCAGCACTACTATCGTTAACAAGATTAACTTCCATAATTTTAGCAGATATATCATTTGGCACAAATATTTTAAGCTTCGTATAAATAACATCTTTGCTCTCAAAAGTCGAATAACCTTTCCCATGAGTAATAAGATATTCACAATTACTCATATTATCTGGCATAAGATTTTTTATTTGCCCATATTTATTATCTCTAACATAAATCCCTTCTGACGGATTATCATTAAATGCCTGATTTTTAAAAGGTGTGATTCTAAACAATCTACTGTTATAAGCCCAAGTATATCCTCCACTTTCACTAGAAATAACCGAGCCAAATTTTTCATTTGCTAAAACATTCACCCAAGGCGATGGCAATTTAATATTGGGTTTATAAGTAATAACATACTTATTGCCATTATTACTAAACCCACCAAAACCATTGCTGAAATTTAAAGTTTTATTGTTAAACGATGTTGTTTTTGATTTATTGTTTCTTTCAAATTTTGCATCTTCAAGTTCTTCGTCATATTCACTCAATTGATCAATTATAGATTTTGAAGTATCGACAATTATATTAGAGCAGGTTAGAAGTCCATCAATATCCTTTTTTTGGGCACTATCTTCGGATATAAATACAATTTTAGTATCTGTATAATAATTACCTTCTTTTGCATACCGATGAATCAATTTGTTGATTTTTTCTTTAAAAGTAGCTAAATAAACTTCCTTGCTACAATCGAGCAATACAAGATTAATAGGAATACTTTGCTTTCTAAAATAATCAAAAGCCTTAATAAGCAATTGAATACGTTTTAAATCCGTTGCTTTTTTAACTATCGCAATTATATAAGGCGACTTTTCATTTAAGCCATATCTAAACAACCTATCTTTTTTCAAGGTTGTTTCAATTCTAGAAACACCTTTTTGATCAAAACTAAAAATAACATGGCTGAGTATTTTATGAAATATCTCTTTCTCCGCATATGAAATATTATTATATTCACTTTTAATTATCGATGCAGTTTTCGCAAGATAGAATGTTTTATCCACCTGCGTCATCTCTTTTACAGAATTAAGGTTGCAAATTAGTTGTGGCAAATCTTCACAAGCACTTGTTATAAAACACACTTCCTTTTGTGCACCTTTTAAAATATCCAATTGAACTTTTAATGCCAACACAGCGTTAACGCTTGCTTGAACATCCTCATCAAAATCAAAGTTAATGTTTTTAAATTTGTCCAGCCTTTTATATACATTTTCCATCTTGCATTGCCTTGTAATATTTACGCCATTATCGACTATACATTTAAATCCTAAAAACAACTCTCTTTTTTCATCTCTAGCTCTTTTTCTAAAAATGATCGTATCTTTAAGCTCAATATCAACTTTTTCTAAAAACAGAGAAGCAAATGCTGGATGGGAGATATAATCATCAATCGAACAAAGCATAGGTATAATTAACGAAACAATATCGATATTCTTTGTATTCTGTCCATCGTTTTTAATCACCAATTTTCTAATTTCTAAATCCGAATCAGGCGAAATACATATGTTCATTTCACATGAAACATCATCATCCTTTCTATAAATTGATGCTTTATGATCACTGAAATTTACACTATATTGGTCAGGCATCTTAAAAGTTGGCGCATATCCCATTGACCATGATTTATTTTCATTCCTATCATTAATATAAATAAAGTTTCCACTTACATCATTTAAATAATCATTTGACCAAGTATTAAGCAATAAGTTCTTAAACTTAGAATATCCAGTACCAAACTGAGTAATCAGGCACGAGTATTTTCCATTTGAAAGAATGTGAACTTGCGGCCACCTTTCATTCAAGTCAAATAGAGTGTTGGATTTTTGATTGTTTTTTAAAGGTACAATATTTTCATCTTTCTTATTATAGTTTTCTATAACCAAGTTTCTAGGCAAGCTTTTTTCTTTTAACAACTGTTCTGTTGACATAATTATTTTAGACGAGTGAAAAACATTTTGAAGCTTATTTTCAAACAAATAATTGGTAAGCGATGCTAAAATCATACCTTGGTGATGAGCCATGTAACTTTTCACAATGCTATATCTGCGTTTTCCATTTTTCTTTTTCGCAAAATCGATAGCCTCATAAAGCCCATATTCAGAAAAGACTTTAAGCTTTTTTAATGTCTTGTAATTTTTCAGACTTTCATTGGCATTAATCCCCAGTGCCAAAATTGTCGAATATGGTGCAACAACGATATTATCATCATCATTATATTTCAAGCTAAGCCTAGGCACACCAAAGGCTTTGTATTGATAAAACATATCAAAATCAAAATCATAATAACCAGATTCAGAAATCCCCCAAGGAGTACTCTTCTTTTTACCATAAGTAATTTGAGTATCAACAGCTCCTTTATATGTTTCATTAATCAGCGTTGAGCTATAATTTTTCATTAGAATAAATGGCATTAAATACTCAAACATCGTTCCACTCCAAGAAAGCAATATCCTACGCTCTTGAGAGATCGTAACAGGTCTTGAAAGTTTAAACCAATGTTTGGTAGGAACATCTCCTTTTGCAATAGCAATTATAGCAGTTTGCCTCGCCTCTGATGCTAAAAGATCATAGTGAGATTCACTCATCGTATGATTAGTGTAATCATATCCTATATAAAACAAATTTCTCTTTTTATCATATAGCTTTGAAAAATCCATATCGTAAAGCAATATTGCCATACGATTTCGTAGCTTTACAATTCTATTGCGTTCAAAAATCAATTTCCTATTAGATTCATCCAACAAAGAAATAAGTTTTTCTACATCATAATTAATAGATGTTATTTCTTTTAGTTTGTTAAGTCCCTTTATCTGTTTTGGTAGCTGATCAATAAGTCCGTTAATAGATTGGCATCCAGTTGAATTTTTAATACTATTTAAACTTTCATGCATATCCTTACCATCCATATTGTAGTTTTCCAACATCTCGATATATGGATAATAATTGTTAAACTCTGATAAATAGTAATCAATAGATGCTTTAATCTCACTTTTACAAAAATTCTTCATGTACTTAGGCAGAGTTTTATTTAAGTATTTTAAATGCTTATAAAGTTCAAAAGTTGTTATCTTCTCTTGCGATTTAATGTTTAACGTCTTAACTATTTCATCATCTACATTATCTACCTCATTGATTAAAGTAAAATATATCCCTTGAATAGCCTTGTTATAAAGCGACTCATCCAATGAGTTTTCCAATGCTTTTATAGTCAAAACTAAATAGCAAGCAAGATTACCACTATCAACAGCAGAAACATACTTAGGATTTAAAGCAATATTGTTTTCAATATCATACCAGTTAAACATATGACCTTCATATTTTTCAGCTCGCTCTATTCCACAAACAATCCTCTCAATTCGATCAAGCATATAAAAATATGGAATATATCCGAATAGATATCCTGAATAAAACGAACTTAAAGAAAATCCAATATTTGTTGGAGATGTTCTATTTACCGCTTCTTTTTTAGGATAACCTTGAACATTGTCTGGTGCAAAATAATAATTTTCATATTTACAATAGTCATGAAAATATTTATATGTTCTTCTGGATAGAACATTCAACTCCATATATGCATAATCACTAATTTTCGCTTTGCTTTTATAATTGATACTGATATAGTTAGCAATAATCGGAGAACTCGCCCATGCACATAGAATACTAAATGAGAAAAGCCCTAAATAATCAACAAATATCAAGTTAGCAAGTATTAAGACCAATGACAGAATCGGCGCTATCCACATTTTCTTTATATAATATTTATAACCACTATTATCACTTTCGCTAGACTCCTGTGCAGTTTTCCACTCTAAAAGTTTAGATTTTGAAATCAACACTCGATAAAGTGATCTGATAATCGCATCAAACATTAAATATGCTTCATATGGCAAAAAAACAAATTTATAAAAAGTCTTATAGAATATATTCTCGGTTGCTAATAATGCGTCTTTAAGAGTTGCTCCTCGGCTTCTATTTTTTATCAAAAAAACAAGGTTAACTGCAAATGATAAAATCGAATCAAAAAAATAAGGAACAATACATGCAACAATAATAAGGAACGGCGTTTTTGCAAACACAGTGACACTCATAAAAATTATTGCACTAATTGATATCGGCAATATACTTCTAATAAGATTATCTATTATCTGAAATTTATTCAGTAGATTTAATGGATTACTAACTTTAGCATTGTGCTTATTTTTCACATGCGATAACAACCAAGGAATCTGTTGCCAATCCCCTCTAACCCATCTATGTTGTCGCTCACACCATGGCATATAGCCGTTTGGATAACCATCCATAAAAACAACATCACTAGAAAACCCAGTCCTTAAATAGTGTCCCTCTAAAAAATCATGGCTCAAAACACGTTTATCATGAAAAGCATTTTCCAGCACTTTAGTAAATGTATCTAAATGAAATATGCCTTTACCAGAAAAAATCGCACTACCAAAGACATCTTGATATATATTCGATTTTAAAGATGAATACGAATCTAAACCAGCATTGTCCGCAAATATCAATGAAAATCGAGATTTAACTGCATCTTCAATATCAACACCTATGCTTGGAGTTATTAATGCATATCCATCAATTACGCAAGATTTATCGTCAGCTAAAACAGGCTTGTTTAATGGATGCATCATAGCCCCAATTAACTTCGAAGCCGATTCTCTAGTAATTTGAGTATCAGAATCAATAGTAATTATATATTCAACAGAATCAGGAATATTGTGATTTTCAGTATAGAATTTCCCAACATTTCTGCTACTGATCATCTGACAAAAATCAATCACTGCACCTCTTTTACGCTCCCATGCTATATATTTACCATTATCAAAAACTCTTTTTCTTGCATGAAAATATAGCAATTTACATCCATACTCATTGTTAATCCTGTTGATTTTGTCTTTAGCATAACGAATAATTTCAAGCTCTTGCTCACTAATCAGTTTATTACTAGCTTTAAAATCAGCAATAATTGCAAAACAAATATTATCCAACCTATTGGAAAGATAATTAACTTCCATTGACTTGATTAGTTTATCTATGCTTTTTTTATTTGAAATCAAACAAGGTGTAATCACCATGGTTTTTTCATTCGACTTGCTTACATAATCAAGCGAAAGTCTTGGTATAAAATCAATATTAAATATTTTTCCATAAACTCTATTAACAATCGCACTAGTCAAACTGAAAAAAGGTATCAGTGATGTGATAAAAGCCAGCACCGCTAGCCAAAAATCATATCCAAAATCTATAATCTTTTTGGATACAACGACAGAAAAAATAATGGTTGGAACAACAATCAAACAAATATATAAAACCGTGTTCGCATGTTTATTATCAGTTGATCTATATTCATCAAAAAAACTCAGATATAAACTGCTCTTTTCTTTTTTAAACAAATAAAATCCTAAATGCTTTTTTTCTCTAACAGATAATTCAATAAGTTTATTTACAATAGACACTTCTGGAACATTAAACTTAAATGCCAATTTTTCAATTTCATTTTTATAATGCCTTTTTGATTCATGATCCATATTTTTATAAATCATGTCTTTATTTAAAGTTTTGTCAACAACACTGGACTTAGCAATAAAACCATCCCAAGGGATACTGGAAAGATATCTGATTGAATTGATAAGATTCGCAACTATCATCTGATTTTTCGCTTTTTCAGTTTGCATAATTCTTATCTGTTCATCTAAGTATATACTTTTTCTTTTTAAACATTTTAAAAAATACTTATAACCAGTTTCATTCTTCTGATTATAATCTAGAAGTTTTGTAAACTCTTCCAAAAATGCGCCATTTTCTATTGTAGAACTAAATTTTTTATCATATATTAACTCTAAAAAACTCTTATAATTATCATCTTTTTCAAATAAGATTTTTGCTTTTTTAGCTTGACTCTTCATTCTAATATAATTCCTATCTGTCACAATTATATTAGATAAGTAGTGAATTAAAGTGATTTTCAACATCATTGGAAGCAATGAAATCTCTTTCATATTCAATGTTTCTTTTTTCTGAAAGTTATTTATAAACGCCAAAAAAAGGTCTTCCTCAAAAATACCTTGTCTGTGTCCAATAAACTCATACGCCAATGCAAATACTCTTGGACGATTTTTTAAAACACTACTGCTTAAAATTGGAAATTTTTCTTTTTCAACACCCTCAAAATCTAACTTTAGACATTTAATTTGTTTCTCTAACAGGTAATAATTATCAACTATCCATTCGCTGATACTACCACTTTGCCTATTGTTATCCTTATAGATATTGAACATTTTTTTCAAGTTAGAAGCGTCTGATGATAGATCAGGCAGATATCTGCCTATTTTATTCTTATACTCAAAAAAACTAAAATCATATGACAATTCATCTGCATATTTAATAACAGTTTCATTATCATATAAAATTTTGCTCATGAAATAATTGCGTTTTTTTTGATGATTAAAATTTAATTTTTGTTTCAAATTGTTCTCCTTAGAAACTTATAAATTATTACTCTTAATCATCATTATTTGTTGTTTCTTCTATTGTAATTCAATATTTTGCAAAAAATATTATTTAATTGAATACTATATTTTTAAAAACATCCTCATATTTTTTTTGCGCTTTTTTCTTAACGATATGATACTCATGACTAAATTCGCCGTTTTTCATTCTTTGATAAATTACTTTTGACTCATTCAACGTCGCTGAATCCCTTATAATACTTTGCATATGAAAGTCATCAACACCATGTTGCTTTTGACCCAAAAACTGACCAGGACCTCTAATCTCCAAATCCTTTTCAGCTAATTTAAAACCATCATTTTCCTTAACCAAAATATCCAAACGCTCATTTTTCTTTTCACTAACTAAAAAACAATACGATTGTGCATGTCCTCTTCCAACCCTACCTCTAAGTTGGTGTAGTGTAGAAATTCCAAATTTATACGCATCTTCAATAACAATAATACTTGCATTTGCAACATCAATGCCAACCTCAATTACAGTAGTAGCAACAACAATATCGATTTTTTTATCAATAAAATCTTTCATAATACCTTGCTTTTCAACATCTTTCATTTTTCCATGCAACACTGCACACTTTTCAAATCCATAAACGTTTTTAATTTCATCATAGACTTTATATACACTTTTTTTATCATCAGCATCATCTTCACATTCAATAAGTGGACAAACAACATACGCTTGAAAACCTTTATCAATCTCTGATTTTATATATTCATACATTGCCTTTCTTTTATTTTCACCAACAATATGAGTCTTGATTTTTTTCCTACCTTTAGGCAATTCATCAATAATAGAAACATCAATATTAGAATATAATATAAGCGCTAAAGTCCTCGGAATTGGAGTTGCTGACATTACAAGTGTATTAAGCTTGCCGTTATAAGATATTTTTGCCTTCTGAGCCACACCAAAACGATGTTGCTCATCTGTAATCACAAGATTTAAACTCTTGTAATTTATCTCACTGTATAACAAAGCATGTGTGCCTATTATCATCGATATTTCACCAGATTCAAGACCATCAACAACTTCTCTCTTGTCCTTTTCGCTCATAGAACCTGTAAGCATAGCTATTTTCATGTCCAGTTTTGAAAACAATTCCATAGCATTTTTGTAGTGTTGCTTTGCTAAAACCTCCGTCGGTGCCATCATAATCGACTGAAACCTATTAACAAAATTCATATACATAGCAAAAAATGCAACAATAGTTTTACCCGACCCTACATCACCTTGAACAAGTCTATTCATTATTTGACCACTTGATAAATCTTTTTTTATATCATCTATCGTTCTTATTTGTGCATTAGTCAAACAAAAGTCTATACAATCAAAAAAGGTTTTTTCATCATCTTCGTCTATACTAATCTTTATATCTGTTTTTAGTTTTACATTTGATTGCATATCTAAAAAACATAACAAAACCAACATTTCTTCAATAGAAAAACGCCTTGTGCCCATAAACTCATCATCAACAAATTCAGGAAAGTGATTATTCTTATGTGCACTAAAAAAATCTGGCATTTTAAATTCATCTATAAATTCTTTAGTTAAATAGTCTTTAGAATCCTTTATAGAATCTAGTGCATTTTGAATCGTCTTAATTATCATGTTTTGGCTTATACCATGAATGTTTGCATATACTGGGATAAATTTATGCTGGCTATCAATATTTCTTTGAAAAATCGGATTAGTAAAAAAGATTTTATCATCCTTGATTATTTTTTTGCCAAACAAATAAACTTTATCACCTTTATTAAACTGAGATGCAATATAAGGCATATTGAAAAAATACACATCAGCAAAACAAGTCTCATCAAACACTCTAAATTTAGCAAGTCTCATGCCTTTTTTACCATAAGATACTTGTGGTTTGTTTTTAATTTCTACCAAAAATAAACTTTCTTTTTCACCTACAAAATCAAGCTTTTGAACTATGCTAAAATCTTTAAAACTCTTTGGTAAATAAAACAATAAATCCAAAAGACTATAAATGCCTTTTGCATTAAACAGTTCTTCTCGTTTCTTTCCAATCCCATTCAGCTTGCCAACATTACTAAAAACATCCAAATGCTTTCTCCCAATATCTAAAATCGTTTATTCTTTAACTAATTGCTTTTAACCTTGTATATAAAAATAGACGAGCAATAATCTGCTCGCCTAAAAATTATTAAAATAATTGTTTATTCCACTGAAATAATGTACGAATAAACTGGTTGGCCACCGCAATGCAGCTCAATATCACAATCATCATATTTTTTTTCAAATATATCAACAATTTCTTGTGCATCTTGCTCTACAACGTCTTCACCATAAAAGACAGTAATAACTCCATCATCTTCGCTAACCATACCATCAACGAGTTTTATAGCAGCTTTTTGAACATCATCCTCATGACAAACAATTTCACCATCACTTAATCCCATATACTGACCTTCTTTAATTTTATGACCATTCGCTTTTGCATCACGAACAGCATTAGTAATTTGACCAGTTTTAACATGTTCAAGAGCATCTGTCATACGCTTTACATTATAATCAACATCCATATCAGGATTATAAGCTAAAACAGACGAAATCCCCTGTGGAAGTGTTTTTGATCCAATTACATACACGTTTTTGTCTGAAAGTTGACTTGCTTGCTCCGCAGCCATAATAATGTTTTTATTATTAGGAAAAACAATAACATTATCAGATGGAGCCACCTCAATAGCATCAGCAATAGTCTTTGCACTAGGGTTCATAGTTTGACCACCCTCAATAACATAATCAACCATGAAATCTTTAAATATATCAACTATACCCGATCCAGATGCAACTGCAACAAGTGCAATAGGCTTTTTCTCAACTTTAGATTCTTTTTTCGCCTCAATACCATCACTCTGTTGTCTCATGTTGTCAATTTTTATCTTATCAACTTCTCCAAGTTTTCCACCCAACTCTAAAGCTTGACCTGGATGATTTGTATGTACGTGAACTTTTACAAGTCCTAAATCACCAATAACGAGCACACAATCACCAAGATGCATAAGTGCATCTCTAAAAATATCTATTTCTCTTTCAGAAACAGAATCTAATAGATTGATAACAAAAAACTCTGTACAGTATCCAAACTCTATATCAGCACTAGATAATGCTCCATGATCAAAGTCCTCTCTAACTTCACCCATTTCAAGTTCTATACTATCAATTTCATCTCCATTTAGTATAGCTAAAAAACCTCTAAAGATTACTAAAAGACCTTCACCACCAGCATCAACAACACCAGCCTCTTTCAAAACAGGCAACATATCTGGCGTTTTCTTTAGCATCTCTTCGCCAGCAACAATGACTTTTACAAGCATTTCATATGCATCGATTTCTAATTCACGGCATTTTGTAGCCTCATCACTCATTGCCCTTGCAATGGTAAGAATAGTTCCTTCTTTTGGTTTCATAACAGCCTTATATGCTGCTATTGACCCTTGCTCAAAAGCTAATGCTAAATTTTCTTTTGTGATTGTTTTAGCTCCACTTTCAAAGCCTCTAGAAAAACCTCTTAGTATTTGCGAAAGAATAACACCAGAGTTTCCCCTTGCACCTTTAAGTGCACCTAACGCCATTGCATCCGCAACTAAATTAACTGAACTATCATCACAGATATTAACCTCAGTTAATGATGACATCATTGTCATCGACATATTAGTTCCAGTATCTCCATCAGGTACAGGAAAAACATTCAAATCATTAAGCGCTTCCTTATTTTTCTCTAATAAGGAAACAGCTCCAATTATCATATCTTTAAAGACCTGCCCTGTTATTTGTTTATATACCACTATTTCATTCTCCCTAACCTATTAAATTCTAATTCCATCAACGACAACATTAACATCAATGACTTTAAGACCTGTAAATTTTTCAACATTGTACTTTACAGTATGAATGACATTTTTAGCAACTGCAGCAATTGAAACTCCATATTCAACCACCACAAATAGGTCGATCTTTAATTCACTATCCTCAACAGTAATTTTAACACCTTTTTTAAAGTTTTCGCCCTTCAAAAACTCAATTACACCATCAACTGCTCTTTTTGACGACATGCCAACTATTCCATAACATTCAACAGCACATAAACCAACGATATCAGATAAAAACTCATCAGAATACGTCAATTTACCAAGCGAATTAGTAACATTTATACTCATAAAGTGCTCCTTTTTTTTAATTAAATTATCTTGCTTTAATTTATCACATCTTATTTTATACTAAATAATCATTAACTTCAATAATAAATATTGTTTTTCAATCAGTTATACTAATAATCAATATTACATAAACACAAAAGAAAAATATTTTATCATATAAGTCCGTATTTTAGATTATATTATTGAAAATCATATTTTATTCTAAAACTATTATAGCAGCATCCCCAACTTTTACTCTTCTATATAAAAATTTTGCATGACTAGTATAATTTCTTACACACATATGAGATTCAGGCTTAACACCTAAACTTGAATGACTTTCTTTCTCTTTACCTTTTTTCGTATTACCAGCTTCATCTACCGTGTGATTAACAGGAACACCGTGAGCATATGCTCCACCAGAAAACCTTAACACATATGGTGCATAACCAGCGATATTGCCAGTAGTATCCGATGGATATTCAAACAACTCTCTTACTTTCAAAACTGCAAAATAGCCAAGCGGCGTAGGGTCTGCATGTACAGACTCATGTCCAGTAGAAACATAACTCATTGATAACAATTCCCAATTGCCTGTTTCTTCATTTACTTCAAAATACATATCATTTTGATTTCTTCTATCAATAACTAAACATTGAGTAAGTTTATCAATATAACTTTCTTTTTCTGAATTAGTATATCTTAGATATTTCCTTGGCATAAAATATTTTTCATTATACTGTGGAATATACACCTCACACAACTCATTATCAGATGAAGATGTTTCTAAAATCTCTACTAGTGTACCATCAGGGATATATCTAAATTTAGCATCCTCTGATTTTTCATAGTATGCTGGAGCAGATTGGTCTTGCAAAACACCAAATTCATCAACAACTTTATCAAAATCATTTTTCAAACCAGTATCTGGTGCCATTCCAAAATCATTACTTCTATTTTGAATTGGTGCATAAAATGTATTACTATCATCTATCTTTTCAGATAAATTTTTCAACTCTTCATATGCCTTTGCAACTTGGAACTGACGATAACTTGCAAGCGTGGCACTAACATACCCAAATTGATCTTGATTCCATTTATCTTGATAATGAACACGATACCAATTTGTTATATCTTCGTATCCGTTATCCGTACCAGTAATTTTAGCAGTTGTTTGAATTCTAGTTCCATAATTCAAATCTTCAATCCATTTAGAATCTATGCTTCTTTGCTCATAAACATATGTATCTTCTTTTATTACTATATAATCCATATACCAATTTTGCTTATCATATTTAAAGTTTTGTACAAGATCTTCTGGCATCTGATTCAAATATTCTTCAAATACAAACATCCCATCATTATACGGTCCAGGTTCTGGAACAGGAGTAGGTTCAGGCGTTGGCTCTGGTGTTGGCTCTGGTGTTGGAGTCGGTGTTGGCTCTGGTGTAGCCTCAACCGTTGCAATTGGTGTTGGCGCTAAAGCTTGCTCGCTAACATCTTGCTCCAAATCTTTTTTACATCCAACTAGCAAAAACGACATCATAAGAATAAGTATAGTTACTGTTATTATCTTTCTTTTCATTAATCTCTCCATTATTATAATAAATTCAACAATATATAGTATATTGATTTTATCATTACTCGTCAATATTCCATAAAAAAAAGCACATTTCGATATGCTTTTTTACTCTTTTTCCTTCAGTTTTTTCAAAATCGAAATAAAATCAGAAGGTAGTGGTGCTTCAAATTCCATTATTTTATTTGTTCTTGGGTGTTTAATTATAAGTTTTTTAGCATGCAATAACTGCTTATTGAGCTTAAACTTATTGTTCTTTACTCCATAAACTGGATCACATGCAACAGGATGTGCAATGTGTTTTAAGTGAACTCTTATTTGATGAGTTCTTCCTGTACTCAAATGAAGTTCTAATAAAGTATATCCAATATACTTCTTTAAAACAATATATTTAGTCTTAGCAGGCTTACCCTTAGGTACAACCGCCATCTTTTTTCGATCAGTTCTATGTCTTCCTATTGGAGCATCAATTTCCCCACTTGTTTGCTTAAAACCACCAAGCACTAGTGCATTGTATATGCGTTTTGCAGACTTAGTTTCTATCTGTTTAGCAAGAGAATTGTGCGCAAAATCATTTTTTGCTACAATAATCAATCCAGTCGTATCTTTATCCAATCTGTGCACTATACCAGGTCTAAGCTCACCATTGATACCTGATAAATCATCAGCATGGAATAATAGTGCATTTACTAATGTTCCATTATAATGACCAGGAGCAGGATGAACAACCATTCCTCTTGCTTTATTAATTACAATAATATCTTCGTCTTCATAAACAATATCTAGCTTTATTTGTTCTGGTTCAACTTTTATCGGTCTTGGATTTCTTTTTTCAATAAACAGCTCATCACCAAAAGAAAGCATATAATTAGGCTTAGTCTTCTTGTTGTTAATTAATACTTGTCCATTCATTATCATATTTTTATAATGTGATCTAGAAAACTCAGGAAACGATTCTGCTAAAAAAATATCGATTCTTTTTTTTCAGATGATTCATAAACAAAACGAACCTTATTGTTCATTATCGCTCACCTTTTTTTCATCTTCAAATTTATGAATAAACAAAATGTATATACCTAGAAAAACAGCACCAACACACACAAAACTATCTGCGACATTGAATACTGCAAAGTTTATTAGCTCAAAATAAAAAAAGTCTACAACAAAACCAGCAATAATTCGATCGATAAGATTACCAATCGCACCACCAATAATCATCGCAGATGAAATCTTTAAAAGTAAAGTAGTCGTTTTTCTTATTTTAAACAAATATACCATTGCAACAATAAGTGCAATAATTGTAACAGCAATAAAAAACCATCTTGAATTTTGTAACATACCAAAAGCTGCACCGCGATTTTCTATATATAACAAGTTAAAAACCTTTGGCCAAAGTTCAAAATATCCTCCATTTGAACTTAAAAAACTTGTCATCCATACTTTAGAAAATTGATCCAGTGCAACTGCAACAATCACTATTATGATTTGTATCATATATAATCTCTCAATCCCTTATTAATAAATTTTCAGTGTAGATTATATATTTTACAATATATCATCCAACATGTCACGCAATTTTTCTTTTTCAGCTTCACTAATCGCTTCATTATCATCAATATCATCATTAGAAAAATCAGAAATGATATCGTCAGTATCATCTTCAACAATATCAGTCAAATCCACTATTGGATTAATTGATTTAACTTCAAAACTTTGTTCGTTTTTCACTAAATCTTCAAAGTTTTTCAAACTATCTTCAAGTTTCGAAAAGTCTTCAAACGAGCTCTTCAAAGGTTGCTTTTTCGCAGGTTTCTCTTCGACAACAGTTTCAACGGGCTTATCTTCACTTTTGCTTACTGGAACTTCTTGCACAATCTGCGTGAATTCTTTTGCCTCAACAACAACAGTATCTTCATCATTGTTTATCAAATCATTTGACACATTCTTGAAAAAACCACTGTATCCATTAACAAAACCATCAAACTTTTCTTTATATTCTAAAATATTCTTTTCCATATCCTCTAATCTCTGTTTCGAATTAGATATCTGAATATTCATTATTCGCTTAATATTATCTGCTTTAGCATTTGCATTATCAATAATTTCTTGTGCAGTTTTTTCAGCATCAGCTTTTTTACTAGCAATGACTTTTTGATCTTCATCAATCTTATCTAGCTTCGATTTATATTCCTGATCAAATTTTGCCTTAGCATTTAACAATAAATCATTAGCACTTTTTTTAATTTTAGCCGCTTCTTGTTCAGCTTCTTCAATAATCAATGCCGCTGTATCTTCTGACTTTTTATATAATAATTCCGCTTTACTTTTTAATTCGTCAAGATATAAAGCAAACCTTTTCTCTTTTTCACTTTGATCAAAAGATGAAGTAGTATTAGCAACAGAAGGTGTACTAACAACCCCATTTTCTTTTGTCTCTTGCTCAATTTGTTTTGCTTTATTTGTTGCTGCAGCAATTATGCGTTCAGCAGTTAGTTGAGCATCATTGATATATTTTTCAGAAGCATTTTTAGCTTTTTCTATCATAGAATTAGCCTTTTCTGCTTTATCCAAATAATTATCTGATTCCATTTCTTCATTTTTAGATTCAATTTCCTCTTTCAATGCATTTGACTCGCTTTTATACTTGTCATTTTCCATCAAAAGATTTTCAAATTCAAATTTAATTGTATCTAAAAAATCATCAACTTGATCTTCATTATACCCTCTTAATTTAGTACTGAATTTCTTTTCTAAAATATCATTTGGAGTTAACATATTTTTACCCAACCCTTTATCTATAATTTTACATTATTATTTTAACACAAATTTATCATATAATAAATATTTTTTATTATTTTACACAATTTTAGTTAAAAAAATAACAAGATAATCAATAAATGACTATCTTGTTAATGATTTTTTCGTTTTATTTAAATTAAACTGGGTGAATCATGTTTTCTTTGTCTAGCAAATCAGCATCAATTTTATACTTTGCTGCTTTTCTAGCTTCAAAGAACTTCTCAGCAACACCTGGGAATAATGCAAGTGATAGTGCATCTTCTTCTTGCTCCATCCACTCTTTACATTCTTCACGGTATTTTTCTAGTTCTGGCTCTAATAAATCAGCAGGTCTGCATGTGATAACTTCATCATCACCAATACATTTCTTTCTGATTTCTTCATTAACTTCGCCAGGAAGTTGACCATATTCGCCACGTAGAAGGCCTTTAGATTCATTAGTAACCATCTTGTATCTTCCGCCTGAAACAACGTTCATAACAGCTTGAGTACCAACGATTTGAGATGTTGGAGTAACTAGTGGTGGATATCCAAAGTCTTTTCTAACTTTTGGAACTTCTTTTAAAACTTCTTCCAACTTATCAGAAGCATTAAGCTTTTCAAGTTGAGATAAAAGGTTAGAATACATTCCACCAGGGATTTGATAAATAAGAGTTCTAATATCAACGCTTAGTGCTCCTGGCTTTCTGAACCCATCATCAGTAAGTCTTTGTGCAACACCTTTAAAGTGAGCAGCAATTTCATTTAGTTCTTCAATATCCATTCCTGTGTCATACTCAGTTCCTCTTAGAGTAGCAACCAAAGATTCAGTTGTAGGTTGAGCTGTACCATTAGCAAGTGGAGATAGTGCAGTATCAACGATATCAACACCAGCTTCAATAGCTTTTAGGTAAGTCATGTCACCAGTACCACTCTTATTATGAGTGTGTAAGTGAATCGGAACTTTAATAACTTCTTTCATAGCTTTAACAAGTTTATATGCTTCATAAGGTAGTAGCAAGTTAGCCATATCTTTGATACATATTGACTGTGCTCCATACCCTTCTAACTCTTGTGCAAGCTTGATGAAATATTCATTAGTATGAACTGGGCTTGTTGTGTAAGAAATTGTAGCCTCACACCATCCACCAAATTTATTAGTAGCTTCAATAGCTCTTTTCATATTTCTAGGGTCATTCAATGCATCAAAGATTCTGATAACATCGATACCATTTTCAATTGCTTTTTTAACAAACTCATCAACAACGTCATCAGCATAATGCTTATATCCTAAGATATTTTGACCACGAAGCAACATTTGCATTTTAGTCTTTGGACACTTCGCCTTAATAATTCTTAATCTCTCCCATGGATCTTCGTTCAAAAATCTCAAGCAAGAGTCAAAAGTAGCGCCGCCCCACATTTCAAGTGACCAATAGCCAGCATTATCAAGCTTTTCTAGCATAGGAATCATCTCGTCAGTTCTCATACGAGTAGCAGCTTGAGACTGGTGAGCATCTCTTAAAATTGTATCTGTAATAAGTACTTTTTTACCCATTATCCGTTTTCTCCTTTATAAATTTCTTTTATCCGAACAGTGATAACAATACACCGGCCGCAACGGCTGAACCAATAACTCCAGCAACATTAGGACCCATTGCATGCATAAGTAAGAAGTTAGATGGATTTTCTTCCTGTCCAACTTTTTGTGCTACACGCGCTGCCATTGGAACCGCAGATACACCCGCTGAACCAATAAGTGGATTAATTTTACCACCTGAAAGTTTACACATAATGTTACCAAATATTACACCACCGAAAGTACCGAACATAAATGCAAACAGTCCTAATCCGATTATGTATAGTGTGTCTAATTGTAAGAATACATCAGCTTTAGCCGTAGCTCCAACTGTTAATCCTAAGAATATAGTAACAATATTAATCAATTCATTTTGAGCAGTCTGGTTAAGTCTATCAACCACACCTGATTCTCTAAATAAGTTACCAAGCATCAACATACCAACTAGTGGAATAGCTGCAGGCAACATTAGTCCGATAAAAATAGTAACAGCGATTGGGAATATAATCTTCTCAACTTTTGAAACATCTCTTAGCTGTTCCATTTTAATCATTCTGTTTTCTTTAGATGTGAACAATCTCATAATTGGCGGTTGAATAATTGGAACAAGCGCCATATATGAATATGCAGCAACAGCGATTGGTCCCAATAACTGCGGTGCCAACTTTGAAGTTACATATAGTGCTGTTGGTCCATCCGCACCTCCGATAATCGCGATTGATGCAGCCGCTTGATTATCAAAACCAAGAAGTAGAGCACCAATAAACGCTACAAAGATTCCTAATTGAGCTGCTGCACCTAAAATCAAACTTTTTGGATTAGCAAGAAGCGGTCCAAAGTCTGTCATAGCTCCAACACCCATAAAGATTAGCGGTGGAAAAATACCAAGTTTAACTCCTTGATATAAGTAGTATAGCAAACCACCATCTTTATTATGAACAATCCAGTTTTGCTGAATTGGAACAGCTTGACCTTCATACATTGCAGTTTCAATCCATTCTATCCCCCATGTTGCTGGGTTCATAACGTCTGATAAAGGTAAGTTAACCATTAACATACCAAATGCAATCGGTAATAAAAGTAACGGTTCATATTTTTTCGCAATAGCTAAATACAAAAAAGTACATGCGATTGCAATCATGATAAGGCTTCCAAAGGCTTGAATATATTGTTCAATAACATTTAATTCAACATCTTTAAAAGCATCCATATTAATTATGTTGTAAAACCCTGTGTCTTTAATAAAAGTACTAAAAGCAGTGCCTAAATTAAAATCCATAAGTCAAATCCTCCTTTAATTATTTCTCTAATATTTAAGAGATTAAGCAATAACCAAGAGTACTTGACCTGATTCTACAGTTGCACCCTTTTCTACTTGAACTGATGCTACTGTACCAGCACATGGTGACATGATTTCGTTTTCCATTTTCATAGCTTCTAAAATCAATAAAACGTCGCCTTCTGCTACTTTTTGACCAACAGCAACCTTAACATCCCAGATGTTTCCAGGCATTGGAGCTTTAACTTGTTCCCCATCAGCTACTGGAGCTGCTGGTGCTGCTGCTTTTGGTGCTGCTTTTGGAGCAGATGTCACAGGTGCTGATGCAACTGCTGCTACTGGTGCAGATGCTACTCCACCAACTTCTTCTACTTCAACTTCATAACTTGTTCCATTAACATTTATGTTAAATTTACGCATTCGTAATTCCTCCTAATTAAAACTTATTAAATAGTTGATCTGCCTGCCCCGCTCTTCTCCAAGCTGGTGCAGTCGAACCAATTCTTCTATATGACTTTATTACAATATCCCCAGCTTCTGTGCCAAGATATACCGCTAAAGCTCCTGCTATTGCAGCGATTTCTTTTTTCTCATCCAAAACAACTTGACCAATAAAGTCGTTGCTTGGTTTTGGTTCTGGCTTGCTTTCTTTTGGCTTGTCGCTTTTTTTCTTTTTTGGAGCTAATAGCCATGTTTGAAGTAAAATATACCCAATCAATGCTACTAAACACAAAAAAACAATTGAAAAACCAAACAAGAAAACTCCACCACCAGCTGCTAATATACTACCCATAGTTTACAGCCTCCTTATAGTGGCATAATGCCATGTTTTCTTGGCATAGTCGTTTCACGTTTTCCAAAAGACATTTCAAGTGCAGCAACAACTCTTAATCTTGTTTCATTTGGAGCTATGATATCATCAATAGCACCTTGCTTTGCCGCTTCAAATGGTCCAGCAAATTTCTCTGCATATAAAGAACCAAGCTCTTGTCTCTTAGCAATTGGATCAGCAGCATTCTTAACTTCATCTGTCATAATAATGTTTGCAGCAGTATCAACTGGCAAACTTGAAATAACAGAATTTGGCCAAGCATATACCATATCCGCACCTAGTCCCTTAGGACACATTGATACAAAACCAGCACCGATTGCTTTTCCGCAAATTACAGTAACCATAGGAACACTTGCTTCTGCATAAGCAAAAATAAGTTGAGATCCAGAAGTAACTTGTCCATTACTCTCAGCAGCAGCACATATTGGGAATCCAGCAGTGTCTACTAATGTAACGATTGGTGTGTTATAAGCATCACAAAAACGCACAAAACTTGCAGCTTTTTCAGCAGCAGCTTGAGTTAAATCTGCAGCATTTGCAACAACACCAGCTACAAATCCATTAAGTCTAATAAATCCAGTTACTACGTTAGTTGCATTATAAGCTTTAACTTCATAGAAACCACCATTATCAGCAAGTGCGATAATCGCAGCTTTTGCATCAAATTCATCCATTGCGTCTAAGCTAGATAATTTTCTGTTTAAATCATCAGTTTGTTCTGAAATTGGAGCATCTTCAACATTGTTGAATGGAAGATATTCCATAAGACCTTTTACTTGCATGAAACAAGTTTCTTCATCTGCAGCAAAAAAATCAGCTAATCCAGATTCACATGAAGCCATAGCTCCACCTATTGAATCAGAATCATCACCAAATAGTGCAGGTGCACCGCTTAGTATTGTAGATACATTTTCTGTTGTGAAAACAAAGTCTGAAAGTGATGTTAGGTAAGATGCACAACCAACACATGGTCCTGCAACTACTGAAATCATTGGAACTACTCCAGATAATGAAGTCATTTTCTTCATTATTTTTGAAAGACCGTTAAGTGCAGCTGCACCTTCTCCCAATCTTGCTCCCGCAGAATCAAGTACAGCGATCACTGGAACCCCAGATTTTCCTGCCATATCCAATACTTTTAGAATTTTTTGAGTGTGCATGTATCCTAAAGATCCACTTAATACTGTGAAGTCTTGAGAAAATACATAAACAGGTCGATTGTTAATTGTACCGTAACCAGTAACAACTCCCTCGCCTGCGGCACTAACAGCATTAAAACCTTCGACTGCACATGAAAGCTCTGCAAAAGTATCTGTTTCTATAAAACTCTTAGCATCTAAAAGTTTAGAAATTCTCTCTCTAGCAGTAAGTTTACCGTCATCATGTTGTGCTTTGACTTTTTCACTTCCGCCGCCTTGCAGAACAGACTGTTTCTTTGCTTCAAGTTCGTTTAGTCTGTCTAGTTTGCTCATTCGTTAAACCTCCATTGATATATATAATAATAAAAATTATTGCCGCATAATAAAACATCAGCAACAACAATATCCAATAATAAAGACTCCACCTATGTGAAATCTTTCTCAGTATATATTATCTACTATTATCTCCTAAAAATCAACTTTTTTCTTAATAAAAATAATTTTTGGTGCAATCTTTTTTTTATTAGGTTGTTCAATCAGTAATGTTTGATATTTTTTTGAGTTTAAACCTGCACAAAGCTTCAAAGTTTTATTATATTCTCGCATTCCGCCATCATGTGCAACATAAGCACAAATTATAATAAAACCATCAACATTTAATAGTTCAAGTATTTTTTCTATTGCACAAATTGTAGTTTTAGGTTTTGTAGATATTTCTGAATCTGATTTAGGTAAATAGCCAAGATTAAATACAGCACAATCGATTTTATCATCGATGTACTTATCTATATTGTCATGGCTATCACATATAACTTTTGCATTAGTTATATGGTTTCTTCTAAGCATTGAACTCGTTTTAACACATGCCTGCTTTTGAATGTCAAAGGCATATATAAATCCTTTTTCGTTTATATTATTAGCAATAAACAATGTGTCATTTCCATTGCCGCATGTAGCATCAACACAAATAGCATCTTTTTTTAAGTTTTCCAATAAAATATCATGTGAAACATTAACTACATTAAAAATATTCATAAGCCTCACCTACTTATCTTCTTTAAATAATCAACTTCTTTTTCTGTCAAAGCACGGTATTGTCCTGTTTGCAAACCATCCAAGTTAAGATTTCCTAGCCTTATTCTTTTAAGCTCATAAACATGACTTCCAATGCCCTTTATCATTTTTCTTATCTGTCTATTTCGTCCTTCATGTATTATCATTTTTAGTGTTGTCGTGTATTTTTGAACTTTAACTCTTTCAACTTGCGCCTTTGAAGTGATTTTTCCATCTATATATATGCCAGTTTTCAACTTTTCTATATCTGCATCACTGATCTTACCTTTTACAACAGCCAAATATTCCTTATCAAGCTCAAAAGATGGATGTGTTATTCTGTTTGTCACATCACCATCATTGGTTAAAATAATAAGACCACTAGAATCAGCATCCAATCTACCAACAGGATACAATCGGCTTTTGGATTTTACAATATCCAATACTGTCTTTCTTCCATGAGTATCCTCACATGTACATACAACCTCAGTTGGCTTGTTTAGCATATAATACTCAAATTCATTATTTATAGATATAACAACACCCTGATAAAGCACAACATCTTTATCAGGGTCAACGTCAATTCCAAATTCATTTATCACTTGCCCGTTAATAGATATCTGTCCATCTTCTATCAGCAGATCTGCCTTTCTTCTTGAACAAACACCACAACTTGCAATATACTTATTTATCCTCATATTAAACCCATTTTTTTATTAAGCAATCATTATACTATCGAGCCTAATTTTATATTTAGGCTCGATAGAACTTATTTTAGCTATTACTTAATTATAATAAATAGTATTGTTAATCCAATCAGTTATAATTTTAAATATATTGAACTCCAGTGTATTTTCTTCAATACCTTTTGATGCTTTTAGCTGAGATATTGCAACAACTTTATCATCAATCAAACATTCTATCTTACCAAGTGTTTGACCTTTTATAACAGGAGCCAAAGTGCTATCATCTAAAATTATCCTAGTGGTAATACCATTATCTTCACCCTTCTTTATCGGATATGATACACCATCAGCGGCATAAACGTCAACTGAATCTTCCACTCCATCTTGCACAGCAATCTTCCCATACACTTCGTTTTTATCAATCACGTTCTTTATAGAATAATTGTTAAACCCATAATCCAATATGCTCATAGAATCGTTAAACATATCCGAATCATTCAACACTACATTGACAATTTGCATATCATTACGCTTGGCTGCAGTAACAACACATCTACCAGCAGCATCAGTATATCCTGTTTTAACACCATTCGCACCATCATAATCCCAAAGAAGCTTATTCTTGTTTTTAAGCGATCTATCCCACTCCCCTGTTTCCCATGATATGTTCTTATATTGCGTAGAAACTACCTCAATAAATTTTTCATTTCTCATAGCATACGAAGTAATTAACGCTAAATCATATGCAGTTGTATAGTGGTCTGAATTAGGCAGACCATGAGGATTTGCAAAGTTTGTGTTTACAGCTCCAATTTCTTTAGCTTTCCTATTCATAAGAGCAGCAAATTCTTCTATCGACCCTGCAATTTCATAAGCTAATGCTTCGGCCGCATCATTTCCAGATGACAACATCAATCCATATAGCAAATCACTAATCGTTATTTTCTCATTTGGGGATAGCCATATAGAGCTTCCTTCTATTCCACTAGCAGCTGGATTTATTTCTATTGTTCTTTCTAATTCACAAGTTTCAATAGCCAGTATGCAAGTCATAATCTTCGTAGTACTCGCCATCGGCAATCTTTGATGAGCATTTTTCTCATATAGCACCCTATTAGTATTGCTCTCCATAAGACAAGCCGCTTTTGCTGTATCTCCAACATTGCTAGCAGATGCTGGAATATTAACTGGAATACAAACAACTAAAAGCAAAATGATAATTAAGCTATATATTAATTTATTCTTGTATATCTTCTTCATTGTTATCCTTTTCCATAAACATATTCTTAAACTCATTGATGATGTTTGGTATTGCTTCAAAAGCACTATCATAGATATTTTTATTGCCAACATCCATCATGTTTATACTGCTTTCATTTACTATCACAAACCCTACTGGTTTTATTGACACACCAGCACTTGCTCCACCTGCGAAGGGTTTACCATCAGCGTTATCATCTGATTTTTCAAAATCATATTCACCGCCACCAGACACAAATCCAAAGCTAACTTTTGAAATAGGAATAATGGTACTACCATCAGGAGTAATAACCGCATCTCCAACAATCGTGTTTACATCAACCATTTCTTTTATCTGCGACATAGCAGTTTGCATAATATTTTCTATTGGGTGCATTTTTTCACCGCCTTTTTTTATTTTTAAATTTTTGTTTAATAAATTCATAAATAATATTGGCTAAATTAAAGGAAATTATGCAATTTAACGACATATTAAAAATTGGTGAATTGTAACAAGGCTTTATAATAAATGAAGTATTAGATATGTTTTTTCGGCTTATAAATACTTTTGAAAGGCTTTCGAATATAGTATTAATCCAACCACAAAGCATTGCAGTGCTATATGCATCACAGGCTCCAAGATTGATTTTTAAATTTAATTGTTTTAGGGATATAGCCTTAACTAAAAATCTATTCTTAACTTTCTTCTTTTTCTTATTAGTTTTTTTAAAATTAAATAGTGTTTTATCTTGTTTGTTTTTTTGTTTAAGCTTCAATATAAAATCAAGCTTTTGTATGTCATATTGAAAAATTAAAAACCTTTCAATCTTGATTATCTTAAAAATATTTATTAAAACTTCAATCTTGTTTTTTTCTATCATAATAAGGTCAACATTTATATTGACCTTGATAAATAAAATAATAATCGCAAAAAAAAATACTAAAACCATAATTTTAGTATTTCTAATTTAGATTAAATAATTCAATTTTTAGTAATTTTTACATTTGTGCTGTTATAGCTTCATTCTCTTCTACAATATTTGCCTCAATCCCCACTTCTATGTGCTCATCTGAAATACTTTCAACATCCGCTATGTCCTCTTGTTTTTCTAAATTCAGCTCAGGCAATTCATCCAAGTTTGAAATTCCAAAATGTCTTAAAAATTCATCAGAAGTCTTATATAGCTTTGGAGTTCCAATAGTATCTTTCTTGCCAGCCTCATAAATAAGACCTTTGTTTAAAAGCGCATTCAATGAGTATGTACAAGAAACACCCCTTATTTGTTCAATCTCACCTCTAGTAACTGGCTGATTATACGCAACAATAGATAGTGTCTCGATAGCAGCATTAGTAATGGCATACTTATTATCTGGCATGAAAAGTTTCTTTACATAGTCCTGATAATGTTTATTTGTAGCAAGTTGAACTTTATCATCTATACGTACAATGTTTATTCCGCTTTTATTTTTTTCTCTTTGCTCAACCATATTATCAACAGCCGCTGAAACTGTAATTACACTTTCATCCAAAGCATTAGCTATATCTATAAGCTTAACAGCATCCCCAGCAACAAATAAAATTGCTTCAATCGCATTTTCAATGTTAATCAATTTATCATTCCCTCATTCTTAACTAAAATATTATACTTTTGATATTATTATCATGTCAAAAGCCGCTTTTTGCTCAACCACTAAAAAGTTTATGTGCAAAAGTTCTAAAAGTGCTAAAAAAGTAATTGCTATATGTAATCTAGTATAAACATTTTCAAACAACATATCAAATGATGTTTTACCTTTATCCTTCAAAATCCCTCTAATAAACTTTTTTCTATCTCTTACGGTAACAGGATCTTTTTCAAAAGCAACTTCAATATAAGACTGTTCTATTTCTTTAAACTCAACTTTTTCGAGTATTTTCTTATATGCTAAGTAAAGTTTCTTAGTCGTAGCACCTTCAATAGACAGTTCATCTACCTCAAAAGGATATTCTGTTGGCAGTTTAAAAAAAGCTCCCTCTGCCTTTGATTCTAAACTCTTCATATCAGCAGCAGCTTCTTTATAGATTTTATAAGCCTTTAATCTATCAATAAGCTCTTGCTCTGGATCTATTTCATCTTCAAGCTCATCCTCATCATGGTGAACAGGAACAAGTCTTCTAGATTTTATATATACTAAAGTTGCTGCCATATTAAGAAAATCGCTAGTTTTATCCATATCTGTATCGCCAAAATTATTTACGTATTCCAAATACTGCTCTGTAATCTCAGATACAAATATTTCTTCAATATTAATTTTGGCTTTTTTAATCAGATGAAGCAATAAATCCAATGGACCTTCAAATTGCTCAACTTTAAAATTATATTCCATATTATAAAATCAACCCATAAAAAGCAATAAACGCTCTATAAATCCCAGTTCCAACAAATCCAATTACTGCTGAAGTAACACCAAAAAGCAACAATCCAATAAGAATAAACCTTCCATATCTTTCAACATATGAGAAAAATCTATATCCATCACTAATAGAGTTCTTTAATACGTGATATCCATCAAGCGGTGGTATTGGTATCAAGTTAAACACTGCCAAAACAATATTGATAATAACAATATTATACACCAGCCTAGATACTATTGTATATGCATTTGCACTCATTGAGGTATAAGTCAAGCCAAATAAAACGCCAGTAAAAACAAAAGCGATAATTAAGTTTGTAACGATACCAGCAAGCGATACATATATTTCATCTCTTCTAAGGTTTCTAAAATTTCTCGGATTAATCGGTACAGGTTTTGCCCATCCAAATCCAAAAACCAATAAACATATTGTGCCCATTGGGTCTAAATGTCTAAGTGGATCAAGGGACAACCGTCCCAGATTTCTTGCCGTTGGATCTCCACATCTATTCGCCATATATGCATGTGCAGCTTCATGAAAAGATAATCCTATCAATAATGCTGGCACTCTATAAAGCATTGTCATTAAATCTAATTGTCCAAACAAAGTATTTCTCCTAAAATGTATGATATTAAAATTCGATTCATTATATCTTATACGTACTATTGTTTCAACTAATTCGATAATATTATTATTATATTTTGTGTTTATTAACATTTATCGATATACCTTATGAATAATTGGTAAATAATATTATAATGTTCTTTTAAAAAACGCATTAATGCGATATTATTAATACAAGTGAAATTACGAGGTGGAATATAATGAAAAAAGATTTGATACTTTTAGTTGATGATGACAAAAATATTTGTAGTATGGTTAGAATGTACCTTGAAAAAGATGGTTATGAAGTTGAAGTTGCTGTTGATGGTATAGACGGTCTAAAGAAGTTTGATGAGCAAAAACCAGATCTATTACTTTTAGACGTTATGATGCCAGGAAAAGATGGCTGGGAAGTTATTAGAGAAGTAAGGTCAAAAGCTAGTGTACCTTGTATAATGCTTTCAGCAAAAGGTGAAACCTTTGATAAAGTTTTGGGGCTAGAACTCGGAGCTGACGATTATATCACAAAACCATTTGAGCCAAAAGAACTTCTTGCAAGAGTAAAAGCTCTACTAAGAAGAACAAAAGAAAACGAATCAGAAGATACTGTTTTAAACTTTGACGGTCTTATGATTAATATCGCAAACTATAAGGTCATTTTTAATGACGTTGAACTTGAGATGCCACCAAAAGAAATAGAACTTTTATATTTCTTGGCACTAAAAAAGAATCGTGTTTTCACTAGAGAACAACTATTGCAACAAGTATGGGGTTTTGATTTCTTTGGAGATTCAAGGACTGTCGATGTTCATATAAAGAGAATAAGAGAAAAACTTTTTAACGAAGACAAAGACTGGCAGATTAAAACTGTTTGGGGTGTAGGTTATAAGTTTGAGGTAAACTAATGTTCAATTCAATTTTTGCAAGGCTGTTTACCACATGCGTTTTGGTAATATTAATTGCTTTGCTTATTGCGATAACATTGTCAGCATATTTAGTTCGAAGTGACTATTTAAATATTTTTTCTGATGATATGAGCATTATCTCAGATGAAATAAACGAAACTTATATCGATGGAAATGTAGATTATATTGCTGACATATCGTTTTTAAAGTCTAATACTGATATTGCAAATAGAGAAGGCATTGCAATTATGTTGCTTGATACTTCAGGCAATTCTTTTTTAGTTTTCCCAAAAGAATATATTGGATCAATCAGCACTGGTAAAGATAATAAACCGTTTGAAAATATGAAACATTCATCGTTAAACGGCGAAACAGTCGCAACTATATTTTCTAAAAATTCAATATCAGATCACCCTTTGGTTGGATACTCGTCACCAATCATTGACAAGAATAATCAAATATGTGGAGCAGTAATAATTTATAAAATGCTTGGCGAGATGGATATATTGTTCGAATCAATGAATAAACAATTTATTGTTTCTGCACTTTTTTCTTTTACAATAGCTTTCATATTGATATGGGCGATTGCAAGTTCTATAACAAAACCTATTAATCGTCTAACGAAATCTTTAAAGAATATAGCAAAAGGGGATTTTTCTACGAGGGTTACATATAAAGGTGAAGATGAAATTTCCTATTTAGCAAATTCATTTAACCAGATGGCAAGAGACTTAGAAAAACATGAAGCTCTTAGAAACTCATTCGTTGGAAATGTATCACACGAACTAAGAACCCCTCTTACATCGGTTAATGGCTTTATTCAAGGAATTATTGATGGAACTGTACCACAAGAGGAACATGATAAATATTTGAATATTGTTCTTTCAGAAACAAGAAGACTAAACGCATTGATAACCGATTTATTAGAGCTTTCCAAAGTAGAGTCTGGTAAATTTCCAATAAATATCAGCTCATTTGATATAAATGAATTGCTTCGAATAACACTTTTATCATTCGAAAAAAGAATCGATGAAAAAAATCTGAACGTAATAATTGACTTTGAAGCAGAAAATATTTATGTTGCAGCTGATAAAGGGAAAATTACTCAGGTTGTAACAAACCTTATCGATAATGCAATCAAATTCAATCAAAATCGAGGAAAATTAGGAATAAGTGCATATTTAATAAAAAACAAAGTAACAATTAAAATAACAAACTCTGGCCAGCCAATCTCTCAATCAGACAAGGATTTGATTTTTGAAAGATTTTATAAAGCTGATCAATCGCATAATAGAAAGATACCAGGAACAGGTATTGGTCTTTCATTAGTAAAAAAAATATTAGCACAACATGGTGAAAGAATTTGGATTGAGGATACAAACAATCAAGAAAATACAATCAAAAATGAAACATCGTTTTGCTTTACACTTAAAAGTGCAAAAAATTTAAAATAAATAACATTCATAATCAGGAGGTAAAAATGAGCGATTTACATGATTTTAACGAAAGTACAAAGAAGAAAAAAAGAGGCGGAATTGTAATAGCATTTATTATTGTGATAATTGTGTCTTTCACATTAGGTGCTTTAACTTCAGCATTTTTTATCATTCCAGGTATTGAAGAAAAACTTCAAGCTGAAAACAAGTCAATACTTGAACAAGTAACTGAAGACAAAGATGATAAAAGTGAGAAATCGTCAATAGAAACACCCAAAGAAGATGGTGTGATTGAAAAGAAAACTGATGCTGAGGATTCGGATGAAGATTCACAGACATATAGATATGAAAACCCAGTTGTCGAAATAGTTGAAACTATTGGTTCAGGAGTTGTTAGTGTAAGGTCTGAATCAAAAGCGTTCCCAAATATAGCATTGGACACTGAAAGTTCATTTGGTTCTGGATTTATTATTTCAGACGAAGGCTATATAGTCACAAACAACCACGTTATTGAAGATGGAAAATCATTTACAGTAATAATGTCCGATGGTGAGGAGCATAAAGCCGAGCTTATTGGCGGTGACTCATATCGTGATATCGCTGTCTTGAAAATTGAGGCTGATAACTTAACTGTTGTTCCAGTTGGAGACTCAGAAAAAGTTAAAGTTGGACAACTAGCAATAGCAATAGGAAATCCATTGGGTGAAGGTCTAGGCGGAACGGTAACTGTTGGGTATATAAGTGCTGTACATAGACAAGTTGAAGGCAATGAATACTTACAAACAGATGCAGCTATCAACCCAGGAAACAGTGGCGGTCCACTAGTAAATGTTGATGGTGAAGTCATTGGAATCAATGCTCTTAAAAACTATCTTGCTGGAATCGATGAAGCAGGAATCCCTATCGCAACCGAAGGTATTGGTTTTGCAATCCCTATCAACGAAGCGGTAGAAGTTGCAAATGAGCTTATCGAAACAGGCGAAGTAAAACGCTCTGGCATTGGAATTCAATTCTTTCCTATAACAGAAGAAATGGCAAAAGAAAACGATGTTCCTATCGGTGCATATGTTGCAGCCGTTACACAAGATGGTCCTGCTGATATTGCTGGAGTAAAAGAGGAAGATATTATTATCGGTCTTAATGGCAAAAAAATCGAAGATCCTGAGCAGTTGCCAGATCTAGTACAAGCACTTAAAATCGGTGATGAAGCAGTATTTGAAATTTGGAGAGAAGATGAAATTCTTGATATAACTATTATTATAGGCAATCTTAGTAATATGAATTAATCTATACAAAAACTTAAATTAACATTTATAATATCAAGAGGTTTGAGGTCATATACCCTAAACCTCTTTTTATATTTTAG
>JMSV01000019.1_pt1 | contig 61119 bp, 57 predicted proteins | sample 179021 | NCBI WGS metagenome assembly JMSV01 (sample SAMN02769581, study PRJNA246767) | bioreactor metagenome | isolation source: Culture-2 Bioreactor Bmz derived from microbial biomass from the upper 2 cm... | place: Germany: Bremen | collected day 87 after inoculation | reverse complement strand
TTCACTGCAATGTCACAAATATACGAGGTGAAAGCTATAGATTGAAAGAACGTAAGGAACATATGAGAACTACAAAAAAGGTTAATACCTTTTTTGAGAACAACTAATTTTTTTCGCCATTAATCAACATTTTTCAAACGCCTTTTTACTACAAAATTAATCCGTCATTGACAATAACAGCAATATTAAGCTTCCCCTGCGCTTCCTGTTATTGCGATAATGGACTTATTTTGAAATATCATATTGCCCCTCCTTATATTTTTTTGATAAATGCAAGGCATATTTAATCATATATCTAACCGTATCCATCTCTAAATAAAAAGCAGGCGGACAACCAGGTCTCCAATTAACTTCAAATATCCATATCTTTCCCCTATCATCAAGCCCAACATCGATTCCAAGCTCATCAATTCTTTCCGAATAACGATCATATTGCAATTCATCCATATGATTAGCAAGTTGAAGCGAAAACACTTCTAAATATCGCTTGATATTATAATATTCATCACCAAATTCTTGTTTTAAAAAGGGATTTAAATATTTGGTAGAGCCACCGCTATTGATGTTAGAAACAATGCCACCTACTTCACCCATCCTCGGATAAATTTTTGTAATCATCCATCTTTCATTTCCATCTTTTTGAACATGCAATCTAAAATCAAATGATTGACCATTTTTTGTATTACAATTAACATATGGTTGAATTATATACATTCGCTGACTCAATCTTTTTGATATATATGCCTTTAACTTTTCCCATGAATATAAATAACTAACACTATTGATAATAAGATGAAACTTATCATTGCTTCTTTCAATAAAAACAATCCCCTCACCTTTATGACCAAAAACAGGTTTGAATACTATTTTTTTATAATAATTAAGCCATTCAAAAAAAGACTTAAATGATTTTGTATAATGTGATGGTATTAGATATTGCGTATACTCATCAGCTTCTTTTAGCCTTTCATATACATTCATCTTGTTGCCTATTGAGTTTGTAGTAAAAGGGATACTCTTTTTAAGCTCTGTTATAATATCTTTAGATTTATTAAGTTTTAACGGACTTCCTGTATTATAAATAACATCAGGATATCTACTTACGGTCTTTTTCCATATCCCATCAACGTATATATACCCTGTTATGGTCTTCTCTTTTTGATTGATACCCTTTGGAGAAAAAAATAACAACTCCGCCCCTTCTGCTTTTGCAACAGCCGCATAGGCATATGATTTTGTTACCGTTGTTGGTAATTTTCTGTGGTGTAACATTCCTATAATTTCCATTTATCATCACCCTAACTTATTGCTTTCATATTGCTATCTTAAAATCAATATGTATTAATATTTTGATATGATAAATAATAGTAAAAACTATGTTAGTGGGCTCTAATAATATAGAATATGCAAATTGCAATAAAAATGTCATTAAAATTCTACAAAAAAATAAAACCTCCAAGTCAGCATGAATTTCTTATACTAACTTGAAGGTTTATAAATACTTGTTTTTTGTTATTGTATTATATCTAAAATTATTCTACTACAAATGAAATTTTAGCATTAACACGGTAACTAACAATTTCATTGTCCTCAATAACCGCTTGCATATTTTCAACATATACCGAGCGAATATTTTTTACTGACTTGCTCGCTTCTTTAACTGCGTCTTTAGTTGCAGCCTCCCATCCATCCTTTGATTCAGCTAGAACTTCGATTACTTTTACAATTGCCATTTTAAAGAATCTCCTTTCGAATATTAGTTTGGTTTATAACCATTATACTCTTATATATGTCAATTTCAATTACATTTATAATTATCAACCACTTTTTACCTAAATAATTTACTTTTTAAAAAAATCTACGATATTACCAACCACGTAGTCAACATCTTTATCTGTCATATCAGTATACATAGGCAATCTCAATATTTGATTGCTAGCTTCAATTGACTTAGGTAAATCTCTATTAGTATATCCCATTTCAACCCCCATATTAGAAGTATGTAGTGGCAGATGATGGAAAACTGAATTTACACCATTATCATTTAAATATTTCAACAAATCGTCACGCATTTTATGAGATTTAAGCAAAATATAAAACATATGATAATTGATTTTATTATACTCAGGCACTAATGGGGTTTTTAACACTCCCTTTTCTTCAAGTTTTTTAAGACTTTCAAAATATCTATTATAAACCTTACATCTTAGCTGATTAATTTCATCTAATTTTTCAAACTGTGCTAGCAAATAAGCACACAAAATATCAGAAGGCAAATATGAACTTCCAACACTCTTCCAAGAGTATTTGTCCACTTCACCTCTAAAAAACTGACTTCTATTCGTTCCTTTTTCCCTAGTTATTTCTGCTCTATTAGAAAATTCCTCGTCAGTGTCATTTATCAATAATGCCCCGCCTTCGCCACAGGTATAATTTTTTGTTTCATGAAAAGAAAAACACCCAAAGTCTCCTATTGTTCCTAAATATCTATCTTTATATTTACCATTTACAGCTTGGGCAGCATCTTCGATAACACAAAAACCATATTTTTTTGACATTTTCATCAGTCTATCCATATCACATGAACTACCCGCATAGTGAACAGGAATTACTGCCCTTGTATTCTTTGTAATTTTGCTTTCAACATCATCCAAATCGATATTCAACGTATCATCAATTTCAGCAAATACACACTTAGCACCTCTAAGAACAACAGAGTTTGCTGCGGATACAAAATTGTACGAAGGCATTATCACCTCATCATTTGCACCCAATTTGATTGTTAAACATGCTACATCCAAGGCAGATGAACATGAGGTCATCATCAACGCTTTTTTTACATCAAATTTATTTTCAATAAACTCGGATACTAACTTTGTATAATGACCATCGCCACCAATTTTTTTCTTAATCTGAATCGCATCATTGACGTATATTTGTTCTTGACCCGTCAAATACGGAATATTGAACTTAACTATCATCTTTTTACCTCTATTTATTAAACGCTACTTTCAACTTTATATATTGACTAAATTTAGAAAATATCACGATCTATATCTTCATTTTTCATATCATAATACTTATCTTCATTTGGAAAATTATATTTTTCTGATATAACATATTGAGGTGATTTATTTGTACACAAGAACATTCTGCCGATATATTCACCTAATATTCCAATACCCAACAATTGAACTCCACCAAAAAATACAATGGTAACAATTGTCGATGTCCAACCAACATAAACTGATGGATTTACTAACTTTCGAATTATCAAAGCTATAATAGCAATAAAACTGATAACAGAAAATAACATACCAAAAAAACTCGCTACTCTCAAAGGTTTTATTGAAAAATTGGTAAGTCCATTAAGCCATAATGATGTTAACTTTTTAAATGTATAATTAGATTCACCTTCAACTCTAGAGTCATGATTTATTAAAACATTTCCAACATTATCAGTTGTTCTAAATATCAACCCTGGTATATATGGAAAAACCATATCGTACTCAATTATCTTATCGATAATAAATCTTTTTGCAATAAAATAGCTAGATGTCTTAATGTTTTTCGGTTTATTTATCTGAACTACCTGCATAAAACTATTAATTTTCGATCCTATATTCCTAAGTTTTGAATGTTTTTTGTTTTTATAATGACCATACACAACATCATAATCATTTTCATTTAGTTGTTCCAATAATTTATAAATTTCCTCAGGAGGTGTTTGAAGATCATCATCAAGGCAAACTACATAATCCCCTTTAATATAGTTAAACCCAGCCATAATCGCATGAGGTTGTCCAAAGTTTTTAGAAAAATCTAACAGCTTAACATGTTTCTTTTGTCTTGAAATGTTTACTGCAACTTTTTTTGTATCATCAACACTCCCATCATTAACCAAAACTATTTCATGGTTTATTTCAGGTGAGATTTTTTCAATAGCACTTTCAATCCTATCAACCACTTCTTCAATTGTTTTTTGAGAATTATATAATGGAATAACCACCGATAACAACTTCATAGTTTTACTCTTTTCTAGTAATATTTATTATTACTCTTAAATTTCATACCTAAGAACCAATAAACATAATTTTACCATACGTATATATTTTATACAATAAATATGGATAAGCTACAACTTTGCTAAAATAGCAACAAAAAAGCAGGCAATATCATCACCCGCTTATAGTTACTAATATAATAATAATTCAATTTTATCTTACAGTATTTCTGCCAGACCTTTTTGCTTCATAAAGTCTATTATCCACTTTAGTAAGTATATCTTCAAAGCATTTCATTTCTTTTGTAATTTGAGCAACACCAAAACTACATGTAATATTAAAGCTACCCTCTCTTGCTATAAACACTATCTGCTCAATTTCTTTTCTAAATTCCTCCGCAAGAATTCGCCCTTGCGCCAAAACTGTATCTGGTAATAATATTACAAATTCTTCTCCACCGATTCTTGCCAAATAATAATTTTCTTCCAACATATCATCGATAGCACTACAAACTTTTACTAAAACCCTATCACCAACTGGGTGTCCATAAGTATCATTGATATTTTTAAATCTATCAATGTCAAAAGAAATCAATGTTAAATCTTTATGTTCAGCTTGATATTTATCAAAAAATGCATTTAAATCGTCCATCAAAAATTTTCTTGTATGGGCATTTGTCAATTCATCATAATTAAGTAAGTGTGTTAGCTTCTCATTATTATCGATAAGCTCTTGTGTTTGATGATACATTAGACTTTCACTCTTTAGATGTGCAATCCCATGTCGTTTTGTAAGTGAACCATAATAAAAAACTATCATACCGATAATACAAATATTGTTTAAGTTATCAGCTACTTGCACATTACAATACTTGAATAAAAGTGAAACGGAAAAAAGAATAAAGCTGATCAATATAAATACTGATCCAATTCTTTTATTTATAATTGCTCTAACGTTTTGGACAATTAATAAAACCATCGTCAAAAGAGAAATAATTGCTATTATCACTGATAAAATAGGACTTATCATCACAAATAATATATTAGTCAACAGCAAAACAATTACCAATAAGAATGATTCAACAAGAATTATCCATTTTAAAGCTGAAGTTATTTGCTTATTCTCAAACTCTTCTTTATATAAGCTTTTATAAAATAGAACTGATAAAATTGTTGCACCTAATAAATAAACATCTAAACTTTTTACATTGCTTAAAATATTATAATCAAAAACCAGAATATTAAAAACAGACCAAATTGAAATCAATCCAAAATACATAATGTCTTTTTTATTTTTCATAAAAAAGAATAAAAATAAATGGTATACGCAAGTAATTAGTAGTATACCTAAAGTAATATTAGCTAAATCAAACAAATAAGTTAATTAATCTCCTGATATTCGACATTTGTATCCATTACCATTATACTATACTGTATAATTTTGTCAAGATTCCGTACAGTTACATACATTTTCTCTATTATTTCTATCGGTATTATTATAGTTATTCTTTACTATTTTATTAACTTTTATTCTTTACTATGCCTTTATAAATTTAAACATACAAATTACTTTATATATATTTGCCCTATTTAAGCATAATAAATACAGCTTCACTAATAGAATATAAAAGATAACAATTCTAGGAGGGCAACATTATGAAAACTAATAAAAAATCAATCAAAATAGATGAAATTTTTTCTGTAACAAAATCTCAAGCTATTATTGACGGAAAACTATCTCCACCAGCATCAAATCCAGAAATCGCATCAATTCTTCTCGTCGATGGAAAAACATATGTTTCCACAAGCGAAATGATAGAAGGAAAAGTTCTTTTAGATGGAAAAGCAACCATTACAGTAATCTATATTGGCGATGATGAAAAAATATATTCTTTCGATTCCGAAACGTCATATAAACATACAATTGCTCTTGATGGTGCAAATCACACTATGAAATGCACCTTAAAGTCAAGCATAAAAGATATCGACTATTCTCTTCTAGATTCCACAAATATATCTATTAAGTCCATTGTTGAAATAGAATTAAAGCCATATAGCACTATGACTAAGAATCTAATATCTAATATCAATAGAGAAGATATTATGCAAAAACAAAGCAAGGAGGATATATATTATCTTGCAAAAAAACAAAGCGATTCTTTAAACTATAAGTCAGATATCCGCATCCCACAAAACATGCCCCAAGCAAGATCCGTTCTGTATAGCAATTATACACCGAAACTTAAAAATATAATAAAAGATGGTAACAAGTGCGTGCTAGAGGGCGAGCTAACCGTATATATGGTCTATTTAAGCAATGATGATGTATCTCCTCTTCATTATCTCTATGAAACGCTGGAGTTTGGAAAAATAATATATATTGAGGAATTAGAAGATAATGATAAACTGGATTGCGAATCTCAAGTTAGCAATTTTACATCATATTTAACCGATGAAGATAATGATATTATAAACATCGAAGCGCAAATTGATTTTTCTGTATTGATCATGAAAAAGAATGAAGTTAGCTATGTTGAGGATAGCTATTCACTTACAAAGCGTTTAAATGTTGAAAAAGAAAAGCAGGAAGTAAAAGAATTGGTTGCAAAAGGTCAGATGAAATCGATTATACGCACTAGTGTAGAAATTCCCGAAGATATGCCTACCATTGCAAGGGTTTTGTTTTTAAACGTTAAACCGATGATCAGCTCGGGTTATTGTGACCAAGATCGTGTTTATATTGAAGGAATAATGATATACAATGCATGTTATTCTTCTGTTCAAGGAACAAAGTCCATTAAGGGTGAATTTCCATATACAACCCAAGTTCAAATCAACGGTTTCACTGATGATATTGAACCAGAAATTATAGTCGATGTTGAATACATAAACTTTGATGGTGCAGGCAGAAATATTGATCTTAAAATAACTTTGTGTATATCTGCAAAAGGATATAAAACTCATGAGCTTTGCATTGTAACAAGCATCGAGGAGCTTGATGAAAAAGTTAAACCAATTTCTGGATTGCATATCTATTTTGCTCAAACTGATGAAACCTACTGGGATATTGCAAAAAAATATAATACTTCAATCGATAAGATCCAAAAACACAATAAAGAAGAAACCGAAATACGAGGTGTAAATAATAAAAAAATAATCGTGTTTTGATTATATCAACTAATTTAAAAAACCGTGGCATTGCTACGGTTTTTTGTGTTAGAATAGCGTCATGAATAAAATTATACAAAAAACAGAATTATTATCACCAGCAGGCTCAATCGATGCTTTTAACCAAGCATTGCACAATGGTGCTGATGCAATATATATGGGTGGTAGGGCTTATGGCGCAAGAGCTTTCGCTGAAAACTTCACCAATGATGACATAAAGCAGTGCGTTGAAAAAGCACATCTATTTGGCAAAAAAGTCTACATCACAGCCAATACGCTTATTCATGATTCCAATGTAGATGAGTTTATTGAGTATATAAAGTTTCTTAATAATATCGGTGCGGATGCTGTTATACTACAAGATTTAGGAATGGCAACTCTGATAAAATCTAAATTCCCAGATCTTACTCTACATGCAAGCACTCAGTTTCACAACCACAGCGTATCATCTTTAAAGTTTTTAGAAGATATTAGTTTTTCAAGGGCAGTATTTGCAAGAGAATGTAGCTTATCTGAGATTTATAAACCAACTAATATCGAAAAAGAAGTCTTTATTCATGGTGCTCTTTGTATCTCTTATTCAGGGCAATGTCTTTTTAGTGCACTTACAAAACAACGAAGTGGGAATCAAGGTGCATGTGCACAAAACTGTCGATTAAAATATGATCTATTAAAAAAACAAGATGATAATTTTGTAAAGCAAAAAGCCGTTGGTGATTTTCTATTAAGTCCAAAAGACTTGGGTGTTTTAGAAAATCTTCCAAAACTTTTGGATGCAAATATCCACTCCTTAAAAATAGAGGGTCGAATGAAGTCGCCAGAATATGTTGGCTATATAACACGAATCTATCGAAAATTAATCGATGACTATTATGCTGGAATTACGTCCAATATTTCTGACACTCAACAGCTAAACCTTTCAAAACTATTTAACCGAGGATTCACAAAAGGTTATGCTTTTGATTCATTTGGTGCAAAAATGATGGGACCAAAACGTCCTAGCCATAAAGGTATAAAAGTCGGAGATATCATCAAGACAACTAAGGATAAAATCCATATCAAGCTTACTGATAATCTTTATCAGCATGATGGAATAAAGTTTGAAGACTCCGATACTGGCTTTGTTTGCGAGAAGATTTTCAAAGACGGCTTACTTGTAAAGTCCGCTAATAAAGGCGATACTATAATGCTCGAAAACAAGGATGGTCTTAGGAAAAATGAAGCTGTATTAAAGACAAAAGATAGATTACTTCACAACGAACTTGCAATAACTAAGGCTCTAAAAGTCCCAATATCAATAAAAATCAAAGCAATGTTAGACCACCCAGTCTGCATTTCTTATGAATCAAGAGGAAAAACTGTTTCTATTCAAGGATCTATCGTGTCAAAAGCAAAAAAAGCACCGATATCACAAGAGCAAATTAAACAGCAAATATCAAAATTGGGCAATTCCCCATTCATTTGCAATGAAATAACTTGCGAATCAGATAACGATATTTTTATTGCAAAATCTGAGCTTAATGCACTAAGACGCGACCTTTGTAATATGCTAATTTTGCAGCTTACTAAAAACAAGCAAGTAAAAGAGATCGAGCAAATTGATTATCCTACATCTAATATTGAATATGATAACAACTTTGGATTCACTGTTTTTGTAAGAAACAACGACCAATTAAAAGCGACTAACGGGTTTGAGTTTAAAAGAATATATACCGATAACAAAGATCTATATAATAAAAACAAGTCAAAAATTACAAACCTGTTTTTTAGTATTCCTCGAATATTTAATGAAGATGAAAAATTCACAGGCAAAAACCTGCTAATATCAGATACTGCTGCACTATATAATAATTTAAATGGCAAAAACAATATACATTGCGACTATTTTATCAATGCTGTCAATTCATATTCAATTAAAAAGCTAAATGATTTAGGGGTTAAATCCATTACGATTTCTCCAGAGATGAGTATTGAAGAAACTGATAAGATGATAAAAAAATATTGCTCAACATTTGGTATAAATCCAAACATTGAGCAAATAGTTTACGGAAAATTCGAGCTTATGCTTATTAAAAACTGCATTATTGCAAGCACACTACAAAAAAATAAATTCTGTGATTTGTGTAAGAAGAATGATTTTTATCTAAGCAATTTACACAAAAACATCTATCCGATTAAAACTCACAATAATTGTGTTAATTCAATCTTTTCAGCTTGTGATTCAAACATATCGCCATCAAAAATAAAGTCATATAAAACCATTGGGATTAATAGTTTTAGAATATCTTTACTTGATGAAGATTATAATAAGAGCATAAACATATTTAAAATGTATTTTAATAGTTTATTTAATGCCTAGATAATCACAGATAATAGTTGCGCCATCTTCTACAAGCTTTGCACACGGTCGCTCCATATAGTATTCCTTTGTTCTTTCAGATGGTATAGGGCTCTTATCAACAATGTCCAACAAATCACCACATATAAAAGAACCATTTATTTGCTCGAATTTTTTAATAAGATCTTGAGTCATAATATAAATCTCTTTTTTAGACTCATCATCACTGTAATCTCTGTCCTCATTAAGACCAATAATCATGGTAATTCCGCTAGCAACTCCACAAATTTCTCTAAGTCTTCCAACACCACCACCAAAGCCACTCATAGCATTTAGCATGGTTTTTTCCTCCATACCAACTAGATCACAAAATGGTGTTGCTGTTGATTGTGAGCAATTAAGTCCTGACATAAAATATTCTAAAGCTTTATTGATTCTCTTTTCTCTTTCGCTCATGCACAAATTTCTCCTACTTGTTTCTATTTATCAATGGTCTAATCGCTTTTAACAAAGCCATTATCACAATATAATATACTGGCATTTCTACCAATGCAGAAATCACTCTTGGCCAAAATAATACTTTAAACGGCACTCCATAAAAAAAGTTTATAGCAAATGTATTCAGTAATACTGAACAAATAACTTGAGCTATTATAACAGTAATCAATACTTTTATCCATTCACCTTTATTGCTCTTTAAAAATATTATTCCAGCAATCACACCAAATAACGCCATTGATACAGAAAATATTGGATTATAAGCGCCATGCTGAACACCCAAGAAAAATCCTGTTGTATCGGCTACAAACCCAACTGCTCCACCAAGTATCGGTCCAAATAATATTCCTGCAATTATTACAAAAACAGGTGTAAGTGAAACTTCTACCAATTTTGTTGCACCAACTGGTATCTCAATTGATAAGAATGCACTAAAAATCGCACCCAGTGCAGCTAACAGTGCACAATAAACTATGTTTCTAACTTTTGTATTCATAAAACCTCCATAATCGTTAGACATGCAAAATTATGGCATAAAAAAATAAGCCATACAAATCGCTTAAGAAAATATCAGTTTTATTCTCTTACAGCGGACGCGCTTTTTTATCGCAGGAAAAATCCTTTCGTTTCTGGACAACATCCCATTCCAGAACACTTTACGCAAAAAAACTACTCTGCACATGTGTAGTATATTATTTACTACATGAGCATTATATCAACCTTATATATATTTTACAAGAGATTGTTTTTTAGCTTAAATTCTTATATGATAATATAAAACATATATGGAGTGTGAATAATGAATTACTCTTTCTTATCGCCATTAAATATTATTATCGGTGAAAACGAATCTTTAAATCTAGTTAAATATGTAAAACCAAATCAAAAGGTCTTGCTTTTTCATGGAAAATCTATAAAATCGAATAATACTTTTATTAAGATAATCGAAAACCTAAAAGATATATCTGACTTTGATTCATATCAAATCGAGTCTGGCGAACCAACACCAAAGATGGTCGATGATGCAGCAGATTTTGCTAAAAAAATATACGCTGATATTATCATAGGAATCGGTGGCGGTAGCGTCTTAGACATTGCAAAAGCCGTATGTGCACTCGCTACAAACGAAGGAAATGTAATCGATTATTTAGAGGGCGTTGGAACAGGCAAGCTTGTCGAAAATCAGCCACTAAAATTTATAGCAATTCCTACAACATCTGGAACAGGAACGGAAGTTACAAAAAACTCTGTTATTTCTTCGGTTGAAAAGTCGTTTAAAAAAAGCATGCGTGCAGATAGCATGATAGCCGATATCACAATTATCGACTACACATTGACTATGGGGCTTCCAAAAAGTATAACTGCATCTTCTGGTATGGACGCAATATGCCAGCTTATCGAAAGTTATACAACTAGACATTCAAACCCAATAACCGATGCTTTGAGTCTTCATCATGCAAAATTAACGGTTGGTGCTATTGCTTCAGCATATGAAAATGATGATAAAAATTCAAGAGAGATTATGTCTGTCGGTGCAATGGTCAGTGGTTTATGCCTAGCAAACTCAGGTCTTGGAATAGCTCATGGATTGGCGGCAGGTTTAGGCGCAACATTAGGCATACCTCATGGATATGCTTGCGGTTTACTTCTCCCATTTGCTATGGAATTCAACTTTAAACGTGGTGTAAAAAAATATGCCGCATTGGGTGAAGCATTTTATAATAAAAAGTTTGACAGCGAAGATATTGCCTGTAAGCATGCAATAAAGCGAATAAAGGAGCTGAATAAAGCTGTAAACATTCCATCTGATCTTAAAAAATACAATCTTACAACTGATGATATTGAAAGAGCCGCAAAAGCTTCGATGGGTTCTAGCATGTCAAAAAACCCTGTCGAGGTTACTCTTGATGATTGCATTGATCTATTAAAAAAATTAGTTTAGATATTAAAAAAGTCTTTCATAGTAAGATAGTATTACTTGAAAGACTTTACTTATTATAAATTTATATTTTTTAGTTATTCAAACATCATATTATCTACAAACAACATCTGAAAATTAGGATGCTCTGATAATAAGAACACATCAACTTTTTCACTAAAGTCAAAAGTTCTATTTTTAAAACCATCGTCACAAACTGTTTTTATTGAACCTTTGAGCGAAGTGTTTCCTACTATTTTTATATTTTCATGCGTAAATGGCATAATGCCAGACTTAAACAGATTCTCACTCGAAATATGACTTCCAAAACCACCAGCAATATATACTGTTTCAATTTTTTCCGCATCAACATCTTCCTTTTCCATAAGCATTGCAATTCCAGTTTTAATAGCCGCTTTTGCTAATTGAAAATTTCTAACATCTCGCTGACTCAAATAAATACATTTATCATCATCTTCATATATAACAAAACTATCCATATCCCCTATTTGCTTTAACCGAGCATCGATTTTTTCATCATCACTTGTTGTTGCAAGCTTTCCTGTTTCATCGATAAGCCCCATTTGCACTAACAATGCAATCGTATCTATCAAACCCGATCCACAAATTCCAATCGGATCAGCATCGTCAATTGTGCTAAAACTGATATCACCATCAAAAGAAATATCATCAACAGCCCCAGCAAGCGCACTCATTCCGCAATCTATTTCTGCTCCTTCAAAAGCAGGACCTGCCGCAACAGAACAGCCAACAAAAGAACCTTGATTTGAAAAAATCATCTCGCCATTTGTGCCAAGATCTATAAATAAGCTAGTATGCGAATCATGATCAATATCCATAGACACTGCACCAGCTGTTATATCTCCACCAACAAAAGCAGAAGCCGCAGGCGACATAATAAGCGTAGCATTACTGCAATCAATCCCTACATCATTGGCTCTCATATCCTTTGGTGCTAAAAAGTCCGTAACAAAAGGAGCAAAAGCTAACTTGCTAACTTCATGCCCAAGTAGCATATGAATCATTGTAGTATTAGCAGAGATCGCGATTTTGTTGATATTTTCAGCTTTACTATCAATCATATTTGTCATAGACTCAATCATTTCGTTGATATCATTTACAACAACTTGTTTTAATTTGTTTCTATTATCATTGCTCTCTAGTGAAAAATTAAGCCTAGTAAATACATCAGCTCCAAATTTCTTTTGAGGGTTCATCTTGGTCATTTTAACAATCGGCTTAGCCGTTTTTTCATCGACAATAACACCTTCAAGTGTAGTTGTTCCAATATCAAGTGCAAAGCTTAGACTATCAAAATCACAAAAATCATCAAGTAAAACAATCCCACCAAATGAATGGAATGTGCTTAACACTTCAACTGTAATATCTGTTTCAATTTCAACTAAACATGAAAGCCTAACACCATCCGAAATCTCTTTATCAGATAAAAAGTTTTTTTGAGCATCGCAGGCTTGTGGGCAGTTTTCAATAATCTTAACTCTACATTTCCCACAAGTACCTTTTCCGCCGCAAGGCGCATTGTGGATATACTCATGGTGAGCTAAAAGCTGATATAGATTATCCCCTGCATTAGCATCCAAGCTTACAAATTCATTTCCATTTTTGATTTTGATTTTGAACATATTTTCCTCCAAGATGAATAAAAAAATAGCACTGTAAAAATAATATCTACAGTGCTACAAAATTTAAAAATTAATATTTAAGCTAAAATCTCGATAGCAGCTGTAGCAGCCGTAGCAGCATCATCAGTATAAAGATCAGCACCGATTTGCTCAGCATATGCAGCAGTAACAGGAGCTCCACCGATCATAACTTTTACTTCGTCACGAAGACCAGCTTCAGTTAATGCATCAATTATGTTTTTCATTTCAGGCATTGTTGTTGTAAGCAGTGCACTCATAGCAACGATTTGTGCGCCACTCTCTTTAACAGCAGCAACGAACTTGTCTGGACCAACATCTGTTCCAAGATCAATAATCTCAAGTCCTGAACCTTCCATCATCATTGCAACAAGGTTTTTACCGATATCATGCAAGTCACCTTTAACAGTTCCGATTGCTACTTTACCTTTTGCTTTGAAATCTTTTTTAGCAAGCAATGGCTTGATAATGTCAAGACCAGCATACATAGCTCTTGCAGCTATAAGTACTTCTGGAACATATACTTGATTGTTTTTAAATAATACACCGATCTCCATCATTCCTGCGATCAATCCATTATTTAAAATTTCTTCTGGCTCAACACCTTGAGCGATAAAACCATCAGTTAATTCTTTTACTTTTGCAGCATTACCAGCTTTAACAGCTAAGCTTAATTCTGTAAACATATGTGTAAATCCTCCAACTCTTATTTGTCTTTATTCTACTATAAAACAAAAAGAATTAATTGTACTTTAATGCGTAAAATTGCAATTATATGCTTTTATTATAAAAATCAAAGCTGAATATTACAATTTAGAGCCTATTTTAACTAATCACCGCGTCTAAACTTGCCTGGTGTCTTACCAACTTGCTTTTTAAACACCTTGCTAAAGTATCCTGATTGATCATATCCAACAAGCTCAGATATTCTAAGAACTGAATATGATGTGTTGAGCAATAGATTCTTCGCATTTTCAATCCTTACTTTTGTAAGATAAGCTGAAAATGTAACGCCCAACTCTCGCCCAAATAGATGGCTTATATGTGATTCACTAACAACAGCATGTTTTGCAACATCTTCCAAAGAGATATCATTAGAAAAATTAAATCTAATATACTCCATAGCCTTGCTAAGTAGAGTCATATTCTTGACATTACGAGTGTTATAAATTGTATCCATCATTCTATCGAGCGTTGATGCAACCCATGTACAAAGCTTGGTAAAATCATCGATATCTGCCAAAACAGAAATCATCTCAAAATTTATACCCAGCATAAGTTGAAGTCCAGCTCCACTCTCAACAGCAGCTCTAGAGATAACCACAACAAGCTCCAAAACTCTCGCTTTAAGCACATCCAAATCGCCTGCTTCATGAAAGAAAACATGAACTAATATCTCGTTTAGCAGAGTTTTTGCACCATTCCTGTCACCTACTTTTACAAGTCCAATAAGCTCTTTTTCCTTATTTAATGGGTAATTAGAATTTTTCTCAGTATCTTCAAGCAATAAAATTCTGCTCTCAGTCTGTTTCTTTTTATGTAAAAGTTCAGCAATCCTAGCTTGTTGATAATTGATATTCTTGTTTTTTTCAAGCACACTTGAGCCTTTGCCTGCTAACTGTTCTGCTACACTAAAAAGAATATCAGAAAGTGCTCCCACTTCCTCTGAAGATTTTTTTATCAAGCTCTTGCCACTCAAAACTAAATCTATCGCATCAATATCCAATACCTCTGCTAAATCTTTAGCCTTTTCGACAGCAAAATCATCAAAATCCCACATAATTATTGGACCACATGTGATAGCACCGATACACCTATCATCAGCAACCAATGGCGCAAAGCATATAACAAGCCCTGCATGACATCTTGTGACATAAGATTCTCCAAGCTTGATACACTGCAATGACGCTTTTTCTCTAAATTCACTGCAACGCTTTATTCCAAGATCAGATTTATGAATGTTTTGGCAAAACTTAGAACTTTCACATTCATTTTGACAACAAGACTCAGCTGATACCTTGCCTAATACATCCTCGCTGATAGATTTATCATCTGGAGTAGTATATCGATAAATTGAAGCATTTACACCTGTTGCAAGTGAAAATGACTTTAAATATTTATCGCCTTTTATTATATTATTTAACTCTTTAGAAAACATACTATCCAAGATTATTCACCTCAACTTATCTGTTTTTTAATAATAGCCACATACAATTTTTAAAGCAATACCATATTACTATCATAATCCAATAGTTATAAAAAAACAACGCCTTTACTACCTAATTGAATTGGTTAGGCACTAAAGACAGTTGCATATGAAAAAGATATAGTATTGCTCAATTTATATATTATCTATTCAATAATCTCATCTGGCTTAAATCCAATAGCCTGCTCCCATTTTTTTTCAATGACGCTTATTGCATTTTCCTTTTCATCTTCAAAAACAATCACAACAAGCTCATTCGGTTTACTATCATCACAGTCATTTATCTTTATATGCTGCGAAACAACATCAACATATTTCTTTTTACCATCAATATTTAAAAAACCCTTTATGCGAACGCTTATCGGGATAATACTCTTTAAGAAATCATCGAGTTCTTTTGCACTTATCTTAGCTTCATACTTGATAGTAAAGCTTCTTTCAGAAATCGGCTTTGGATCAATTATTTCAAAATTCTTCTTATCATAATCCTTAGTAAATATTGATTTATCAACATCACACATAACACAAGGATAGATTTCAGAATCTGGATTCACTTTTTTAATAGCTTCAATTGCACTTAACTTTTTAGCTTCATCAACATTATCTATTTTATTCAATAATATCGCATCAGCTCTTTGAATTTGCGCAATAGCCGCAACAGATGCACCGAGCAATAATTCAACTCGCTCTGCATCTGCCACGCTTACGCATGATTTTATTTCAATACGCTTTTTTGTCTTATTTAATGTATTTAAGTCTTTCATAATTTTTTCGATACTTGTTGGATTAGAAAGTCCACTAGCCTCAACATATATCTTATCAATACCCATATCCATAAGTGAATATACGGATTGAATGAAAAAATCCACTTTGCACGCACAAAATATAGATCCAGAATTAACTTCCATCACATCGATATTCTCAGAAAGGTTTAGCCTTTCTCCATCAACAGAAACTGCACCAAATTCATTAACAACAACACCAACTCTTTCACTAGTGTCCTTTAATATATTTTCCAGCAGTGTTGTCTTACCAGAGCCTAAAAATCCCATAATCAATATTAATTGTGCCATAACTTATATACCTATTCTTTCTAAAATCTACTTGAGCAATTCGTCAATCTTCTTAGACAATTCAGCCTTTGGTGGAATAATCGAAATATATTCAATTTTTCCGTTGATAACCATAGTTGGAAGATTAGCAACACCCATCTTCATCATCATTGGAACTGTTTTCTCATCAAGCATCTTATATTCAATAACGTCTACTTTATCACCATATGTTTTTTTGATATCCATAGCAGCACCTAACATATAAGTACAAGCCGCACATGATTCAGAGTCTAATGTATAAACTTCGATAAATGGTCTTTCTAAGCTATCATAATCTGGCAACGTAGCTTCAATTCCTTCATAACTCTTAGGCTTAAAGTTTTTAACAAGCTCTCTTGCTGTATCTGGGTTTGCAATAGCTTGTTGAACAGCAATAGTGTTTTCAACAGGCACATCATAAGGCATATCGCATCCTGGTGAGATGATCAAATTTTTATGAGTTAGACTATCAATAAGTCCCAAAGTATAAATCATATTCTCTTGTTGTGTTCCATTAAGCATCAAAGTAGCTAGTGGAATATTTCCAGAAAGTATGATGTCATATTTATCTGTAACTTCTTTTGCACTTTTCATATCAACATTTTCATCAACAGCAATCATATCTGGCTCAGTTTTACACATAGGCTCAATGTTGTTTGTTGCATTTCCACAAACGAAGAATGATGAGTGTTTTCCTTTTTCTTTTACATCAGTAAAGAACTCAGAAAACGGTTTTGCTAAAAATTCATCAAAGTGAGCTGGTGAAATCTGTGATACCAATGGGTCAACAACAGCAATAATATCCATTCCCGCTTCCATATACATATCAGAAACAGCAATCGCTACATCTTTAGTATAATCAAGCAAGTCTTTAACATACTCAGGGTTAAGCATCATATTCATAAAGATATTTTGTCCACGAAGGTGAGATGCTAATGTAAATGGACCACATACAAGTCCAATAAGAGAAACATCATCTCCCTCTTCTTCTTTCATAATCTCCATAGCTTTTAAGAAGATTGGAAGTCTACCATCTGTTTTTTTAGGCAATACTCTCTCAAAGTCAACTGGATTCATTCCATCTAATGGGTGAGATTTAACACTTGGAGGTGAACTTTCTGACCACATAAGCTCACAACCCAAAATTTCCGCTTCAATTTGTAGATCAAAGTGAACAGGGATTGCATCTGCGCTATATACCTTTTTCACTTCTTTTAGTGACTTAACCAAAATGTCAGTATCAGTTAAAATTTCTGTTGGTGTTGCTCCACTTAATTTCCCTGCGTGAATACCAGCAAATGGAATCCAAGGAATTCTATCCACTTCTTTTTTATTAAATAAATTCTCTATTCTTTGTTTACCTGTCATAATAATTTTTTCCTCCATATTTTTTAATCTAATCTCTCTTATTACTTAAAAGTATATCCTAATCTCAAAAAACTTAAATGGTTTAAAAAGCAAAAAAATGTACTTATCTGCTTTTTTACAATAAAATTTAACAAAAAATAACGATGACGAATATAATATTAACAAATAATTCAATTAAAACAGCTGGATTTATTTGCTCATAATGTTTATAATTATTATTAATAAGCAAAGGTGAAATAGGTGAAATAATGAAAAACAAAATTTTAATTGATACGCACTGCCATTTCTTTTCTAAAACGATTTTTACTGATGAATTTATAAAACTATTAAATACTGTTAATATCAATAACTTACCCTTTATCAATAAGAGTAATCTTTCTGAAACACAACAAAAATTAGATAAAGCTATGAGCTTCTGTCTAAATAAAGACCCAAAAGAATATTATGAATATATGAAAGATCAATATGGACAAGATTTTATCGCTGTTCCTTTAATGATGGATTTAAGTTATATTATGGAGAAATTCAGCTCCAAAATTGAGCAGGTTACACAAACCGAAAACAAACGTAGTTTAAAAAATTGGATTGGCGAAAAACTTTTTTCTAAAAGCGCATCTGCGATTTTTAATTTTAAAAACATAACTATTTTTAAAGATAGTTACGAAGTACAACTAGCAGAACTTATCTCATTAAAACAGGCTATGCCAGATAATATTTATCCTTTTTATAGTTTTGATCCAAGAAAAGAAGTTTTATATGATGGCGGTATGCTAGGTGAAATGAAAAAGTATGTTGGAAAAGACAAACCGTTTACTGGTCTTAAATTATACACCAGTTTAGGCTATTCACCAACAGACCCTGTTTTATTTGACGGTGAAAATAGCGTTTATGGTTGGTGCGAGAAAAATAATATACCAATAACAATACATAGTAACAACACTGGTGTTTCTCATATCCAAAACGAGATCGACTATAAGGGTGATATCTATTATAACGAGTCTGGTGAAACTATCCCAATAGATGAGCTAAACGAAAACATGACCATCAAGTATGATAACTCTATCAACTCAATTGATGATATGGTTAAAGAAAAGCAAATATTGCACAATCATCCGAAAATATGGAAGAAGGTGTTGGAAAAATATCCAAAACTAAAGCTGAATTTTGCTCACTTGGGCGGCTCAGAACAGCTAAAATATTATGTAAAAGGTCAGAAAAAAGGCTATTGGACAAAAATGATAATCGAACTTATGGAAGATTATCCAAATGTTTATACTGATTTAAGTTGCTTTTATGTAGAGCAAGGGGATGAATTTTCACTAAAAGATGTATATGAAAAGATTTATCTAAAGCTTTCAAAAAAAGCTCAAAAGAGACTTTTATACGGTTCAGACTTTTATCTTCTTTTTATCTTTAATTATAGTTTAAAAGGATACTTAGAAGAATTTGAAAATGTTTTTGGAAAAGATTTCGAGAAAATAGCTTATGATAACCCTGCAAAGTTCTTAGGCATTAACAAAAAGTTTTTTGGTCTAATAAAATAAAAAATCATCCTATCAACGCTATGATTTTCAGTTGATAGGATTTTTATTGTTTTTTTTAAGTTTTTCATATCCGCCATTAAAGAAAGCACACTCCTTCACACACACTGTACATCCATGATCATTAGTAAATGGCATAGCACATTTTCTATAATCAATTTCCTTTCGCTGACCATCAATTACCTGTGTTTGCTCATAAATCGCCCCTACTGGACATTTTCTTACACATTTTTTGCATTTCTTGCAAAATTCCTTTATCCACTGATATGGGTTTTCTTCACTCATTGGCAGGTTTTCTATATTAGTATATACAGCTGCTAGTCTAAGCGAAGGCCCAAATTCTGGTGATATTAATAATCCATGTTTTCCAACAACCCCCATGCCAGCTTTTTCAGCTAATAATGGATAGTTAACTTCCCCACCTATTGCAGGTCCTGCCTCAGCTTCATATCCTTTAGCTTTTAAAAAATCACAAATTTTATTAACACCAACACCCAACCCAAGATAAGTTCTAAATATTTCTCCCACTGCTTTTGTTGATGGAACGGTATTTATAATATCCGCTTTCATCTCCATCATAAAGACAATGGCATTATCAAACAAAATGACTTTATCATTAAAAATTAAAGAAGGATCGACTTTCGCAAAACCAATCTTATCAACTCCAATTGACTTTGCATATTCTTTTAAATCAGACATATCATCTTGGCTTATTACCTTTTTGGGTTTAGTTGGTTGATCGCTCAATGCACGGTAACTTTTTTTACATTCACTTATACATTTAACAAGTTTTGTTCCAACAAAAGGCAAATCCTTAATTTTTGCACTTACACTTCCATATTCAACCGATAGTCCAGGAACACTCAATCCTTTAGATGATTTTTCGTTTGGGTATATTACATCCATATCTTTTTTAATGTAGTTTTTTATATTTGGTAATAATTTTTCTACGTCCATAATTATACCTCTTTTATATAATTCATTTTCATAATATTTAATATCATATATTAATATTTTATCAGCCCGCATTTACTTTGTAAACTAACAATAAGTTTAGGCATTGAATCGCTACAAAAAGAGCATAAAAACCTATCGGAAATAATACTTATGATTATATAACTTAAAAAAAAGGCGGTACTATTAAATGCATATTTGGATTATTAAAAAAGCCACAATCATTAGAATAACCCTATTCTTTCTTCTAGTTGGCATAACTTTTATATACACAAACAGCATATCTAATAAAAATACAGCGGCATCAACAACAGCTCAAACTCTAAGGCCAATCATGTCAATAGAATCAGAAGATCAAGTTGCAATCACATTTGATACAACCTTTGGGGATGACTATACCGCTGAAATTTTAAAAGTACTTGAGCAAAACGATGTCGATGCAACTTTTTTCGTTATGGGCGCATGGGCAGCAAAATATCCTGCAAGCTTGAATCTTATTAGTTTATCAAATAATGAAATCGCAAGCCACTCCATGTCACATGAGAGGTATACAGATTTACAAGCTAAAGATATAATCGCCGATGCAAACGCATGTAAAGATTATTTATATAAAACATGCAATGTGGAAACTAATATAATTAGAATGCCTTATGGTGCATTTAACGATGAAACTCTATTCACTCTTAGTGGTGAAGGCTATGTTCCAATAAAATGGAGCTTGGACAGTAAGGATTGGAAGATGATTGATAGCGGCGAAATTGTCAATAGGATAAAACAATATTCAAAACCTGGCGATATCATAATGTTTCAAAACAACTCAGAGCAATCAGCCCTTGCACTAGATAGTGTTATTAAAGAGCTTAAAAATAAAGGTTTAAAACCAGTAACTTTGTCCGAAATGATCCCTCAAGGCAATGTATATGTTGATAGCAACGGGATGCTGAAAAAAATCGATTAACGGTGGAATAATTATGCAAAGTATCAGTAATTTAAATATAAACAAAGTATACGCCTTTGGAATAGTTAATAACAAACCCAAATATAGCCATAGTACTTTTGGCAATGATTTTTATATATTTGATCTAGCAGTAAAAAGATTAAGTGGCTGTTTCGATATTTTACCTATCACTCTGCCCCATCATTTACTATATAAAATTGAAGAAAACAAAAACATAGGTGTTATAGGGCAACTTAGATCCTATAACATCATTAATAAAGACGCCAATAAATTGATGCTAACGGTATTTGTAAAAAATGTTTTGCACGAAGACAAAAGTAATGGTTCAGCAAACGACATCTATCTTGAAGGCTATTTATGCAAACCTCCAATTTTTAGAATTACTCCATTTAAGCGAGAAATCTGTGATCTTTTACTTGCTGTAAATCGTTCATACGGAAAATCCGATTACATCCCTATGATTGCATGGGGCAAAAATGCCAATATGGCTCAAAATTTCAAGACTGGAGAAAAGATTAAAATTACTGGGAGAATACAAAGCAGAAACTATAAAAAAGTTATAAATAACGAGCAAGAGATCACAAAAACTGCATATGAAGTTTCAATATCAAGCATAGAAAAATTGCAATAGTAAAATATGCCATCTTGAGATATAATTATATAAAATACTAAAGAAAAGAGAGCAAACATGGACAAGTATATATTTGATGGAAGCGAAAAAATTTGCATAAGCAAACTATCAACTAAACCAGATGGTTCACACTCTGATAAAAAAGAAAACAAAAAAGCTGTTAAAATGAACATCAAAAAGATGATTGAACTACAAGATAAACTATATGCCCAAAACGATTACTCTCTGTTGTTAGTATTCCAAGCGATGGATGCAGCAGGAAAAGATGGTATGATTAAAAGCGTAACTAGTGGACTAAACCCACAAGGAACTCAAGTATTTAGCTTTAAACAACCATCAAAAGAGGAGTTGGATCACGACTATCTTTGGAGAGCACACAAAGCTATGCCAGAGCGTGGACGAGTAGGCGTTTTTAATCGCTCATACTATGAAGATGTATTGGTTACAAGAGTGCATGAGCTTACTCACAATTCCAATCTACCAAAAGAGATTTTGTCAGAAAACATTTGGAACAAACGCCTTGTTGATATAAAAAACTTTGAAGATCATATGACAAATAACGGTCAAGTAACACTAAAATTCTTTTTAAATGTTGGTAAAGAAGAACAAAAAAGCAGGTTTTTAGAAAGAGTAAATAATCCAGCCAAAAATTGGAAGTTTTCATCAGCCGATATTCATGAAAGGCAATTTTGGAACAAGTACATGTTTTGCTATGAGCAAGCTATCGATCATACATCAACCCCAGACAACCCTTGGCACGTAATCCCTGCGGATGATAAGTGGTATGCAAGAAAGGTTGTTTCTGATATAATAGTTGAACGCTTGAGTAGATTAGACCTTGCTTATCCTACCCTATCGGATAGTGAAATATCGAAACTCGAAGAATATAAACAAATTCTTTTAGATGAAGAAAATTAATAAATAAAAAATAACCGCTATGTTTTAGTGGGTTAGTATGATAAAATAAGCATAGTTTTTATGCTTATTTTTTTAATGAATTTTTGGAGGTTATCATGCAGGACAAAACTTTTAAACAGGATGTAGATAGATTAGTTGATGCTGTTTTAAATTTAAAGGATAAAGAAGAATGTCAACAATTGTTTGAAGATCTTCTTACTATACAAGAGCTACATTCAATTGCACAAAGGCTGAAAGTTGCCACAATGCTAGATGAAGGTATGACTTGCCATAATATCGCCGTTTCAACAGGCGCATCCACTGCGACAATAAGCAGAGTCAACAAATGCTTAAACTATGGCTCCGGTGGCTATAAAACAATATTAGATCGTATTAACAAAGGGGAATAAATGACTAGCAACTTAAACAAAGTACAACTTGCCGCAGTAAACAAGACTCAAGGTGCAGTTTTGGTATTGGCAGGTGCAGGCTCTGGAAAAACCAGAGTTTTAACACATAGAGTTTCAAAGCTTCTAAACGATGGAGTTGATGCAAGAAATATTCTAGCACTAACATTTACAAATAAAGCAGCAAATGAAATGAAAGAAAGAATCGATACTCTTGTCGGAAGTCTTGCAGATAGACTTTGGATCGGAACTTTCCACTCAATTTGCCTAAAAATTCTTATTTATAATATAGAGAAAATCGGTTATAAATCTGGATTTGTAATATACGATGCTGATGATTCACTTGCAGTGATAAAAAAGTTACTCAAAAATTCGCATTATTCAGCAGCATCAGAATTTAATGCAAAAACTTTGAAATACAATATAAGCAATGCAAAAAATGATGGATATACAACTAATGACTATTTATCTCAGTTTGATGATTTTGATCCAAAAGCATATGAACATGAAGCAACATCATATATTTTTGAAAAATACGAATCAGAGCTAAAGGCCAATAACGCTTTGGACTTTGATGATTTGATGATTAAAACTATCGAACTTTTTGAAACAGACAAACAAACTCTTTCATATTATCAAAATATGTTTCAGTACGTAATGGTTGATGAATATCAAGATACGAACGAAGTTCAATATAGATTGGTAAAGATGCTTGCATCTCAACACAAAAATATTTTTGTTGTTGGTGACGATGATCAATCCATATATGGATGGCGTGGTGCTAATATCGAGAATATTTACAATTTTGAAAAAGACTTTAAACCAGCAACCGTCTTTAAGTTGGAGCAAAACTATCGATCTCACCAAAAGATTTTGGATCTATCAAATGAAATTATCGTCAATAATACTGGCAGAAAAGAAAAAGTTCTTTTTTCTGCGACAAAAAAAGGCGACAAACCAAACCTATATGTTTTTTCTGACGAATATGCAGAGTCTCGTGGAATCGCAAAAATTTGTAAAGATTTAGACCAGAATGGTGAAAGTTATGATGATATAGCGATTATTTATCGCACAAACGCCCAATCAAGATTGATCGAACAAGCACTTGTAGAAGCAAATATTCCATCAAAAAACTTGAGCGGAAGAAGCTTCTATGAGCGAAGAGAGATTAAAGACGTATTATCTTATCTAAATCTGTTGGTAAATAAGGATGCAGATTTATTTTTAACTCGTGTTATCAATACACCAAAGCGAAAAATCGGAAATACAAGCATTGCAAAATTAAGCAATTATGCTATTAGCAATTCAATATCGCTTTATGATAGTTTGGACTTTGCATCTGCAATAGTCACAAAAGCCGCAGCAACTAGTATTGTTGGTTTCAAAAAAATGATGGATGACTTCATGATTCAAAAAAATATTCTTCCATTGAATGAACTAATCGACTATGTTTTTATAAACTCAGGTTTAAAGGACATGTATTTAAAATCCGAAACAATGGCAGAGGCACAAGCTAGAATAGAAAACATCGACGAGCTTGTAAAAAATGCTGCTGAAAGAGCTCTTCGCGGCGATACATTGGAGGATTTCCTTTATAATATTTCACTTGTCACAAATATGGAAAGAAACGAATCAGACCATGCAGTATCCATGATGACAATGCACTCAGCAAAAGGTCTTGAGTATAGAAACGTTATCATTGCTGGTGTTGTAAACGGAATATTGCCACATACGTTCTCAGCTACTTCTCAAGCTGGCTTAGAAGAAGAACGCAGATTGCTATATGTTGGAATAACAAGAGCGATGAATAAATTATACATGACAAGCTTTTCAACTCGTGCAGTAAGATCAAACGGGTTCTTCGAAAATACTGTTGCTAGTATTTCTAGCTTTCTAACAGAAGTATCTGAAGATTTATATAACAAGCAAGAAACAGCTCAAGCAAAACAGGTTAAAGAAAGTGTGGGTCTTGGACAAACAGTGACTAGTCCATTTAGTGGTTTTTCTAAACCATCATTCTCGTCTGGGACAAACTTTAAAAAACCAGTAGCAAGCAAAAACAGTAATGAGGTCTATAATGTTGGCGATAAAGTTTCTCACCCAAAATTCGGCATTGGTGCGGTTGCAGAAGTTAAAGGTGCTGGAGATTCTATGATTTTAAATGTTAAGTTTGAAAGCGGAGATACAAAAAAAATCTTTGCTGCTATTGCCCCAATAGATAAAGTTTAAAACGAAAATAGAGCATTAAAAAAGGATGAGATTATATAAAAAATCTCATCCTGTTATTTTACGCATTTATTCAATCAATTTAGATATATTCAATCATATCAGCAATTTTATCAAACACCAGATCTGGAACAACTTCACTAGTTTCAACATCCGCCATTGTACTTTCACCACTAAGCACACAAACTGCAAGCAAACCAAAGTCAACGCCTGTCTTCACATCAGTATAAAGCCGATCTCCACAAATCAATATTTTATCCTTTGGCAATTGCGTCTTTTCCATCAGTGACTGTGCAATCTCACCGTATGGCTTTCCAACGATTGTATCAGCCCATCTACCTGTTGAAGCGTGGATAAACGCCATAATCGCACCAATATCAGGAATAAAACCAGTTTCGGTCGGACAATTATAATCAGGATGCGTTGCAATATAAGGAAGTCCTTTTCTAACATACTCACACACATCGCACATTTTTTCATAATCAATAGTAGTATCATACCCAACAACAACCATATCTGGATTTTCATCAACAACCATTATTCCAGCATTTATAAATTCCTCTTTTAAAAACTCATTGCCAAGCAGATAAACACGCTTATCCTGATATTCTCTATTTAGATAAATATGAGTCGCCATACCTGAAGTAAATATATCATCACTGTTAACAGGACAACCCAGTTTATTCATTTTTTTGACATAATACTCGCCACTTCTTGATGAATTATTAGTTAAAAACAATATCCTTCTTCCACTATTTATAACAGCATTATAAAAATCCATTGCCCCATCTATTAACTTATAACCCAAATTAAAAGTTCCATCCATATCAAGAACAAAACACTCTATATCCTTTAGTTTTTCAATCTTTTCTATATCATTAATAAAGCTCATCTAATATCTCCGTTGTAAAACTTTCTAGCAAACCCATATTATCAAGAAGATCCAATATCGTATATCTTGGCCTTATAAGTCTAGCAAATTTAATAGCATCATACATATCATCTCTACTATATCCTAAATCTAATGGGTGAACTGGTCCACCTAACTCACCTATCACTCGCTTTGTAATGTCAATAGTTTCAGACAGATTAGCTGTTTCACTCTTTAACATTTCCCAGTTATTATTTATAATTTCAACATGCTCTTGTCTCTTTTTTTGATCAAAGAAGAAAAATTCAACATCATCTAAAACAGTATCTGAATATTTGCCACATGCCTTTCTTACCATCTTTTCATAAGCTGAATCGCTTGGTATGTCTTTTTGATACAAACAATCACTGTCAAATAGTTTTTGATAAAATCTCATCGTTATTAGTGATGCAATCCCAACATTTGCACCATGAAGCGCATCCTTATTATGCCTGTCTGAATGTTTCATCTCTAAAAAATGTGATATATGATGCTCCGCACCAGATGCAGGTCTAGAATCGCCATTCATCTGAATTGCTATCCCAGAAATAATAAGAGCCCCAATTGTTTCTCTTATCGCATCTTCACTTCGATCTTTAAGCTTGCCCGAAGCTTTTATGCACTTTTCTACTGACATATTGGTTACTGACTCAACTCGCTCGCACATTCTCTCACCAATCAAAATATTACCCAGTATCCAATCAAGCCTTGCTGGAACTTTTCCAACGATATCGCCAAATCCTGCCGCAAGCATCCTCATCGGTGCTTTTCTAAGCACCTCTAAATCTCCAACAATTATCTCAGGATGAATCCCACTAAATGTTCTTTTAACACCATTTCTGGTAATCGGTGAAACAGTTGACGCATATCCATCCATAGACGGAGCCGTTGCAACTACCATATATTTTATTTTAATTCTTTTTGCACAAAATCTACATAAATCATTCAATGTTCCAGATCCAACTGCAATTATCATTTCTGGTTCTGGTTCAGCCGCAAACATAAGCTGTCCAACGGATTTCTCATCAGGGTGCATCAATTCTTTGCTGTCAAAAACAAGCTGATTAACCTTATAACCGTTTGATAACAGATTTTCTGCAACATCTTTACCAGCACACATAAATGTATTTGTATCAGAAACAACCATAACATCTTTAGGCAAATCATACTCTCCTAATATTTCTGACAATCTAGCAATAGCATTTTTTTCAATAACTATCCCTTGCGTTTTAACCTCATGTGATATTCCACAATCACACAAGCCTTTTTCTTTTAACAATTCGTTATAGTTCAATTGTATTCCTCCAGTATGTACTAGTTTAACTTGTTTATATTAATATCTTATTTTATCTACTTGAAGTTAACGACAATAAAATCATCACATTCTTTGACATATCCAGCCAACGGATAATTGAGCATATTTTCAGCTAAAATCAATGCTCTTTAAAACTGCTCATATTTATAAAATATCCGTAAAAATTATTATATAATTTATAAAATTTGTTGTCAATTTAACAAAAACAATAAAACCTCTCAAGCAAAAAGCTTAAAAGGTTAAATTTGTTAATATAATAATATTTTTATTTTTCAAGATCAGCAACAATCTTCTGATAAGTCTTTTCATCAATACTATATTTTAATAGTGGTAAAATACCAACAAGTGCAATCAGCCCAGGAATAATAGTTATCATAATGTGGATACCATCCATTGTGAATTTAGTTAGATCGATATTAGGCTTATATAAAAAATATGCAAGCCCTAAAGTTCCAATCATCCCTCCAACAGCAGTAGCAATCTTTGTCTTTAATATATTAGTAGAAAAAACCATACCCTCTGCACGCACTCCAGATTTCCATTGACCGTATTCAACAGTATCTGCAAGCATAGACATCATCGCAATATTAGCAAGTCCAAAGCCAAATGCAGAAACAGCATTAGTTATTAAAATTGGAACAAGAGAATTATACCAGAACAAGAAATGAAAAATTGAAAACGCACCCATCAACACCACGCCCAAAATTGCTGTTTTTTTCTTGCCAATTTTGCCCATAAACCACGGACAAGCTACACTTCCGAATATAAGCATCGTTGCATATAAAGCCAAAAATATTGTAATCAATTCGCCTTGTTGAAGATTGTTTTCAAAATAATAGGTTGGAAAAATAACCTTAATCGCATTAGCAACTTCGACAAAGAACAACCCCAACATCAAAATTAACAACGGTTTATTTATCTTAAATTGATTAAGCATTTTTAAAAAATTATACTTTTCTGTTCTTACAACAGTATGTCTCTCATGAGTGTTTTTAAAAGCTATAAGAGTAAGGATTATACCAATAATAGCAAAAGCCGCGGCGGTCATTGTCCACCCCATATTTCCCCCACCAAAAGCATTTGTAAGTATCGGATATGCCGCAACCATACCCACAAAATATCCAACGGAAGCTATTGTACGAGATGATGTAACAACTCTACTTCTCTCAGAAATATCCTGAGTAAGTGCTGGTGTCATTGACCAATAGGGAATATCCATCGCAGTAAATGCCATTCCAAACAATATATATGTTACATATGCCCATATAATATTACCCATCTGTGATAATCCGGGATTCACAAAACAAAGAATCGTTAGCAATCCAACTACCCACGGCATGAATAATAGATAAGGTCTGAATCTTCCATATTTTGTACTAGTTTTGTCAACAATATACCCCATAATAGGATCATTAATCCCATCCCATATACGTGCAACAAAGAACAGTGCTGTTATTGATAGCACTGGCAGTAACATATAATCCGTATAGAACTTGATTAAAAAAGTTGCAACAAGACCATAAATCAAATTATTGCCCAACGACCCCATAGTATAAGACCATCTCTCTTTTCCACTCATTTCATTCATGCAATTTTCCCCTTTACTTTGTAAATTCTATCGATTAAGCCTTATGCTTTTATTCCTTTTAAAATAATTTCGACCGCCTGGTATAATGTTTCAATCGCATAGCCTTGTTCCTGCATAAGATGATCTTGTCTTATGATAACTCGCTGACAAATAGACAATAGCATATTGGATATCGTACTAGAAGTAAGCGCTGCATCAATATCAGATCTAATACTTTTATCTTTTATCCCCTCATTAAGATAAATATTAACCCAATTATCCGATTTTTTAATATATGAGATAAAATCTTCTGCCTCATGAACATTTGGATATTCACCACTAAACATATGATCAAACTCACCTAAAAACTTTATGATATCTTGGCGCTTAATAGCCTTACTCACATATTGATCAAACATATCTGATAGCTTTTCAAAGCCATTTTTACCTGTGCAGTTTTGTCCAATATTCATAATTTCTGATAAAACATCCATCCAAACTGCAAATGCCAAAGCTTCCTTGCTTTCAAAATATCGATAAATTGTCCGTCTATCAATATCAACACACTTTGCAATATCACCAATGTCGGTGTTTATATATCCATTTTTCACAAACAGATCTCTGGCGCTATTCAATATATTTAATCTAGTTATCTGACTCTTATTCATTGTTTTTTTCATCTTCATCACCCTCTTGTTCGACTTTATCTGATTTAACACTTATATAATAAACTTTTGAACCAAAATCCCCAATATGACTAATTCTGTCATGAAAATTAGTTCCAACAAATTGATGATAAGGTCTAAATCCTGCATACATAAGCTGATCGCCAAATACATCTATATCGATTTGTTCACCATCGTACATATAGTTTTCGCAAAGAGTTTTATGTGCAAGCCCTTTTATACCATTTGTGCTGATTTTTACTGGCAGCACATAATTAATCAATTCACCAAACTGCTCAATGTTTATATAGTGCGCGCGTGTTTTTAAATTATATAGAGTTTCTTCATCAAGTCCCTTTAGTTTGATATTTTCAAATCCACTATTTGGAATTTGGATTTTTTGATAATATCCCAGTATTGCATTTTCTTTTTTCTCATCAACAACCATCCAGATACAATTATTGCTGTCAAAAGGAGATGCCAATCTATAAAATGTTCCAAATTGAAGGAGCTGTCTTTTTTTCTTATATTGCTTGACCTGTTGTTTAATAACTTTCTTCTCATATTTGGATATATGATTTAAGTTAAGCTCATAGCCAAGTGCACCAAAGCTTGCCATGTTATATCTCGTTTCAATATCATTTTTGCGCAAAACTTGATGCGATGGGTCGGAGCCAACATGTGCACCAATTGTATCGGTCGGCATAAAAATTGAAGCACCATATTGTATATTCATCCTTGCCCCAGGGTCAGAATTATCACTAACCCAAGTTTGAGGCATGTAAAAAATCATACCTAAATCATTTCGATTCCCACCACTTGCACAGCTTTCAAATAACACATCAGAAAATTCATTCTTTAGCTGATCTAACAATCTATATAATCCCAAATAATATTTATGCGAAAATGATTGCTGATCTTTTGCTGATAGTGCATTTGAATAAACATCAGTAACACAACGATTACAATCCCATTTAACATAAGATACATTTGCTCTTTTAAATACATCACTTAGCGTCTTAAATAAATAATCAACAACGTCGTCATTAGCAAGGTCTAGCATTAATTGATTTCGTCCCAAAGATGGCTGCCTGTTTTTATGACGAACAATCCACTCTGGATGCTTAGTTGCAAGATAACTATTTTCCGATACCATCTCAGACTCAACCCATAATCCAAACTTTAGACCCATCTTTGTTATTTTCTTAGATAACCCTTCAAGTCCATTAGGTAATTTCTTCTCATCTTCAAACCAATCACCTAAACTTGTCGTATCGTCATTTCTACCTTTAAACCATCCATCATCCAAAACAAAAAGTTCCATGCCCAAATCACGACCAGTTTTTGCAAACTTGACTAATTTTGACTCATTATAATCAAAGTACATGGCTTCCCAGCTATTGAATAATATCGGTCTAGGTTTATATTGCCATTGTTTTGACACCAAATTTTCACGTATAGCTTTGTGGAAGTTTTGGCTCATTCCATTTATCCCTTTATCTGAATATGTTAAAACAACTTCTGGGGTTGTAAAAGTTTCACCTACTGCTAAATTCCAACTAAAATCAAACGAATTGATACCCATCTGCAATCTTGTAAGCCCTCGCCCACTAACTTCAACGCTGCCCTCATGATTGCCACTATAAACGAAACCAAAGCCATAACAATCGCCTTGATGTTCGGTTGTATCTTTTGATAAAAGTGCAAAAAACGGATTGTGTTCAGATCCAGAAAGCAATCGCTTTGAATCAATAGTGTGTATTCCTTTTTTGATACCAAAACGCTGTACATTTTTCTCTCTAATCCAATCACCTGTCAATGACAAAAAATCATACTCGGATGTTGGAAAATCCAGATTAAAACTCATTGCACGCTCAATTCTAACCACACTTTTTTTAGATATTACTTGCATATGTCTTGTGATAATATCTTTATCATAAAATACACTATAAAAAAGCTTCACCTCTACACCCAAAATATCATCCGCTAAAGTTAAAATAATAGTTTCAACATCGTCATTGTTTTTGAAAAAATGAGGTAGTCCCTTAACCTCAGGCTTTCCACTGATTATTTCAAAATCTTTAAATAGAAAATCAGATGTTCTGCTATTATCTTTACATACAATATGTAATGATGGCTGTCGATAATCGGATTTACCATAGGTCGAAAGCTCTAAACATGCAAGATTAAGTGAAAAATCTTCAAACTTTCGGTCATATTGCGACTCAGTACCAGTTATACAATTAAACTTACTATATAAATTATCAAAACTATCCTTATGTCTAATTTTTCGCCCATAATAAAGATTAACAACATGTAGTGATTCTACAACCTTGAATATATAACTGGTGTTTTTTGTTTGAATATGAAATGTATTATTGCAATTTTTAATCATAATATGACTCCTTCACAAAAGCATAATGTAATTCTAAAAACCGAAATGTCATAGCTATGACAAAAATATATCATGACTTGTTCTTTATTGTCAAATAAAAAAATATTCCATATTAAAAAAACCCTAAAACTATACAAAATCTTAGGGTTCAAACTGCTATATAAGAATAGATCTAAAAAATATTAATCAGCATTGCTCAAATAATGATTCTTCTCTGCCAATTCAAAACCACCAAGATCAACAGAAATAAAATCCACATCAAAATTATACTCCTTTAAATTCTCAATATGATTATCCATTTTAAACTTTGAAATATGCTTTATTATTATATTATCAAATCCTTCAATAATAAGCTTTTTATTATAGACCATAATTAGATCAGGCTCTATCTTTTTAAAATATTCATCACTCTTTTTCTGTTTCTCTACAATCGCTATTCTATTTACTTCTTGTTTAATAAGATTAAGCGTTTCTTCTCCAACGATTCCATCAGCTTTAACCTTTGCTTTAGTTTGAAAATCTTTAACAGCCACATCTGTTCCTTCACCAAAATATCCATCAGCAACAACATCATAGCCGCATATTATAAGGAGTTCTTGAATTTGCACTACCTCATCGCTTGGTTTTGTACCAATCCTTGGAGTGTCATATTCATAAGTGTACATTGGCGGTGTGATTCTTTGTCCACTAGCACCTATACCATCTGGATCCCTTAAATAAAAGTAATTTCCACCAATCTTACCCCAAAAAGTTCGTATATCATCTTTTTTTCCACTCCAAGTAGCATATCCGTTTGCAGGAGGTCCAGAGCTTTTAAAGTAATGACAGTTAGAAGGAACCACCCACTCTTTATTATATAAAACACGCTTTGCAGCCGCATAACAATCATCATTAGGTGTAACGTGTGGGTTGTATGCAAACTGATTAGGTGTATTTAAAATACTTGTTATCGTGCTGTTATATGCAATAACTCTATTCATAACAACATTACCTACTGCAATTTTGCCCTGCATGCTTTCACTACCAGCTTCAGTTTTGATAAGCTTTGCGAGCATTGTGACTTCAGATTCTGAAAAGCTAAAGCTTTTTGCCTGTACAGGTATATAAAATAAATTGCATAACAATAAAAAAGTTAAAATTCTTGCAATCCTTATCAACTTAATCCCGCTCACCTCCTCAATTCTTTTATATACTATATTATCACAATTTAACAACAATTGTTGTTAAGAAATTCTTAACATACTAAAAATCTAATCTCATTACTTAATAAATAAGCAATCATAATAATACCACAATTTAACAATAAGTCGAATTTATATTGATTTATTGTATATTATAACAAAAATATATAGTATAATCTTTGTAAATAAATGAATAATGGGGTCTATTTTGGCTGGAAAACATAGAAAAAAATCAAAATTATCCGAAACAATTGAATCATCACTTTATATTATGATACCAATCTTAATTATTACACTATTTGTGATAGTATTGTTTTTGTTTCCATCATCTAAAAAACAAAACGATAAATTAGATACTAATAAAAAAACAAATTCAAACTATATTAGTGATAATATTGCTTTAAAAAATAAAACAAACGATAAAATAATGAAAACCGAACAAGTCCCATCAATTTATTCTTATATGCAAAGTGATAATATTAAAGCCATACACACTCTTTCGGCTATGGATACAATATATTCTTGTGATATTAATTCCCCCTATCTGTCAATTACATTTGATGATTGCCCTTCTGGTGAGATGGAAAAAATCTTGGATTTGTTAGATGAATACGATATGAAATGCACTTTTTTTGTCATAGGAGAATACGTAAAGAATAGTGATGGTTGGGTAAAAGAAATGATAAACCGAGGTCATACTGTTGGAAACCATTCATATGATCACCCGAGTTTTAAAAGAATTTCTGATAATAAAATATTAGAACAAATTAACGACACAGATGATTTGATAAAAAAAGAGACTGATGAAAAAGTCAGTCTAATCAGACCTCCATACGGAAGCACTACCGACGAAGTAACAAAGATGCTAAATCAGCAAGGTTATAGCCTAATTATGTGGAATATTGACAGCTTAGATTGGAAGTTATCAGCTAAATCAGCCTATAAAAGAGCCTCAAAAGCAGACAAAGGCGATATTGTATTATTCCATACAGGAAAAGCAAATTTACATGAGCTAAAATTATATTTACAAAAAATAAAAACAAAGGACTAGTTTCAATCCCTGTCGAACAGCTAATTACATTGGAAATCGTTGAAAATGACTCCATTCGTTCTTTGCAAGGATTGGAGCTTACAGTAAGATGAATTTTTCTTTTAAAAAAAATAATATAGTAAAGATATCGATTTTGATATTGGTAATACTTGTTTTTGTTGTTATTCCAATTTCAATAAATAATAATAGTATTGCAAAAGAATTTATCGTATCCAGTTTTACAAAACCAAATATATTTTTCAAAAACAGCTTTATCAGCGAAAACCTAAGTCTTGTTTTCGAATTCGATAAAAGACAAGGCAAAATTATAAATCTAATCGATGATAGTACGACAAGTTTTAGATATTATTGCGATGATAATACTATAAATATTAAATATAATAATGATATTATCGAAACATTTAACTTTAAAAAGTCGGGTAATGCGATAGTTTTATCAAAAAACAATAAAACTGATCAGAAAATCTATTTCAATAAAGATACGCAGGACATTATGCTTGTTTTTGCATATAGTCAAGCAGATCCATTTGTTAAAAAATTAGATATTGATCAATATAAAATTTTCGCCAATGATTCAATTGTTTTTAACTTTGATAATGAATATATTGCCGCTGATTTTATACAAAACGATGCATACTCAATTATTGAATATAATAACATTGAATATTACTATATAATGCAAAATTTAAGTCATCAGAGTTCTAACAATGATATTTTAGGAATATATTCAAGCGAAGATATGAAAATGATATTGGAGCTATCAGAAGATAACAAAGGCTACATCCTCATTGACGAATTATCTACCGATTTTGATTTTATTTGCTATAATGACAGTATACACTGTATAACTGGACAAGGACTAGAATTTACTATAAAATATTCATTGGTAAACGATGAACTTTTATTCTCTATATTGCCTCAGGTTGGCAAAGAAATCGAACAATATACGTTAATAAAAGTATCTTAAATAAAGTGTAAATTTAGTTACAAGGAGTAAATATGATTGCAATATTCTTAAAGTCACTAGTAATAGGTTATAGCGGTGCCGTTATGCCTGGTTCACTATTGACGTATGTTATAGACCAAAGTCTAGCTAAAGGTGCTAAGGTCGGCTATTTAGCCATTATAGGTCATGCAATATTAGAAACAGCACTTCTAGTTCTAATATTTTTAGGGCTAAATAAAATCTTGATGTCAAATATAGTCGCTATTATAATCTCTTTTGTTGGTGGTATTCTATTATTGTTTTTTGGGCTCTCAGGAATAATAGATTTTGTCAAAAACAAAATAGAAATAAACATTCATGATAAAAGACCATCTCATAGCGATAAAAGGGTTATCTTCGAAAGCCTTATGCTATCAGGAACAAATCCATATTTCATTATCTGGTGGGCTGGCATCGGCATAACTTTATTATATGAAGCATTCAACGCTTTTGGATACTTAGGAGTTGTAATTTTTACTATTGGTCATTTTCTTGCAGATCTATCTTGGTATATGTTTGTATCAACTGTAATATCAAAAACTAAAGGCTTTTTACCAAAAAAGATTTATCGAGTTATAACCCTTGTTTTATCAATAGTATTATTAGGTTTTGGAATCAAATACTTAATAAATGGAATCAATTATGTCATTGTCTAAAATATCTTTTTTGCATAAATTAACGTGAAAAAAGCATCTAACTTCAAGTCGAAGAATAGATGCTTTATTTTTTACATATTAATTAGAATTTAAAATTAAATACCTTTTAGAGCACATGCAAGAGCCAAATACACATATGCAAGTAGCATTAATACAAATGCGATAATACCAACGAATGCTGGAATTCCTGAAAATAATGATACAATAAATACGACTAATGAAATAATAGCGATTACTACTGTTGTCCAAAAAACTTTTTTCTTAGGTTGTGACAATCTCATAACTTTTCCTCCAGAATTTAGTTTGTTTAATAAATTATACTTTAATGATTGATATTTGTCCATTATTGTTAACAATACATTATCGATTGATATTCTCATAAAAAGACCCACTACTGTAAATAACATACAATAGAAGGTCTTAAATTTAATGCGTATTATATTTATTATTATCTATTTCTCTTCTTTTTCATGCGCTTCAATAACTTTAGCAGCTAGATTACTTGGCATTTCATCATATCTTTCAAACTTAATAGTGAAAGATCCACGACCATGTGTCATACTTCTAAGGTCAGTAGCATATTTAAACATTTCAGACTGAGGAACTTCAGCTTCAACAATTTGCATTCCATTAGCTGGATTCATACCAAGGATACGACCTCTTCTTTTGTTCATATCACCCATAATATCGCCCATATAATCATCAGGAATAGTAACTTCAGCTTTACATATTGGCTCTAACAAAACTGGACTCGCAGCTGCTAAACCAGTTCTATAAGCTTTTGCAGCAGCCATTTTAAACGCCATATCTGATGAATCAACTGGATGGTATTTTCCATCATGCAAAGTTGCTTTTAACTTAACAGTTGGATATCCTGCTAAAACACCTTTAACAAGACTCTCTTGAAGTCCTTTTTCAACAGCAGGGATATATTGTCTTGGAACTGATCCACCAACAACTTTATCCACGAATTCAAAATTTTCTCCAGAATGAAGTGGTTCAAAATCAATAGAAACTTGACCAAATTGTCCACTACCACCAGATTGCTTTTTGTGTTTTCCTTCAGCTGTAACTTTTTTCTTAATAGTTTCTCTATAAGGGATTGTTGGGTCAGAAAGCTGAGCCTCAACATTAAATTTATTTTTTAATTTTTTGCAGATAATATCTATTTGAAGTTCACCAGCAGCAGTAATCAATGTCTCGTGCGTTTCTTTTTGCACCGCAATTGTTACAGTTGGATCTTCTTCTTCTAATTTATGTAAACCAGCAAAAACCTTTTCCTCTTCGCCTTGATTCTTAGCCGTAACTGCCATAGAAATATTTGGCTCTGGGAAGTGTAGTTCATCAAATATAATACTCTCACCAGGTTTGACAATAGTATCACTTGTCTTTGATACAGACAGTTTTGCAATAGCACCAATATCTCCAGCAACTAGTTTATCAACTGAAACTTGCTTTTTACCATCCATAATGTAAAGAGTACCAAACTTCTCATGTTTACCTTTATTGACATTATCAATAGCCATACCAGATGTGATCTCACCATGAATAACTTTAAATATTGATAGTTTTCCAACAAATGGGTCAGCAACAGTTTTGCATATTTTGGCAGCAAAAGGTTTACTTGGATCAATTTTAACAGAAATACCGTCATCAGATCCATTTTTAGCTTTATACCCAACTCGCTCATCAGGTGTTGGCATGAATTCGATAACAGCATCTAAAAATAAGTCTATACCCATGTTTTTAGTTGCACTTCCAACAAAAACTGGTATAACACTTTTAGTTTCAATACCTTCTTTTAGTCCTTTAATGATATCTTCTTTTGTTAATTCTTCGCCTTCAAAGAATTTGTCCAATAGCTCTTCATCATTTTCTGCAGCATTCTCAACAATGCCATTTCTTATTTCTTGAATTTCTTCCATCATATCATCAGGAATTGGAATTTCTTTTGATTTTCCACAAGTAACATCAAAAGCCTTCATTTCAATAATATCAACGATACCTTTGAAGTTAAGTCCATCACCTATCGGCTTTTGTAGCGGTGTCACTTTATTGCCGTATTTTTGTGTTAATGTTGCTAGAGCTTTATCATAAACAACATTTTCTCTGTCCATTTGATTAATAAAGAAACAGCGAGCCAAACCTTCATTTGAACTTCTGTCCCATGCTTTTTCAGAGCCAACATCTAACCCGCCCTTGGCATTAATAACGATTATTGAACAGTCAGCTAATTTTAAAGCTTGAATTTTCTCACCAATAAAATCAAAATAACCAGGAGTATCAATAACGTTAATTTTAACTCCTTTGTACTCAACTGGTGCAAAACCATTCATGATTGAAATTGTTCTTCTTATTTCCTCTGGGTCGTAATCAGTGTGCGTTGTGCCGTCTTCAACTTTTCCAAGTCTATCTAAAGCACCTGCCGAAAAAAGCATAGCCTCCGCTAATGATGTCTTACCATCGCCACCGTGACCAACTAATGCTATATTTCTGATGCTTTGAGTTGAATATGTATTCATAACTCTATGTTCCTCCTCTTTATTTTTTTAAATTGGAAAAATCTATATAAACTTTAAATTGAATTCATTATTTTTTTTTAATCAGTAAGACTATTCTAACAGAAAGATAAGCAAAAATAAATAATTTTTTATTTTATTGTGGAAAATTTATTGAATTTGTGTAATAATTATATATCTTAAAGTTTTGAATGGAGAACAATTATGTCGGAAAAAAATACAGAAAACAATGAAATCGTTGAAAAAGATAGCGTAAACGAACCTAGCAAAATAATTAAGCCTATCTCAGATAAGATTCAATATCTTATTGGTGCAGTATCAGGTCTTTTAACATGTGGTGCAATTATGCTTTCAAGTAGCACTATTGAAATTAAAGATCCATTGATAAGCAAAGTTTTTGAATATGCATTTTTAATTATATTTGTAATATTCATGGTTGGTGTTAGAAAAACTGAAGAAAAAAGAAATATAAGCATGTCTAAAACAAGAAAAGCTTATATGATCGCAATGGGTGTTGGAATTGTAATATTTGCAATAAATGCATTTATGTCTGGCTCATTATCTTTTGGTAAGTAAAAAAATCAACTAATGGGATAGAATATATTTTCTATCCTATTTTTTTATAAATTTATATAGGCAATTTGATACAAATAGTTGGATTATTTTTGATAAATTTGATAAAATGAAAAAACAGTAATTTATTTTTTAGGAGAATTATATGGATTGTATTTTTTGTAAAATAATTAATGGCGAAATCCCATCTAAAAAAGTCTTTGAAAATGATAAAGTTTTTGCATTTGAGGATATCGACCCAAAAGCACCCGTACATGTCTTAATTATTCCAAAGCAGCATATTAGTAGCATTGCACAAATAACTGATATTCAAGCCGAAATTTTGGCTGATATGACGGTTGCTGCAAGGGATATAGCAAAACAGTTGGGTGTTAGTGAAAGCGGTTATAGACTTGTTATGAATGTAGGCAAGGATGGCGGTCAGGCAGTATCACACATACACATGCATCTGCTTGGTTCAAGACAACTTTCTTGGCCACCAGGCTAAAGTTTTCCAAATTGGAAACTTTTTATTGACTAAATACCCACATCATACTATAATATCTTAGGCTCATTATATGAGCTGACATTATCCACAAGTTTCATACGGAGGGAGGGATAAGACATGTCAGAGATAAAAGTAGGCGAAAATGAAACACTGGAGAGTGCTTTAAAGAGGTTCAAGCGTAAGTGCGCAAGAGCAGGCGTTTTAGCTGAGGTTAGAAAGCGTGAGCATTATGAAAAGCCAAGTGTAAAGAGAAAAAAGAAAGCTGAAGCTGCTAGAAAAAGAAAAAGATAAATAAGCTACAAATTTACAAAAACAAATTAACAACAGATCAAATTTTTTTAGAAGTGAATGTTATTAATTCCTTCTGTAACTTATAAGGCTAGGCCTTTTAAATAAATGAAATAGCGTGGATAAACAATAATGTTAAAATTATGCCTGAGAGCTTATAGCTTCTCGGGCATTATTATTTTTAACATTTTTTTATATAATAAAAAACCACCCTATATTAATATAAAGTGGTTTAATAATTTAGTTTAATTTATGCTTCGTAAACACTAACTTGCTTTTTACTTCTGTTTATGTGTTCAAATTTAACTTTTCCACTAACAAGAGCAAACAAAGTATCGTCTTTACCTTTACCAACATTCACGCCAGGGTGAATCTTAGTTCCTCTTTGACGTACAAGAATGTTTCCAGCTAATACTTCTTGACCGTCAGATCTTTTAACTCCTAGACGTTTGGATTCACTATCACGACCATTTCGTGTAGATCCCATCCCTTTCTTATGTGCCATTTGGACTTCACCTCGCTTTTTTATATAAGATTATTCTTATTATTTTTCAATTCCTACTATTTCTAATTGTGTGTAAGGTTGTCTATGACCTTGCTTTTTACGATAACCAATTTTTGGCTTGTACTTAAAAACGATAACTTTCTTCGCTTTTCCATTACCCAAAACTTTTGCGTTAACTTTATAGCCTTTCACAACTGGTGTACCGATTTTAACTTTATCTCCATCAGCAACCATTAGTGCGTCAAATGAAATCACATCACCAGCAGCAGCTTCAAGTTTTTCAACTCTCACTTTATCACCAGCAGCAACCTTAAATTGTTTAGAACCTGTTTCAATTATTGCATACATTTAGCTTTTACCTCCTCAAACCCAGTCTCGCCAACAAAGGAGCTTAAAATCTAAGACTTATTTCCCTTAATCGTGCGGCTCAAACGTGATTTTAACACATTAGACTATGCTTGTCAACAGTACACTTTTGTTGCATCAAGATGCTTTTCTAATTCCTTGTGCGTTGAGATAGTGATAATATTGATATCTTCAATATGATACGTATCTACGCCCTTTATATAGAACTTTTTATCAGAATGCTTAGGCATATATTTATCGCCTTGATCGATTCTATCAACTACATATTTAAAAACTTTTGGATGTACTTCTATCAAAAAACAATCATTAACTTTTCCAAACAAATAATTTTCAAGTCTTCTTTTAATATTAAGTGCCATACTTTCAAGTGAGTAAACATATCCAGACCCATGACAATATGGACAATTCATTTTAACTAACGAGCTAAGTTTTCTTCTGACTTTTTTTCTAGTCATCTCAACCAAGCCTAAATCAGTTATTCCAAGAACATTAGTTTTAGTTCGATCAGATTCAAGTGCCTTTTCAAGCTCTTCAAGAATCTTCTCTTTATTCGCGATTATATCCATATCAATAAAATCGATAACTATGATACCACTTACATCTCTTAGACGAAGTTGCTTAGAAATCTCATATGCTGCCTCAATATTTGTTTTGAGTATTGTCTCTTGAAAATCATTATTTCCAACATACTTTCCTGTATTGACATCAACTACTGTCAAAGCTTCCGCTTCATCAATAATCAAATATCCACCAGACTTTAGCCACACTTTGTTGGATAATGCTTTTTCGATTTTAGAATTCAAATCATAATGGTCGAATATATTATCTTCACCAGTATAGAGCTTAATTTTTCTACACATTGATGGTGCAACAATCTTAGCAACTGCTATAACTTTTTGATAAGTATCATTATTATTGATAATAAACTCATCAATGCTAGAAATAAACATATCTCTAACTGTTCTAAAAACCAAAGATTCTTCTGCATGTATTAATCTTGGTGCTGAAATAAACTTTTCACGTTGCATTATTTTTTCATATAATCTAGTTAAAAAAGCAACTTCATTTTCAAAATCTTCTCTAGTTTTACCTTCCGCAACAGTCCTAACAATAAGACCCATTTTTTCAGGTTTAATATCCTCTAAGATGACCTTTAACCTCTCACGTTCTGCTTCATCAGAAATCTTCCTAGAAACACCGATATGGTTAACAGTAGGCATCAAAACAAGACTTCTGGCAGGTAGTGTTATATGAGTTGTAACCCTCGCACCTTTAGTTCCACCAGGTTGTTTTAATACTTGAACAACAATCTCTTGTCCAACTTTTAATATATCTTTAATATTTGGAACTTCAACTTTAGTATTGCCCTCATCACCATGGAAACCAAGGTCAGCTTTATCAACTAAAATATCACCAGCATATAAAAACGCATTACGATTTAGACCGATGTCAATAAACGCTGCCTGCATTCCAGGCAAAATATTCTCAACACGACCTTTATAAATGTTTCCTACCAGACGTTCCCTGCCTCTTCTTTCAACCTGTATTTCTACAAGCTGATTTTCCTCAAGCAAAGCAACACGGGCTTCAAATTCATTGATGTCCGCTATTATGCACTTTTTCATATCAAACTCCTAAATTAGTGTAAATATTTAAAATGCACTATTTGCGCATTTATTAACAAATCATTGTTTATTCCGCTAAAAAACTAAGCGGATGAACTTTTTTCTCAATAATAGTATATAAGTTAGTACGACTAATAGTATACCTGTTTTTCTGTTCCGCTACAAGCAAAATTTTGTTAATTAATAAATTTGGTGGCAAAGTATCTGGTTGTTGCGCCGCTAATAATACATCAATTTTACCTTGATCTTTGTCAAATGCTATCTTATATATAAGCGGTCTAGCATCAAATGTACGAAGCCCTTTTTTAGTTTTCTTCTCAATCTCAAGCTCTTTAAAATCCATAATCTCTTGTATTGAAGATTCAATTTTTTCAGTATCAAATGGTTTATTAAACAAAACGTCATATCTAGCCATCGCAACGCTTGCCATAAGTTTTTTAGTATTTTCTTTTTTCTTTCTTACCCAGTTAACCTCAAGTCCTTTTGGAAAACTATCCTTTATGCGTTTTTCAGCATCAATAATATCGATATTCTCATCAACACTAACTTCCAAATATTCATTTTTGCTCGTAAGTCCAACCTTTAGTGCAAAAGCAAAACTCATTTGGATATGTGGGTTAAATCCAGCAGAATACAGCACATCAACACCACTTCTTCTAAGTGCTCTATCAACAGTTCTCTGCAAATCTAAGTGAGATATATATTTAGCATTATCAGATTTTTTAAAACATACAATAAGTCTCATAATTATTTACAAACCTCCTCTAGTCCACAACCCAAGCAGCCCTCACGGCAATCAGGTGTTAATTCAATATTTTCAGCTTTTTTAAGCTCATCAGCTAAAAATTCTTTTTTTATTCCAGCATCAATATGATCCCAATATAAGTTTTCATGGGTTTCATATTTTCTATTAGCATAAAAGTTCGGATCAATTCCAAGCTCAGAAAATACTTTCATATAATTATCAATATCAAAATGCTCATTCCAACTATCAAACTTCGCTCCATTTTCGCTTGCTTTTAGCAACACCTTAGAAAGACTTCTGTCCCCTCTTGCAAATACAGCCTCTAAAAAGCTCAAATTCGCATCATGATAGTTAAATCTTACACCTTTCATTTTAAGCTTGTCTTTAAGATAAAACTGCTTTTCCTTCAAAACTTCAATATCGTCTTGAGCAACCCATTGGAAAGGTGTGAATGGCTTTGGAATGAAATTTGAAGCACTAACCGTCAATGTTAATTTTCTTCTATTATTCTTTCCAGCAATACCATAAATACTTTTAATCTCTTTAACTAGATCAACAATACCATCCAAGTCCTCATAGGTTTCAAAAGGCAATCCAATCATAAAGTAAAGCTTTACTGTGGTATACCCTCTAGTAAAAATCTGTTCCATAGTTCTAAAAAGATCCTCTTCGGTAACATTTTTGTTTATTATGTCCCTCATCCTCTGCGTTCCAGCTTCAGGTGCAAAAGTCAATCCAGATTTTCTTACAGTATCCAATTTATTCGCATAATCTTCAAAAACAGTATCGAGGCGCAATGATGGCAACGACACAGAAACTCGCTTGTCTTCAAACTCATCATTTAGACCATCAATAAGTTGTGAAATTTCCGAATAATCACTCGTGCTAAGCGAACAAAGTGATATTTCATCATATCCAGTTTTTTTCTCTATCTCTTTAGCTTGACCAACTAGCGTATCACTCTTTTTCTCCCTTATCGGTCTATATGTAAACCCAGCTTGGCAGAATCTACATCCTCGTGTACATCCCCTAAATATCTCTAAAGTAATACGATCATGAACAACCCCTAAAAATGGAACAATTGGGTTTGTTGGAAAAAAGCACTTATCAAAATCCTCAACAATAGTCTTCTTAATACTATCCTTCGCTTCAACCTCTATCTTTTCAAGCCTATACTCATCTTCGTCATAAACTGGCTTATAAAATGATGGAACATAAATTCCATCCAGCTTGTCCACCATCTTCAAAAAGGTTTTTTTATCATATCCCTTTTCTTTCTTTTCCTTATATATATCGACAAAACTATTTAAGCTATCCTCACCCTCACCGATAAAAATAACATCCATAAAATCAGCAATCGGCTCAGGATTATAAATCGCAGAACCACCAGCTACGATAATTGGATCTTCTTCCTTTCGATCAGCAGCCAAAGGCTCTATATTCGAAAGCTTTAATGCATTAATAATATTAGAAAAACACATCTCATACGAGATATTAAAACCCATGATATCAAACTCATCTATAGTGCTATAAGTTTCAAGACTATATAAAGGAACATCATTTTCTTTCATCTTAGCTTCCATATCAGGCCAAGGAGAAAATACACGCTCTACATAAGTATCATCTCTCTCATTCAACATCTTATATATGATATTAAGCCCTAAATAAGACATCCCTATCTCATAAACATCAGGGAAACAAAAAGCAAATCTAACATCCACCTCTTTTTCATCCTTAACCACCATATTTAGCTCACCGCCATAATATCTGGCTGGTTTTTCTACATCATTCAAAAAACTATCTAATTTATCTAATACTTTCAAAATTTGCTCTCCCAAATTAAATTATCATTTTATAGTAATATTCCTCAACTGATAATTTAACATTTTTAGCTTATAAGGTCAAACTATGATTAATAAATATTCTGACAAATTACAAATCACTTTTAACCGCAGTATAACATGTCACATTTTGACCATGCTCCATTAGTGCATTCAAAACTTGCTTCTCATTTAGTTCTGATATAATCTTCATATTATCATCAATTATCGCTACAATATTATACTTGCCACTTTCAAACTCTTTTACCGCCTTTTTCAACTGACAATTCTTGTATATCGCTACCCTTTTAATATTCATAGCCTTTTCTTTATCATTTCTATTTTTAGTAAGGCTGTTTATTATGTGAAAACCCTCATCGTTGAACTCTTTTACCGCAGATATCAATATAAATGCACCAAAAACATACAGACCTAAAACAAACTGACCAACTATCGATATATAAACCCCAAAAATCAATAAAACTGCACCAAAAACAATCCCGATCATGGATACAACTTTATTTGCTGTTGAACTCTTAATTACTTTAGATAAAACTGCCCTCATTATCCTGCCACCATCAAGCGGCAGCGCAGGAAATAAGTTTATAGCCGCAAGCAAAAGATTAATTTCGATCGCTTTACTTATCGCTAACAGCGTGTTTAGTTTTAAGTTACAAAATAAAATAAATGATGCAATAAACAAATTCATTATTGGACCCAATATTGCTATAACAATTTCCTGCGTATAAGTAATGCCGTTTATACTAGAAAAACACTGTCTACATCCAAAAGGTAAAATATGTATTGACTCTAGCGAAATCCCATATCCTTTTGCAGCGATTATATGTGCAAGCTCATGAAAAAGTAAGGACACAAAGAATATCGAAAAGTCACTTATGTATCCAAAAACACCAAACACAATTAAAACAGCCAAAAACAGAACATCAATTTTAACCTTGCCACAAAAAAGACTCAAGCAAAAAAAATCTTTCATCGCAATATAGAATCCTTCAAAAATTCATCAGGTTTTAAATACTCTTCATTATATATAATATTCACTTTAAGATATTCATCCTGTAAATACCCAACTGCCTGACCCGACAAAACACTATCTTCAACAAACGCAGTAGGCAAAAGACCTGTATAAACTGACTTAACACCACTTTCATGAGCGATAACAATCTCATTTTCAGTCTTGCTTTCAACCACACCGGAAAAAGTTGCAAATACAGGCTCATTTAATTTACCTAGTATCATCATTGTATTTTCAGTAAATCCAATGTTTTCTGATAATGTTTCAATCGGCATAGTGATTCCTTCATTAAAAACAGATTTAACTTCTTTAGAAACAAGCTTCAATCTACCTAAATCTTCATCAATCTCCACCTCACCTTTTACGACTAAATTCATGCCCTCAATCGCATTATTAGAAAATGGAGTATCAGCGACTTTCAACACAAGCACTGTTAGAAGTATTAGACCGCACGCTCCCATCTGCAAAAATGTTTTTTGATAAGCAGTAAGATTTTTAATTGTATTGAGTATTGTAAAAAAATCATATTTCTTTTTAATAACATTCTTTTCTACTGGCTTAAATCCACTATGTTCAATCTTTTGTTTTTCCATAATCAGCACCTATTAAAATAACCTTTCAAAAAAAAATAGTTAGAGAAAAGATTCTTCCTCTAACTACATTCTATTTAGATTATTTTTAAAATATACTAAGCTTTTTCTGGCTCTTTTATTTCACCTTCGTCTACAATAGTAACTTTCTTAATCTTCTGATCTTTAACCGGTCTATCACCAAATCCAGTTTGCTCAGCTGCGATCTCATCGACAACATCCATTCCCTCAACAACTTTACCAAATCCAGCATATTGACCATCTAGGTGCGGAGAGTCTTTGTGCATTAAGAAAAATTGCGATCCAGCAGAATCCATATCCATCGCTCTTGCCATAGATAAAACACCTCTTGAATGTATAAGGTCATTCTTAAATCCATTTGCGCTAAACTCACCTTTGATGCTATATCCAGGACCACCAGTTCCAGTACCATCAGGACATCCGCCTTGAATCATGAATCCACTGATTACTCTGTGAAAAATCAATCCATCATAAAAACCTTTATCAACTAAAGATAAAAAGTTTGCACATGAGTTCGGTGCAATATCTTTATAAAGTTCAACCTTAATTTGTTTCCCATTTTCCATTTCAAATATTACCATTATTATTTACCTCAATCATTTTTTTTGTAATTATAACATAAAACCAAAATAATATTCGATAATTTACACTAATTTGGGTAATGTTTTATATTTGTTCAAAAACTATTATCATCCACTGCCAATTAGTATTACATTTTCTATTTTTATAGCCCTGCATATTTTGTCTATTAACATCGCATTATTCTATTGACTAATCCACCATTACAATGTAACCTTATTATAGATATATAAAGGATCGCAAAAGCTTTTATAGTCATGACTAATTGAGTTTATATCATTTATACTTTATTCGAACTTACTTAGTGATTACTACCTTGCCTATCTTTTCTATATACAAAAACTAAATATTGAAAAGAGGCCAACTATGAATAAGTTTATCGTAAGTGTTGATTCAACATCTCATATTACACATGCTCAAAAAAAGGAATATGGCATTATTTGCACGCCACTTTATTATACCCTTAATGGAATAACTAAAATTGACGAGTTTAAAAATGATAAAGAAAAGGCTGAGTTTTATGAAATACTTAGAAACGGTGGCAAAGCAAAATCATCTATGATACCTCCTTATGATTTTGTAAAAAACTGGACACCGATTCTAGAAAACGGACACGACATCCTTCATCTTTCAATTTCAAAGAATGCTAGCGGATGCTATGATAGTGCAATGGTAGCAAAATCCGAGCTATCCGAAAAGTTCCCAAATTGCAATATCGAAGTTTGGGATTCTGCGATAGGTTGTTTCAATGTTACAAAAATGGCAGTCCACGCAGTGCAAATGCAAACACAAGGAAAAACCATGCAAGACGTAATCAAAAAATTGGATAGCGAAAAATTTTTCCACAACGCAATCTTTACAGTAGATGATATCGGTCACATACATAGAGGCGGAAGAATCGGTCATGTTAAAGCTATTATTGGCAGTGCCCTTAGATTAAAACCTATCTTGTATTTAACTAACAAAGGAATCATCTCTGCTTTGACAAGTGTTAGAGGAAGAAAAAAATCATTTAATTATCTAGTTGATATTATTGAAAAATGCAAAACGGAAAAAACTACATGGATATCAATCGCACATGGTGGCGATGAACCAACAGCAATTAAACTAAAAAATGCACTATTGCAAAGATACTCTCAGATTAAAAACATAGAAATTTCAGTTTTATCACCAGTATTTGGACTTCATGGAGGCCCAGGTTGTCTTGAGCTTTCCTTTTTTGGAAAAGATAGGGAATTTGCATTGCATCATTAAAAAAATATCTGTTTTTTATGAGGTTTTTATCAAAAAATACTTGCACTTATAGTATAAACATGATAATATTTCATTAATTAAATAACTGATGACAATGTGGTCAAGAAAATATCTTTTTTCTTGACCTTTTTTATTTTGACGATGAAGTCTTACACTCATAATCGATAATGTTGTCGGTTGTTTGGTGAGACTTTTATTATATTATATTATATTTTAGAGGTGTGTAAAAATGGAATTAGCAATTAACAACGTATGGATTATTATGTCCGCGGCGCTTGTGTTTTTGATGCATGCAGGATTTGCATGTGTTGAAGCAGGATTCACTCAGTCAAAGAATACTGCAAATATCATAATGAAAAACTTTATGACAATTGCAATAGGATCAATCACTTATTACATCATTGGATACTCATTGATGTATGGTTCAGACGTATTAGGTATTATAGGATTACCACAATTATTCTATATACCAGCATTCGCAGAAGGCGATGTATTAGACCCATATGTATTTTGGTTCTTCCAAGCAGTATTTGCAGCAACATGTGCAACAATCGTTTCTGGTGCAGTAGCAGAAAGAACAAAATTTGGAGTTTATCTAGTATTCTGTCTAGTTATGTGTTCAGTTATATATCCAATAACAGGTCACTGGATCTGGGGTGGCGGATGGCTTTCTGAGCTTGGTTTCCACGATTTCGCTGGTTCAACAGCAGTTCATGCTATCGGCGGTTTTTCAGCATTAATAGGTGCTAAAATGGTTGGAGCAAGAGCTGGAAAATATCCTAATAGAGGAAAAGTTAAAACAATACCACCACACAGTATTCCACTTGGCGCTTTAGGTGTGCTACTATTATGGTTTGGTTGGTTCGGTTTCAACTGTGGTTCAACATTATCAGGAACAGACGGTGCTTTAGGTTTAGTTGCAACAAACACAATCCTAGCTGGTGCTTCTGGTGCTATGGCTGCAATGTTCTTCAGTTCAGCTAAAAACGGCAAACCTGATGTTGGTCTAACACTAAACGGTTGTTTAGCAGGACTAGTAGGTATAACAGCTGGATGTTACGCTGTTTCACCATTATCTGCATTGATTATTGGTATTATCGCTTCAATCCTAATGGTATTATCAGTTGAGTTCTTTGATTTAAGAGCAAAAATTGACGATCCAGTTGGTGCAATAAGCGTTCACGGTGTATGCGGTGCTGTTGGAACAATCCTTGTTGGTGTTTTTGCACAAGGCGATTTACCAGCAGGAATCTCTGGTCTAATCGATGGTGACGGATTTGCACAACTCGGAATCCAAACGCTTGGAGTTCTAGCTTGCGGACTTTTCGCTGCTACAATAAGTCTTATCTACTTTGCAATAGCTAAAAAAGTTGTTGGACTAAGAGTTGAAAGACATGAAGAGATAAGCGGACTTGATACAGCAGAACATGGTATTTCAGCATATGCAAACATGGGAATTTTTGAAGAACTATAAACAAGTAAATAACCATATACATATTAATATTTTCATCAATATGTATATGGATAAAAATATTAATTAATAAGGAGAAACAAAAATGACAAAGAAGTTCACAAACAAAGATGTACTAAAAATGGTTGAAGAAAATGACGTTAAGTTTATAAGATTACAATTTACAGACGTTTTCGGAATACTAAAAAACGTAGCTATAACAGCTAAACAATTACCAAACGTTCTAGAAAGCGGTGCAATGTTCGATGGATCATCAATCGATGGTTTTGCTCGTATTCAAGAATCTGATATGTATCTACAACCTGATACAGATACATTCGAAATTTTCCCTTGGAGACCACAACAAGGTAAAGTTGCTCGTCTAATCTGTGATGTTATGACTCCAGACGGCAAGCCTTATACAGGATGTCCACGTGGCGTTCTTAAAAAAGTATTGGCTAGAGCTGCAAAAATGGGTTATACACTAAACGTTGGTCCAGAAGCAGAATTCTTCTTATTCCAACAAGACGAAAATGGAGACCCAACTTTAGAAACTCACGATAAAGGTGGCTATTTCGATATGGCTCCTGTTGATAAAGGTGAAGATGCTAGACGTGAAATGTGTCTAACATTAGAGCAAATGGGCTTTGAAATTGAAGCTTCTCACCACGAAGTTGCTGAAGGTCAACACGAGATTGACTTTAAATATGGCGAAGCACTAAAAGTTGCTGATGGTATCATGACTTTCAAGATGGTTGTTAAAACTATCGCTCAAAGACACGGTCTATTCGCTACATTTATGCCAAAACCAGTATTCGGCATCAACGGTTCAGGAATGCACTGTAACATGTCACTATGTACTAAAGACGGAAATGCTTTTGCTGATAAGAGCGATGAGCTTGGTCTAAGCAAAATTGCTTACAAGTATATTTCTGGTCTTCTTTCAAGTGTTAAATCAATCGCTGCTGTTACTAACCCAACAGTTAACTCATATAAAAGACTAGTTCCAGGTTATGAAGCTCCTTCATACCTTGCATGGTCTGCTTCAAACAGAACAGCTATCGTAAGAATCCCTGCTGCTCGTGGCGCTGGAACTCGTGTTGAACTACGTAATCCAGACCCAACAACAAACCCTTACCTAGCAATTGCTCTAATGCTTTCTGCTGGTCTTGACGGAATTGAAAACGATGTTGAAGTACCTGCTCCAGTTAACCAGAATATCTTCGAAATGACTCAAGAAGAGATGGACGCAATCAACTTAGATTGTCTACCAGATAGCTTAGCTTCTGCTATGGAAGAGTTCAAAGCTAACCCAATGATCAAAAGAGTACTTGGCGATCATATCTTTGAATCATATTCTGCTTATAAAGAAAAAGAGTGGAACGAGTTTAGAACTGCTGTTCACCCTTGGGAAGTTGAAAAATATATTTCAACATACTAAAACTGTTATCTAGTGAATTGAACGATCACTATTTATAAACTTCTTTGTTCGGCTTTGCTTATAAGAGTGAAAATCTCACTCTTTAAGTGATTGCCGTAAGTATAACAAAGAAGGAATACTTAAAAACAACAAAGCAGACTAGTAAAATATATAGTCTGCTTTTTTAATATCATTTAATTATAAAATCTATAAAGTTGAATTTTAAGATTCTATTGCTGCCACCCTTGATTTATACACCAAGCTTATGCAGAATATTATTACTGCAAGCCATATGAATATAAAGCTTATTAAATGTGATGTGGTAAATAGCTCGCCATTAACAAACACTCCGATAAAGAACATCATAGTAGGCGTAATAAACTGTATGAATCCCGAATTTCCAAGCGATATCATTGTAATGCTCTTATTGTATAAAGTAAGTGGTAAAACAGTCAAAAATCCCGTTAGAATAATCAATATAACAAACCACACACTATCTATTCCACCGTTGTATACTGTAATTCCTTTGAGTACTTGAAAAATTTGCATACAAATAGCAACAGGTAATAGCACCAACATCTCTAAAAACAACCCAATGAATGGATCCAACCCCATCCTCTTTTTAACAAGTCCATAAATGCTGAATGAAAACGCAATAAGAATAGCAAAATATGGAACTTGATTGTAACCAAATATCAAAACCAAAACACCAATCAAAGCTAACAATATGGAAAGCAATTTAACCTTTCCAATAGGTTCTTTTAAAAACAGCATACCAAATGCAATAACAATAATTGGATTTATATAATAAGCCAAACTACATTCCAATACCCTATCAGCCATAGTCGCAAAAATAAAAATTGACCAATTTATAAGCAGCATAAATGCACATACTATTATACCTTTTCGCTTTTGCTTATCTTTAAAAATTTCAAACAATCTTGTCCTCTTTGTAATAAGAAAGAATACTAAAAGCAAAACAAACGATAATGTAATCCTATGCACAATAATCTCCAAAGATTCCATGCGGCTAAGTAATTTCCAATATAATGGCATAAAACCCCATATTATAAATGCCGATATCCCTAATATATTTCCAAGTAATAATTTATTCTTCATGTCTCTCCCCCATCTACTCAGTCAATAATTGTTGTATATATTATCTGCGGTGAACTCAAAATCATTTCACCACATTAACTTAATAATACTATCTAATCGCTTAACTATATATCATATCCAAACTATAAACAATAACTTATATAAATAAAAACAGGATAATCAAAACGATTATCCCGCATTATAACATTTATATTATTATAAAAATGACTATCTTTCACTAATACTCAATAAATACTTACCATAATCACTCTTTAACAAAGGCTGTGCAAGCTTAGCTAATTGCTCTTTATCAATAAAGCCCATAACATAAGCTATTTCTTCAATACAAGCAACGTATTGTCCCTGTCTATTTTGAATAGCATGAACAAAATTAGATGCATCCAAAAGACTATCGTGAGTTCCTGTATCGAGCCACGCAACTCCACGACCTAATAATTCAACTTTCAAAGTACCCCTACGCAAATATTCATTGTTAACAGCCGTAATCTCAAGCTCTCCTCTAGCAGATGGCTTGATTGATTTTGCTATCTCAATTACATCATTGTCGTAAAAATATAGTCCCGGAACAGCATAACTACTCTTTGGAACTTCAGGTTTTTCTTCTATTGAAACAACATTGTTAGATTCATCAAATTCAACAACCCCATATCTTTCAGGATCATGAACATTATATCCAAAAATCGTTGCACCTGGATTGCTTTTTGCATTATGCAGAGTGTTAGTAAAACCTTGTCCATAAAATACATTATCACCTAAAACCAATGCAACACTATCATCTCCAATAAACTCTTCACCAATGATAAACGCTTGTGCCAATCCATCAGGGCTTGGCTGCTCTGCAAAAGTAATATCAATACCGAGTTCCTTATCTTTACCATTACCAAAAAGCTTTTTATATAAAGGTAAATCAGTTGGTGTTGATATTATCAATATATCTGTTATGCCAGCAAGCATAAGAACTGAAAGCGGATAATACACCATAGGTTTATCGTAAATAGGTAATATCTGTTTGGATATAGCTATTGTAACAGGATGCAACCTCGTCCCTGCTCCACCTGCTAAAATAATTCCTTTCATCACTTTTCCTCCTATTAATATATAATTAATAATTCATTATTATTTGTATTTTTTTGTTGCTTCACAAGGCGTATTATATATCAAAATAACCACTTATGCAACCGCCCCAGTACACACAAAGAATTTAGTTTATCCACCAACAAACAAAGTGTATATTTGTAAGAATAAAAAATTGTTTTCGAGCAAAAAAATAACGCCTACCACTGTTGTGATAAACGTTATTATTCCGACTTAGTCGGTGGCGGAGAAAGAGGGATTTGAACCCTCGCTACGATTACCTCGTACTACTCCCTTAGCAGGGGAGCCCCTTCAGCCGCTTGGGTACTTCTCCAAATGCCACGAAGACAATTATAGTAAAAATTTATTGTTTTGTCAATTATAATTATTCAAAATCTCAACTTTTAATTATTTTATTATTATTGTCAGCAAAATAAAAAACAGACCTAAGCCTGTAATTTTATCTGTTACTATATTTTTCAATACGTTTTATTGTAATGTTTTATCTATAACCTGCTCATATCCTTGAATTGGTTTAACCCCAATGCTTTTGTTTATCACATTACCATTTTGCATTGTCACAACTGTCGGAATACTCATTACTTCAAACATTTGCGCCAACTCTCTTTCTTTATCAACATTCACCTTTACAACTTCAACATTTTCACCATATTTTTGGTCTAGTTGTTGCATAATAGGAGTTAACATACGACATGGTCCACACCAATCAGCATAAAAATCTATTACCACTGTCTTTTTACTACTAATTATTTCTTTTTTATATTCCTCTAAATTTATATTTCTCATAATTATTCTCCTTAAATTTTATTTTTCTTGAATTGCACCCATAGGACAAAACGATATGCACTTCTTACACATAATGCATTTATCTTCATTAACTTGCGGCAACCCATATCCATCTTGTATAATCGCATCAACAGGACACGCATTGATCGCTGGACACTTATGATTTTGCGGACACCTTGCATTTGAAACTTCTATCGACATAAAAACAACTCCTTTGATTTATCTTATTTACTACAATAAGATTTTATCAAAGGAGCTTAATTCCGTCTGTCACTTTGTTACCAACTATTATTTTTTTATTAATACAATTTTATTTCTCGATGTAGTTACAATCTCATCATCCCTAAGCTTAGCTATTGCTCTTGATACAACTACTCTTGATGTTCCTAAATCTTCTGCAATGCTCTGATGTGTTTTTAAAACTTCACCATCAATTGCATTGGTATAAATATAATCCAAAAGTTTATCTTCAACACCAGTAAGATGGATTTTTTCATGAAGCGTAAGTGTGTGTATTAGCTTTTCTGATAACATCTCCAAAATAAACTTATTAAATTGTTTGTTTTTTTCAACCAACTCTTTAAAAACACTTGAGTTGACAATACAGAGCACTGTTTCCTCTTCTGCCGACACCATAAAATCATATGGTTTATCGGTTAAAATACAAAGAGCAGCTAATATGCATAACTGTCCCTTTTTAACACGATATATATTCATCTCTCTCCCATTTTCAGCAGATCTGAAAAATCTAAGAGAACCAGAAATTACAAATGGAACACCTTTACATTCATTATTGTCTCTTTGTATTATTTGGTCTTTGCTTAATTTCATTACTTTGATATTTTCGGCTAACAGATCAATACTCTTTTTATCTAAAATATCTTCCAAGCCAAAATCATCTAACAGAACTTTAACAACTTCATCCATAACAATCCTCTAAGGTATAATATATATTTGCCTAGAGGTTATTTAACAACCTCATATGACCAATCTATTATACCACCAAAGTCATAAATATAGGTATACCCTAAATCAATTAAAATATTAGAAGCTGTTTTACTTCTGTTTCCACTTCTACAATATACAAGAATCGAAGTGTCTTTTTCAGGGGCAATTTTCAAAATCTCACTCTGCAAACTTCCTAATGGCGCTAATATCGCACCTTCAATATGGCCTGAATCATATTCATCTTTTTCTCTAACATCTAAAACTAACGAACCGTTTTCCATCATCTCTTTAGCTTTATCTTGTGATATTTTCCTATATTCCCCCTTTTGCTCCACATTACTACTTTGTTCCACATTACCACTTAATTCTTCTTTTTCATTAACAGAATTAGTTCCACAAGCCGTCAAAGCTAATACCATAATTATTGTTATAACAAGATATAATTTTTTCATTTATTCCACTTCCTTATTGTTATTATTACCTAAATCATATGTTTAAGTATTATTATAATATACCAAAAATATATTTATTTATGTAACTTTGTAACAAAAAAGCAACCCTCAAAATAAATAAGAGAGTTGCTAAAAATTACTGAAAAATCAAACTTCGCTATAACATATTAACCATAAACTTCTTCATTTTCAAAATTCTCAAAATTTTCAAATTTTGCAATTTTATCATCATACATCTTAACAAGATATTCCATATCACCTTTACTTAATGGAACATAACAAACATAATGTTCATTTTGGTCTTCATACATACCATATTTATCAATATTGATAGTAATATGCTGTTTTTCAATAGAAACATCATTCAGATTATATTTTTTAATAATTGAAGTCAATTCCTTTATTTCTTCACCAGTCAATACTTCAGGAATAAATTCCATTTCTTCCTCGCTCATTTCGGATGAATACATAAAACTTTTATATTGTTGGTTATCGTTCAATATCTGCATATGCAAATTTATATTATAATCAAGATTATCAGATAATATACTCTGCAAATCTGGCAAATACTTATCTTCACAATACCTGTTCATCTCTTTTAAGTAAAAATCAGCGGTTTTAGGCGTATCTTTTGATATCATGATTTCCTTTACATATGGGTTTTCCTCATAATATCCAGTTACAAACATAGTAGAAACATATCTATGGTCATGCAAATTCCTCATCTTATAGAAAAAAATAGAGTTATACATATAGGAGAAATTTACAACAGATTTTTGCCGTATCGACATTGATCCAAATTCTTTCTCATACACATCATATACTTTATCAATAGTCTTTTCTTGCAAATTATACTCATATGTTTTTACAACACCATCATCAGGCAAAGATGTATAAGCCTCAAGATATTGCTCATTTTCTATACAAGCATCGTATAAATCAGCTATATCCTTCATATACAAATCCACTCGCCTAAAAATACTTTTACCACTCTTCATTTTAAATTCACAAAAAACATTACTATAAACAGAATAGTTGTTGTTATAAATTTCATTTGAATGTTCTTCCCACACCTCATTATTTGTTCTTAGAGTTTGATGTAAAAGATCTATTACATCCTCTTCATAAAATTCGACCTTACTTGCCAATAAAGAATTGTATGAATATACGGGTCTATAACGATAGTCCACTTCCCCATTTTCATTGATTTTAACATATTCAATCTTATCTCTATCAGGTAGCTGCATTGCCATATTTTGAGCAATAAGTGTTGAACTTATTACTATGCCTATTGCAAAAACAAGTGTAACTGCAAAAAATGGAATAGCTTTTAGTGCAGGCTTCCATTTTGAATTTAGTATAAACCCAATAATTATAAAAATCGCAAAAGCAACAGCAATTATTATCAGCATATACATATATGAAGTGTAGCTTAAATTCATAAGATTTCGCCCATTAGTCGTATAAACTCCAAGAATCAAGAATGGCAAACTAGCAAGACAGCTATAAACACAAGCCATTTTAGCACTAATTGCACCTCTTCCCGCAAGTTCTGATTTTCTATTTATAATCAAATATGCTGAGATAACAATATAAATCAAACCTAAAATTAGTGTATAAATAATACTTCCTGGATTAATCAATGTTTCAGATAATCCGTAATATTCCCAAAGTCTTGAAATATCAAGTAAAGATGCTGTCGCAATATTGTATACAGGATTTAAAAATATCCCTGTTTGACCAATCACCACTCTTCTAAACGTAACATTCATTATAAATTGATCGACAATAAATAATATCATTCTAGGCAAGAACAATATCAAACCACCAATAAGCACATTTGAAAGCAAGTTTCCTGTAATACTCATAGCAAGCAAAACCACACCTGTTACAAGCACGCAACACGCTGTATATCCTAAAAACAATAAAGGAAAAAATGTAGCATTAAAACTTATATTAGATACCATTAAAGTTATAAATGATGCAAATAACGTTAATGCAATTATTAATATCTGATATGATAATATTGCAGATATCTTTGATAAAAAGCTCTCTATCCTTGTATATGGTAATGAATGATAAAAATCACTGGCATTACGCTTGTTCAAGTAACTATATGTTAAATAAGTAAACACAATAGGACCTAAAAACATAAACAGCGACAATGATGGAGCAATGGCAAATGCTGTTGGTTGACCTCTAAAAAACATACCGTATCCATTAAAATTAATCTCTTTAATACGCCCACCAAGGTAAAGAACACTTGATAATACTGTTATTATTCCAATAATGCTAGCAGGAATAAGAAGCTTTGCTAATGAATTTTTATATAACCTCAAATTAATTTTCACCTTCACCCTCCTCGCTAAGTACATCTTCAAACGAATACCCTCTCTCTTTTAATTCATAAGTAAATATCTCTTCTAATGATAAAGGCACGATTTCATGTAAAATTGGATTTTTCGCTTTTATCGCCTCAGAAATAACATCTTTATCTCCTTTGACAATAAGGTTTGCAACAGAACCATTTTTTGTATATTTCATTACATCAATATCAGAAAAAGTTTTCCTATCAAAATCATTATTAAATACAACTTGTGCTTTTATAAGGCTTGTCTTAATATCTTGAATATCTTTCTGATAGATTATTCTACCTTTATGCAACATGGCCAAGTTGTCACAAGTATCATCAAGCTCTCGAAGTGAATGAGAAGTTATAATTATTGTCTCATTTTTTTCTATCACCGACCTATATATACACTTTTTAACCACTCCACGCATAACTGGATCCAACCCATCTAAAGTTTCATCCAATATAGTATATTTACAGTTACTTGCTAATGCTAATATTATCATTGCTTGCTTTTGCATTCCTTTTGAAAAGGATGATAAAGAAATTTTGGGATTCAAACCAAAATAGCCCACTAGTTGATCATAATCTTCAAATGAAAATGTCTTATAATGTTTTGCATATTCAACAGCCATACTCTCTAAATTTGCACCAGCATTGAAGTAAGTTGTGTCTGATAAAAATACGCATTTTTCTTTTGCTTTAGGATTATCATAAACGTTTTCACCATCAATAAGTATTTTCCCATCATCAGATTTATACACACCTACCATTAACCTCATTAATGTAGATTTTCCTGCCCCATTAGAACCAACAATCCCAAAAACTCCACCTTCATCAATTTTCATATTAAGTTCTACTAAAGCTTCGGTTTTGTCAAACCTTTTACTCAGGTTCATTATTTCGATCATAAATATTCCTTTCACCTATAAAAGTGTTGTATTATTAATTTTTATTGCCTTTTCATATGACTGTTTAACAATCATTAAAATTTCATCATACGAAACTTCAAATGTTGCAAGATTAAAAACACATTCTTTTAGTCTATTGATACTCTTGTTTTTGTCCTGTTTAATAATGTCTCGTCCATCGCTTGATACAAATCTCCCTCGTCCAGATATTGAATAGCATATTCCCTTACTCTCAAGTTCACTATATGCTTTTTGTAAAGTATTTGGATTAATCGATAACTCAACTGATAACTTTCTCACAGATGGAAGTTTATCATCAGCCTTTAAAATATTTTGAACAATCAGGGATTTATATTGTTTGATTATTTGCTCATATATCGGTATATTGGATTGCTTATCTATTAATAGCAACTTTATCCTCCTTTCAACATACATTTGTATAATATTGGTTCGACATATAGTGTACTATGTCATATAATACACTATACCTTTTTGAATAATTTGTCAATAAAATTATACAAAAAAAGACATTATTTTTAATCAATGTCTTAAATGTTTACAATTATTACACAAATTCTCTTCAATTTTCACATTACTGTATTTTTACCAGCCTTTTTAGCTCTATATAATCTAGCATCAGCTAATTTAATTATCATATCAACATCTTGAGTTTCAGAGCAAACTGCTACACCTACACTGATAGTTACTTTTATTTCTTTATCTTCAAATTGAAAAGTATGAGAAGCTATAATATCAACTATTCTTTGTGTTGTCCTTTTGCTTTGCTCAAGATTAATACCCTTATAAAAGACAACAAATTCATCTCCACCATAGCGATAAACATTATCTCTCATTCTAACAACTCTTTCAAGCAAGGTACCTGTCTGTTTTAATACAAAATCCCCACAATTATGTCCAAAAGTATCATTAATCTGTTTAAAATTATCTATATCTATAAAGGCAATGCAAAAAGCATCCTCTCTGCGCTTATATTGGGTATATTTAGATAGCTCAAGTGAAATATCATCCAGCATTTTTCGCTTATTTTTCAATCCAGTAGCTTGATCAATTTCGGACTTAATCTGATAGGCATTTCGTGATTCTATCAATTTCATATTTGCCTCTTCTAATTGAAGCTCAATATTCTTCAAATATGTGATATTTGTGGAAATACCCCACAATCCAACCAAGCTGCCATTCTCGCAATATAAAGGATACTTTGACACTTTATACCAAGTAATTTGACCATTAGCTTGCACAAGTCTTTCCTCTTTGTCCAACAATGGTTTACCAGTGTGCATTATATTTTGTTCTTGTGCAAATTTTATATCAGCAAATTCTTTTGGATAATACTCATAGTCACTTTTGCCAATGGCATCTTCTAGCTTATCTGCATTATACGCATTTAATAATGCATTGTTTAAATATATAAATTTTGAATTTCTATCTTTAAAAAAAATGTATTCATGTGTGGTATTTATTATGGTTTTAAAAAGATCTTCAAACTCTACGTTCATAATACTTAAAACATTATTAATCTTATCATCCATTTAGTCTACCTACTTATTGGAG
>JMSV01000018.1_pt1 | contig 67008 bp, 56 predicted proteins | sample 179021 | NCBI WGS metagenome assembly JMSV01 (sample SAMN02769581, study PRJNA246767) | bioreactor metagenome | isolation source: Culture-2 Bioreactor Bmz derived from microbial biomass from the upper 2 cm... | place: Germany: Bremen | collected day 87 after inoculation | reverse complement strand
CAATTGTTCTTCGTATGTTTTAATAATTTCATCACTGCTCATATTAGCGAGTTCTTTTTGACCAGATTTCATACTGATTAATTCAGATAATATACTAGAATGTTTAACAAAATCTTTGTTCTTATTTATTAATAGTTTATTTGTAACATTCAATGCTCCTGTTCTAATAAACTCTACCACGAAATAATCATCACCAATTGGTTTAACAACTAACTTATATGAATCATTTGTTGTATTTAATACCGACTTTTTAAGCCTTATCTTTTCTGATATACTAAATGGAAAATTATTAGTAACACCATTTTTCAAAATAGGCCAATATACATCATTTAAAATTTCTAAAATAGAAGTGTTTTTGCAAATGATCTTTTTGGCTGCTTTATTATAATCTTTAATTTGATAGTCTTTATCGATAAATATTAATGGAGTTTCTATAAGTCCACCAACATTTAAAAAATTTGTCCTCATACCATCTATTCTCTCAATCGTTTTTTCTTTATTGTCAAACAACAAGTTTACCTTGTACTTTATTTAATATAGGTGTTAAACTTACAACATTTTATTAACCTCAACAGCATCCAAACACTCAAACACTCTTGCTTTTTTAATAAACACTAAAATTATGCAACTTTACACATAATAAGCGATGCTAGCTGTAATTATACCATAATATTGGCAAATATAGCTTGTTATTTTAAAAAAATTATCAATAATTTCAATATCAACCTAACCTGCGGCAAATTCTATACATGAACTATCCATATATTTGCTCCAATACATGCTAATTAAATCAATACATTCTTCATTCAATTACATACCATGCTTTTTACTTAAAGGATAAATTCGCCCAAATCGGATGGCTATACAGCCTGTTCTTTTGTTTATTTCTCAATAGGAAAAAATAAATCGAGCAGTAAATCCGATTTACCATCTATTACAGCAAGATGCTCTTCAAGCCACTGATGCTCCCCTATTTTATATTCACTTTCATTTACCCACTCATAAAGTTGTTGCCATCTTAGCGGTATATCTATGTAAGGATCGCCTGCAATTGCTTTTACAACTGCATACAAACCTCCTTCAAACTGTTTTACTATCACACCACTATAATCACTTAAACCCTCATCGATCATTTCCCAAATTTCATATCCATAACTGTTTTTTCCTTCTTCTGGCATTGGATTGTTAAAACCAAAACGCCTTGCAGTATTCGTTATTTCATTTTTGTTTCTCCATACCGTCAATATATCCAATGCATCATATTCAGGACTATTACTAATCGCTTGAAAACTCACCACTTTCATAGGCTCAAGCTTGATGATTCTCACATCATTATTACATAATTTTTTCAACCCAATATCACCCACAATAATCTCCTTTAATCTACACGTTTGTTAAACAGCTTTACTCTCAAGTGCTTTTTTAATATTCTCGCCCTCTTCTTTCATATGACGCTTTGTGTATTTTAGTTTATCAGCATGTGCTTCATGAGAGTTTAGAAACATCTTTTCAGACATTCTTATTTTACCTGTTGTGATTAATACACAACTATCTTTACCTGTTGATTCAATAATAAACTTATTATAAGGAGCGATTATTGATAATGGAAACACAACGCGAAAATGTATTAGTTCATTTGGAGTAATCTTTAAAAACTTAAATTTAATCTTTTGCAAATAGTCTTGCAAATATTCTTCATTGTAAGCGATAGAACCTTCTTGCATAGGCTTACCTTTAACCCACTTCATCACCTTGTGTTCAGGATGCCACTCCCTATATGTCTCTTCGGTTTTCATATGCAAAACCAACCAATCAAACACTTGCTTTGATGAAGCATTGATTTCAATTCTATTTTCTAAAATCATAATGTGCCTCCTGAAATTTTGAAATCGAATCTAATATTTTTTCTTTATTATACCACTACCTTATAATCAACGTCAAAATCTCTTTTATAAACATAATACCCACAAAGCTAGTTCCATAACGCAAATATACTTCGCACTAAAACATGTTAATCTACCTATAAATTAATATGATTTTGCTCTTGTCTCAGTCCCTATTATAAAAGAAAAAGTGACTATCAAATAATCACTTTTCAATCCAATATTATTTATCATCCTGCTTTTCATATCTTTATTTAATAATATTATTCTACTTTCATGCAATAAAGAAAATATATTAACTGTTAAATCAGCAGCTGCAATTATAGCAAACTTCTCTGCCACTTAATAGCTGAAGTATATAGACTCATAAATTCACTTCTGGAAATATCACTATTTTGAATAAAATCATCAACTTTATCCCATTTCGCATATTCAAGTGCACGAACAGCATCCAAGACTACCCTTATCTTAGTATTTTCTCCATTTAACGTATCTTTAATTATACTATCAAGTGGAAGTGCATCTAATATTTCGTCCATACTTTTATTTAAGAGTATATCGATTGATGAGAATATTCCTGAAATAAAGTAATTCGACTCATTTGCTTTATCATTAATTTTAACAGAGTATAAGCCTAAAAATTTGCCACGAATCAATGACCTCTTTACAAGCTCAGCATTTTCAGCATTTTTAACCCCTTTTAATATCATCAAGTTGACCCAACGAAAAAGCTCTCTAACACCTAATTGAACCACAGCACGACGTATACTCTCAATAGTATGTCTTGTTCCATAGTATGCTGAATTCGCCATTTTTAACAGCTTATACGATAATTCAACATCTCTTTTAAACAATTCTGATAAATAAGTATAATCCACTTCCTTGCTGTTCAATTCATTTAATATTACAATTAAATTGTTTGAAATCGTTCCTATTGATTTGGCATTTATCATTATTGGTTTACTAAAAAAATATCCTTGGAATAAACTATACCCCATTTTTCTGGCTAATAGATAATCCTCTCGCGTCTCGACTTTTTCGGCTAAAAATTTTATTTTCCCATTGTATTTATTTAATATAGTCATTTGCTCTGACAATGTATAATTTGGAAACTCTAATTTTATTATGTCAACTAAATCGAAAATATCAGCGTGATAATCATTGGTGTGGTCTAAGATAAAATCATCCAATGCAAGCAAATAGCCTTCATTCTTAATTTCTCTACAAACATCGACTATTTCTTGCGTTACATTGACGCGTTCTAGTATTTCTACCACAGTTTGATCTTTAGGCATCATTAAAGGCACTTTATCCAATAAAAGTTTAGATGAGAAATTAACAAATCCCCTTTTTTTACCAACAAGATCATCAAACTCTGTTAAGAAAAAATCATCTAACAACGAAGCAGTCGCTAAATCATCATCAGCACCTTCGTAAAAGTTATTATTACTTTGTCTATATAGCAATTCGTAACCATATATCTGCATATTCCTATTAAAGATAGGTTGTCTTGCTATGTATATATCACTCATAAAAATCTCCTTTGGTACAAACACATATTCTCTATGCTATTTAACTTTTCTTAACAGTGCCAATAACACCATTATGCTATCAAATACCCAAAACAGAAAATATGATTATATTAGAGTTCTTTGCCACTTAATGGCTAAAATATATAATTTCATAAATTTGCCTCTTAGAAGGGAGCTATCACGAAGAAATTCGTCTAATTTATCCCATTCAGCACGCTCATATGCGCAAACTGCATCTAATGCTCTTCTAATCTTTGTATCTTTACCAGTTAATGTGTCATTTATCATGCTATCAAGTGGAAGTGCGTCCAGTATTTCATCCATACTCTTATTTAAAAGAATATCAATTGATGAGAATATTCCTGAAATAAAATAGTCAGACTCGCTTATATCATCTTTTATTTCAGCAGAATATAAGGCTAAGAATTTACCACGAATAAGTGATTGCCTCACTAACTCAGCATTATCAGTATCCTGAACCCCTCTTAACATCATCAAATTAACCCAGCGTATAAGCTCTTGAGTACCGAGCCTTACGACAGCCTGATGAATACTCTCAATATGTTTGCTTGCTCCAAAGTATGCTGAATTAACCATCCTTAATAGCTTATATGATAATTCAATATCCCTTTCAAACAATTCTGATACTAAAGAATAATCAACCTCTGGATTGCGCAACTCATCTAAAATTTTAACTAAATTATTCGAGATTGTTCCTATCGATTTGGCATTTATCATTACAGGCTTACTAAAAAAATATCCTTGAAATAAACTATAACCCATTTTTATGGCTAATGAATAATCATCTCGCGTTTCAACTTTTTTAGCTAAAAAACGTATTTTCCCTTTATATTTTTTTAAAAGTTCCAATTGTTCTAGCACATTTTTATCTGAGAATTCTATTTGTATAATATCAACCAACTCAAAAATTTCAGCATGGTAATCATTGCTATTATCTAAAATAAAATCATCCAATGCAATCATGTAGCCTGCATTTTTCAAATCTTTACATACATCTACTACTTGCTGATTTATCTCCACACTTTCCAATATCTCTACCACTGTTTGATCTTTAGGCAACATTAGCGGTACTTTATTTAAAATAAGATTAGTCGGAAAATTAATAAAACCCCTTTTGTCGCCAATAAGATCATTAAATTCAGTTAAGAAAAAATCATCTAATAATGAAGCAGTCGCCAAATCATCATCAACACCTTCATAGAAATTATTATTACTTTGTCTATATAGCAGTTCGTAACCATATATATCCATATTATTATCAAAAATAGGTTGCCTAGCTATGTGAATATTACTCATTTATATCTCCTTAAAAAATTATGCATATATAGCAAGTAAAACACAACACCATATAAAGCAAAACTCAGTATTAATTTGTCACATTTATATTGATAAATACATTGCATAAATTCAGTAAATTATTTCTATATAATACCATTTTATCGACTATTAGTCTATATAAAAAATGGTAATCGAACATACTTTCTGTGCTGCTGATTTTCTTATCCTTTTATCAAAAAAAAGCAACTATTAAATAATCACCTTTCCTTGCACATCTAATATTATTGTGTTTTTATTCTAGTAAAAAATCAGTAATATCTAGCACTCAATATACATATTTCAATCTTTCACCTGCAATCTCTTTTAGCTTTGCAATTTTTTCATACGATTGATACGGCATGTTGTTCCACTTATACATTGGTCTAAATGGGATAATATGAAGTGGTATATTTTCATCAATATTCGATATCCATTTTGCCATGCTGTGCATTTCCTCTTCGGTATCATTCTTTTGTGGAATCGCCAAAAAGGTAAGTTCGATATGCGTTTTTAAATGGGCAGTTTCAATTGTTCTTTGCACATCTGCGAGTTCGCCTCGGCAGACTTCTTTATAGAATTTAGGATTCATGGACTTTAAATCGATGTTCATCGCATTTATATATGGTAGCAATTGTATTAGTGGTTCTTTATTTATAAAACCATTCGTAACAAGAATAGTATCTTTCCTATTTTTTTCTGCTACTTCTAAGACATACTCATACCATATTGTTGGCTCATTATATGTAAAAGCAATACCGATTGAATCCGTCTCAGAATTTGATATTTCTAATAACCTATCAACTGTGACTAGCTCAACCTCAGGTATTTCTTGCGAGATATGATAGTTTTGACAAAAATCACACTTGAAATTGCACCCCATCGTACCAACTGACAGAATATGTGAACCTGACTTATAATTTCGTAATGGTTTTTTCTCAATCGGATCCAAAGCAATAGAGGATAATTTATTATACGTCTTTGTATATAATACACCACCTTTATTTTCTCGAACTTTACAAAACCCTACCTTACCCTCAAATATCACGCAGTTCTTTGGACAAAGCAAACATTCGACCGTATTGTTTTTTTGTTTTTTATAATAAAGGGCTTCCTTCATATATGCCTTTCAACCTTAAATCTTTTTAGTTTATAATTTTCATCTTCATCTATTCCAGCTTTTTGCAATGCAATAGAAACTTGTTCCTGCACACTATCCACACCATCAAGATTCGGAAGCAACAAACCACGCCTACGTCCTTTTTGAACAATCACACCATATTCTTTTACATCAAGCGCATCTATGCTATCAATGCCTTGTGGCGGGAAAAGAACATCAACAGAAATCACCAAGTCTTCGAGCTCAAATTCCTCGATAGAATTAAATCTTGGATCCTCGGTAGATGCAGCTATTGCGTTACCAATTATCTCATTTGCAATACTCTCATAATATGGCTCAATAGTACCGATGCATCCCCTAAGTTTACCAAATTTTTTTATTGATACGAAAACACCTTTTTTATCGCTATATAATTCCTTACTCAAACCCTTTGGAACAGTGATTATCTTCTCATCCTTCACATAAGATTCAATTGTTTTTCTAGCAAGAACTACATACTCATCCTCATTCTTTTTCATAGCAAGCAGACTTTCCTCTCTTATTTTTAAAAACTCATCAATAACACTTTGCGCGTTTTCTTCTTTTCTGTTAATTTTAGCTGTCATATACCCAACACCAAATGGACCTTCATATGAATAAACTTGCGTTTCAGTTTCATACCCTTCTAAAGCACCGATTAACATCTCGATGGGTTTTTGTCCGCATTGTCCAGCCTTATCCAACATATATTCATCAACTTGTAAAATATCGATATATTTCTTACTTTTTATAGAGTTCACTATTATGTCATCATAAACTTGTCCCATTTCATCAAAGCCAGAAGGGGCACTATAAGTCAGCCTATGTGATAAGTCACCACTAGCAATTAATACATTTTCGTCTCCCAAAATATTTGATATGATTTTGCCCGCTTTGTAAAGCTGGGTATTTGAAAGAAAGCCCATGCTGATATGTATAAGCTCAAAATCCACATATTCCTGCATGATAAAATGCAACGGCACCAAAGCCCCGTGGTCTATCTTGGTTGAAATATTATATTGGCTTGCTGACTTTTCATTTAACGCAACACAACTAATCCCACTTGAATTCAGCGCATTGCACATTGCAGCAGCTTTATTACTTCCATTAAATTCATATGAAAGATTACTGTTATTAAAATCGCCAAAATCTCCGCTAAGAGAGCCTTGTATATTTATACAAAGAGCATCACTAAATACATTTCCATGTGGCGTTATTATCGCAATTACTTGGGGCTTAATTTTACTGATATCTTTAGCAATAGCCTTCATACCAGATATTGTCTTACTAGCCTCGTTCTCTTGGCCTTTTCCAATCTGGCTAACAATTATTGGTGGGTGGGGAGTGATAAAAACATTCATAACATTACCTCCATATATTACATAATACTGCTATGGATTTACTTTTGCAAATTTTTCTAACCCCATATCATTTATAATAAATATTGCTTGCTTTTAAAGTATAAAAAAAATTTAAGCAACTATAAAACATTTGAGTAGGTTATAAAATTTCAAAATTTTGCTATTTTTTTTGATAAATATTTATGTTATACTATTTACATAAGAAATTATTGGTAATATCACAATCAAAATTATTTTTTTAATCTAAAATTGATTACCATGACTGATCTTAGAAGTGGTGGCTATTATGACCGGTTTAATTAAGATGAGCGTTGCCTTTAAGTTTGAAATCATTTCAGTTATTATACTACTTATATTAATTACTATTTATATTATTGGATTGAAACTACGTCGATCAAAATATAAAAAAAGATTTAAAAGAAAATCAATAATAGACAGCAATACCGATTATTCATTAAGTGCAAATGAGTGTATTTGTCATTTCCAAAATCTTGCTGAGTATCATCAAATTAAAAATCAAAAACATACTTATGTCCTTAGTGATATAAATAAATTAACCTATAAAAAATTAAAGGTTATTCGTTGCAACTTGGGCTATGTATCCTCAGATATTATATCTTTCATACCTTCTGCAAGATGGCTTTTTGATAATTTCTATTTAATGAGCAGAGAAATCAAGAAGAATCAATCATCAGCAATTATTAAAAAAAACTTGCCTATGATAACTGATGGAGAATTTAATGGATACCCACGTATTTATGCAATTGCACATGAAATGGTGACGGTTTCTGGCGATAATTTGAATGAAGAAAAAATCATAGAAATGCTTAATGCATATCAACGCGTTCAACCCCTCACTTCTGCCGAACTATGGGCTTTTATCTCAATCCTAGGCTTGTGTATACTAGAAAACATCGTTGTTGTAGCAGATGACATCCTACATGTCATAAGCGTTAAATCCGCTGCTGAAACATTCGTACAAAAAATATTTTCTCAGCTGGATGATGGTTATGATATACCATTAGACTTTATTAATGAAGAAAAATATATCGATGATAATGTTTTTCTTTCACACGTTTTATTCCGACTTAAAACTATGTCTGTCGACGAAAGTCAAATCAACAAGTTTATGTCTAGCATAAAAGGAACTGATGCAACTGTTTATAAACAAACAGATACTTTCCAAGAAGAAGGAAAATACGAGATGAAGTTAGAAACAATCACCAGATCTCTTATTACTAGTCTTAGGGTAATTGAAACCATAAACATTGAGGATATGTTTGAATCAGTTTCACCAATTGAAAATATTTTATCACAAGATCCTGCAAATATTTATAAAAAAATGGACTTTAGAACACGCAATCAATATTGTTTTGCTGTTGAAGATTTATCCTATAAATTCAAAATAGCACAATGGGATGTTGCTGATAAAGTTATCGAAATCTCTAAAAAGAACAAAAATAATAAAGGGATAAAATGCGCCAATCATGTGGGAAGTTACTTGATTGGCAAAGACAAATGTATTTTAAAAGATTATATTAAAAATAAACATAAAATAAAAAACAGACAATGCAATAAAAATAAAAAAGGAATAATATACACTTTTAGCTTTACCTTAATAAGCATTATTTTAATTTTGTTTATGAGCATAGCAATTGATCATATGGGATACGAATTAACAAATATATGGTCCATACTATTTTTAGCATTACTTGTTCCTCCTGCTATTGGAATAGCTCAAGAGCTTACAAATTATATATTTACAAATATAATAATTACCGAGCAACTTCCGTCAATGGACTTTTCAAAGGAGATACCTGATGAATATCGCACCTTTGTTGTAATGCCTGTTATTCTACAAAACAGCCACAAAGCAGAAATTTATGCTGCAAGACTCGAAAAGTATTATCTAGCTAATATGCAATCCAACCTCTATTTTGCTCTACTGGGAGATTTGCCAGATGCAGAATCTAGGACAATCCCAATAGATGATGAAATAATAAATACTATATCAAAAGCATTCAGTATACTAAATAAAAAATATCCATCTGAACATACCAGATTCTCGTTCTTTATGCGTTATAGAAAGTGGAATCCTGCGGAAAATTGCTGGATGGGTTGGGAAAGAAAACGAGGAAAATTAGAGGAGTTTAATGCACTACTATGCGGTGAAAAAGATACTACTTTTTCACTTATACAAGGCGACGAAGATATTCTTTCTACATTTAAATATGTTATAACTTTAGATGCTGACACAGACCTTATTCGTAATTGTGCAAGCAAATTTGTAGGCGTAATGGCACATCCATTAAACATGCCAAAAGTCAATCTTAAAACAATGCGAGTGGAAAGCGGATATGCAATCATTCAATCAGAAATAAGAAATCACATGGTTTCATTCGGCAGTAGTGTGTTTTCAAAAATTTTCACCCAACAACAAGGATTGGATCCATATACCAGAGTTATAGCAGACGTCTATCAGGATACATTTGGAAAAGGTACCTTTATAGGTAAGGGAATCTATGACTTACAAGTTATGCACAATATTTTATACAGAACATTACCAGAAAACACAGTACTAAGTCATGACCTTTTAGAAAGCAGTTATGTCAGATGTGCTTTTTCTAGCAAGGTTACTTTGATGGATAATTATCCTTCAAACATAGAATCATACATGAAACGTGAACATCGTTGGATTCGTGGTGATTGGCAGCTAATTCCATGGCTTTTTACCAAATCAACAATCGATACTGTTTCTAAGTGGAAAATTATAGATAATTTAAGACGCTCTTTAGTATCCCCAAGTTTTCTTGCGGCCATTTTGATAAGTGTATTTGTAATTCCAAAGGCATATCTCGTGTGGATTCCCATTGTTTTTTTCACTAATGCCTTTCATTTTTGTGTCACTATAATAAACACAATCATCCAAAAAGCACTAAGTCCAAAATCTGGCATAGCTATTTTAAACTTTATCTATAAACTTTTAAACAACGCCCTCCAAGCGTTCTTTATGTTTATACTAATTCCATATCGCGGCTACACAGCACTCGATGCAATAGGCAGAACATTATATAGACTAATTTTCAGCAGAAAGAAATTATTGCAGTGGCAAACTGCAGAATCAATAGAAACCAGTGCTAAAAATTCATTAGCAACTTATCTATCATCAATGTGGATAGTAATATTCCCTGTTGTTGCAATAATTGCAGGTATTTTTCATTTTACCTTACCTAATAGTTCTATAATAATCTATTATATTGTAGCTTTTATTTGGCTATTTTCACCTTTGTTCGCATTCCTATTAAGTCTTCCACGTATTTCATCAGAATCCTCTAAGTTGAAAAGTATGGATAAAGACTTTTTAAGAATACTTGCACGTAGAACATCACAATTTTTTAAAGATTTCGCAACCGAAGATAGGCATTGGTTATGTCCAGACAATTATCAAATTACTCCAATCGAAAAAGTATCAGAAAAAACATCTCCAACAAATATCGGGCTTCAATTATTGTCACTTTTATCAGCAAGAGATTTTGGATATCAAGCTTTAATATCATTTATTAATGATTGCAAAAACATCACTAATACGCTTAATACCCTAGAAAAATGGCATGGTCATTTATATAACTGGTACGATATAAAAACATTAGAAATATTACCTCCATGCTATGTTTCAACCGTAGACAGCGGAAATTACTTAGGCTATTTAATCACGTTTAAAAACGGTCTAATTGATCTAAAGGAAAAAGCTGTTTTTTCACAAAATACTATTTTAGGATTAAAAGACACTATTGCAATCTCTGGGTTTGATTGTATAATTCCTGAAGATTTTGCAACAGTAAATGACTTCGTCGATTTTTTAGATAATATTTTAGAAAAGTTAAGAGATGAAAGTTTAAAGCAGTGGGAAGATGAAAAATGGATAGATCTCCTAAAAAAAACCTGCGTAGATTTTATTAATGATGCAAGAAAATTCGACATGCTCGATTTGACGTTTGACGACCATACGACATTGATCGAGTTAGCTGAAACTGGAAACACTAAAGCACAAGATACTATTTCAAATATCGATACAATGGTAAATACAATCGAGCAGATGATCATGGCAACTGATTTTACCGCTTTGTATAATAAAAAACGAGCATTATTCTATATTGGATATCACACATCCTCTCAAAAACACGATAGTGGATATTATGATTTGATGGCATCAGAATCTTCACTAACCAGTTTTTTAGCAATTGCTAAAAATGATGTTCCACAAAAACATTGGTTTAAGCTTGGGCGTCCATTGATTACAATTAGAGGAATACCTACTTTTGTATCTTGGAGTGGAACAATGTTTGAATATCTTATGCCTTATCTCATTATGAAAGATTGTCCACGCTCAGTATTCAATCAATCTGCCAAAGCTGCTGTTATCCAACAGCAGGTTTATGCAAACAAGATGAATATTCCTTGGGGTATATCTGAGTCACAATATTTCACTTTTGACATAAATTCTAATTATCAATATAAAGCATTTGGTATTCCTAGACTTCAACTAAAAACAACTCGTTCAAAAACATTAGTTGTTGCACCATATGCCACAGTTCTTGCACTATGCATATCACTGAAAAAAGCGGTTAAAAACCTACATCTGCTTTTCGAGTTGCATGCATATGGCGAGTATGGATTTTATGAAGCATTGGATTTTAGCAGCCCTGATGTTGAAAAGATGCAAGAATATTCTGTTGTAAAATCGTTTATGGCACACCATCAAGGTATGATTGTTGTATCACTAAACAATCTTTTAAATCAAAATATTATGCGTAGACGCTTCCATGAAGAAACTATGGTTAAAGCTACTGAAGTTTTATTAGAAGAAACAAGAGAACAAGATGTTATTTCAGTAATGAGCAATAGTTTTATCATTCAAAATAAACAAATGGAGTTTGTTCATGATGATATCGAAAGCAGATATGTCAGCCAAACATCTCCACCTCTCGAAAGTGCACACTGGCTGTCAAACGGTCATTATTCTTTGATGCTTACCTCGGATGGCGATGGATTTAGCAAATGGAATGATGTTATGATCAACCATTGGCGACCAGATGTTTCAACAAGTGCAGGATCATATATTTATTTACGTGAAAAGGCTTCAAACAAGTTTTGGAGTGCCGCTTTCAAACCAACAAAAGTTGAGCCAGATTTCTATAAAGTTATTTTTTCTCACAACCAAGTTGAATATATTCGTAGTGATGGTGATATATCAACGCATACATCAATCACACTATCACCAACTGAAGATTTCGAAGTGAGAAAAGTATCAATAACCAATAACAGTGATGAGAAAAAACAGGTCGAGGTTACTAGTTATATCGAAGTTGTACTTGATAAATTCTTATCAGAACTTTATCATCCAGCTTTTAATAAACTATTTTTAGAGAGCGAATATGTTGCTGATCATAACATGATTATTTATAAGCGCCGTAAAAATGTAAAAGGTACACACCTACCTCTTGTTTACCATATGTTAAAAACCGATAGAAAATCATTGATAAATTGCGAATATGAAACTAATCGCCAACTATTTGTTGGTCGAAACAATACACCTCAACATCCAGATGCGATATATGATAATTCAATGCTGTCAAGCAAAGATGATTTTTCATTTGACCCAATCTTCAGCTTGCGTGCTAATGTTGTCATACCACCAGGTCGCACTGTAAATGTCACTTATATTACTGGTGCTTGCGATACTAAAGAAGAAGCATTTAAAATCAGTGACCATATGTCAGATAACTTTGGCATCAACAATGTATTTGATCAATTTAGACTAAATAGCGAACTTGAGATTAAATACTTGAACATCAATAGCAAAAAAGTCAATGCATTCCAAGAACTTATTGGACCATTGTTCTATCCAAATTCTTTATATCGAGGACAAAAAGAATACATTAGTCGAAATTGGAAAAACCAAAGTTTCTTGTGGCAATTCGGTGTGTCTGGCGACAATCCAATAATGCTCTTATGCGTAGAATCTGTTGAAGAAATCAGCATTATTAGAGATGTACTAAAGGCATATGAGTACTATCAAATCAATGAGATTATGGTAGATTTAATCATATTGATAATTGGTGAAGAAGGTTACATGCAAGAACTTGGTTCTAGAATCGCTGAAATGACAAGCTTGCTTAAAGTATACGATGAAGGTCGTATCAAGCCAAGCTTATTTGTTCTTCACACCAGCAGAATGCAAAAAGATGAAATCGATCTATTATATACAGTTGCAAGGATTGTTTTTAATAAGAATACTGGTTTATACTTTAGAAACTTACAAGGTCAAATTGATGAGATTAAGAAAAATAATAAACCAATACCAAAAGACATGTTTTTACCAAAAAGTCCTATTCCACTTTCTAGGTTAAACTCGACTTCAGCAGATACACCATTGGAATTTTATAATGATTTTGGTGGCTTTAGTGACGACGGCAAGGAATATGTGATATTACTCGATGAAGAACATAAAACACCTGCACCGTGGATTAACGTTATCGCCAATAATAATTTTGGTTTTCATATATCAGAATCAGGTGCTGGATATACATGGTCTGTCAATAGTCATGAAAACAAACTCACATCTTGGTCGAATGACCCTGTATGTGATACAGCATCAGAGGCGATATACATTCGCGACAATAATACTGACGAGATTTGCTCTCCTACAAGACTCGGCTATACTAGCAAAGGATCATATAAAACAAGACACGGCTTTGGATACTCAGTTTTTGAACATGAACAATTTGGCATAAAACAAGAAATGACTGTATTTGTGCCATTAGAAGAACCTGTTAAAATCTTTGAGATTTCACTGCACAACACATCAAATGTTCAAAAAAGCTTAAATGTAACGCTTTTTGTTGAATGGGTTTTGGGTTTAGACCGAACACTCACCGCACCTTATATAGTAACTGACTATGAAAATGATGATGAGTACCTATCTGCAAAGGGAATCTATAATTATAGTTTTAGACATCACCATGCATTCATTTTTTCTAGTGAAAAAGTTGATGGTTTTACCAGCGATAGAAAAGAATTCTTTGGAGCGAACGGTTCATCACTTCATCCTGCTGGGTTGCTCCAAGATCTATCCAACACAGTTGGTGCCGCACTCGATCCATGCGGCGTTATTAGAGTCAACGTGGTAGTTGATCCAGACGAGACTAAAAAAATCACTTTTGGACTTGGACAATGTGATAATACTGAAGCGATAAAAAATATCTGTACAAAATACAGGGATATACTCAACGCCGAACGTGCTTTAGTTGATGTTACAAATTACTGGCACGAAAAGATGAATCATTTTGTTGTAAAAACCAATGACCGAGCGATTGATATTATGGCAAACGGATGGCTAATATATCAAACAATCTCATGTCGTATCAAGGCAAGAGCCGCATTTTATCAATGTGGTGGTGCATATGGTTTCAGGGATCAACTTCAAGATATGTTAGCATTGCTTGATATTGCCCCAGACATGGTGAGAAATCAAATCATCACATCATGCAGTAGGCAATTTGTTCAAGGCGATGTTCAGCATTGGTGGCATCCACCAACAGGACTTGGTGTCAGAACAAGAATTTCAGATGACCTACTTTGGCTTCCATATGTTACTTCATGCTATATAAATCATACATCAGATTATAGTATTTTAGATGAAATGGTTCCTTTCATAAACGGTAACGAGCTGAGTGATGATCAACACGAGATTATGTTTACACCAACACCAACAGTTGAAAAAGCTAGCGTATATGAACACTGTTTAAGAGCAATTGACCGCACTAGCTATGGAAAACATGGGCTTCCTTTAATGGGTGGCGGTGATTGGAATGATGGAATGAACTTAGTTGGAATAGATGGTATCGGCGAAAGCGTTTGGCTTGGCTGGTTTGTTTGTTGTACAATAGATAATTTCATTCCAGTATGCGAATATAAACAAGATACCACAGTCACAAATAAATATAACGAAATATTGACAAATTTGAAGAAGGACATAGAACAAAATGCTTGGGATGGCGAGTGGTACATGCGTGCATTTTATGACAATGGTCAAAAACTAGGCTCAAAAGAAAACAAAGAGTGCCGTATCGACTCCATTAGTCAATCTTGGAGCGTTATATCTGGAGCTGGAAGTATGGTTCGCACCCATCAATCTCTATATTCTGCAAAACGTTACTTGGTAGATGAAAAAGAATCAATCTCACTTTTGCTTGCACCACCTTTTGATAAAACAGAAAACAACCCTGGTTATATTAAAGATTACTATCCAGGAATTCGTGAAAATGGAGGTCAATATACACATGCAGCTATTTGGCTTGCTATCGCAAATGCTATCATAAAAGATTGTGAGACAACTGGCGAGCTACTAAATATGTTAAACCCTGTACATATCTGCGAAACCAAAAACAGCGTTAATAAGTATGAAAAAGAGCCTTATGTAGTTGTTGCTGACATTTCAATGGGAGAAACTTTTTCTGGTCGTGGTGGATGGAGTTGGTACACTGGTTCTGCTGGATGGCTATATCAAGCAATCACACGTTGGTTCTTAGGAATAAGAAGACAAGGTAATACCTTAATCATCGATCCAGCTACTCCTGCATCATTTGGTGATTATCAAGTGGAATATAAATATAACAATACGTTATATCGAATTAGTGTAGAACGTGGCGATATGATTGATTTTAGCATTACGTCAATTATTTTAGATGGCAAAATAATTAAAGGAAAAATTATAAATCTAGTAGATGATGATAAAACACATGAAGTTATTGTGCGTGCAACAAAATAGTCATTATAAAAAATAAAGTGCTGTATTTCGCTTAATAAGCACACTACTATATATGCAATGATATGGTGCTGAAAACTGTTAATGATAGTTAAATATCGTTTGTAGTTATCAGCACCAAATCTTTTTTACGCATTTTCAACGTAGAAATATTTTTCCAGATTAGTCATCATATACTCCATACTCACAGCCAATATTGCTAATATCGATTTCATCAATCAATTTCTTTGCACCTTTAGATTTGCTGTACAATTTTAATGCACCCTTGCCAGTACCGCCATTCCATAATTTATTATGCCGTTTTAGCCCATTTGGCGCTTCATAGTTGATATTCAGCATCTCGCTTTTTTTACATGAGCATTTCAATTCCATTATTGATTTCATATTTTGTGTTTCAATTTCCCAAACAATATCAGTATCGGTCTCAAAACAATTGAATTTCGTACGTGTAAATGTCCAAAATTTTGAAAAGTTAAACTCATAACCCACGCCCTCATAGTTAAGGTCGATTAGCAGCTTTCTATTGAGTGGAATACCAAACACCTTAGGTCTCCCCCCACCAATATCGATTGCAGAATTATTCAGCTTTTTGCCACTAACTGTACTTTTCATATTACAACTACCAAGCCAAACCCACGGACTTGTAAAATCTCCACCCCAGTTCTTGTCTGCATAACCATAACTTTTTTCTGGTATCACTTCATACTCGACGCCATCATATGTAACAAAACCACTATACTGCGTTTTCATACCCTCAGCATGCCAAAACATTTCAAATGCATTAATAGTACGGAAAAATTTTGATGCACCATATCCCACATTAAATGCAATTTGCTTATCCACTTTCAAATCCCACGACATTGTTCCTGCATCGCTCATATATTCAGGATGCACATCATTATCATCGCTATCAACATTAACCTGCCCACGTATCTGTGTTTCACTTAAATAACAGTTTCCAACGGATAATTCAAGTTTATCCTTGGCAATCTTCATATCATTAATAGGATAAAAATTATGCAGTTGTTTTTTATCCTCACCCCATGCTCCGACTTTCACCATAACATATGAAGGTCTTTTTTTACTCTCTATATTTTTAGGTAATTGACCTAAGATTGCTTTATCGCCACCAAGTGCAGGGTTTATAATAAAATATTCGACAAAAAAGGCTTTAGCTTTGTTCGTCTTTTTATCATATCCTGTAAATGAATGCCACCACCAATCATAACCCTTCTTTGCTAAATCTCCTTTTAGCATATAATGATTTCTACTAATATCTGATTTGTTCATAAGCATACCCCTTTATGATATTTATTAAAATTTACTTGCTTTCAAACTTATCCAATTGCGATAATTATAGCATAATAAATTAAACAAAAAAAGCCACGGCTTTCATGACTTTATCGGCAATTGGATAAAATATCTTAGCACTTATTTTTTATTAACTCCAAATCATAATCTAGCCATTATCCAGTTTTTAAATCTCTTCTTTTAAAAAAAGCAATCGTATAAATACCTATCAAAACAAGAAGCACACCGAGAATATGCTTCCATGTAATAATTTCGCCTAATACTAAAAATGATAATATCACTGAGCTAATCGGCATAATACCAGTAAATCCAGCAGCAACTGAAATCTTTACTTTTGAAACGCCAGCAAACCAACAGATATATGCAATCACAGTACAAAATAGCCCATAGATAATAAGCGGTACAAAATCTAAAAATACTAAATTTGAGTAATCGAATCTTAAACTATCAAAAATAGAAATTGGCAAAAACATCATTAATGAAAATATAATTATGATAAGTGTGCTCGTTATGGGTTTGTCACTAAATGAAACTTTTTTTCTAAATACCGTAAACAGACTTTCACCTATAACAGCTAATATAACTAAGAGATTTCCAAACAACCTAAGTGGCAAGCTATTGGCTATTTCCATCGTTTTGACAAAATTGATAAATACAATCCCGATGATACATAAAATTATCCCTATCCAAGTTCTAATGCTAATTTTCTCCTTTAAAATAATCAAGGATAAAATCGCAAGAATCGCTGGATTAGTACTCGTAATAATGCCACTTTCCGTTGCACTCGTAAATTTAAGACCGTATAGTAAAAATATCCGAAATAAAAACATACCTGTTAATGCCTGCAAAAACATATAGAACAAATCTTTTTTATTGATGCGAACTTTAAACACATTCCCTTCAAATATCCAAGCCATAGGAAATATTGCAATCAAAGCAATCGCAAGTGTAATCGCTTGCGACAAAAATACTGGGAAGACATTTATTATTAACTTTCCGACAACAACCGATGAACCAGCTAGAAACATTGCCATAAATAGCTGAAAGTATGCGACTAATTTATTATTCATAATTAATTCCTTTACATTTTAACTGAATTTATATAACATTATCATATAAAAGTGGTTCAAATAAGCTCCGCATGTATGCAAATATTATAGTACCACTTTTGAGGAGTAGTTATGATTCATATTAAATTAGACAAAAAATGTGATCAGCCAATGCACAGACAAATATATCATGCTATACGTGCCCAAATATTGGAAGGTCATTTAAAGCAGGGATATAAACTACCATCGACTAGATCACTTTCAAAGTTTCTTGGTGTTTGCCGAAATGTAGTGATTGAATCTTACGATCAACTAATAGCCGAAGGATTTATTAAAGCCGTTGAAGGTTCGGGTAGTTATGTTTCTGATGGTGCATTTTTAGAAGGCTATAAAAAAAGAGAACTATCACCAAAAAAATCAATCATAGGTCTTAGGCATGAACCAGATTCCACAATCATAGATTTTCGCACTGGCGTTCCAAATCTTGGATTATTTCCAATCAAGCGATGGGGACAAATATATAAAAATGTTTGTGAAGATATAGATGCCTTAGATTTGGATTATTATGAACCAAGGGGATGCTATGCGCTTAGATATGAGCTATCAAAATATCTTTATCGTAGTCGTGGTGTCGTTTGTGATGCAGATCAAATTTTTATAACAACAGGAGCTGCTCAGGCTTTTACGTTGACTTCACGAATATTGTTGGATAATACTAAACACGTAATAGTTGAAGATCCGATCAATAGAGATATTATGAAAATCATAGTCAGTACTGGTGCAACTATTCATTCAATACCAGTCGATGATCAAGGGATTGTTACTGACATATTACCAGAGAATATAGATGCTAGATATATCTTTACAACGCCATCACATCAATATCCAACAGGTGGTATTCTTTCAATAAAACGTCGAGTTGAGCTTATTGAATATGCTAAAAAAAGTAACGGCTTCATTGTAGAAGATGATTACGATAGTGAATATCGTTTTTCTGGATCACCAATTAGCTCACTACAAAGCCTTAATCCTGATCGAGTAATATATGTCGGCACATTTAGCAAAAAGCTCTACCCTGCACTTAGAATTGGATATATAGTCCTTCCTAAAATTCTTGAAAAAGATTTTAGTAATGCTAAACATTTAGAGGATTTACATTCACCCGTATTGGAACAAATAACGCTTGCAAGGTTTATCGAAAAAGGTTTTTTGGACCGACATATTAACACATCTAGAAAAATATATAAAGATAAACGTCAGTTGTTAGAAACTGAATTAAATAGAACTTTTGGTAGCTCAGTAAATATTGAGGGAAATTTAACAGGAATTCATTTAATTGCGAAGTTTTCAAACTATCACTTTACACATGATATGTTCGAAAGATTTATCGATTTCGGCATAAAGATTCACAGCATAGATAAGCATACGATTAGAAAAGGTCTATACCATAATACTTTAATGCTTGGCTACGGAAACTTATCGGATGAGGATATAATATTAGGCGTTAAGAGAATGAATAAAGCTTTTAAGTGCTTATTTCCTGATCACGCCTAAAACATATTATATACCCTTTATTATTGGATATGATATAATCAAAAATATTATACAAGAAAGAGAACTTTTATGATAGAAAACAAGCTGTCACAATATATACGTAGCATATCACTAGGTAAGCCCGATAAATCTTTGATCGATAATTATCCTTTTAATTTATCCGCCATAAAAAACCTAGACAATATGGATTTACATCCTTATGTAACTTTTATTGTAGGTGAGAACGGTAGCGGTAAGTCAACATTGCTAGAATCCATCGCCGTAGCTTATGGGTTTAATGCTGAAGGTGGTAGTAAAAATTTCAATTTCTCTACAAAGGATACACACTCAACTTTGCATAATTACTTAAAACTTATTAAGGGCGTAAAAATGCCAAAAGATAATTTCTTTTTGCGTGCTGAAAGTTTCTATAATGTGTCATCAAATGTGGATGAGCTAAATGGTACAGGCAGCCCTACTTTGTATGAATCATATGGTGGAAAATCATTACATAAACAATCCCACGGAGAATCCTTTATATCATTAGTTTCAAGCAGATTTCGAGGCAGTGGACTATATATCTTAGACGAACCAGAAGCTGCTTTATCACCAAGCAGACAGATGGCTTTGATTAGTCTTATTCATGACTTAGTTAAAGATGATTCACAATTTATTATCGCAACCCATTCACCTATATTGATGGCATATCCAAATGCTATAATTTATAATATTGATAATGGCTACACAAAGACTGAATACATGGATACTGAGCATTACCAAATAACAAAAGAGTTTCTTAATACACCAGAAAGGATGCTTGATATCTTGTTAGATTAATTACCTACTATTTTTATTAAAATATCCAAAGATTCTTCAAGTTCAGCCGATTCGTCAGTTTCTTCTTGCATATCTTTATCATCTTTCTGTGTACTATTAATTGCTTGCGTATATAATGTCATCATATTATCAAATTAATAACAACTACAACTATCATAATAAGTGCTATTTCATTTTGTGTAATTTTCTTTGTATCAATTTTTTTCATGACGTTCCTCCAAATGAATTTAGAATGTATTTGCTAATTTATAAAAGGTGTTTTATTCCCTTTCTCCAAGATATTAGCACAAAAAATAAGCCCAATTATCCAAAATGGAATGAACAGGGCTTAAAATGGAACGAACAGTGTTTTTATTTTCATTTTCTTAACATTTAATCATCGGACTTACTTTTATTGTATAGTAAAACTTCCACTCTAAATATCTTTTCATCATTATATTTTTCATCAATAACTATTGACCCATTATATTTAGCAACAATACTTTTAACATGTGATATCCCATACCCATGATCTATCCGATTTTCTTTTGTACTTAAATAAGCCCCATCGATATTGATAACATAATTATCATATGGGTTTTGAATTTCAAAATAGAACATACCTTTAGCAATGCCAATAACCATGTTGATTTGCTTATCCACCACTTTATCAGTAGCCTCAATAGCATTAGTCATTAGGTTTCCAATCAAGCTTACATAGTCATGCGAATCAATGTCACATTTTTGTTCAATCCTAATTTCAGGATTAAAGTCGATGCCCAATTGCTTCGCTTGTCCAATTTTATAGTTTAATATACTATCGAGTTCAGTAATATTTGTGTTTATCGGAGAAACAATTATATCCCCTAGCTTAATCAATCCAGCAGTATATTCCTTCGCCTTTGATATCTCTTTGTTTTTAAGCAACTCATGTATCGTTTGAATATGAAACTCCATATCATGCTTAATCGTTTTTATCTCAGTTTGATATTTTTTCACTATTTCCAGTTCATTTTGATAAAGCTGATTTTGTGATTCAAAAACAATCCGCTTAGCCCTTTCTTGGCTCGTTTTTACCATAGAATCCATAAAAATAAACAAAAAGACGCTAATAACACATAGTGCAACAGTTCCCATCAAAATTTTAATCGGGTTATTCTGCACCATCGCTGGAAAACCATATGATAATACAAGTATAACAAGTGCTACGATTATCAAATATAGACTCTGCCGCTTTCGCAAAAACTTAAAATTTCGGATCGAATTACTATGTAGTAGCGTTGATGCGATAATAAAAATCGTAAGAGTATGTAAAAGTAGTACCCAAGGCATATAAGCTATGTTATCTAGTGCATTGAAGTTTAAAAATCTTAATATCGCAATAATTAAAATTTCAATGCATGCACTAAATGCAAATATTGATAGAGCAATTGCTATTCTTTTTATAAGCGTTGATTTATAATTATATGTCAATGCAATATACATAATCACATTGGATGACATGGTTATTAGTGGTTCATCAAATGCCAAATACAAACTGCTATTGATAATTAAAAATAGAAGATATGATAAAACATATCTAGTTCTCGTTACATAAACTTCACCAAATACTAAACGATATACTCTTGAAAGCGTATAAGTTGCAAATGCATTAACCGTCAAATAAGCAAAAATTGTATATAGATTACCCACACTTATTCCCCCTTCATATAGCTGCGCGTTAAGTCAAACAACTTTTTAGCTACTTTATCTCTTCGATCAGAACCAATCGGTATTGTTTGACCATCCGTTATAGTGATATCAGTATGAGAATATGAATTTATATATTTAAAATTAACAAGATATGATCTATGTATCTGCACAAAGCTGTCAAAATTATTCTTTGCAATCTCTGTAATACTCCCGTAAAATTCTACTTGCGAGCAAGTAGTAACAAGTTTCACTTTCTTGCCCAAAGATTCAAAATAAACTATATCAGAAATAGGAGTAACGTACACTCTCTTTCCAATCTTATATTCAAAAGGTATAATATTTTTATTGATAATATTTAGCGTTTTTATCAATACCTCTTTTACTTTTTCTTCGTCTAACGGTTTGATTAAAAACTGCATTGCACGTACATCAAAAAGATCCATCGCATAGTCCTTAATCGATGATACATATATTAATTTTGTTTCTTCATCAAGCATCCTATCTCTAATAATATGCCCAACATCTATTCCACTCAGATCTTCCATCTGAATATCTAAAAATATAATATCAAAACCACCGTTGTTTTCGATATCTTTTATAAGTGCTTCTCCACTATTAAAAATGGATATATCATAACATTCTTCTCTAAAGGCAGCAACATCTTTAATAAGTCGCTCTAAATTGATACAAATTTCTTTATCATCATCACAAATTCCAATACGCAAGTTAACAAAACCTCCAAGACTTGAAATACGATTTTCAATATATTATAACACTAACTTTAAATTAATAAGTAAACTTTCAGCTAATATTCATTATTTATTTAATAAAAAAACTCCCACGCACAGCAAATGCCATACGCAGGAGTATTAATCATCTTAAACTTTTTTTCTAAATATCTATCTTTTTATTGATAAGAGCTGATGATGCAAAAAATCCACCGATTAGAACTGCCAAACTAATAAGCCCATCAATCACTACCATTTTTTGACCAAATTCAAATCCTTCTTTCATTTGCAACGATAGACTAACACTTGATTCAAGCTGAATTATATCACTCATTACAAAAGGCATAACAATTGCACCTGTGAAGAATTGAAGCGTAATATTTAACCCAAAGTATATTAGCAGAGCATAAAGCCAGTTAAGGCTGTTTCTAGAAAGAAGTGTCCTACCAATAGTAATCGCAGTAAATGCCATCATGATATTGTTGAAAAAATCTAACACTGTCAACAGCGCAACTTCTGTAATAAACAAGTTTATTGGAAATTGATCTTTCATTGGTTGAATTTGCTTGGATAGTTCCATCAACGAAATCTCCAATCCATCCAATCCCGTACTTATAGAAATTAGATTTAACAAACTAGTATATCCAAAACCCATAGCTACTAAATTTGCAACCCATGCGCACAAAGCGAAAACAAGTGCCGCAACAATTAGTTGAATAAGTGCAAAAACTAATTTTGATAATATCAAGCTTTGACCCTTAATTGGTGTTAAAAATAGCAACGTCCCTTGACTCTTTTTAAAATCAGAATAATAATTTGTGATCGTACTAAAGAACACCCATATCACTAGAACAAAAGCTAAAAAACCCAAGAATACAAGCGAAAATATACTTGATTCAGTTTGAATCCTTACAAAATTAAGAATAAGCAGTTCAACAAATAATGTTATTATCCCAAAAGCTATCATTTCATTTTTTCTGCGCAATAGTTCATATTTTAATAATTTAAGCATCTGCGAACACCTCCTTATAAAGCTCAACAATCGACTTATTGCTTTTTGATCTTGCATTTTCAGCATTATCGTCAAGCACCACATTCCCCTCTTTTAAAAATACAACTTCGTCCAAAACGTTTTCAATAGTATCAATTTGATGACTTGATATCATAATACAATTATCATCCGATAAGCTGTTGATAACAGTTGCTAAAATCAAATCTCTTGCAACTAAATCAACACCATTAAGTGGCTCATCTATAAGATACACTTTCGCTTTTCTCGACATTGTAAGCGCAACTCTAAGCTTTGCATTCATACCAGATGATAAGCTTGCAATCTTCATAGATTTTTCAAGACCCATTTCATCCAATAACAGATCAAATTTGTCATTATCAAAATCATCATAAAAATCTGTAAAATATTCAGCCGTCATCTTTATATCCATATAGTCATAAAAGAATGATTCCGTCGGCATATAAGCGATGCTCTTTTTCGATTCAATAGATAAAGGCTTACCAAACGCTTCAACCTCTCCATTTGAATTCGTATATAATCCAGCAAGCAATCGCATCAATGTTGATTTACCACTACCGTTTGGACCTAAAATGCCATATATCTTTCCTTCTTCTAAGACAACATCCACCTCATTTAATGCTATTTTTCTTCCAAACTTTTTGGATAGCTTTGAAGTTTTAATCAATTCCATTATCCCACTCCTTATTTTTCAAAATATCAATAATCTGCTCACGATTGTATCCCAATTCGCTCATAGATTTTATAAACACATCAATATAGCCATCTGCCATATCTTGCTTTATTGGTCTAATCATGCTTTCATCCTCCGTCACAAAAGTTCCAAGTCCTCGCTTTGTAAAACACATCCCCATTGTTTCCATCTCTTTATACACTCTACTAGCTGTATTAGGATTTATGCTATACAAGACAGCCAATTCTCTTGATGATGGGAGTTTATCGCCAGGTTTAATCTCAGCCAATGCTAACTGCTTTTTTATTTCATTAATCACTTGTAAATAGATCGGTGATCTTGAATCAAAGTTTACCATTTTTCTCTCCTTTCTAGTGAACTAGTTATACAGTACACCCGTTCAGTAGTAATGTCAAGTCTTTTAGAAAATTCATCTAAATCAATACCCATCAATTATTAAATTTACTCAAATAAAATATTATGATATAGTAAGTAAATTATGAGGTGAAGCTTGAATAAATTCGATGTGCTTAAAAAATACTTTGGTTATGAAAAATTCAGAACGGGTCAAGAAGAGATTATCGATAGTATCTTAGCTGGCAGTGACACACTTGGAATAATGCCAACTGGATCTGGAAAATCACTTTGCTTTCAAGTACCAACAATGCTATTAAATGGCATCACTTTGGTTATCTCCCCTCTTATTTCTTTGATGAAAGATCAAGTTCAGTCACTCAATGTTAGCGGAATAAACTCTGCGTTTATAAATTCAACTTTGACATCTGGTCAATATCAAACTGTCCTTAAAAATATTCGAGCTAATCATTATAAACTTATATATATAGCGCCAGAAAGATTGTTAAATCCATCATTTCTAAATTTATGTAACGCCATGAATATCTCTATGGTTTCCATCGATGAAGCACATTGTGTTTCCCAATGGGGACAAAATTTTCGCCCAAGTTATTTGGATATTTCGACCTTTATCAACAGCCTAAAAACCAAGCCTATAATATCTGCATTTACTGCGACAGCAACGCACACTGTTACATCTGATATCGTAAAACTGCTAGAATTATCTAACCCCTTGATAAAAAAGACAGGCTTTGACAGACCTAATTTATATTTTGATGTACAAAAACCAAAAGATAAATTAAAACATGTGTTGAATTTTTTGAAGACAAAAGATAAGCAATACGGAATTATATATTGCTCAACGAGAAAAAATGTCGAACAATTATGCATTGATCTAAATAGAAACGGATATGCTGCAACTCGTTATCATGCAGGACTAACCGAACAAGAAAGAGAAGAAAACCAGAATGATTTTATCTTTGACAAGAAAAACATCATAGTTGCAACCAATGCTTTTGGTATGGGCATAGATAAATCCAACGTTTCTTTTGTCATCCATTATAATATGCCAAAAAACATTGAAAGCTATTATCAAGAGGCTGGAAGAGCTGGAAGAGATGGTTTGGATGCTGAATGTCTGATTCTTTTTTCACCACAGGATGTAAACACAAACCAATATTTAATAAGCAATTCACAGCCAGATGAAAGGCTCGATGCGATAGATATTGAAAAAATCAAAGAAAAAGATAGACAGCGTCTAAAACAAATGACACTTTATTGTCGTACAAAAAAGTGTTTGCGAGAATATATTATCAAGTATTTTGGTGACACCACCGAACACTATTGCGGCAACTGTATAAACTGTAACACCAACTTTGAAGAAGTTGATATAACAATAGATGCGCAAAAAATTCTTTCATGCATTGCTAGAATGAAAGAAAAATATGGTACACAAAAAGTAATCGAGACTTTAAGGGGTAGTAAATCCAAGGGCATTTTAAGCTTTAACCTTGATAAACTATCGACATATGGAATAATGAAAAAAGATTCAAAGCAGAATATCTCAGATATTATCGATAGCTTGATTGAACAAAAATATCTTTTGGCTACAAATACAGAATATCCTGTTTTAAATCTTACACAAAACTCATATGAAGTTTTACAAGGCAATGTAAAAGTAAAAATGAAGAAATCTAAAGAGGAAATGCATGGCATTAAAGAAGTTATTGATAACTATGATGAAAAGCTAAAATCAGCAAATCCAGATTTATTTCAAGAGCTTAAAGATCTGCGTAAAACACTTGCTGATAAGCGTAAAGTTCCAGCATTTGTTGTTTTTTCTGATGCATCGCTGCTCGATATGTGTGCGAAAAAACCTAAAACCGAAGAGGAGTTTTTGTCTGTTTCTGGTGTAGGTATGATCAAACTGGAAACATACGGCAAAGTATTTATTGAGACTATAAAGAGATATCAATAAACAAAAACTCCAATAAGTATAAACTAGATACAATATTTTTCAATGCAACACATTCACCATCAAAAATTATACTTATTATTATCAACCTATCAATTCATCATATAACCGCATTTATATTAAGCAAACAAATCTATTTACCTAGTCTGTTCACCATTTGTTCACTCTTCGTCATTGCTAAGATTGTATTCATGTGGTATGCTTAGCTGGCATATTAGTTTGATATACTAACAAAATTGTGTCAAGTTTTTATTATAAATCAAAGTAATATGCATAAAATAAAAAGGCACAACAAAGTAAAGGATTATTTAAATGGAAAATACCAAAATGAAAAGCCTAAGTATAGGCAATCTAAAAGCAAAGCTACCTATCATACAAGGTGGAATGGGCATCGGCATATCTTTATCAGGTCTTGCCTCAGCAGTAGCAAATCAAGGCGGAATCGGAGTTATCGCAGCAGCTGGAGTGGGAATGGCAGAGCCAGACTATTATTCAGATTTTAATATCGCTAATATCAGAGCACTAAAATCACAAATTAAAAAAGCAAGAGAGAAATCAAATGGAATAATCGGTGTTAACATTATGGTTGCACTTTCAAATTTTTCCGAAATGGTTAAGACTTCGATAGAAGAAAAAATTGACATAATATTTTCTGGTGCAGGACTACCACTCGATCTTCCAAAATTTTTAGACAAATCTTCAATAACAAAACTTGTTCCTATCGTATCTTCTGGTAAAGCCGCAAGGATTATATCACAAACATGGCTAACTAGATATAATTATGCTCCTGATGCAATTGTAGTTGAGGGACCAAAAGCTGGTGGGCATCTTGGTTTTAAAACAAAGCAATTGGATAACCCAAAGTTTGCTATTGAAAATTTAGTTCAAGATGTGCTGAATGATATAAAACCTATTGAAGAAGAATCTGGTAAAAAAATTCCTGTTATTGCTGGCGGTGGAATATATACTGGCGAAGACATCTATAAAATGATTAAGCTAGGCGCCGATGGCGTACAAATGGCATCAAGATTTGTTACAACAGATGAATGTGATGCGTCACAAGATTTTAAGCAATGTTATATCGATGCAAAAAAAGAGGATATTGGGATTATCAAAAGTCCTGTTGGAATGCCAGGACGAGCGATTATAAACGATTTTATTAAAAGCATTAACGCTGGAAAGAAAAAACCTTTTGCATGTCCTTATCACTGTATCGTAACTTGCGATTACAAAACCAGCCCATACTGCATTGCACTAGCACTTTCAAATGCGAAAAATGGCAGAATGACCAATGGATATGCATTTGCTGGAGTAAACGCTTATAGAGCAGAGGCTATCATGTCTGTTAAAGAGTTGGTGGAAAATTTGAAAATAGAGTATGCAAAAGCAGTAAATAAATTTTGCATTAACTAAAAACAATTAGATTAATTATCACCTTTCATATTTTGATAGGTGATTTTTTTATAATTACACAGTTGACATCAGCAAGATGCGATGTTAGTATTATCTTATCAAAATAAAAACGAGGTATTTTATGCTGTCGGTTTCAAAGGAAATGAAATAATTTAATTTATTTAAGTGCGCAATAATCACTTGCAAGCAGGTTATTTTGTGTACAAAGAAAGTCATTACCTTTTAGAACGCATCGATAAAATATTCGATTATGCTTATTTATCCAGTTCAACATGGCAATAATGTCATGTTTTTTTGTTTTCATATACTTCTATTTGGTGATGCAACAACTTATGGACCATAATGGTCCGAAAGGTCAAAACCATGAAAAAAAAATCATTTGTATCACTAGAATTTAATACAATATTAGATATGCTATCAGAGTTCGCACAATCCAATAATGTAAAAGAAAAAATCAAATCACTTGAACCATTTATGAAAGAATCAGAAGTTAAACGCCACCTGCATGAAACAACGGAGGCAAAAAACATAATGGTCAGTTTAGGCTCGCCACCGCTTGCAATAATGAAGAATTTAGATAAGATTTTTCTACTTGTAGAACAAGGTTCTATGCTAACACCAGAAAATCTAAACTATCTAGTCCTGTTTATCACCACTTGTAGACGGATGAAAAAATATCTTCTTAAAGCAGAAATAGCTGCGCCAAAAATTGCGCAATATGCAAAATCAATAGATTCTTTAGATGAGCTTTATGACGCAATCATAAATTCAATTCGTGGCGATAATGTGGATGATAGAGCATCCAAAGAATTGCAAAATATACGCAGAAAAATTAACGCTGCAAGTGAGCAAGTAAAAATAAAGCTCAATAGTTTGCTAAGCACTAATAGCAAATACTTTAGTGAAAGTTTTGTATCAAATCGCTGTGGTCACTACACACTACCTGTGAAAAAAGAGTACAAAAACCAAGTCAAAGGTCGTGTTGTAGACATGTCTAAAAGCGGAGCTACCCTATTTATCGAGCCTAGTAGCGTTGCAAAAGCACAAAACAAAATAGATATACTGAATATTGAGCAAGACAATGAGATCATAAAGATATTATATACTCTAACAAATCTTGTTGGTGATTATCAAGCCGAAATAAACATCAACATCGAGGCGATGGAGCTATTAGACTATATGTTTGCAAAAGCAAAACTATCTGAATCTATGAACGGTATCCCAGCCAAAGTTACCACTTCACCTGGAATTATCATAAAAAAAGGTCGGCATCCATTACTCGATAAAGACGAGTGTGTTCCACTAGATTTTGAACTTGATGGAACAAAAACAAAACGCATTATCATAACAGGTCCAAATACTGGCGGAAAAACAGTTGTGCTAAAAACAGTTGGTCTGTTTTCATTGATGTCACAATCAGGCCTGCATGTTCCCGCAGATGAAGCGACAATCTGCATGCAAAATGCTGTACTTTGCGATGTTGGAGATGGTCAGAGTATAACCGAAAATTTATCCACATTCTCATCTCATATGACCAATATTATAAAGATTATCTCCTTAGCAAACGAGCAGTCACTGGTCTTATTGGATGAGCTTGGTTCAGGAACAGATCCAACAGAAGGTATGGGTCTTGCTGTTGCAATCTTAGAAGAACTTGCGTCTAAAAACTGCTTATTAGTCAGTACAACGCACTATCCTCAGATAAAGGATTTTGCGAAAACAACCTCTGGTTTTATCAACGCTCGTATGGCTTTTGATAAAGAAAAACTATGCTCACTATACAAGATAGAGATTGGTGAAGCAGGCGAAAGCTGTGCACTATATATAGCTAAAAATTTGGGATTGCCGCACAAGTTAATATCGCGTGCATATGATGCCGCATATGATCATCATATTTTTAACACAACGAACAAATACAAAATAGATGATATTTCAGTTAATGCAATAGATACCAAACCAAGCAAATCACCACTAGCAAGCTTTGAAAAGATATCATCAAGAATTGCAATAGATAAGGAAATAAAAGAGAAATTCAGCATTGGTGACAGCGTAAAAGTATTACCCTCAAAAGAAACAGGCATAGTTTTTAAATCTGCTGATTCAAGGGGCGATGTATGTGTTCAGGTTAAAAATATAAAATCGATGTATAATCATAAACGAGTAAAGCTTCTTATTCCAGCTAGCGAACTCTACCCAGAGGACTATGATATGTCGATTGTATTTGATAGTGTTGAAAACAGAAAAGCAACAAGAATAATTTCAAAGCGATATGATGCAAATGCAAAAGTAAAGCGAGATCAATAGTAAAATCAGTATAATATTATGTAAAAAAGCATCTAATTATCCATTGGATGCTTTAGCGTAATTTTAGGAATAATGCTTAATTTTTTGCTACAAAATAATATTATATCTATTCGATTGCATGGCAGAATTTTGTGTGTTAATATACTATTATGGAGTAAAATTATGAAAGAAAAACTATATTGGTATGCATTAGATACCTCGGCTAAAATATATCCAGCAATCGAGTCTATTAGAAACCCTACAATTTTTCGGGTATCAATGAAACTCAAAGATATTGTCAACGAAAATATCTTATTAGAGGCATTGCAGAATATTAAGCGTCGTTTTCCATATTACAATGTTCATATTAAAAACGGTCTATTTTGGCATTATTTAGAACAAAATAATAACAAATTATTAGTATGGCACGATACTCCTACCCCTTGTGAGAGAATATATCCAGCATTTAATAATGGGTATTTATATAAAGTTAAGTTTTTTGATAAAACTATCGCCTTAGAGATTTCTCATGTGCTAACCGACGGTTATGGCGCAATGGAATTTTTAAAATGCCTAGTAAATCAATATCTATATATTTCAGCAAAGATATCGATGCAAACTAGCGATATTATCGATATAAAAATCAAACCTTCAAAAGATGAATACGAAGATGCTTTTCTTAATGTTATCAAAAAAGAAAAGAAAAAACCAAATGTCGAAAAAGACAGAACACTATTTGGAAGTAATAAATCATATAAGATTAGAAGTAAACTTCTATCAACTGGTGCAAACAAAGTAATAACAGGTATTGTTAGCGTAAAACAAATAAAAGTAGTTTCAAAAAAATATAACGCAACTATAACACAACTAATAGCCGCATTATACCTTGAAGCTTTAATGCACTTGCAGTCTGATCAAATAAAAAACAAAAAAGAACATAAAAATATTTCTGTCCAAATACCAGTAAATATGCGTAATTATTATGATACTAAGTGTATGAGAAATTTTTCATTGTTTGTTATTCCATTTATTAATCCAAGAAAAATATCAAAATTCGAGGATATTATAAAAGAAGTTAAAACCTTTATGGACAAGCATTTATCTCATGATTATCTTCTATCAATGATCCATGAAAACTGCTCATTAGCAAAAAATAAACTATTAATGCACATTCCAGCCACTATCAAGAATCTTGTAATTAGCTATGTGACAAACACGCAAGGTGCAACACAATTTACTGGAACAATCTCTAATCTTGGCGTGGTTAAATTACCTGATTCCTTAATAAAACATGTGGATAATTCGCTGTTCTACTTAGGACCATCTGGTCATGAAAAATGCTCATGTGGTATGCTTGGTTATAATGGGAATATCTATATGTCCTTTGGTAAAAATATGAAAGATACATATGTTGAAAAACATATTTTTAGGCGTTTAGTCAAAATGGGAGTAGACGTAAAGTTAATAGGCAACCTATAAGGAGAAAGTCATGTCATATTGTGTACACTGCGGTGTTGAATTATCCGATTATCATAAACAATGTCCTTTGTGTAAAACCATGGTCATAAATCCAAATTTAGAACAAAGTGATATTGATTCTGATTATCCCAATTATCGCGAAAATCCTATCAGCGAAGAAAAAAGAATAAGACGTATTTTAACTGGTATTATCCTTTCAGTACAATTTTTCGTTTATTCTTTGCTTACTCTTTTTATAGATATTCTAACTAGCGGTGGAGTTAGTTGGTCTTTAATACCAATAATATCTTTATTGCTTCTATTATTCACTGTCGCTTATCCGTTTTTTAGAAAAAACAATACATTTTTTAAGTTATTCACATTTGATTGTATTGCTGTGGGTATATACTTATTGCTTTTAAACTTAATTATCTCCAACAATATCAGTTGGGCAAGTTATACAAGTTATTCAATATTGATGCTGTGGATTATCATTGCTGGCATTTTCTTAACCAATAAAATTCGTAAATTTTTACCAATCACTTTTTACTATATTTTTTCTGGATTTATCATGTCACTACTCGCAACTTTCTTTATAGGTAATCAACATATTACCATAAGTATTATAGCCTCCATTAGCGTAACCGCATTAGCGCTATCACTTATTTCCTATTTTGTCATTAAAGCAGCAACAAATAGTGTTTTGGGACTTATAATGGTTTTATTATTTGATGTTTCTATAATCTGCATAGTGGTGGATTTGTCACTACACTATTACCTATATTCAACCATCACTATATCATGGTCAATAATTGTTAATGCAGTTACCCTACCTCTTGCATCGACTATATTTGCAATAAAAAGAAGTGAAGAATTAAGAGAGATGATTTCAAAAAAACTTCACAGATAATAGTTAATTACTATATATTTAAAAATTTTATATTTATCACTAAAAGAAACCCCCAAAATCCTCAATAGATTTTAGGGGTTAAATATTTTTATAAATCAAAAATTATTCTTTATTTTGTGAACTTTTGATATGGAACCCATGTGTACTTAGGTATATTTAGATCCTGCCCATCCCCTTCACACACTGCTAACGCTAAATCGATAATCGCTTTTGCTTGACTCTTACCATCATTTAAAACTGTTCCAGTAAGCTGACCAAGTAAAATCGCAGACTTAGCATCTGGCGTAGCATCGATTCCAAATGTTGGTATTAATTTCTTTGATATAAACAAACTACTACCCCTCATAGAATCAAGAGCACCTAATGCCATATCATCATTATTACAAATTATAATCTCTATGTCATCTTTAAAAATCTCCAAACATAAATCCATACTAGATTTAGCAAGATCTCTTTGCCAGTTAGCCGTATAAGTAACAAGTGTTTCATACTCAACATTAGATTCGTCAAGAACATTGAAGATATATTCCGTCCTCAATATACTATCTTGATGATTCGGCTCACCTCTAAAAACAACACATTGCATAACACCATCATCGTTCAAATCAGCATCATTGTTTTTCCAAAAATCTACTACCATTTTGCCTTGTAACTGTCCAGACTCTTCAGCCCTACAACCAACATAATAAACACTACTCCAACGACTCATATCAATCCGAACTGGTTCTCTATTAAAGAATATCAGTGGGATATCAGCCGCCCTTGCAATATCAATCATATCAGCCGCATTACTGCGATCTACAATGTTTACACACAAAGCATCATATTCATAATCAATAAAGTTGCGCAATTGATCATCTTGTATTTCTTGGTCATTATCTGAATCAACTATAACTACATTTACAATTGCTTTTTCGCCATTCAACTCTTCGATATAGTTTTGCATATGTGCAGTAAGTTCGCTAATAAATGTATCATTCTCTCTATATGCCAACACAGCTATGTCATAAATTTCACTCTCATCTACCTTATCTTGCTTAACACTTTTCTGATTGCAAGATAATAAATTTAGCAAAATTATTATCATCAATAATGTGGTTCCTATACGTTTCATCGAAAGCCTCTTTCGTTTTGTAATAGACTTATCTTACTATAACAAAACTAACGTTGCAATGCATAAGTTTATATTATTTCTTTTTGCTATTCTTAATCGCATCAATCGCAACAGCAGATATGATGATTAGTCCTTTGATAATATACTGCAAGTAAGAACTAACACCAATATATGTTAGACCATATGCAATAACTTGGAATATCAAAACACCGATGATAACTCCACCAACACTACCAATACCACCATCAAATGACAATCCACCAACAATACAAGCAGAAATCGCATCAAGCTCGTACATATTACCTGTGTTATTTGTAGCACTACCAATACGTCCAGCTTCCAAAGCTCCACCTAGACCATATAGTGCACCAGCAAATGTATATGTAAGCAATAAATATTTTGTAACTGGAACACCAGAAACTGTCGCAGCTTCTCTGTTTCCACCAATAGCAAACATGTTTTTACCAAACTTCGTTTTGTTCCACAACACCCATGCGATTATACTCACCGCAATGGCTATCAAAATAAGATACGGTATCTCTATACTGCCTAGCTTCAAACTACCTTGAGCAACAGCTTTGAATCTATCATCCAAACTACCAATCGGTTGAGCACCATATGGTGGTCTATCAACATATAGACAGTTAACTCCATAAATGATAACCATCATACCCAATGTTGCGATAAATGGGTCAACAGAAAGTTTTGCAACTACAAATCCATTGATAAGGCTAACAAAAGCTGTAAGCGCTATAACAATTAAAATAGGTAATATAACTGGCAATACAGGAAGATCTGGATACATTCTTGTCGCATAAGTTTCTGATTGCAACAACGATGCACACACAACCGCTGAAAGACCAACTTGACGACCCAATGAAAGGTCAGTACCCTTTGTTACAATAATACCACCAACACCCAAGGCCATAATCGTCCTTGTAGATGCCATTTTAAAAATATTCTTGAAATTCCTTATATTTAGGAATGATGAATCAATGAAAACAATAACAAAGAACAACAGTGCTAAAACCAATAATATCGCATTGTTTAAAACCCAATGACGAATCTTTTCACCCGTAATTCTCTTTTCCGCATTTAACGGATCTTGAACCATTTTTTGACTACTCATTTTTTTGCCTCCCACGCATTTATATAAACTTTGCAGCAAGTTTCAATATTTCTTCCTGTGATGTATCTTTTGTTTCAACAATCCCAGCAAGTTTTCCATTACTTAAAACTAAAATTCTATCAGTAACACCTAAAAGCTCTGGCATCTCTGATGAAACCATGATAACGCCTTTACCTTCCATAGCTAAATCATTCATCAATTGATAGATTTCATACTTTGCACCAACATCAATACCACGTGTTGGTTCATCCAAAAGCATTACACTCGGTTTTGTAAGCAACCATCTTCCCAAAATAACTTTCTGTTGATTTCCACCAGATAGTGATGAAATTGGAGTCTTTTGTGATGGTGTTTTGATTGCCATACTGTCAATCATTTTCTTTGTATCTGCTGTCATTTTTGTTTCTTTAGTAAAACCAAGTTTATTAATATAGCTATCTATATTAGCAATAATAGAATTAAACCTGATGTCTTTAACAGGGAAAATTCCAGTAACACGTCTCTCTTCCGTTACCAAAGCAAACTGATTTCGTATCGCATCAAATGCGTGTTTGTTGTGTACCTCTTTACCTTTAAAAATTATCTTTCCTGATTTTTTATGTCTAATACCAAAAATCGTTTCAACTAATTCTGTTCTTCTCGCTCCAACAAGTCCAGCAATACCCAAAATCTCACCTTGTCTAAGATCAAAAGAAACATCTTTAACTTTTGGCTCATAAAGCCCAGTTAAGTTTTCAACCTTTAGCAAAGTTTCTCCAGGTACATTTGTCTTTGGTGGAAATCTATGTGTTAAATCACGACCAACCATCAAACTGATTATTTCGTCAGTTGTAGTTTCACTAGTCTTTTTTGTTGCAATCCATTTTCCATCTCTCATAATGGTTACTTCATCAGAAATCTTGTCAATCTCTTCCATCTTGTGAGATATATATATAATGCCAACGCCACGATCTTTTAGATTGTTAATAATCCTAAAGAGGTGATCGACTTCTTTTTCAGTTAATGAAGATGTTGGCTCATCTAATACCACAATCTTCGAATCATATGAAACAGCTTTTGCAATCTCTATCATTTGACTCTCAGAAACAGGCAATTTACCAACTTTTGTTCTTGGATCTATATTAATATCTAAACTCTCAAATATTTTTTTTGTATCATCGTACATCTTCTTTTCATCAATAAATAACCCTTTATAAGGAAATCTACCCAACCAAATGTTGTCCATAACCCTAGTTGACTGTACTTGATTTAATTCTTGGTGCACCATAGAAATTCCATGGTCTAACGCGTTTTTTGCAGACGTGATTTTTGCTGCCTTACCGTCATAAATAATCTGGCCTTCATCCATGCTATACATTCCAAACAAGCATTTAACAAGTGTTGATTTTCCAGCACCGTTTTCACCCATAAGTGCATGAACGCTACCTTTTTTCAATTCAAACTGCACTTTATCTAATGCTTTTACACCCGGAAAGCTTTTAGAAATACCAGACATTTTTAAAATATATTCACTATTTGCCATAATACATTCCCCTACTCTTCTATAATCTTATAAAAGCATTTCGCTTGTATAAAAGTATAAATACATTACCATACAATAATCGCAACACACGCTAGGCATGTGTTGCGATGTATCATCTAATCATTTTATAGTTTTAAAACTACTTTAGTCCATAACACTCTTTTGCTACATCAATGTTGTCAAGTAAGATTCCAACATAAGCAACACGAACAGCTTTGTTTTCTCCGATTACCCAGTCAGTTCCTTCAACAGGATCTTTTCCAGCTGCAACATTAGCTGCGATTTCAACAGTAGCTCTTGCTTGGTTAGAAGCATCATTTAGAACTGTACCAACAAGTTTACCTTGCTCGATTAGGTCTAAAGCTTCAGGGATAGCGTCAACACCAACAACTGGCATGAATTTATCTCCTGTAAAGAATCCTTCAGATTGTAGGAAGTTGATTGCTCCGATAGCCATTCCATCATTGTTTGTGATAACAAACTCAATTTCGTCACCGAAACTTGCATACCATGCAGATAGTTTATCAGCAGCTTGTGTAGTATCCCACATTGCTGTATCGATAGCTAATTCTTCAGTCTTAACTCCACCAGCTTCTGCTAATTCAACAGCATACTTAGTACGAGCTTCAGCATCTGGGTGTCCAGGTTCGCCTTTTAGAAGAACATATTGCATAACTCCGTCGCCATTTGTATCCCACTCAGGGTTAGCCAACCAAGCTTCAGCAATCATTTTACCTTGTATTTCACCTGACTCAGCAGAGTTAGTTCCAACATACCATGTTTTGTCATAGCTAGCCATATCATCAGCACTAGGCTCTTTGTTGTAGAAAACAACAGGAATATCTTCAGCTTTAGCCATTTCGATAATTGTAGAAGCAGCTTGTGGGTCAACTAGGTTGATAGCTAGTGAATCTACGCCTTTAGAAAGGAATAAGTCAACTTGCTCGCCTTGTTTAGCTTGGTCATTTTGTGAATCTTGAATGTCAAGATCTACGCCTAGCTCTGTTCCAACAGCTGTCATATTTTGTCTAACATATGACATGAAGTTATCGTCAAATCTGTAGATTGTAGCACCAATTTTTAGTGCTTCAGCAGGTGCAGCTTCTTCAGCTTTTTCAGCTGGTTTAGCTTCTTCAGCAGCAGGTGCAGCTTCTTCTGCTGGTGCTGGTGATGAACAACCAACAAATAATGCAGTCATCATAACAAATACTAATACTAATACTAATAATTTTTTCATTTACTTCCTCCTAGAAATTTAAATACAAGCACCATTGCTTGCATGGTTAATATACCATTAGCAAATTCTATTATGAATAGAATAAACTACAATAAATTATTAAAATTCTATATTCAGTATGATTTTTAGCATTAATCTATTGTAAAAATCACATTTTGGACTTCTTTTTTAAACATGTTATCCTTCGTAACCGAAATCATTTGCGTTTCGAATCCAAATGATGAACCATCAAAAGCACATAAAATCGCATTATATCCAATAGAATAATAGTTTTCATAAATCAAATAATCAATATATCCTTTATCGATTTGTACAATTGCATCAGATGAAGATCCAATTCCAACAATCTTTATCTTATTTTCCTTAGCTTCAAAAAGACCCATCCCAGCACCCACTGTCAAATCATCTTCAAAAGTAATAATATAATCGACCATATTATCTTCCTCTAAAAAATCCTTCATTGTAGCCATAGCGATATTAACATCTGTCTGAATCGTTGTACGCGTTGCAATACTTATTTTATCAGTACTCTCAGCATGCTCTTTAAACCCATCATAAGCACTCGTCGCATCTTTTGACCCATCCCTACTTACAAGACAAAAAACAGTAGTCAAATCATCAGTGTTTTCATCTATAAACCTAGCCATATCCCGTCCAGCTTTATAATAATCCATACTGGAATACTTAAAATTAACTTTTTCTTCCACATCACCAACAACAACAACTTCAATACCTTTTTTTCTAGCTTCGACTAATCTTTCCTCAAGTTGATAAATATCTGTTGGTAACAATATAATAGCATCAAATTCTTTTTCAATAGCATCATCTATTAATTTTTGTTGTTTTTCAATATCTCTTCTACTGTCACATGTTACACTTTCAAAATCATATCCATTTCTCTTTGCTGCAACCTCGGCACCATTTCTGATTTGCTTCCATCGCTCGCTATATTTTGCATATCCAATCAAGATTACTTTTTCCTGTTTTTGTCCAATTACAAAATTTGTAGCGATTGCTAAAACACATAATAACATAACAATAATTATTAAAGCCAAAAGAATCTTATTACTTATTTGCATTAGCATCCACCTCGTATTCTATTTTTGGCAACTTGATCGTAACAGTTGTTCCGACTTCGACTTCACTTTCATAAAAAAGTCCATATTGATGACCAAAAATGAGCTTGATTCTTTCATTAACATTTTTAACACCAACACCATTTCTTCTATCGCTTTTTTCCTCTAGAATATTTACCAATGTTTCCTCATCCATACCAACACCATTATCCGAAACCTTTACATAAAGAAAATTTTCATCATCATACGCCGAAACATCAATATTTCCAATGTCCACCAAATACTCCATACCATGATATAGTGCATTTTCAAGCAATGGTTGAATCATCAATTTTGGAACCATATATCCTAACAGTTCTTCGCTAGCATGCACCTCATATTCAAACTTATCAGAGTAGCGGTTTTTTTGTATCAACATATAATTTTTTGCATGTCTTAACTCATCTTCTAATCTAATAATTCCTTTTCCATCACTAATACTGATTCTAAAGAAATTTGCAAGAGCATTAACCATTGTTATAACTTCATCTTTATGCTCAGTTTCAGCCATCCAAACGATCGAATCCAGCGTATTATATAAAAAATGTGGATTGATTTGAGATTGCAAAGCCTCAAGTTCAGTTTTTCGTTTAAGCTCATGTTCCCTCTGATTAGCTTTAATCAGTTTTTGAATACGACTAACCATATGGTTAAAACTCTGTGCAAGTGCAACAACCTCACTCTCACCACTAACAATATGTATCCTTGTATTCAAATCACCATCTGTAACTTTTCTCATCGACTTTTCGAGTTGTGTTACAGGACTCGATATTTTGTTGGAGATAAACCACGAAAATAGAATAGTAATACATGCTGATAGCAACAATACCCAAAGAATATACTGTGCAATTGCTGAGTTTAAAAAGTTTATATCCTCCAAAAACGCAACACCAATAATATCCCACTCGACATAGTTCAATGACGATTTACTAACAACACTATTTGTATTTTCATCGATTATATGTCCTCCATCATTTATACTACCTACAAATGCAAGAGTATCTTCTGTTGAATCACCTGCAAAAAGAATTTGTTGTTCTGGATGATAAATTACTGAATCCAACTTATCTACTAAATATAAATACCCTTTTTCTCCAATCGAAGTATCATTAAATAAGCTTGCAAGTTTTGAATAATCCACATCCAACCGCAATATTAAATCTTCTTTATAAAATTGATTTGGGATTGTTATCTTTGTGCAAACACCAAGAGTCCTCGTATAGTTTTCTTTATATAAACCACCTAAACTCGGCTCGTCAAAGTAATATAATGTTGATCCATTAAAAGTATTTGAAAACCATTCCGTCTGCTTCACCATCAAGTTTTCACGAAGCTCATATGAAGGCCAAGACTTAACGTGCCCACCATATTTATCGAAAATTGAAATCGCAATAATGTCTTTTCTTGATGTATACATTGTATTGAATTGACTATCAACGTATGAATCAATGTTCCCATTATTGCTTATAACAACATCTTCAATAAAAACGCAATCTTTAATCATGTCTTCCATTTGAGTTTCAAAAGAAACTTCCAATTGCTCCATATTGATTTTTGCATTTTCAATCGCTTGTACTTCTAAGACATCATTAAATTTTTGTAATAGAGAAAATGAAATAATAAATATAACCAAAATCGTGATTGAAATGGACGAAATCGCAATCAATGATTGTATTTTCATAAAACGTTTTTTAATATCCATTATAGTTTAGCCTCAACTCTTTCTATACTGCGATGGCGAAAGTCCTATATTCTTTTTAAAACAATAGCTAAAATAATTTGGATCAGAAAATCCAACTTCACTTGCTACTTCAAATCCTTTAAGGTCTGTTGTCTTCAACAATTCTTTTGCTCTTTCTAACCTTACACTTGTTAGATAATTAGTAAACGATTCATTCGTAACTTTCTTAAATATTGAGCTAAAATAGTTTGGGGTAATATATACTAAATTACATACAGATTCGACGTTTATTGTCACATCACTATAATTTGTTGCAATATAATCTTTAACTTTGTTTATTATTCTATTATTATTATTAATTCGCTCATCAACAACATTTTGAACAATCACATCTGACATTTTCAAAACTTGTTGTTTTATATAATCTAGACTCTTGTTCTCTTGCAGATACCTTAAAAACACATCTTGAGAAAATCCATCTTCATTGTCCTTGTTAATTTTGTTAGAGGTCTTTCTAAACAGCAAAACAAGTTCTAATATAATAAATGTAAAATCTTGATTTTTATTGGAACTGTTTTCAAATGCTTTGAATAAAAGTTCAATTTCCTGTCTAAGTTCCGCCTTTGAACCCGTCTTTATTCCTCTGACAATACGACTTTCATTAAATTCAATCTTATTTAAACTAACAGAATCATTTTGAATCATATCGCCAAAATAAATAATCTCATTTTTCTTATCTGAAACAGCATAATCCAGCGCATCTCTTGCTTCAAGATAAGATTGTGAAATGTCATCAATTGATTTATATAAATTACCAACACCAATTTTTACACAAAACTTCATATATTTTTCCACATAATCAGAGATCACATAAAGCACTGACTCAACTTTATCAGAGAAGTTTGGCTGATCTGTTTTATCAAAGAATATCACTGAAACATAGTCGGATATCAAAAAAGATATACCGATGTTTTCATCATCAATTTCTGTTCGGATAAATTCTTCTGTCAATGATAGATATTGCTCAAGATTTTTATAAGAAATATCCCCACCATTTTCTCTTGGTGAGATAATAGTAGCCTGATATTTTTTTGCAACAATATCCACATGATAATATGCCAAAATATCTTCCAATTGATTTTTAGGCACTTTTCCTCGCACCACTTGTTGTAATACCTTGTTTGTCATAAGCGGCAAACTTTGCTCATAATAATCTCTAAGTCTAGTTATATCATTTTTCTCTTCGATCTCTGTATCAAGCATATCTTTGGTCTTAATTAAAACTTCAATAAGATTTTGCTTGGTAACAGGCTTTAATATATAGTCTAAAACTTTTAAGTTTATCGCTTCTTTTGCATATTTAAAGTCTTCAAAACCTGTAAGAATAATTATCTTGGTGAGTGGAAACTTTTTTACTATTAATTTTGACAATTCAATTCCATCAAGGAAAGGCATTTTAATATCAGTAATAACCACATCAGGTCTATGTGCTTCAACTTTTTCTAAAGCATCAATACCATTCTCTGCATCAGCCAATATTTCAAATCCATATTCATGCCATTTTACAGCTTCAATAATTCTTTTTCGCATTGTCGATTCATCGTCTACTAACAAAAGTTTATACATTTTTTCACCTTTTAGTTGGTTCATTCTTTTTATTATGATATATTTTGTTATTAAGAAATAATATTTAACATCCATATATTATAAAACTTTTATGTTAATTTGGTCAACCAATGATTTTACTCAGCTATTTTCATCCCTTTTATCAATTTAAACATTGAATATAAAAAAACTACCAGCATATTTGTGATAGTTTTCAGACTTTAATATAATTTTTCTATTAGACCTTTAATATCTGCAAGCGACAATCCAAGTTTCTTATAATACTCGATATCTTTGGATAGTTTTTTATTTGCTATCTCATTGCGCTTATCCATCAATTCTGATTTTGAAAGTTTTGCAATAAAGCATCCACGACCCACCATTGTATATATAAACCCTGATCTTTCAAGATCCTCCCAAGCTTTTTTTACAGTTATTACACTAACTCTAAGTTCTTTTGCAACTGTACGTATTGATGGCAAAATCTGCTCACCTTTAAGCTGTCCTTTAATAATCTGTGAGCTGATCTGATCATATAGCTGTTGGTATATAGGTTTGTCAGAGTCACCCGAAATAATTATATCCATCATAGGTCAATCATCTCAAATCTCTTTGCACAAACTTTATATGATAGAATATTTGACACAATATATATCAAAACTCCAATAACAAGCACTACCAGTTTATATATAAACATTTCGCTATTATCACTATCCAGTGCAAGCTTTAACACTGGTACAAGCAATGCTGCTAACTCTATAACGGTTGCAAATATAAATGCTGCAAATATTGAAAGAATCGCAGGGAATCCAATCTTATACCCTGTCTTATAAAACATCGTCAGAAATATCACATTAAAAATCGAGTACATTATAAACACGAATCCGAAAAAAGCAATATTGGGTTCAAGAAAGAAATTGTCATTCACGTATATCTTGCTGTTTATTATTGCAAAAACAATTGAAACAAGAATTTGCATCAACTCAACTGCAATAACAGAAAAAAACCTAGCTTTAACAATATCCCTTTTTCTTACTGGCAGCATCACAGAAAACCCAATATCATTTTGAGCTTTGCTTACAGTAAAGATATTTGTTATTGTAATAAAAAACACATATGACATTGCGATAAAATAAAGCCAGCTTGGTATCAAGATCAAACCACCTAAAAGGGGCACCAAATAAAACAGAGGATGAATGGATAACTTAAACTCCTTATATATTAAATTCTTCATTGTCATTCTCCTTTTTTGCATGATAAATCATAATTTCTTCTAAACTTGGCGCTGATACATCCAAGCCACTTTCATTAAAAATCTTTTGTGTTTCAATAAGTCCAGAAAACCCAAAAGCGTTGATTTTGTATGCTATCATATCAGATTTAACATTATCCAGCTGCGCATTTGTTCCTTTAACCATGCGATAAGATTCAATAAGATCATCTTTGGTTGCAGATGCAATAATTTTTCCATTGTTGATATAAGTGATATAATCAGCACACTTTTCAAGATCGCTCGTGATATGCGTTGAAAACAAAATACTTTTCTCGCCATCTTCTATTAGCTCTTGAAATAGTTCCAATATATTATCTCTAGCTACTGGATCAAGTCCGCTTGTCGGTTCATCCAAAATAAACAGCTTAGCTTTATGGGATAATGCGAGCACCAAAGAATATTTCACTCTCATCCCATCAGATAATTCACGAACTTTCTTTTCATCATCCAATTTAAAACGCTTCATATAGCCTTGATAAATACCTTCATCCCAGTTATCATAGAACCGTTTAACAACATCAGTTAATTTTTTTAGTTTGACATTGGGATAAAAATCACTTCCACCAAACATTACACCAATTTCAGATTTATATTTGACTTCATTTTCATAAAAATCCTCACCAAATACTGAAACATTACCGCTATTTGCTTTAACCATATTTAAAATACATTTTAGCGTTGTTGTTTTACCTGCACCATTCGCACCAATAAAACCCATTATATAGCCCTTATTTATCTGAAAAGATACATCTCGTAGTTGAAACTTCTCATATGTTTTGTTTAACTTTTCTACTTTTAATATTGACATCTATTTATTACCTCCTGCCTAAGTGTGTATATCGCATATACACACTATACCCCCTAGCCTTGCTTTTGTCAATAGGTTAAAGCCACATAAAAAAAGCCCTCGTATTAACAAAGACTTTTTCTGATTGTCTTATTTATCATGAGTTAAAAATCCATCACCTATAATCGGGATTGTACTACCAAGATATTTAGGTTTTGGTCTAGTGATTTCAACATAAATAAAATCTTTAACCCTAGCCAAACACTCACGCATGTTATTTTTAATATCAGTTGACAGATAGTAATTATGTTGGTTTGATTTAATACCAATCGCATTCAATCCAATTCTTCTTGCAATATAAACGCTTCTATATATATGGAAACTTTGTGTAATGATTATTATATCCTCACATAGAAAAACTTCTTTTGCACGATACATGCTATCATATGTTGAAAAACCTGCATGATCCAAAAATATATCCGCTTTATCTATTCCTTTAGACTGTGCATATTCAAACATAGCATTCACTTCATCATATTCTTTTGTTCCATGATCACCAGAAAATATTATCTTCTTCGCTTTTCCAGATTTATATAATTCAATAGCATAATCAACACGATCACGCAAAACATAGCTCAAGTTTCCATTACTATACACTTTTGCACCCAGCGCCATCGTCACAGTATGATTATCTATTTTTTCAATTTCATCCATAGTATAAATATATGGGCTAGACAATAAAACTGTATACAAATTAATCGCAACTATAACAAGGATAAACACCAAAATAATACTTAATAAATTTTTTATTACGCGTTTAATCATCAAGTTTCTCCCTATTAAAACTAAGTAAATCAAGCATAGATTATTTTATCACACATATCTATGTTTTTACGAGCTATTTGGTATCTTAAAATATTATATTTTTTGCGCAAACCAGATTAAGGTTATTTGTGATATAATAACTTTGTCATTTATTTAAAAGTTTTTTGGAGGAAATATGAGATTAATTGGTAATATAATATGGTTTATATTTGGTGGTGTAATAGGTTTTATTCTTTGGTCATTAGCAGGGATTCTTGTTTGCATTACAATAGTAGGTATTCCATTCGGTGTTCAATGTTTTAAGATCGCAAGTTTTGTTCTTTGGCCTTTTGGAAAAAAAGTAATTATTGGAAACTTCGGCGTTGGCGGATTGCTTGGCAACATTTTATGGCTATTAATTTTCGGCTGGGAGTTTGCACTAGGTCACCTTATCGCAGCAATTATTTTTTCTATCACAATTATAGGAATCCCATTTGGAAAGCAGCATTATAAATTTGCAAAGCTTTCGCTGATCCCTTTTGGTGCAACCATATATAGATAGATTAAATATACTTTCCGAGGAAATAAACATCAATAAAGCTTAATCCTTGTTCCACATACATATTCAAGTGGTGTTATATCTGGATTAAGCTCAAACATCTTGGTCGGTAAAATGTCAAATTTCTTACATATAGTAACTATGTTTTCGCCATCCCCAATAACATAATGTGATTCATCCACACTTTTTTTGTAATCGCTATTTGGAATAATAATCACTTGCCCATCAATATATGCGTTTATATCAAAGTATGGATTAGCCATTAATAAATCATCAATTGAAACATCGTGTTTTATTGCAATAGCAAAAACACTTTCAAAGCGTTTTATACGATAAAGTGATCCTTTTTTACAACAACAACTTTTTGATGGTAGCTTAATAATATCGCCAGCCACAAGATTTTTTAAATCTACCCCCTTGTTTAACAACTTTACATCGATTAATCTAACTCGCTTATCATAAACAACATCTAAAATCTTCTCTCCATGCTTTATTTGATAATACGAATATTCATATTTACAATCCAAAATATCACCTCAATATAAGAATATTTAACATTTATTTCATCAATTTAAGTTAGTATAACTAATAACCCTTGACACATCGCCTCTCTTACAGTATTATTTATGTAATTGGAGAAATATTATGAATAGTTTGTTTACAAAAAACATAACTTCATACTTTTATTTTATTTTTAGGGGCTTCTTTAGCGCTTATTATTTTGGCTATCTAAAAAATAAAAATTTAAGAGTTCAAATTTAACTTCAATATGTAAAACGGTAGGAACGAAACAAAAGATGATTAAATGCGAACTCGACTGCGGGTTCGCTTTTTTTATTAATTTTTAAACGTAGAAAGGTAGAAAGAAAAATGATCGTAGTAATTAAACCAAACACACCAGAAGAACAGATTAAAAGCTTAGAATCAACGCTTAAAACCATGGGGTTTGCAATCGACAGATCCATGGGCGAAGATTATGTACTTCTAGGCCTTGTAGGTGACACAAGAAGCTTAAACGAGAACATCATTGCAATGAACCCAATCGTAAATGAGGTTATCCATGTAACTGCACCGTACAAAAAAGCAAACAGAGCATTTCACAGAGAAAATACAATCGTTAAGGTTGGCAACAACACAATAGGCGGAGATGAGCTCGCTGTAATGGCTGGTCCTTGTTCTGTTGAAACCGAAGACGGAATTGTTCAGATTGCAAAACTAGTAAAAAAAGCAGGCGCACAATACTTGCGTGGTGGAGCTTTCAAACCAAGATCATCACCATATAGTTTCCAAGGGCTTGGAATTGAAGGACTAAAGTATATGCAAACAGCAAAGCAGGAAACTGGTCTTCATGTTGTTTCAGAAATACTAAACGTTGAGCTTATAGATCAATTCGTAAAATATGTTGATATCATCCAAGTTGGTGCAAGAAACATGCAAAACTTTGAGCTGCTAAAAGAGCTTGGAAAAGTGCAAAAACCAATCATGCTAAAGCGTGGAATCTCTGCAACAATGGAAGAATGGTTGATGTCTGCTGAATATATCATCTCAGAAGGTAATACTGATGTAATCCTTTGTGAGCGTGGAATAAGAACTTTTGAAACTTATACAAGAAATACACTTGATATAAGTGCGATTCCAGTTATCAAAGAAAAGTCTCACTTACCAATAGTACTTGACCCATCACATGCTGGCGGAGACTGGTGGATGGTAGCACCACTTGCTAAAGCAGCAGTAAGCGCAGGCGCACATGGTCTTGTAATCGAAGTTCATGATCACCCAGAAAAAGCATTCTCTGATGGTCAACAATCACTAAAACCAGAAAAATTTGAGAAATTGATGAATGACGTTGAAGTTCTGGCAAATATTGAAGGAATGAGCATCCATGCAAAATAAGATAAACATTAGCAATATAAATCTAACCGTCATCGGCACAGGTCTGATGGGCGGCTCAATATTAAAGGCATTAAAGGATCAGGACGAAAAACCAAAATCCGTATGTGCTTTTGACATTGATGAAAAAATATTAGCTAAAATAAGAAGAGAAGAGTTAGCCGATATCACAACATCAGACGCATATGAGTCCATCAAAGATGCTGATATGGTTGTTATTTCACTATATCCACAACTCGCGGCGAAGTTTATAAAGGACAACATAAATGATTTCAAGTCTGGATGTATAATCACAGATATTTGTGGTGTTAAGCGAGAGGTCTACAAAGAGATTGCAGGGGCACTAAGAGATGATATCTACTTTGTCGGCGGTCACCCAATGGCAGGAAGAGAACATAAAGGTTTCGGATACAGCACTCCAGATTTATTTTTGGGTTGCAAGTACATTATAACTGGTGGTGATTACAAAGCGGTTGATCTTGTATGTAAATTTGCCGACATTTTAGGTGCAGGTAAAATCGTTTTTGCCGAACCAGAAAAGCATGATGAGCTTATTGCATACACAAGCCAACTCCCCCATGTTTTATCCGTTGCATATATGCTATGTGCTTCGGGCCGAAATGTTGAAGATTTTTCAGCAGGAAGTTTTAGAGATGTGACAAGAGTGGCTATGATAAACGATGAGATGTGGAGTGAGCTGTTTTTAGAAAATAAAGATAAACTACTGGGCGAGATTGAAAACCTAATAGGCGGACTTTCAAATCTAAAAACACTTATAGATAAAGATGAGCGTGAAGAGCTGCGAGAGAATATGCGAACTGCGGCTAAGATGAGAGAGGAAATAGTAGGCTAATGAGAACCATAGACTTAAAAACTAGTAAAATACTAATCGATAAAGGTATAATCGATCACGTTGCACATGATATTAAATCGCTTTACAAAAACAGTAAAGTTCTGATAATAACCGACGATAACGTATCAAAATTATATTTTGAAAAGCTATCTAAAAAACTAAAAGAAAATGCCATAACATTTGAGTCAATCGTTTTAGAATCTGGCGAAAAGACCAAAAATTTTTCCAATATTCAGCTTGCTTGCGAAACAGCAGCTGATATGAACCTCAACCGTGGCGATGTAATAATCGCTCTTGGCGGTGGAGTTATTGGAGATCTTGCAGGGTTTGCCGCATCCATCTTTCTTCGTGGGATAAAGTTCATTGCAATCCCAACAACACTACTTTCACAAGTGGATAGCAGTGTAGGTGGAAAAACTGGCATCAATATCGCCCAAGGAAAAAACCTTGTCGGATGTTTTTACAAGGCAGATCGAGTATATATCGATGTTGATACTTTAACCACCTTGGATGATCGCGAATTTAAATGTGGAATGGCGGAAGTAATAAAATATTGCTTCATTTGGGATAAAGCGCTTTTTGACAAGCTGTTAGCTTTAAAAACAAGAGAAGCAGTTTTTGAAAATATAGAGGATATCGTTTATAGATGTTGCGAGATTAAGGCTCAAGTTGTATATGAAGATGAATTCGATAAAGGACTTAGAATGCTGTTAAACTTTGGACACACAATTGGTCATGCAATCGAGAATACATTCGGCTATGGTGAGATTTCACACGGTCAAGCGATTTCAATCGGCATGGCAATGATAACAAAAAAATCCGAAGCTTTGAAACTTACCAAGTCTGGTACTACAAAAAAGGTCGAATTGTTGCTTAAAAACTTCGGTCTTGATACTGAGCTTGCTGGCATCAACAAAGAAAAGATTTTTGATGCAACTATGAAAGACAAAAAAAATATCGGCGAAAATATGAATATTATTCTTTTAGATGATATAGGAAAAGCGTTTATCCACAAAATAAATCCAAAAGAGATGGTGAAGTTCATATGAGTATAACAATTAGTCCAAAAAACTTATCGGGAACAATAACCATTCCCCCATCAAAAAGCATGGCGCACAGGCTTATAATATGTGCATCACTTGCAAAAGGGAAGAGTACTGTGTCGAATATTGCATTATCTGATGACATCAAAGCGACAATTTCTGCATTCACTGCTATGGGCAGAGATATCGAATATAAAGATGGTAAATGTATTATCTCTGGCGACACAGCATATGATAGCAGTATAATTGATTGTAACGAGTCTGGCTCAACTCTGAGATTTCTAGTTCCAATCATTTCAGCACTCGGTGGCGGAACGCTTACTGGTCAAAAAAGGCTAGGCGAGCGACCACTTACAGTATACGACAATATTTTCAAGCAACAAAATTTAGGCTTGAGCGTTGGATTTCCATTGATAATTCAAGGTGGATTAAGAGCTGGACATTTCAAAGTGCGTGGTGATATAAGCTCTCAATTTATATCTGGACTTCTTCTTGCAGCTCCACTATTGGATGGCAATGTTAAAATCACAATCACAACAAAACTAGAAAGCAAAAACTACGTGGATATGACAATTTTCGCAATGCAGGCATATGGCATAAAAGTCGATGTTTTAGAGCCAAATCGAGAATATTTAATCCGAGGTGGTCAAACATATAAAGCGTGTGATAGTACCTGCGAAGGTGATTGGTCACAAGCTGGATTTTGGATTGTATCAGGGCTTAATAGCAAAGAAGGCATAACCTTGAAAGGTTTAAGTAAATCTTCGCTCCAAGGCGATAAAGTAATCTATGATATTGCAAAGCAGATGAACGCAAATATCGCATTTGAAGATGATAAATTAATCATAAACAAGAGTGAACTAGTTAAAGCTTATGTCGATATTTCTCAATGTCCAGACTTAGCTCCAGTCGTAGCTTCAATGATGTCGCTGACTGGTCAAAAATGCATAATGAGTGGCTGTAAACGCTTAAAAATCAAAGAGTCAGATAGAGTTTTATCCATTATCAATGCACTTACTGGCGTTGGTTCAACTGCCATAGAAAAACACGATTCGATAATCATAGAAAACAAACCTGTTGGTGGTAAGATTGAAACATATAATGACCACAGGATTGCAATGATGGCTGCGGCGATCTCTTGTCATTGCATAAGCGAAGTTAAAGTCGATGATGAAACTGTTGTAAAAAAATCATATCCAAACTTCTGGTATGATTTTAGCAGCTTAGGAGGTATCTATGTCTAGTTTTGGAAAGAATATTAAGTTCATGATTTTCGGCGAATCCCACGGAAAAGGGCTCGGTGTAGTAATCGAAAACCTACCATCTGGTTTAAAGCTAAACATGGATGAAATCCGAAAAGATATGATCAGACGTGCACCAACAAAGAATGATTGGTCAACAAAGCGCAGTGAAACGGATGAAGTAGAAATCTTATCAGGTGTTTTTGAAGAAAAGCTTACAGGCGCACCGCTTTGTGGAATGATTCGAAATAAAGACACTCGCTCGAAAGATTATTCAGATCTAAAGATAAAACCAAGACCAGGACACGCTGATTATACCGCATTTATGAAGTATGGTGGTCATCATGACTATCGTGGTGGTGGGCATTTTTCTGGAAGATTAACTGCGCCATTGGTTTTTTCTGGAGCTATTGCAAAGCAAATATTAGCTCAATATAATATTCAAGTAGGAGCGCATATTTTAAACGTTGGTGGTACGCTTGATAAATCATTCGATCCAACAAATCCCGATTTTTCGGAAATATCAGAAAAGTTATTTCCTGTAATAGATGATAAATGTGGCTTAAAAATGCAAGAGATTATCAAAACAGCAAGTGCAAACAAAAACTCTGTTGGCGGCTCAATTGAGTGTGCGATAACTGGTGTTAAGCCTGGAATCGGTGGTCCCCTATTCGCAGGTCTAGAAGGAAGCATTTCCTCGGCAATATTCGGTATTCCAGCAGTAAAAGGAATCGAGTTTGGTGCTGGAAGTAAAATTGCATCCATGTATGGAAACGAGTTCAATGATGAATATTTCCTCGAAAATAATATTGTTAAGACAAAAACAAACAACTGTGGTGGAATTTTAGGCGGAATATCAAACGGCATGCCGATTATATTCAATGCTACTTTTAAGCCAACACCATCGATTGCTTTATCACAAAATACAATAAATTTAGAGGAAAATCAAAACACACAGTTAGAGATTCATGGACGACATGATGCATGCATCCTGCCTAGAGCACTTGTAGTTGTAGAAGCAGTAAGTGCGCTTTGCATATTAGATGAAATAATAAATTTCGAAAGGATTTAAAATAATGGATATTAATGAACTAAGAAAAAAAATTGACGAGGTTGATAGTGCACTAATCCAAAACTTTGAAAAAAGAATGGAGTATGTAAAGCTGATTGCAGAATACAAAATCCAAAACAAGATGCCTATTTTTCACAAACAAAGAGAAGATGAAGTCATCGATCTTGCAATTTCAAGATTGACAAATACGATGATTGAAGATGAGAGCAGAGAATTTTTCACATCAATCATGGATATTTCAAAGGAATTACAAGGAAAGATTCTTGGAGAAGAAAACCTAAAACTTCTAAAAGAGCAAGGTGGAAGAATAGTTTATCCTGGAGTTGAAGGATCATATTCTGGTCAAGCAACAAAGGAGTTTTTCGGTGAAGATATGTTAATAGAACCTGCACTTACTTTTAAAGATGTGTGTAGACAGGTTGCTGATGGAAGTGCAAAATATGGTGTTCTTCCAATCGAAAACAGCATTAGTGGAAGCGTTTTAGAGGTTATTGACAGAATCGAAGAGTTTGATTGCCATATCGTAGGTGAACATAAAGTTAAAATCAAGCATTGTTTATTAGGTCTTCCTGATGCAGAAAAAGACGAAATCAAGGTCGTACATTCTCATCCACAAGGGATCTCTCAATGTAAAGACTATATCTTGGATAACGATTTCGAGGTTAAAGAGGAAGTAAACACGGCTGTTGCGGCTAAAAAAATTAAGCAAGGTGGAGATATGACAAGAGCTGCCATTGCATCAGAATCTGCCGCTAAACTATATGGTCTAAGAATCTTGGATTACAATATTCAAAAAAATTCCTCTAACTTTACAAGATTTGTTATCATCGCAAAAGATTATGAAAAGATTCAAAAGAACGATAAAATCAGCATATCTTTTGTTGTTTCAAACCAACCTGGTGCTCTTTATCACGTTCTATCTTTATTCGATAAATTAGAACTGAATATCTGCAGACTAGAATCTAGACCAATGAGCGATAAACCTTGGGAATATAAATTCTACCTGGACTTTAACGCATCTTCATTTGATAAGCGAATTGATGTTGTATTCGGACAATTGCAGTTAGGCTGTGGCTCATTTAGAGTAATCGGCATGTACAAAGGGTATGAAGAAGTAAAAATATAACCATCCATTAGAAAGGAATCACCATTATTATGAAACTAGGACTTATTGGAGAAAAACTAACTCATAGTCTTTCTCCGAAAATACACGATATCGTTTTTGATAAGCTAGATCAAGATGGACAATACGATCTTTATCCGATGCCAAAGCATGAATTGTCTGGTTTTTTTGATAATTTTAAATCATCAAATTTATCAGGCGTCAATGTTACAATTCCATATAAAACAGATGTGATTGAGTTTTTAGACGAAATCAGCGTTGAAGCTAAAAGCATTGGGGCTATTAATACTGTTAAGCTTAAAGATGGTAAACTTTTTGGCTACAACACCGACTATTTAGGATTTGGTCAGATGCTGGCTCATAACTTTATAGACGTTAAAGACAATAGCTTTGCCGTGCTTGGTGCTGGTGGTTCTGCAAAGGCTGTTGTTGCATACTTGCTGGACAGCGGTGCAAAAAATGTCGAAATATATACTCGTGATATAAAAAAAGCAACTGCTAGTTTTGTTTTGGATGGATATGATTATAAGTTTAAAACTTATGACGAGCTAAATCTAAGTGGCAAAGTTTTAATAAATACAACACCAGTTGGAATGTATCCAAATATCGATAACTGCCCAATTGAAAAGCAAGCACTCAACAGATGTATGGCTGTTGTGGATTTGATATATAATCCAACAAAAACGAGATTACTCAGCATGGCTGATGAAAAAAATATTCAAACTGTTAATGGATTTTATATGTTGGTATCACAAGCATTAAAAGCTCAAGATATTTGGCAAGAAAAAACTCTTAGCGATAATCTTACAAGATATATATATAGCAGAATCAAGCCAAGCGGAAAAGGCAATTTGATATTGATTGGAATGCCAGGGTGTGGAAAAAGCAGTATTGGTAAAATGTTATCAGAAAAAATCAAAATGAATTTTGTTGATATGGACGAATACATCGAAACTCATTTCGATAAAATACCAACATTGTTTGAAAAAGGTGAAGACCACTTTAGAGATATTGAATCGAAAGTTGCAAAAATCGTGTCGGAGTTTAATGATACGATAATCTGTACAGGTGGCGGCGTTATAAAGCGAAAAGAGAACATGACTCATCTATCCAAAAGTGGTACGATATTTTTTATTGATAGACCACTTGATAATATATTATCCGATATCGATCATGATACAAGGCCTCTATTATCAGGAAAAAAACAAAGCGTAATCAATCTATATAATGAAAGAATCGACTTATATAACGGTTTTTCGCATGTTAATATCATAAACGATAAATCAATATATAGCTGTATAAATAAAATCAACTCAGCATGGAAAGGCCGAATTTAACGAGGAGATAATATGAAATTATTAATAATCAATGGACCAAACTTAAATATGCTTGGAAAAAGAGAACCAGAAGTTTATGGGTATAAAACGTTAAAGGATCTTTGCGAGTATATTAACGAGTATGCAAAATCTAAAAATATCACAGCTGGGTTCTTTCAATCCAACTTTGAAGGCGAAATAATCGAGATGATACACAAAGCTGATGATAATTTTGATGGGATAATAATCAACCCAGCGGCATTTACACATTATAGCTTTGCTATTTTGGACGCTCTAAAATCCGTTTCTATCCCAGCTATCGAAGTTCATATTTCAGACATCAATAAGCGCGAAAAATTCCGACAACTTTCTGTTACAAAAGAAGGGTGTGTTGGTCAAGTAAGCGGTCTTGGTTTTGATAGTTACATTAAAGCTATTGATGATATGCTTATTCATCTAGCGGAGTAGCTACCAACGGGTTTACAAGCTCGATTACATCGTTATATGCATCTATGATTTTCTCTTGATGCTCTTCGTCCAAGATTGCTAAAAGGTCAGGATTATTTACATATTTGCCAGCAGGAAGTATTTCATGATCACTGGCCTCAATCTTATAAATCTTTGTACTTTTTATCAACGTTGGCACAAAGTATACTTCGTCAATTGAAACCTTTCCATCTGGTGTTTTTCTAATCTTCACTTCAACAACAACGCCAGTATTATTATATCTATTTCTCATATTTGCTAAGAAATTGCCCATCGAATAAGCTACAATTCCCTCACGGATATTCCCATTTTCATCCTCTGTCGTTATCTTTTCAATAGGCTGTACAACATGTGGATGGCTGCCAAAAATTATATCTACACCAAACGAGATGTATTGCTCAGCCAATTTCACTTGCGTTTTAGACGGTTGCCTGTGATATTCCGTACCCCAATGCGGTGCCATAATAACAACATCAGCCCCAAGGTTTTTAACATTTTGTATATCAGCTTTTACACCATCAATATCTTCCCAAAACCTCAATATATATTCGCTGTTTTCAAAAGCATTAACAGCACTAGTTTCCCATGCATAAACCAAAACAGCAACCTTTATTCCTTCAATATCCTTGATATAATAATCATAATAACTCTGCTCATCCATGGATAATCCAGTATAATCTATGCCGAGTTCTTCTAAATTTTCAAGAGTGTTTTTTATACCAACAATTCCTCTATCAAGAATATGGTTATTACCAAGTCCAACAAGATCAAACCCACATTCCATCAAAGCCTCAACAAAACTCTCTGGAGTATTAAAATCTGGATATCCACTATAACCAAGCTCTTTTCCAGAAATCGTTGTTTCAAGATTGACCATTGCAAAATCAGCCCTGCTTATAGTATTTTTCATACCTGCAAAACTAGGCATAAAATCATAAATATTCGGGTCTTCATTATAATCATGCTCCAATTGACTCTCGTGCGCCATTGTATCTCCAGCCGCCATTATGGTTATAACAGTATCAGTAGGCGTCGGTGTTGGCTCTGGCGTAGGCATAGGCGTTGGTGTTGGTTGTTCAATATCATCTACACTCACCTCTTGTATATCTGTTTGTACACTTGCCTCAACTACCTTTGGATTTACCAAGCTATAATCAAAAAATACGACTGTGAATATAGAAAAAAACACTAAAGCCGCCATTATAGTTAAAAACACACATCTAAAATTCTTCATATTATCTTTTTCCATTCTTCTGTTTGTATACGAAAGCAGGATAAAAAACTTTTTCCATCTCTAATTTAACATCGTTCAAATAGAAAAAACGTAAATTTGTATTTATCCTAAAAGTTAATCTTCTCAGCCAAATCGCCTCGAAATCCATATAATATTTTGTATTCAATCTGGTATTGCCAAACATATAATCACCCAAAACAGGCATACCTAAGTGTGCAAGATGAGCATTTACTTGATATTTTCTACAAGTCACTGGTGTAGCTTCAATCCTAGCAAATTTGCCTATCTGTTCAATCTTTTTATATCTAGTAATAATAGGTGAATAATCAGCATTTGGCTTTGATACTACTTTAAAGTGTTTATTCATAAAATGTCGCTCTTCGCTAGTATCTTTTTTTATCTTGTTAGCAACTAGTGCCTCATATTGCATACTAATTTGTCTTTGTTTTAAACCCATATCTACAAATGTAAAAGCTTCCTCATTCTTTGCAATCAAAACAATTCCACCAGAAAGCTTAGAAACTGAATAACATAAATATGGAACAATTAAAGCCTGTACATTACATTCACCTTTTTGAACCAAATATTCAAGTGCCATATCATATACATTAGCTTGACCAGATCTGTCCTCATCAAAACTTGCAATCCCTGGCATTTTTTCTATCACCAAAAAATTTTCATCCTCATAAGTTATATCCAATACTGGAACAACCCCAAGTTGAAAAAAATGCAAGTCTATATCTATTACATCATCAATCGCAACAAAAACATCATCATCCAAACATTGCTCATTTAGCATAATATCGTTTCTCATAATCGCATTAAAAATATGATCAAAACTAGCCTGCGGATAAATATCATTGATATATTCTGTTAAAAACATATCCTCAACGCTTATGTTATCTATGACAATTCTCTTTTTTATCATGTCGCAAAACTCCTAAAAACTAAAATAGTATACGCGTACACTCATACATAAAATATTCTACTATGAAAAATGTTCAGAATGCAAGCGGATTAAATTTACAGTTTATCTAAGAAGTCCCAAACTCACTAATAATGCTTTAGATGCATCGTTATAATCCATGTTGTTTTCTTCAATCATAATCAAATGATTCATCATAATCTCATCATCAAGTTTACCACTAAGCATACTTATACTGTCTTTAATCTCAGGAAAATTTCTAGCAAAATCTTCATTCATAATAGGATAAACTACATCAGAAAAGAAGACATCTCTGTCGTCTTCTAAGACAAAAAGCGAATATTTTTTGATATTTGGGTTCATAGCATTAACACAAATAATCTGTGCATTATCAAAAATAAGAGCATCTATGGCTAAGTTTTGCTCGATTTTAATTGTATTGCTAAATGAAAAACCATATTTACTAAAAAAAGCATCATATCCATTGACCGATTTATTCCAATCAAAGTCGGAAGCAAACGTTAGCTCATCTATATATGGTAGAATATTTGTCATAGTTTTTATATTGTATTTTGTCGCATCTTCATTCTTCATGCAAAAAACATAATTATCAGAATAACCGATTTCATTGAGTGCTAGTAGTCCATACGCTTCTTTCAAACCAGCTTTGCACACATCATCGATACTGCCAAAAGCCTCACTATCTCGCCTCATGCCCAAAATATCCGAATATATGGTCATTGCATCCTCAATATAAACATCGACTTTTTGTTCAGCTAATGCGGTAAATTCAAGTAGCTTTTCGCCATAATAAACTATATCCGCCTTATAATCCGTATTATGCTCTATCAGATTTTTATATGCATATCCAATTAAAATATCACTCTGCCTATTAGTAACACCTATCTTCAAATTGCTCTTTTTTTGTTTAATAAGATCAACATGGCTTGCTTGGCAGGAGCAAAAGCAAAATGTGCATATTACCAATAAAAATATCAGTCTTTTTTTCATGACTTTTCTTCCTCGACATCCCTCGAAGCTTTTTTCTTCATGCCTCTGGCAGTAACCAACAATTGCAACGATTTTAAGGCATAATGAACAATAAGTCCAAGCGCAATAATAAATACTGTACCTATTAATATTGAATCAATATCATCTACTGCAATCCCACTATAAATATACACACCCAAACCACCAGCACCAAAATATGCAGCTATACTTAAAAGTGCTATCGATCTTATAAGACAAGCACGAATTGCGTCTATCACGAAAGGCAGAGTTATTGGTACACCAACTAAGCTAAAAATCTGCCATTTATTTAAACCCAATTTTTTAATAGCATTAAGCTTTTGCGTTGTAAGTCTAGAAAGTCCAAAAGCAACTTTGTCTGCAATAGGAAAAATCGAATACAAAAAAAGCACAATGGCAGCAGAAAATGAGCCAACTCCAACGAAATATATCAGCAAAGCAAATATGGAAATAATGGGTATCGTTTTACAAACCACGCTTGCATTATCAACAAACATTTTAACCCTTCCATATTTATTAAAAAAAATACCCAGTGGTATCGCAATCACCAATCCAGCTAAAACTGGTAGCAATGCTAAAATAAAATGATGCTTTAGCATATCAAATATTTCAGCAAAATTCTCTGATAGAAATGCAAAAAATCCCATTACCTAATCTCCTCAATATCTGGACTAAAATCACTTTGAACGTTTAATATACTTCGCTCAGTAATAATCCCGATTAACGCTTTATTTTTATCAACAACAGGCAAATTGTAATGTTTAAACCTATCTCTAAACTCTAAAACTTGCGAAACACTCATATTTTCGTCGATAGTCTTAATATCTCTGCGCATAACTTGTCCAATAGTAAGGTTGTGATTAAAAGCTCTTTCAATCTGTTTTGGACTGACAATTCCTATCGGCACAGCAATATTACCCTCATCTTTAACATCAACAACAACCAGAATATTCTCATTTTGATTTCGCATAATCTGCATTGCCTGACAAAAATTTTGCCTCATGTGTACAGTTGCGACTTTTTTATTCATAACATCTTTTGCAACAAGCATCTCCGCCTTTTTAATAAGCCTATGTTTTCCAACAAAATACTCAACATATTCACTCTTTGGATTTTTCAAGATTTCGCTTGGCTCATCAAACTGAATAATACGTCCATTTTTTAAAATAGCAATCTTATCACCCATCTTTAGTGCACTGCTTACTTTACTAGTAGTATACACAATCGTCATTTTTTGTTTTTCTTGTATTCGCAAAATATCATGAATTAAGTTATTACTAACCTGCTCTTCTAAATGAGCAAACGGTTCATCCATAATAAATACATGAGGATCAGAAGAAATCGCACGCGCAATCCTGACTTTTTGCTTTTCATACTGCGTCAGCTCATTGGGGTATTTTCTTGCATAGTCTTCATACTTCATACCCAATAGATCTAAAACAATATCCACTCTATCCTCTACGTCTTCCAAGTCCATATTTTCAATGTATAATGGAATCGCTATGTTTTGCATCACAGTCATATGAGCAAACAGGTCATCGTCACTATCAATATAGCCAAAAGCTTTATGCAAATCTTTTCTCTTAATATGTTTTATATTTTTCTCCAAAATATAAATATCGCCACTTTCAGCTTTAGTAACACCAAAAATCAGATCGATTATGCTACTCTTACCGCTACCATCTTGTCCAGCAATCACTGTGATTTTGCCTCTTTCAATAGAAAAGTTTAAATCACTAAGAATCATACCGCTTTTTTTACCTTCTTTATAAATATCAATAAATTTAATCATATTGTTAGTTTTTCTTTTTTTTGATTATTTAACCATAAAATTTTAATCTATATGAATCATCTATTAACAAACAAACTATTACATTGAACTAAAACTCTTTATATGCTAAAATTAAATGAATTTTGATAGAATGGTGATAATAATGAATAATAAAAAAATAGTGATATTGATTATAGTTTTTACGCTGTGCTTTGCTCTTTTGGGGTGTGGTGCAAGCAATGATTCCAACTTAGAATTTGAAGCAACCGAGCAAGCAGATTCTTCAGACGTAGAAAAGGAAAGCTCTCAAGAACATGAGTCTTTTACAGATAGTGACCTCGTATTTGAATATAATGGAGCGTCATTTGTTTTAGATGGCGATAGTTCACCATTAATCGAAGCTCTTGGTGATGACTATGAATTTGAAGAAGCAGTAAGTTGTGCGTTTTCTGGAATGGACAAGACTTTTTCATATCCTGGAATCGATATATACACTTACCCACTAGACGGCAAAGACAATATCGATGAAATCTATATTACTACAAGCGATTATAAGACAAAAAAAGGTATCACAGTAGGCTCAACTCTTAATGATATTGAAACCGCATACGGTGACGAATACAATTTTGATGACGGCTATATGCTAGTTATTGCACCAGAAGGAAACGCTAACGATACTAGCGATCCATGCCTATATTTTATAATTGAAGATGCTGTAGTTATTGAATACAGTTTTTATAGCGCAAGTAACAGACAATAATTAAGGGATTTTGAAAGGACAAAATCTATGGTTTTTAGTTCAACGACGTTTATTTTTATCTTTCTACCAATTGTTTTTGTACTTTATTACATCGTTGGTGAAAGATTAAAAAATATATTTTTATTAATAGCAAGTCTTATTTTTTATGCATGGGGAGAACCGTTATTCGTTCTCGTCATGTTATTTTCAATTTTCTCAAATTACTCGTTTGCAAGGTTAATAGACAAAGCAAAAAACATACCAACAAAAAAGTTGTTTGTTTCAATAGCAGTTATTTTAAATTTAGCTCTGCTAATAGTATTTAAATATGCAAACTTTATTGTTGACAATATAAACACAGCTTTTAATACTAATATCGATATAATCACTATAACTCTACCAATCGGAATTTCTTTTTTCACTTTCCAAGCTATGTCATACATAATCGATGTTTATAGAGATAAAACTATGTCAGAAAGATCGATACTAAACGTTGCATTATACATATCGTTTTTTCCACAGCTAATTGCTGGGCCTATCGTAAAGTATCACGATATCGCTCTTCAAATTAAGCACAGAAGCATGACTATATCTAAAGTCTTCTATGGAACAAGACGTTTTATTATTGGACTGTCAAAAAAATTATTACTGGCCAACACAGTCGGAAGAGTTGCAGATGAAGTTTATACACTAGCAACTGATGAAATATCCACAACTATTGCATGGGTGGGCGCAATCTGCTATGCCCTTCAAATCTATTTCGATTTTAGCGGATATTCTGATATGGCTATTGGTCTATCAAAGATGTTTGGATTTGAACTTAAAGAAAACTTCAATTATCCATACATATCAACAAGCATAAAAGATTTTTGGAGAAGATGGCACATCTCTCTGTCAACATGGTTTAAAGAATATCTTTATATTCCTCTTGGTGGAAACAGAAAAGGGCTACTTCGTACATGCGTCAATATGACAATAGTATTCTTTTGTACAGGCGTCTGGCATGGTGCAGCATGGAATTTTATAATATGGGGACTTTTTAACGGACTATTCTTACTACTAGAAACTCTAAATATACTTGCTCCAAGTAGATGGCCAAGACCATTTAGACATGTTTATTCGTTTTTGATATTCGTAGTCGGATTTACTATTTTCAGAGCAGAAAATATGACTTATGCTTATGAATTTATAATAAAGATGTTTACAATAAACACATCGATCGTATCTGATATTATGCTCGGTTCTATAATGACACCGATGTTTATATTTTTAAGTCTAGTTTCGGTTATAGCATGTTTCCCAATTATCCCAAAGATAAAAGGCTCATGCAATAAGCTTCAAACAGTAACTTATGATAGGATTACAGCCGTTTTAACGTTGATATTGATGATATTATGCATACTGAATATTTCATCATCAACATTTAACCCTTTCATATATTTTAGATTTTAATAAAGTAAGAAATAGGAGAAAAGCTTTTGAAAAAAACAACTCTTTTAATATATATATCGATATTTTTTGTTATGTGCACACTACCAAGTCTGCTTACTCTTTTTGGTTTTGAGTCAAAAAACTATGAAAAGCGTGCATTAGCCACTCCTCCAACAATATCAGAGGATGGTTTAAATTTCCCAAAAGAATTTGATATTTTTTTCAGCGATAATTTTGCACTTAGACCAATGCTTATAACTGCATATGGATATATAGGCGAAAATATTTTTAAAACTTCAACGAGCAAAGAGGTCATTATCGGTAAAGATAATTTCTTATTCTTCACGCAAACGCTGGACTCTTTCACTGGTGAAGATCAGCTCAGTAAAGAGGAAATTGACCAAATATGCTTATCATTAAAAGCAAAGCAAAATATATTAGAGGGTCAAGGAATTGAATTTTTATTCACTGTTGCTCCTAATAAAAACACAATATATCCAGACAAGATGCCTAATAGATATATAAAAAAACCTAATACTAGCAATATGGAAAAACTATACGCTGGTCTTGACTCCTATGATATAAACTATGTAAATCTTGCTCCATCATTAATAAAAGCAAATGATACTTATCAAGTTTATCATAAATTGGATTCCCACTGGAACAACTTTGGTGCTGCAATAGCGTATGAAGATATTATGAACGCTACACAAGGATTAGTGCCAGACAAAACATATATGACTTATGCAGATAAAAACTTTACACAAGTAGAAAACCATCTTGGGGATTTAGGTGCAATGCACTTGCCCGCTAGCGATAAAAGAGATATCCAAGTTGATTATAATTTAGAAAAGTCTTATAAATCCAAAAGACCAATTGTAAACTTAGAAGCTATTGAAATTATTACGCAAAATGAAAATGCAGATAAACGAGCAATAATTTATCGTGATTCATTCTTCAACGCACAAATCAATTTCTTTTCAAACAATTACGGCTATGTGCAGTATTCAAGAAAAGTACCATATGATTTTACAATCCCAAATGCTGTTAGTGCGGATATAGTAATACTCGAAATCGTAGAGCGTAACATACCCCTTTTGTTGGAAAACTTAAATTAATACTTAAACAAAAAACCGCAACATCGAAAACAATATAGTAATCGGTATCGCGGTTTTATTTTATACTTTTTTACTTCTTGCTAATAAACCCCTCTTTGATAAAATCCAAATAAAGCTCAAGTGTTGCATCAACAACTTTAGAATTCACATTCATGTTTTTTGGAAATAACAGTTGATAATAATGTTGTGACAAGTGCATCACGATATTTTTTATAAACCCTTTAGGATATTTAGTGTCAAACTCACCCTTTAAATATCCAATCTCAATCATATCATCGATACCACCATCAAGGCGCCATCCAAATTTTTCACGTATAGCCGTTTTTATCTCTTCTGGTTCTGACGAAATATGTATTGAAAAATTATAATACTCTGGCTCAGCTCCCAAAAATTTTATATTGATCTGTGTTTGCTTTTTTAATGTATCAAAAAAACTATCTTCATCATGATAAACAAGAGTTTCATCATCCAAACAACGTACAAAATCACCTTTTTTATCAATATATAACCCAACAAGCGTTAAATATAGTTGCATTTTATCCTTAAAATAGTGATAAAATGTTCCTTTACTCAACTCTGAATTAGAAATAATATGATTCAATGAAGCATTTTCAAAAGAGTTTTTAGAAAACTCGATTAAACCTTCATCCAAAATTCTCTGCATCTTTTCATTCATCTTAAACCCCAATTTATAAACTTACTCGCTTAAACTTTTTCTTTATTATTATAATATAAAAACTGCTCAATAACATCAAAACAATACCGTATATCAAAACATCATAGTATTGTACGTTACTACTTAGTATATTATATAATAAATAAAAACTCCAGTAAATTGGTGAACCATAGGCTAAAAATTTATTATTTGTAAAAAATATCAGTACGAAATTAAGCAAATATGCTAATGCGATTGATATAGCCGCGATTAAACTGCTCAATTGGGTTTTTGGAATATCCCCCATAACCACACCAATCAAAGATACAATAGCAATATTGAATAAATAAAAATAAGCAAAATATGGTATATCCTTAATATCAAATACTATTTTTATAAGCAAAATATTAAATGCGATAAAAACCATAGGTAATATGATTTTTGAGATGAACATATCTAAAGGAAATAATGGCGAGCTAAGAAGAGTATAAATGGTTCCATTAAGCCTTTCACGTAAAATGCTTAGCCCAAATAGCATCCCATAAACTGCAAAGCAGAAAATAATCAAAGCTGAAATAACATTATACTTAAAAGTCGAGGTTTTATTCCCAATATCCAAGATGCTCACATCAGCCACATTTTCTTCATATCCAATTATAAGCTTTGCATAATTTTTCAAGTATGTTGGCTCATCTGCACCAATAATAACAGTATTATTATCAATCCCAATAACGCCTTTTTGCATTGCTACCTGACTATAAACATCGCTATAATCTTCAACTATTAAAACTTGTCCACATCTTTCAAAGTTATCAACAATATTTTCTTGTGTAGCTTTTGATATCACAAATTGATACGTTCTCTCCTGTGAAATCGGCATAAAATATCCAGCAGTTGCAATCACCAATATTGGCAAAATAATCAATACCACCATAGTAAAACTCTTTGTATATTGTCTAAATTCATATATCAAAAGTATTATAATTCTTTTAATCCACATAATCATCTACTTTCATATCTCAAACTCGAATACTTTCTAAATGACATTAACAGACAAAATATACTCAGCAAAGCAAGATAGCCAATAGCTTGATATGTCAAAAAACTTTTATAATTATATAAAACCAGCTCATTAAGCGAAAGAAAAGAATATTGGAATGGGTTGATAATAATAGATTTTTTCAAATTAAATACTTCTTTTATAATCGGTACGCTAAAAATTATTAACGTTAAAAAAATTGCATTCAAAGCCCTATATATACTCTCGTAATAACTAACAACAAGCACACCCAACGTAGTTGACAAGTAAGAAGAAAGTAAAAGCACCATCACCACTCTTAAATAGTCGATTTGCGAGCGTGTTGCTACCACCAAAAGCAAATAGGCTGATAAAGTACAGCTTATCGCTATAAGCGATATTTTTGTCATTAGAATAGATTTCATATCAAAATACATCAGTAGATTATCGAATATTACTAGCTTTTGTCTAAACATAAAAGAGATAATTATAAAAAATGGCATTATCGTTACGAGAACATACATGAATAATGGTATTGCTCTAATTTCATTCTGCTTATATTTTGTAGACTCTCTTTGTACAACATGAGTTTCAATATCGTTTAAGTGTGCATTTGACCTATCAATATATGAACCCAATATTCCAATATTGTTTTTAAGCATATTGCTTTCATATCCTCGCATCACCATCTTTACATCCTTAGTTTCACTATCGATAATCATCCCATAACTGAACGGTCTATTCTTCATAGATTTTTCTACCATTTGCTCAGACTCAACCAGAATTATTGATTTTTCCTGCTCTATTTGCTTATTATAAAATTCAAAATATTGTCCATCACCTTTAATATGGCAATATATTACCGATTTATTGCTTTCAAAATTATAGTTTAAACTTATAATAAAAAAAATAATCACAGCTATAACCATAAGCAGCATAGTTTTCACCCCCAACTTTAAATCGATTTTTATCATTAGCATTATATTTTTCATCCATCATCACCTTGATTATAATAATCTAAAGCATCATTTAGAGTACTTTCATTTGAATGCAATGTTCTAATACCATTTTGCCTAATAACATTAGCCAAAAGCTCTCTATCCATCGGCTTTGAAGTATCAATCATTTGATTAATAATCTGTCTTTTATAATAATAATTAACCTCAATCAATTTGCCTCTTTTATCAAAATCCACAGGTGAAGTTATTTTTTTTATATGTCCATTGACTAAAAATGCAACTCTGTCACATGTTTTTTTAGCCAATTTACCATCCTTAGTAGTGATTAAAACGCTCACTCCACGTTTTTTCTGATCAAGAATAATATCACCAATAATTTTTGCTGTTTCTTCATCAACTCCATATGTCGGTTCATCCATCACCAAAACTCTTGGGTTCGATATTATCGCTCTTGCTATCCCCAATCGTTTTATCATGTTAAAAGAAAATTTATGTACCTTTTTGTTTATATCATCGATAAGTCCTACTTGACTTAAAACATCTTGAATCTTAGCACATTTTTTATTATGTAGATTTGAAAAAAACTGTAAGTTCTGTTTTGCAGATAGCCGATTATAAAATCTTGGATTTTTAAAAACAACGCCGATTGAATCACGAAATTTTATTGGATTTCGCTTAATATCGATATCATCAATAAGGATATTCCCTTTTTTCATATCATAAATTCCGCAAATCAAACCACTTATCGCTGTTTTTCCTGCTCCTGCTTTGCCTAAAATTGCAAACACTTCGCCATCATCAACATGAAAAAAAACATCCTCAATAGCATGTTTTTGGGTTTTCTGATATTGGTAACAAAGGTTTTTTACCTCAAGCATAATTTTCTCCATAATAATAGATGATTACGCTATGTAATATTCCCTAAAACAGCTCTGCCTACTCAAACCACTTATTAAATCAGAGTATAATAAGCATCCA